>Ga0265293_10012401_pt1 | contig 11319 bp, 2 predicted proteins | sample Munlanlewell138R_FD_192505 | JGI IMG/M metagenome (GOLD analysis project Ga0265293, IMG submission 192505) | Leachate microbial communities from a municipal landfill in Southern Ontario, Canada - Leachate well 138R | ecosystem: Engineered > Solid waste > Landfill > Unclassified | place: Canada... | reverse complement strand
TGACTCCCAACACCAACGACCTTGCCCCCACAGGGTTAGGCAATACAGAATTTAGTGATGTAAGTTTTTCCTATATCCCTACAACGCCGCTTATAGAAGGGTTAAATCTAAAAGTAAAGGCGGGGCAAAGGGTTGCCATAGTTGGTCCTACGGGCGGCGGAAAGACTACAATCATCAACCTTTTGATGCGCTTTTACGACATTGACTCGGGCGAAATTGTAATAGACGGGGTAAAGACATTGGAGGCAAACCGCAACAAGCTTAGGCGTGTATTTGGTATGGTACTTCAAGATACTTGGCTATTTTCCGGCACGGTCAGGGACAACATTGCCTACGGCAAAGAAAACGCAACCGACGAGGAAGTGAGAGATGCGGCAAAGCACGCATACATAGACCACTTTATTGAAACCCTGCCCAAAGGCTACGATACAGAAATAAATGAGGAATCTAGCAATATCTCTAGTGGGCAAAAGCAACTGCTAACAATTGCAAGAGCATACCTTTCCAACCCCAAGATGTTAATTTTGGACGAGGCAACCTCAAATGTGGACACTCGCACAGAGCTGCATATTCAAGACACAATGAACAAGCTAATGGAAGGCAAAACAAGCTTTATTATTGCACACAGGCTATCTACCATAGTGGATGCAGATATAATATTGGTAATCAACAACGGCAAAATAATTGAACAAGGCACGCACAAGGAGTTGCTATCTAAAAACGGCTTTTACACCGAACTTTACAATGCCCAATACCAAGCTCAAGGCAAGCTTTCCCCGTTAATATAACTACACTAAAAACCAACAAGACAACTTGGGCGCACTAATTATAATCCTATAACCACCATAAAAAAACCGCCGTTTGGCGGTTTTACTTATGTTTTTATATGCCTCTAAAATATGTAGGAGCAAATTATTGCTACTTTTATTTTTTACAAAGCTTTGGTTGACTCTCCCATATCCGCCCCCTTTAAAAGCTTTAATTGCCTTTATATCCCCATATAACAGGTCTGTTTTGTGAGTTCCAACTGGAATGCCAACCACTAGGCTTGCTTGTCGGTCTTGCATAAATTGTTAAACTACTGCAACCATAAAACGCATAATAGCCAATTGAGGTTACCCTGTTGGGTATAATTATTTGAGTCAAGCCACTGCAACCCTCAAATGCAGAATCGCCAATTGTTTCTACACTACTACCAATTACTATTGAAGTCAAACGCCTACAACCATAAAATGCAGAAGAGCCTATTGAGGTTACACTATTGGGTATAGTGTAGCTAGTTCCTAGCTTGTATGCAGGATATGCTATTAAAGTTGTGCCGCTTTTATTAAATAATATACCCTCTATGGATTTATAGTAACCATTACTCACAGATACATTTATAGACATCAAACTACTGCAATCTATAAACGCAGAAGCGCCAATTGTTTCTACACTACTACCAATTACTATTGAAATCAAACTACTGCAACCTTTAAATGCATAAGAGCCTATTGAGGTTACGCTGTCGGGGATTGTTATACTAGTCAAACGGCTACAACCATAAAACGCAGAAGTGTCTATTGAGGTTACGCTGTCGGGGATTGTTATACTAGTCAAACGGCTACAACCATAAAACGCAGAAGTGTCTATTGAGGTTACGCTATCGGGGATTGTGAGTGAGTTGCCTTGATAACCTTTAAAAGCAGAATGGCCTATGGTGGTTATCGTTGGATTATCACCCCATATAATTGCTACGCTACAGCCACTAAATGCATCAGAGCCTATTGAGGTAACATTATTGGGTATAGTGTAGCTAGTTTCTTGCTTGTTTGCAGGATATGCTATTAAAGTTGTGCCGCTTTTATTAAATAATATACCCTCTATGGATTTATAGTAACCATTACTCACAGGTACATTTATAGAAGTCAAACTACTGCAATCTATAAACGCATAAGAGCCAATTGTGGTTACGCTGTCGGGGATTGTTATGCTTGTCAAACTATCACAATACCGAAACGCAGAAAAGCCTATTGAGGTTGCCTTGGTGATTATAACTGTTTTTAATGAGGACGGAATATAAGAAGAGTTGTTGGAATAAGAATTTGCTCCAAATATATAGCCAAAATGAGTGTTACTTGTGCCATTCAAGGTATTGCCTATAAAAGGCAAGGTGATAGAAGTCAAACTACTGCAACCCGCAAACGCAGAAAAGCCAATTGTTTCTACACTACTACCAATTACTATTGAAATCAAACTACTGCAATACATAAACGCATATGAGCCAATTGAGGTAACGCTGTCGGGGATTGTTATACTAGTCAAACGGCTACAACCATAAAACGCAGAAGTGTCTATTGAGGTTACGCTATCGGGGATTGTTATTGAGTCGCCTTGATAACCTCTAAAAGCAGAGTTTCCTATAGTAGTTATAGTTGGATTGTCGCCCCATATAATTGCTGCTCTGCAACCTTCAAATGCAGAAGAGCCTATTGAAGTTACGCTGTCGGGAATTGTTATGCTTGTCAAACTACTGCAATACCTAAACGCAGAATCGCCAATTGTTTCTACACTACTACCAATTACTATTGAAGTCAAATTGCTGCAACGTTCAAATGCATCAGAGCCTATTGAGGTTACGCTATCGGGTATTGTGAGTGAGTTGCCTTGGTAATCCCAAAAAGCAGAGTTTCCTATAGTAGTTATAGTTGGATTGTCGCCCCATATAATTGCTGCTCTGCAACCTTCAAATGCATAAGAGCCTATTGAGGTTACGCTGTCGGGGATTGTTATGCTTGTCAAACTACTGCAACCCCTAAACGCATCAGAGCCTATTGAGGTTGCCTTGGTGATTATAACTGTTTTTAATGAGGACGGAATAGAAGAATTACTTGAACCAAATATGTAGCCAAAAGGAGTTATTACAAAAGGCAAAATCATATAGGTCAACCTACTGCAATCATAAAACGCACCAAAACCTATTGAGGTTGCTTTGGTTATTATAACTGTTTTTAGTGAGGGCGGAACATAAGAAGAGTTGCTGTAATAAGTATTTGCTCCAAATATATAACCAAAATGAGTATTACTTGTGCCAGCAAAGGAATTACCTACAAAAGGCAAGGTGATAGAAGTCAAACTACGACAACCCCCAAATGCAGAAGAGCCTATTGAGGTTACGCTGTCGGGGATTGTTATGCTGGTCAAACTACTGCAACCCTCAAACGCATAAGAGCCTATTGAAGTTAAACTATCGGGAAGTGTTATGCTGGTCAAACTACTGCAATTATAGAAAGCATAACTTCTTATATTTGTTGTATATTCTGGAACTATTAATTCAGTTACTAATTCACTGTTCAAATACAAGTTTTTAGCGTAATATAAAGGATTAGCATAAGAATTAGCAAAAGATATATTTGCCCAAGCAGCTATGTCGGCTGTATATACACTCGTCAAACTACTGCAACCCGCAAACGCAGAAAAGCCTATTGAGGTTACGCTGTCGGGAATTGTTATGCTTGTCAAACTACTACAATTATTGAAAGCATCCGAACCTATTGAAGTTACGCTGTCGGAAATTGCTATGCTTGTCAAACTACTGCAACCATAAAACGCATAAGTACCTATTGAGGCTGCCTTGGTGATTATAACTGTTTTTAGTGAGGGCGGAACATAAGAAGAGTTGTTGGAATAAGAATATGCTCCAAATATATAGCCAAAATGAGTATAACTTGTGCCATCCAAGGTATTGCCTATAAAAGGCAAGGTGATAGAAGTCAAGCTACTGCAACCCACAAACGCAGAAGAGCCTATTGAAGTTACGCTATTGGGGATTGCTATTTGAGTTAAGCCTACACAACCCTCAAACGCAGAAGAGCCTATTGAAGTTACGCTATTGGGGATTGCTATTGAGTCGCCTTGGTAATCCCTAAAAGCAGAAGTGCCTATGGTGGTTATCGCTGGATTGTCGCCCCATATAATTGCTGCAGTGCAGCCATTAAACGCATCAGAAAATATTGAGGTTACGCTGTCGGGGATTGCTATCGAATCACCTTGATAATCCCTAAAAGCAAAATTGCCTATGGTGGTTATCGTTGGATTGTCGCCCCATATAATTGCTGCAGTGCAGCCATTAAACGCATCAGAAAATATTGAGGTTACGCTGTTAGGAAGTGCTATGTTTGTCAAGCTGCTGCAACCACTAAACGCAAAATAGCCTATTGAGGTTACGCTATTGGGGATTGCTATTGAGTCACCTTGATAATCCCTAAAAGCAGAAGTGCCTACGGTGGTTATCGTTGGATTGTCGCCCCATATAATTACGGCTCTGCAACCACTAAATGCATAACTGCCTATTGAAGTTACGCTATTGGGGATTGCTATTTGAGTTAAGCCTACACAACCCTCAAACGCATAAGAGCCTATTGAGCTAATACTATTGGGGATTGTTATTGAGTCGCCTTGATAATCCCTAAAAGCAGAATTGCCTATGGTGGCTATCGTTGGATCGTCGCCCCAAATAATTGCTGCACTGCAACCACTAAATGCATAAGAGCCTATTGAGGTAACATCATTGGGTATAGTGTAGCTAGTTTCTTGCTTGTTTGCAGGATATGCTATTAAAGTTGTGCCGCTTTTATTAAATAATATACCCTCTATGGATTGATAGTAGCCATTACTCTCCGATACTTTTATTAAGGTCAAACTACTGCAATCTATAAACGCAGAAGCGTCTATTGAGGTTACGCTGTTAGGAAGTGCTATGTTTGTCAAGCTGCTGCAACCACTAAACGCAAAATAGCCTATTGAGGTTACGCTGTCGGGAATTGTTATTTGAGTTAAGCTGCTGCAATTATAAAAAGCGCTACTCGTTATGCTTATTACGCCTTCGGGAATTATTAATTCGGTTACCAATTCGCCGTTTAAATATAAGTTGTGTGCATGACTTAAAGGATTCGCATAAGAATCAGCAAAAAATATATTTACCCAAGCAGTTATGTCGGTGATATATACACCCGTCAAGCTGTTACAATTATCAAAAGCAGAAGTGCCGATTGTGATTATGCTACTAGGTATCTCAATAGACCTTAGATTGCTGTATGCAAAAGCATTTTTACCTATGTAATTTATGGTATTAGGAATAATAATGCTTGTGAGTAAACTATTATATTCAAATGCACGGGTGCGGATAGCAGTAACTTCGTATCCGCCTAATATGGAGGGAATTGTTGCATCCGATTCTATACCTATGTATCCAGCCACTTCGACCTTGCCGTCAAAAACATAATATTCCCAACCCTCTTCTTCCACGGGTAAAATCTTTAAGTAATAATAACCCCCTTGATTTAAATCATACACCCTTTCACCAACATCGTAATCTATAATTTCGCCTATTTGCATATTGTTAAACCTATACCATTCTACATTATAGTTTACATCATAAGCTTTGGATAAAGAAACAGGTACTTGTGTATCGGTTATTGAAACATATTGCAAGTTGTGGCATTGGGTAATAGCAGATTCTTGTATATCTGTCAACAACGAAACAAGTTGCACACCCGTTAGTTTTTCACAAATAGATATTGCATTGCTGTGTAATGTTTCTAATGTGTTTGAACCCACTGTTATTCGAGTTAAATTTTCACATTTATAAAATGCATATGATTTAATCTCTTTTAATTGGCTCTGGCTCCCTGTCGTGATATTTGTATTTCTTGTTTGATAAAATGCATAGGAGTCAATAACTTCTACACTTGATGGTATACTATAACTAGTTGCTGTTTTTGCTTCGGGGTATTTTACTAGAGTTTTGCCTGCGTTACCTAATAATACATCATCTACAGTTGAGAAATAGTTATTAGAACCATTGAAACGAATCACATTACGAGCACCTATAAATGATTTGCCTGTTATATTTTTCATGCTTGCGCCTATTAGAATGTAACGAATGTAACTATTTTTATAAAAAGCATAATCTCTAACTGTAACAACATTGATATTTATTGCAAATACTGGTGTTCCATTATTATTAGTCCAACCTACAGGAACTCTTATTAGCTCGGTTTTGTTTTTAGTGTATAGCACACCATGGTTATCGCTTTCGAAATACGGGTTATTATTTTCTACCAATATTTCGGTTAGAGCGGTATAGTTATTAAAAGTTTCGGGGGCAACATCGACCACCGAGTAACTATTTATTTGAGAAGGCAAAGTTACCGATGTTGTCTGCTCACTAGGCTGACAATCGGCTAGCGTTATATGGTTATTGTTCATTGTATAAGTCCATTCAATGCCGCTCTCGTCAGTGTATTCGCCATACTCAAATATTGTAAGTGTTGCAGTCATATCCGCTATCGTATGATAGTTGCTAAAGTCACCTATAAAATAGGCGGTTATAGTATATGTTCCTATATCTGCCCTTGCATTGTTGTGGTATTCTACCGTTACCCCGTCTGGGAGCGTACCTGTAACAAAAATACTGCGAGGTGTGCCGTTATAGATTATCGCAACATCTTCAAACTTAACATCAGATGATATAACATAGGTGGCTTTTTCTATCGTTATAATAGCGGTTATTGGCTCTATATTATTATAGTTATCATAGTCGCCGCTAAAGTTTGCTACCACCGTATATATGCCTGCATTTGTTTTATCGTTATTTTGATACTCTACACTAACTCCGCTTGGCAAATTGTCTGTAACTGCAATGCTATAGCTGTTGCCGTCATATATTACCGTCTTGCCTATAAAAATCACGCTAGACATATCATAGGTGGCTTTTTCTATATTGATATCGGCAGTCATTGGCTCTATATCATTATAGTTGTCATAGTCGCCGCTAAAGTTTGCTACCACCGTATATATGCCTACATTTGTTTTATCGTTATTTTGATACTCTACACTAACTCCGCTTGGCAAATTATCTGTAACTGCAATGCTATAGCTGTTGCCGTCATATATTACCGTCTTACCTATAAAAATCACACTAGACATATCATAGGTGGCTTTTACTATGGTTAGGATAGCGGTTATTGGCTCTATATAATGATAATTATCATAGTCGCCGCTAAAGCTTGCCTCTACGGTATAAACCCCTGCATTGATATTGTTATTATTGTGATATTCAACATCTACTCCGCTTGGCAAATTGCCCGTTATGCCAATATTTTGAGGAGCACCATTATATGTAACCGTCTTATCCTCAAAATTCACCTGTGATACATTGTATGTTGCTTTTCTTATTGTAAGGGTGGCAGTCATTGGTTCTAGCTCTTTATGGTTACCAAAGTCGCCAAAAAAGTATGCCGTTACCATATATTCGCCTACATTGATATTGCCCTCGTTGTTTTCATAGCGCACTTCTATCCCGCTAGGCAATTCCCCTCTAATAGCAAGACTATGAGGGTTGCCGTTATAAATTGCTGTGCCATTTAAAAATCTAACCTCGGTGATATCCGCCCTTACAATTTCAAGTTCTGCTTGCATATTGGGTATGGGGTGGTAGTTATTGCCGTTTCCCAAAAAGGATGCTATCACTATATAAACACCAACATCAATATTTTGATTGTTTGTATATTCCACCGTTACCCCGATGGGTAAGTTGCCGCTGATATAAATACTATACTCGTTTCCGCTATAAACAAACGCACTATCTTCAAAGCTCACCTTAGACATATCGTAGTTGGCTTTTGCTATTGTAAGTGTGGCGCTCATTGGTAAAATATCATTGTAGTTAATAGTATCTCCGCTAAAATTAGCTAGAGCCGTATATTCCCCTGCATGAACTTTGGAGTTGTTTTCGTAATCAACTGTTACTCCTTCGGGCAAAACTCCTAAAATGTAAATGCTATGGATAGTCGCATTATATGTTACAGACTTGCTTTTAAAAGTTATGCCCGACATATCGTAGCTTAATTTGTTTATCGTAAGGATAGCAGTAATTGGCTGGGGTTGATTGTAGTTGCTAAAATCCCCTTCTAGGGTGGCAATAACCGTGTAAACCCCTGCATTTTTGTTGTCGTTGCCTGTATACACCACATCAATAACACTAGGAAGAGTGCCTATAATCATAATACTGTGGTGATTGCCGTCATAATCAACCGTCTTATCCTCAAATGTTATGTTGGGAATATCTGCTTTTACAATTTCTAGTGTCGCAGTCATATTGGGTATTGCATGGTAGTTGATTGTGTCGCCTGTAAAAATGGCTATTGCCCCATATACGCCTGCATTTGTTTGGATATTATTTTCATATTCCACTGTTACCCCTTGCGGCAGTACTCCGTTTGTTATAATAGCGTGTGCGCTGCCGTCATAGGTAACATCTAAATCGGTAAAAGTTATTGCCGACATATCATAAGCTAGCTTGTCTACCGCCACCGCAATTTCTTTAGATATGCTGCCTATCGTCAATGTGATATGGGTATCCGATGCGCTAAGGCAATCACCGCTCATATAAGTTACAGCAAATCCCTCAATTATTGTGTGCGATGTATTGTCTTGATATGTGATTACTAGTTCTAATCCCGTGGTATCAAAGGTTTGCAATGCAAGATATTCTGTGCGGTAATCGCCCGTTATCACAATATCTTTTACCAAATTTACCACAAATTTTGCATCTATTTGCGTATTACCCGTGATAGGCTCGTTGGTATACTCCTCATTACCTATATACCAGCCAGTAAAAATATATCCTATCTCTATGGGCGGAGACGGCAACTCTACAGATTCGCCGTACTTTACCGTTGTTTGGCTGTATACGCTGCCGTATATATCGGTAAACCTAACTAGACAAGTTACAATCTCATATCTTGCAGTAAATGTTAGGTCGGTATATATTTTCGCATCCTTGCTAAACTCCTCCCCCTCACTTGAAAACCAACCGACAAAATTATACCCCTCTCTAATCTCGGCAGAGGGCGCATTGATTGTTTGCCCATAGTTTACGCTCTCTGTCTGTTGCGTTTTGCCGCTATCATAGACAAAGTTTACCTTGGATATCTTTATCGCATAACCTGCTGTCAATGTAAGGTCGGAAGTTACATCTGTATACTCATCTACACGCTCATTGTTGTAGTAGCAACCAATAAAGTTATATCCGATTACTTCGGGCGCATCAATTAAACTTAGCCCCTCACCCTTTTTTATCTTGTGTTCGGCTAGTATCTCTGAGCCGTTGTTTTGTCTAAATGTGATTGTGAAAAGCTTTGTCCACTTGGCATATATAGTTTTGCCCTGGGTTAACTGCAAGGGAAACTCCACTTCGGTCGTATAAGAACTTTCATTATACCAACCGTCAAATGCATATCCGTCGTCGGTGGGTACTTCCAAATCGCTCTCGTATATAGATTGAGAGGGCTTTACCGCCATTGTAGGTATTTTAGAACCCGTGATACCTGTATTAAAATATAAGTTGACTGTTGATTGTTCGCTACCGCCTCCGCACGCCGCAAAAATAACGGGTAAGATGCAAATAAAAATTATCATTAATAATTTATTTAGCTTTTTTTTCATTCCGCCCCCTTGGGAAAATTTGCTTATAATTTAATATTATACAATACCAAATATGAAAAGTCAATATTGCATCAATTTATTATATGATTCAAAACAATAAGAAAAATCTTATTTTTGATATGGCTTTTCCCTTTTTTATTGCATCTTTTCGCATCCAATGCTTTACAAATATCAGAGCTTAAATAATTTTTTCGGGGTTGAAATTAGCGGGATAATGTGTTAAAATATACTCACCAATTATTATGGGAGTGTTTATTATGCAAAAAAGAATAACAGAGAAAGGCAAGTTATTAGACGAAAACGGCTCACTTGCCCAAAAAGGATATGCTACAAAATTACTGCTTGAATACGACAGAGCGGCAATCAAAGCCCGTTCCTCCAGAATAAAAGAGTGGGACTACTATTATGTGGGCAATGACGACTTCGGCATTGCGCTCACCATTGCAGACAACAGTTATATGGGATTGGTGAGTTACTCCTTTTTACACTTTCGTCAACCCCTAAATGTTACAAAAGCGGCAATACTGCCATTCACAAGGGGAAAGCTTGGCTTGCCCTCCTCGTCGGTAAAAGGGGATATCGGCTACAAAGGCAAAAAGGTGGAAACCTACTTTAAAAATGACGGCAAAGTTCGTGTACTCACTGCAAAGTATGAAAACTTTTATAACGGAAAACCCTTTGAAGTAAACATCACTCTCGATAACGAACCCCAAGACAGCATTGTTATGGCAATGCCCTTCCCCAAAGTTCCCACCGCATTTTACTACAACCAAAAAATAAACTGCCTTCAGGCAACGGGTTATGCCATATTCAACGGTGAGCGCTACGAATTTAACAAAGACAACAATTCTATGGGCGTTCTCGACTGGGGACGAGGAGTATGGACTTATAGCAATACTTGGTATTGGGGTTCTCTTTCTACCAATTTGGGCGACCATACTTTTGGATTTAATATTGGATACGGCTTTGGCGACACATCTGCGGCAAGCGAAAATATGCTATTTTATAATGGCGAGGCGCACAAGATATCTAAGGTTAATTTCAACATTCCCACTAAGGACGGCAAGGACGACTTTATGGCTGACTGGACTTTCTCCTCCGACGACGGACGGTTTGAATTTACTTTCCGCCCCCTTCTTGATAGATATGCCAACACCACGATAGGCTTAATCGCATCCAACCAACATCAAGTGTTTGGCGAATTTAGCGGGCGGGCGATACTAGATGACGGCACTGTTATAGAGCTTGATAAGGCAGTGGGATTTGCCGAAAAGGTGAAAAACCGTTGGTAAAAACTATTTTTCCAACCGCTGGGCAAAAAACTAAAAACCCACTTAAAAAACAAAAATAAATAACAAAAAAACTAAACAGAGAGGTATTGTATATTGACATTGAAAAACAACTATAATTGGCAAGAGGAAATAAGAAAAAACATTACAACTGCGGAGGAACTAGAAAAAAAAGGTCTAATCTCACCCAAAAAAACAAAAGGCTTGCAAGAAATTATTGATAAGTATCCAATGTCGATAACAAACTATTACCTAAGTCTAATTAAAGAAAATAACGAATCTGACCCAATATATAAAATGGCGGTTGCCTCGTTGTTTGAAGCGTCGGAGTCGGGCAGTTTTGACACCAGCGGCGAGGCGGCAAACACGGTAACCGACGGCATACAGCACAAGTATCCCAATACAGCGCTCATTCTATCTACCAATATGTGCGCTATGTATTGCCGCCACTGCTTTAGAAAACGGCTTGTTGGGCAAACAGAGGACGAAATACTCACCTTTACCGACAGAGCCTTAGACTACATTGATGCTCACAAAGAAA
>Ga0265293_10012400_pt1 | contig 11320 bp, 6 predicted proteins | sample Munlanlewell138R_FD_192505 | JGI IMG/M metagenome (GOLD analysis project Ga0265293, IMG submission 192505) | Leachate microbial communities from a municipal landfill in Southern Ontario, Canada - Leachate well 138R | ecosystem: Engineered > Solid waste > Landfill > Unclassified | place: Canada... | reverse complement strand
TCGGGTGAACCAGCTCACGGTGTGGGTCACGCCAGAACAGTGGACGGCGATGCTCGAGGACATGACGAACCTCCACGGCGAGCGCGGCAGCGGAGCGCCACCGTCGGGCCTCGTCAGGCCGGGCGGCGGCCCCGGTGGTGGCGAGATCCGATGTGGGTCCCCGCGACCATCGAGTTCGACGGGCTCACCTGGACGAACGTCGGTGTGCGGTTCAAGGGCAACTCGTCGCTGAGTTCCGCGTGGAGTGGTGGGACTGACAAACTCCCGCTGAAGTTCGACTTCGACGAGTTCGAGGGCGACTACCCGGAGATCGACAACCAGCGGTTCTACGGCTTCAAGCAGCTCTCGCTCTCGAACAACTTCGGCGACGACACACAGGGCCTGCGAGAGACGCTCGCGTACGCCGTCCTCGACGAGGCCGGCCTCGTCGCATCGCGTACGGCGGCCTACGAGGTCGTCCTCGACCGTGGCGAGGGTCCGACGAGCCTCGGGCTCTACACCGTCATCGAGGTCACGGACGACACCGTGATCTCACGAGCGTTCGGAAGCGACGAGGGCAACATCTACGAGGGCGACGGCCAGGGCGCACGCCTGTCCGAGGGCACCCGTGACCAGATCTCCTCGAGCTTCCAGAAGGAGAACAACGAGGAGGTCGCCGACTGGAGCGATGTCGAGCGGCTCTATGACGTGCTGCATTCGTCCACCCGGACGACCGACCCGGAAGCGTGGCGCTCAGAGTTCGAGCGCGTCTTCGACGTGGACGAGTTCCTGGAGTGGCTGGGCCTCGGCGCGGGCCTCGAGCACTGGGACACGTACGGGGGGATGGCTCACAACTTCTACCTCTACCACGACCCGGAGACTGACCGGCTGACCTGGATCTCGTGGGACCACAACCTGATCCTCGGGTCCGGGTTCGGTGGAGGCTTCCGCGAAGCCCCCGGGGGCTCCGGAGGAGGTGACGCCCCCGTGCTTCCGGATGGAGCGTTGACGGGGCCTCAACTCTTCGATGGCGGCGACGGGCCCGGGAGCCCCGCCAACACGACGCTGGACCGCGCAGGCGTCGGGGACGATTGGCCGCTCATCCGGTTCCTCCTCGACGACCCGGTCTACTACGCCCGCTACGTCGACTACCTCCGGCAGGACGCACCGCTGCTGACGGTCGCGCGCTGGGAGGCCACCCTGCGGCGGCAGGCCGACCTCCGCGCCCCGTTCGTCGAGGATCGCGGCGCGCTGGACGGCGAAGTGGACGCGCTGATCGAGGCGCTACAGCAACAGGAGGACGCCCTCGCCACGTTCCTCGCGTAGGCCGTGGCGCACGCGATTCCGCGAGCTGCAGTCCCGCGATTCACAGGACGAACGGCCTGAATCGGTGGAGAGTTGGCGCTCCTGCGGGGGTCGCCTCGCAGGTATGCGGCATCTGGAAGGTTCCACGCGAACCTGGTGAATTGCCCCCTCCGCACGCAGTGAATTGAATGCCTGCGGAGGTGCCTATGCTCGGCGTGACCAGCCTGCTGACCGGAGCCATCACCGAGGCCGACCCGCTGCGGTTCGGACGCCAGAGCGCGACGCTGCCGTCGCAGCTCCTGCACTACTCGCAGGACAAGCGACCGGTGGTGGTCTGGAATACCACGCGGCGCTGCAATCTGCACTGCGCCCACTGCTACACCGACTCCGCCGACCGTGAGTACCCCGGCGAGCTCTCCACGGCCGAGGGTCTCGCGATGATCGAAGGCCTCGCCGAGGCCCATGTGCCCGTCCTGCTGCTGTCCGGGGGCGAACCCCTCCGGCACCCCGCCCTGCTCGACTTCGCCCGGCACGCACGTCACTGCGGCATGCGCGTGGTGATCTCGACGAACGGGACGCTGATCACGGACGAGACCGCCGAGGCCCTCGCCGACATCGGGGTCTCCTACGTCGGGATCAGCGTGGACGGACGCCCGGAGGTCCACGACCGCTTCCGCGGCTCCCGCGGCGCGTTCGATGCCTCCATGCGCGGGATCGAGGCCTGCCGCCAGGCCGGGCTCAAGGTGGGGCTCCGCGTCACCCTCACACGGTCCAACATGGACGACCTGCCGTGGATCTTCGACCTGATGGAGGAGCGGGACGTCCCGCGCCTGTGCATCTACCACCTGGCGCCAACGGGCCGGGGAGCGCGCATCCAGGACTTCACGCCGACCCACGCCGAGACCCGCGCCGCCATGGACTACGTGTTCGGGCGAGTGCTGGCGATGAGCAAGGCAGGGCGCAGCCCGGAGGTGCTCACGGCGGACAACCACAGCGACGCGGCGTACCTCCTGATGTTCGTCAGCGCCCACGCACCCGAGCGCGTCGAGGAGGTCCGCCAGCTGCTCCGCTGGAACGGCGGCAACGGCTCCGGGCACGCGATCGCCAGCATCGATGCGGACGGGACGGTGTACGCCGACCAGTTCTGGCGGTGGCGCCCCCTCGGCAACGTGCGAGAGCAGTCGTTCACGGAGATATGGGATGACGCCCCTCCGCCGCTGCTGACGGAGCTACGCGACCGTCACCAGCGACTCCCGGCCCGCTGCCAGGGGTGTCAGTACCTCGACCTCTGCAACGGCAACTTCCGCTCGCGGGCAGATGCCGTCACGGGCGACCCGTGGGGCATGGATCCGCTCTGCTACCTCAGCGATGAGGAGGTCGGCATTGACGCGACCAACTGAGACGACGACGCGACCCGGACGCCCCGAGGTCTTCGACGTCGACTTCAACGAGCGACCGTTCACGATCGCGTGGGAGGTGACGCGGGCGTGCGCGCTCGCCTGTGTGCACTGTCGCGCCGAGGCGCAACCCCGCCGTCACCCGGACGAACTCACCACCGACGAGGCGTTCACCGTCGTCGACCGGATCGCCGAGTTGAAGCCGCCCGTGCTCGTGCTCACCGGGGGCGATCCGCTGATGCGTCCCGACCTGTTCGAGATCGCCACGCGCGCCATCGGGCGCGGGCTCCGGGTCGCGGTCTCGCCGACCACGACGGCGCTGGCGGACCGCACCCGCCTCCAGCGTCTGCGGGACATCGGGGTCAGCATGGTGCACGTGAGCCTGGACGGCGGCGACGCAGCGACGCACGATGGCTTCCGCGGGGTGCCCGGCACCTACGATCGGGCGGTACAGACGCTCGCCCACCTCCGCGACCTCGGGATGCCGACGCAGGTGGGGACGACCATTGCGCGCCACAACCTCCACCAGATGGAGGAGATCGCGACGTTGCTCGCCGAATACCGGGTGCGCGTCTGGAGCGTCTTCTACCTGGTCCCCACGGGCCGCGCCCGGGCGGACCAGATGATCACCGCAGAGGAAGCAGAGGCGAGCTGGGAGTGGTTGGCAGCCTTCAGCGAACACGCCCCCTTCGCGGTCCGCACGACCGCGGCTCCGCAGTACCGGCGCACGATGCTCCGCCGCGTCCGCGAGCGTGGGACCGGGAGCGTCCGGTTGACCGGCGCCGGCTACCAGATCGCACAGTCGTCGGAGGGCCTGCGGACGCAGGGCGTCAACGACGGCAAGGGCTTCATGTTCATCGACCACCTCGGTGGGATCTGTCCGTCCGGCTTCCTGCAGGTGCCCGCCGGGAATGTCCGCACGGACGACCTCGCCGAGGTGTACCGGAACTCGACGCTCTTCCGGACGCTCCGCGACCCCGGAGCGCTGACCGGACGAGGCGGCCGGTGTGCGTACTCGGAACTCTGCGGCGGCTCACGCGCGAGGGCGCTGGCGGCCACGGGCTCGGTGGTGGGCGATGACCCACTGTGCACGCTCCACGTACCTGACTGACGGACCCGCGTGAGCGGCCCCTCACCTCAACCGCCGCCGGGACAGCCTCGACGGCCGGCGTCAGCCCGCTATCCAGCAACGCCCTGGGCGATGGCAGCCCTCTTTCGGGTGCCGGTCCTCGCGGCCATCGTTGCTGGTCTGACAGCGTTCCCGCTCGGCCTGCTCATCATGGTCAGGGCGAGCTCCGGGCCGCTGCACGACTCGGACGTGGCGCTGATCCAGGTACACGGCACGGTGCAGATCCTGGGCTGGGCGGGACTCTTCATCGTGGGCGTGGCGAGCCATGCCGTCCCCCGGTTCTTCGGCAACACCGCCATCCCGTTCCCGTGGCCGCAACGACTGACGGTCGTCCTCATCGTCGCCGGCCTCGGGCTCCGCGCGCTCGCACAGCCCGGGACGTGGTTGCCGTACCGCGATGTCTTGCTCACGACGGCCGGCCTCGCCATCGCGGCGGGGTGGCTCGTCTTCGCGTGGACGCTGTTCGTCGTGCTCCGCGCGGGGTCCGAGGGCCAGCGGATGGTCGCTGGGTGGTTCTGGCTCGGCCTCGCCGGGGCGGCCGGTGCGGCGCTCGCCTACCTCGGACTGAGCATCGACCTCGCAGCGCGCGTCGAGGTGGACCGCGTGGCGTTTGTCGACCCGGCGTGGAACACGGCGTTCCAGCAGATCGCCCTGTTCGGGTTCATCCTCCCGTTCACGTTCGGCTTCTCCGCCCGCGCGGTCGCGGCGTTCCTACGGCTGCCGCCACGAGATCTGAGGGCGGACCGCGCGGCCATGGTCCTCGTCGCCCTCGGCACGCTGCTCGCGGCGCTGGGTGCGTCCGGTGGGCATGGCCACATCCTGTCGAGGGCAGGCGCGCTGCTGATCGCGGCGGCGATCGTCATCTTCACGCTGGCGCTCCGGATCCTCCCGCCGCTCTGGTCCGGACAGCCCCTCGCCGACCGCTGGCTGCACCGCTACGCGGGGACGGCCTACGCATGGCTGCTCGTGGGCGCCGTGCTGATCGCGGTCGGTGCCGTGGCCCCGGACGGCTCGTGGAGCGTGGCACGAACGGCCTCGCTGCACGTGGTCACGGTCGGGTTCCTCACCACGCTCATCCTCGGCTTCGCACACAAGGCGCTGCCGCTCTTATCGAGGCACCCGCTGCCGCTCCCGGGGGCGGTCCCGGTAGCGTTTGGCTTGCTGCAACTCGGCGTCGCGCTCCGCCTCGCGGGGAACCTGCTCGGCCCGGTCGATATCGACCCGAGCGTCCTCCGGATGGGCGGGGTGTTCAGCCTGCTGGGGTTCGTCGCAGGCGTCGTTCCGCTGGCGGTGCTGCTCCTTCGCTCCAACCCAGACCGCACGCCGAGCTGACGTCGGCCCTCGCCCCCTGACGCCATCCTCGACGGCCGCGAGTGCGAAGCCGTGCCCGAACGCCGGGCAGATTGGGGCGATCGCCCCATGCGATCCCCGCGCCGCGTGCTGACAATGCCGCCGATCGGCAAGGGAGAAGCGCAGCACTGACCGGCTGCGTGACTGGGCGGCCCCTCGTCGTCGAATCGGTCCGGACCTGACGCCACCGACTCCATCTGCTGTCTGGAGTCAGGCCCCGATCCCATCTCGGGCTCATTCGAGCGAAAGGACCCAGCGATGACCGAGGAGTATTTGGCAGCCCGACGGCTCTACCGAGAGCTGGACACGGAGGGGCTGGTACGGGCGTTGCGGCCGGCGGAGCGTAACCGACCGACCTCAGCGCAGTTGCCGCGACTGGCGGCCGACGAGTTCCTGGCGGAGCACGCCTCCGAGCTCCAGATCCAGGCCGGGTGGCTCACCGGCGCGGAGCCCTCCGGCGCGATCGAGGCAAGCGACCTGACCGACGACGACATCGAGCTGCGGTTCGACTCCGAGTCGTCGCAGTTCGACAGCACGACGGTCGCGTACCAGCAGACGTGGCGCGGCATCCCGGTGTGGCGCACCGGGCTGACCGTCACGATGCGTCGCACCCCCATGCGCGTCTCCGGCGTCCAGACCACCTGCTACCCGGAGATCGAGGTCGACCTGCCGACACAGCGCGTGATCGACGCCCGGATCACGGGTGCCCGCGGCGTAGTGGCGCGCGCCCTCAACCTGCCGGCCGCGCCGGTGATCCTGGAGCGGGCCGCCCGAGTCGACAAGGACGACCGGACGCCGCAGGTGGTGAGCAACCGTCTCGTCCTGTTCCGCTACGAGGCAGCCCGCCGGCTCACCGATGACCGGTCGCCGGACAACACTCGCCCCGGAGCGGTGGCCGGAGGCCCGGCGTTCCCGTTCCAGGTCCCCGACGCGCCGGACATCCCGGACGGCGCCTTCCGCCTCGCGCGGGAGGTCATCTTCTCCGTGCCCACGCCACCTCGAGGGCACGTCACCTGGCTCGCGATCATCGACCTCGCGACCTCGGCACTGCTCTACCTGCGCCCCTTCACGGCGGACGTGAGTGGCCAGGTATTCCAGCGCGACCCGCTCACGGCCGGGGGCACGGCACTCCCCGACGCGACAGCCGCCACGCTGAACGGGTTCCGCACGACTGTCACGCTTCCGGGCCTCACCGCGCCCGCTGCGGGGAATGAGCAGGAGCTGACCGGGCAGTTCGTCCGCGTGCAGGACTTCGAGGTCTTCACGGCCGCCCCGCCGACGGAGCCGGCGGGGACTGACTTCAACTACGGCAGCCGTACCAACGACTTCGCCGCGGTGAACGCCTACTACCACAACGACGGCTTCTTCCGGCTGGCCGATGACCTCGGCTTCACGACGGGCTCGTACTTCGGCGGGACCAGCTTCCCGTTGTCGGTGGACCATCGGGGTCGCTTCGGCTCGGCGGACGGCATCGAGATCAACGCCTCGTGTTCCGGGAACGGCATGGGCGGCATCGCGAACGTGGACTACGAGCTCGCCTCCACGGCGGACACCACGAACCCGATCGGCCTCGCAACCGACCGCCGCGTCGTCCTCCACGAGCTGGGCGGACACGGGATCCTCTACGACCACGTGAACTCGGCCAACTTCGGCTTCGCCCACTCCGCCGGAGACAGCTTCGCCGCGATCCTCTCGGACCCCGACTCGCAGGCGGCGGACCGGTTCCTCACGTTCCCCTGGGTGGGCAGCGTGATCTCTCGGCGGCACGACCGGCCGGTCGGTGGCGGCTGGGGATGGGGCGGCGCTAACGACACGGGCGGCTACAGCAGCGAGCAGGTGCTCAGCACGAGCCACTTCCGTCTCTACCGCAGCCTGGGCGGCGATTCCACCCGCCTCGGCACGCGGCAGTTCGCGGCCCGCGTGGCGGCCTACCTCATCCTGAGGGGCGTCGGCACGCTGACGCCGATGACTAACCCCAGCAACGCCACCGGCTGGGTCCAGGCGCTCCTGGACGCCGACGCCGGCGACTGGACCAGCGAGGGCCTCGCCGGGGGCGCCTACGGCAAGGTCATCCGCTGGGCGTTCGAGAAGCAAGGCCTGTTCCAGGCGCCGGGCGCTCCCACCCCGGTGACGCAGGAGGGCGCCGCACCCGCCGTCGACGTCTACATCGACGACGGGCGGCACGGCGAGTACCAGTACCAGCCCGTGCACTGGAACAACCAGAGCGTGTGGAACCGGCGGTACGCGGACAACGGCACCGTGCACGAGGAGCCGTGGCTCGACCGGCCGAACTTCGCGTACACGCGCGTCCGCAACCGCGGCACGCAGACCGCGACGAACGTGATCGTCCGTGGCTTCCACTGCAACCCCGGCGCCGGCCTGACCTGGCCGGACGACTGGCAGGCGATGACCACCGCGCAGATCTCGGTGCCAAACATCCCGCCGGGTGGCGAGGTCCTCGTCGGCCCCTTCACCTGGACGCCGTCCCAGCCGGACCACGAGTGCATGCTGATGGTCGCCTCCGCGAGCGGGGACCCCTCGAACATCGACGTGTTCGGTCCGGGCGACTCCATCGAGGAGTGGCGGCTGGTGCCGCACGACAACAACATCGGCCAGAGGAACGTCCACCCTGTCCCGGCAGCGGGTGGTGTGGCCGGGATCATGGCCGTGCTGGACGGACGCGCCTTCACAGTGCACAACCCGTTCAACCGTCGCGTGCGTGTCCAGCTGGACATCACGCTGCCGAAGCTGCTCGCCTCGCGCGGCTGGCGCGTGGAGGTGGCCACTCCCGGCGGGGTGTCGTTCGGCCTCCCCGCCGGTGGCAGCCGGCAGGTTCGCCTGCGCGTGGTCCCGGGCGGCGAGGTAACGGCGGCCGAGGTCAGGCAGACCCCGGACCGCGAGGTGGTCGTCACCGTGGCAGCGGACGACATCGGCATCGGCGGGATGAGCTACGAGCTCGACCCCGAGCGCGCCGAGCCGCTTCCGCAGGACGACTGCCCGAAGCACTCGGACAAGTCCCACTGTGACGACCGGTGCCACGGTCCGGCCCAGGACCTCCTGCGCTGCCTCGACCTCCCCTCGGTCGATGTGGGCAAGGTCCGCCTGAGGAGCGTCCAGGTCGACATCGAGGTACGCGACTGCTGACCCACGCCCCCTCGCTCCCCCATGCAGCCCGCCTTCCGGCGGGCTGCATGGGAGCTTGCTCCACGGCCCACACCGTGCCGTCCTCTCTCGCCGGCACCGCCCCGCGATAGCCCTCATACCCCCGACCTCCGGCCGCTTCGCGTGTGACATGCGCGAGAGGGCAGCGGTAACGACCGCACATCCGCCCGCAATGCGCGTGCAGCACGTCATTCCCGAGGAATTCATGCAGGCGGCACGTCCGGGAATCCCGTCGCGTGACGCTGCGGTCTGGCGAATCAACCCGTGGTTCTCGTGGCAGAGGGCGGCGTGTCCGCGCCGCCGAAAGGTGACGCATGACGACGACGCAACTCGATCCCGCCTCGAACGGTGCGAGCCCTCCGAGGGGTTCGCACCGCTTCAGCCTGACGACGGCGAGCATCGCGGACATCAACGCCGCGTTCGACGCGGGGGCGCTGACTTCGGAGCGGTTGGTGCAGATGTACCTCGACCGCATCGAGGCGTACGACCAGGCCGGGCCGAAGATCAACGCGGTGATCACGCTCAACGAGCAGGCGCTCGCGACGGCGTGCGCCCTCGACGCTGAACGCGAGGCAAGCGGCTCGCGTTCTCCGCTGCACGGCATCCCGGTGCTGCTCAAGGACGTGTTCGACACGAAGGACCTGCCGACCACGGGCGGCTACGCGCCGTTGAAGGGCGTGGTGCCGACGCGAGACTCCACGATCGCGGAACGGCTGCGCGACGCAGGCGCGATCATCCTGGCGAAGGTGAACCAGAGCGACTGGTACGCCGGGCCGGACATCCTCGCGAGTAGCACGCTGCTGGGGTCGACGCTCAACCCGTTCGCCCTCGACCGGACGCCGGGCTGGTCGAGCTCCGGCACGGGCGCCGGCGTCGCGGCCCACTTCGGGACGGTCGGGTTCGGCAGCGAGACCGGCTTCTCCATCCGCACGCCCACCAGCGACAGCAACCTCTTCGGACTCTCGACCACGTCCGGCCTGATCAGCCGGGCCGGGCAGATGTGGAGCTACATCACCGGCGAGCGAGGCGGCCCGATGGCGCACAGCGTCTACGACCTCGCCGTCACGCTGGACATCGTGGCCGGCTTCGACAGCGACGACCTCTGGACGGCGAACAGCCTGGGCAAGATGCCCCTGGCACCGTACGCGAGCTTCGTGGACCCGCAGGGACTGAGGGCGTCCCGCGTGGGCGTGTTGAAGGAGGCGTTCGACTTCACACCGATCGACCCCGAGGTCGTGGATCTGGCCAAGGCGTCCATCGAGGTGTTCCGCGAAGGCGGAGCGTCCGTCTTCAACCCGGTGTCGCTCGGCATCGACCTTGCGAGCCACCACGACCTGTCGCTGCCCGGGTTCCCGGCACAGTACGAGCGGGTGCTCGCGATCAAGCAGTACCTCTCGCGACACGGGGCCGAGTACCCGTTCAAGACGCCCGAGGATCTCCTGTTCGACCACCCCGGGGTCCCGGAGCGGCCCGGCGACCGGGCGACGTTCGCCCACCCGGTCGACATCGACCGTGACCCGAAGTTCCGCGCGAGCTTCGAGGGCCGCGCGAAGCTCCGCGATGCGGTCGTTGCGCTGATGGACCGCCTCGGGCTGGACGCGCTCATCTACCCGCACAAGCTGCACGGCCCGCTGAAGATCGGCCCGAAGAACGACCCGGAGCGGGCGTACCAGCCCAACCTGCTTAGCCCGGTCACCGGCATGCCGGCACTGATCGTGCCCATGGGCTTCACGCCGGAGGGCCTCCCCGTCGGGCTCGAGATCCTCGGGCGGCCGTGGAGCGAGCCGACACTCATCAGGCTGGCGAGCGGGTTCGAGGCGGCGACGGACAACCGCCGTGTGCCGGAGACGACGCCCGCGCTGTCCGGCGAGAGCTTCGACTACTAGGCCAACCCGCGCGGGGCACACAGAAGGGCCGCCCGGACGGGCGGCCCTTCTGCTTGGTGCGCGTCCGCTAGCTAGGCGACCGAGGCCACCTCCTGCGCGATCGGCGGGACGTGGAGGTGCCAGTCCGTCAGCTCCTGGTACGCGCCCCCGACCTGGAAGACCGTGGCCTCCGCGAACGGCTTGCCGACGATCTGCATCGAGAGCGGCAGGCCACCGGTGCTGAACCCGCAGGGAATCGCCATCGCCGGCAGTCCGGAGAGGTTCCACGGCCCGGTGAAGCTGGGGGAGCTCAGCATCTGGCTCGGGTTCATGTCCGCGCGCCTCGGGGCAGGGCCGACGGACGTCGGCGTGATGATGACATCGAGGTCCGCGAGAACGGCAGCCATCGCCTTCTTGAAGTACGACCGGAAGCGCTGCGCCTGCACCACGTCCCCGCCGGTGAAGAACAGACCGCGCGTGAGGACCTCCGACGTGTACCTCCCGTACTCGTCGAAGCGAGCGATGAGGTCGCCGCGGTGGTAGGCGAAGGCCTCGCTCAGCATGATCAACTGGTTCGCGTCCTTCGCCTCGCGGGCGTGGGGGACCTCCACCTCCGTCACAATCGCCCCGGCGCCGCGCAGCACCTCGACGGCTGCGAGGACGGCGTCGCGCGTCTCCGGGTCGAGCTCCGGCGAGTCGAAGAAGTAGGGCTTCGGCACGCCGATCCGCAGGCCCTCGACGCTACCGGTCATTGCGGCGGTGTAGTCCGGCACGGGGACATCGACGGTGCATGGGTCGTGGCGGTCGGCGCCGGCCATGACCGCGAGCATGGCGGCACAGTCGTACGCGCTGCGGGCCATCGGGTTGATCGAGTCGAGGCTGTAGCCGAGCGGCACGCAGCCCCACTTCGGCACCCGGCCGAAGGTCTGCTTCATCCCGCTGACGCCGTTCCACGACGACGGACCGCGCGTGGACCCGCCGGTGTCCGTCCCCAGGCCGGCGTAGATGAGGCCCGCCGCCAGGGCGATGCCCGTGCCGGAACTCGATCCCGAACCGCTCCGCTCGAGGTCCCACGGGTTCTGCGGCATCGGGAAGGGCTTGGTGGCATCCGGCATGCCGATGGCGAACTCGTT
>Ga0265293_10012399_pt1 | contig 11321 bp, 11 predicted proteins | sample Munlanlewell138R_FD_192505 | JGI IMG/M metagenome (GOLD analysis project Ga0265293, IMG submission 192505) | Leachate microbial communities from a municipal landfill in Southern Ontario, Canada - Leachate well 138R | ecosystem: Engineered > Solid waste > Landfill > Unclassified | place: Canada... | reverse complement strand
TCTTGAGTTGGATCACGGTATTCTGTTTCATAGCGTTTCCCTTTCGGTTGTTGGTTTGATCGTTAACAACCAGTGGGAGGCGCTACTTTATTTCACCTGCCGTACACCAGATTTGACTATAACTCCCCCAGAGGCCATCACCTGGATAAAAAGGCCGTAAGAAAGGAGAACATTATGATGCAAATCAGAGAAGTAGAAGCAGCTTTAGACAAAGAGTGGGACCTCGAGTCCGGATTTTTCGCAAAGCTACGAAATTTAGAGTTTGACGAGGAGGGTGCAGACCGAGTTGTTTCAATCCTGAACCAGATGCCTAGAACCCTTGATGTATTTCCAAGAAGACTGGTCGCGCATCTTTGGTATATGCCACTGACTCTTGAGTGGAATTACGAAAATTTCGCCGAGGCGAAAGAAGTTCAAATAGATTTGCTCAAGTACACCCAGTATAAGAACAGAGTTATCACCCTTCTAGGTGAGATAATTGGCGGACCCTAGACAAATGGTTGCTATAGATCTATAAGTGCCTGGCCGGGGTAAATACAACCCTGGCGTAGACCTGCAGGTCTACGCCAGGAAGTAGAAACGTTGAAAGAGGGCTCTCGAAGGTCCACCGTGAGGTGGGCCTTCTTTTCGCTCTCCGGCCCCATCAGGCTGCGCCTCCGCTGGTTTTGAAAAACCGCGGGGGCGAGGTCTAGCTTGGGCGAGGCTTGTAGTGTGGGCTTCGAAGGCCGGTTAGCTTTACGACAAACTGTTAGCTGGGAAGAGATCGTCTTTGAGGCTCAAAGACGAACTGCCCTGCGGGCAGCTGAGCCTTGAGCGCCGGCCGGGCGAGGAGACCCACCCAGGTGGGGTTCGCGAAAGGCCGGCTCATCACGTGGGGTCAGTGCAAACGACACCGGAGTACCGGCGGCCGCCTCGCGGGTGACCCCAGTAGACGAGGCCCTCCGGGCGGCAGTGGTCACAGACCGTCCACCACGAACCGGCCTTGAGAAGCAAACTGCGGGAAGAGTCCCGGGGCTTCGCCCCGGGTTGCACCTCGTTCGGCCTCCGGCCGAGCCGAGGCGCTCAAGGTCCGGGTGTAATACACCTGACCAGCGAAAGCGGAAATTTTGCAAGCGGAGCGCTACCGAAGGTATCCCTCCGCCGATCTGACACTAGAAAAAAGCCCATAACCATGGGCTTCGTTGAATCGTCTGATCCCCACCCCACACAGAATGAATGTCGGGGCCCTCAATAGGTTTTGCTGGTTCGTCTCCGGATCTCGGTCACGTTGATACGGAGCTTCTCTTTGTCCTTATCAAAGAAGACCCGCCAATCTCCGAGCCTGAGCCGCCAGATTGTCGGATTCGAGGTCTTGATCTTTTTCACATCGCCGAAGGTCTCGTCTTCGGTGAAGCGGTGGATTCCGCTTTTGACCTGCTTCTGATCGTTCGGTGAGAGCTTCTTGAACTGCTTTTGCGCCTTCTTCGAGAAGCGGACGCTCCAACTCAAAACGAGGGCACCCTGCTAGAGTTCATCCATCGACACCCATTCATCATCGTCGTGCGCCTGACGGCGGGTAGCTAGAACCTCTAAGACCTCATCGTCATCCATTTCTTCATCGTAAGGCGCGGACTCAAGCCGTGCTTCGAAGCGAGCGGCGGAACTGTCGGCCTGAAGAATTTCAAGACAAGCCCGGGCCACGTGCAGATTGTTTTTCGGGATGGTGTCGAGCAGTTTGTGCAGATCTGTTTTTTTCATCCAACTCTCCGAGTAGCTTCTTTTTCGTTGACGCCGGAGGCGTCCGTGTCCGTCGAACCGTCAATCAAGCCTTGAAGATAAGCGGCGGCCAGCTCAAGCTTAGATTTTGGTAACTCGTCGATGATTTTGCGCAATTCGTCTCTTTCGTTCAAGATGCTCTAGCCTCCATCATCGCCTGGAATTGACTGATTTGGACCATGTCCGCGAGTACGATCTTGAGAGCTTGCTGCTGCTGCTTGCTGAGTCGAGTGACCTGGAATAAAAGCGCCTTAAGCTCTGAGTCTTCAATAGTTTCGAAGCTGTGGGGTCCGCCCGAAAGCAACTCTTCAATCTCAATCTCAAAAGCTTCCGCTATCTGTTCAAGGCTTTCTTCTCGTGGCTTCGACCGCCCCTTCTCCCAGTGGGCGATCTGGCTTTGATGCACTCCAAGTTTTTCAGCTAGTTCTGACTGGGTCAGATTTTTGAGCTTCCTGTACTTCGCTATGGTTTCTCCGATATCCATGGGTACTACTTCGACACTCTATCGATAATTCATTATCCAGGAAAGAGGTTTAATCGGCTTTTTGTAATAATAAATTACAAAATTTATTTTTTGCACCATTCTTTTTTTGAAAGGCGGCCCCATGTCTTCACCTCCCGTTCAAGCCTGGCAGCGTCTGGCCCACACCTTCACTCTGACCGCTCTCCTCGTTCGCCGCGAGAGACTGCCCAAGGACTTCCAGCCCACCGACGCCATCGCGCTCTATGGAGAAGCCATCAGTACCCACGAGCGTTCGGTTCTTTCTTTCCTACTCCATGTTTGGAATCGTTACGATTTTCCGTTCGAACTATCCGAAGTAGCGATGTGGGGACCAGATCATCAGCGAGCTTTCTCCCACTGGGTGACCGGGCAGACCCTGGGCCAGCCGTGTCGGTACTTTTAGATGAACGACTTCTCCCGCCAAGACATCGAAACGCTGAAGTCGAGCGTTAATCTCTGCGAGCTGATCCGCTCCCACGGCATCGACTTAAAGCCCGTCGGCCGCAACTTCACGGCCCTTTGCCCCTGGCACGACGACAAGGACGCCTCCTTCGTGGTTAACCCCGAGAAGCAGCTCTACAACTGCTTCGGCTGCGAAGCCAAGGGCGATGCGCTCAGCTTTCTGCAAGCCCAGGAGCAGCTCTCTTTCCCTCAAGCGGTGATGCGTCTACGGGAACTCACCGGTAATGAATCGGGGACGAACTTCCCCGCCGAATCGAGCAACCTGCCCCCAACTTGCCGCCGGCAGGGCTTCGCTGGTGGCCACACGCGCAACGATCTTCTAGAGAAGGTGTGCCGGCACTATCAGAACGGCCTGGAATCATCCGAAGAAGCCCGCCAATACTTGAAAGACCGCAAGCTTTGGAACTCGGAACTCTACGAGGGCTTTCGATTCGGCTACTGCGACGGAACACTGCTGAAAGCTCTCCCCAAGGGCGACGTACGCGACACGATGCAAGAGATGGGCATCCTCAACTCAAAGGGGCGCGAGCATTTCCTTGGCTGCGTGGTCGTCCCGCTCTTCCATCCCACAGACGGCCTGGTCGGCTTCTACGGTCGACGGATTGACCCGGCGGCCAAGATTCGGCATCTGTTTCTGCCCGGGCCAAAGCGAGCGGTCTTCGGTTTTCAAGGTATGGAAGCGGCGAGTTCAGTCTACATCACCGAGGGAGTCTTCGATGCTCTGTCTTTGTGGCTCGTGGGATTGCGACCGGTCACCTGTGTGTTCGGCGTGGGCGGCGGCCTGCCCGAGGAACTCGAAAAGCATCTGCGGGCGTCGTCTATCACCGAGCTGCGGCTCTGTTTCGATGACGATCGATCCGGCCGACGTGGCCAGCAGAAGGTTCTGCGCCAGGTGGGCGACCGCTTCAAGCTCTCCCGTGTGGTGATGCCCGCCGAGATAGACCCCAACAAGCTCCTGGTCCGCGAAGGCCCGGATATGCTCCGAAGCTTCGCCACCTGCTTGAAGCCGCTCTCCAGCCCCGATGACCTGGAGCCGCCAAATCCAACTTGCTCAGCGCAGCTGCCGCTCACGGAGACGACGGACACCGATTTCCGCCTGACGTTCTCGGAGCCGGAAGTCTGTTACCTAGTAACACCGCAACCGCCGTTCAACTCAAGCCGCTTGAAGGTCACGATTCGGGCCGAGCGCCAGGCATCTGATGATAAGGACCGAGCGGCCAAGTATCTAGACCGATGCGACCTGGTCAGCTCTCGTTCCCGCACCGAGGTTCTGCGAGGCCTCTCCCAGCAGCTCAGCCTGGACGCCGACACCGCCAAGCAGCATCTAGGGCATATCCTAGACACCGCCGACAGTTTCAGTACTGCGTACGGCAAGTTGGCGGATGGTCCGAGCGATGAGAAACCGGAGCTAACCGACGAAGCAAAGCGCGAAGCCATAGCGTTCCTCAAAGAACCCCACCTGGTGGGCCGGCTGCAGGCCGATATGGAGGCGTTGGGCTACGTGGGCGAAGAGCGCGGCAAGCTCCTGGCCTATCTGGTGGGCCTATCCCGCAAGCTCGAGAACCCGCTGTCGGCCATCATCCGGTCCCAGAGCGGCGCGGGGAAGTCCGGCTTGGCAACGCTGGTGGCCTCGCTGGTACCGCCGGAAGATGTCATCCACTACTCGCGAGTCTCGGCTCACGCTCTGGCTTACGCGGGCAAGGACGCTTACAAGCGAAAGCTACTGCTCATGGAAGAGCGAGTGGGCGGCGAAGCGGCCGATTATTACATCAGGATCTTGCAGTCTTCCCAGATGATCCGCCAGGCCGTGGTCATCAAAGATCCGGTCACCGGCCAGATGAAGACTCAGGAGTTTGAAGTGGAGGGCCCCATCGCCTACATCGAAACCACCACGGCGAGCTTTATCAATCAGGAGAACGCCTCACGCTGTTTTGAGATCTATCTCGACGAGACCGAAGAGCAGACCCGGCGTATTCACGAGTGCCAACGGCTCTCCCGGGAGGCTTTGCGACTCAAGAAGGTTCGTAAGGACGACATCTGCGCCCGGCATCATAACGCCCAGCGGATGCTCGAGCAGCTGCCCATCGTCATCCCCTACGTGCGGCACCTCACCTTTCCCACGCGCTGGCTTCGAACCAGGCGCGACAACGAGCGTTTTCTTTGTCTCATCGAGGCCTCGGCGCTCCTCCATCAGCATCAGCGGTCCTGCGGACAGCTCGTTGGGCCTGGTGGGGAGCCGGTTCGGTATGTGGAGGCGAATGTGGATGATTATCGGCTTGCTTACGAGCTGGCCAAGGACGTTTTACGTGACACCTTACATGAGCTATCGATCTCGGCCCGGGAGCTGCTCGACGCGGCTTGCAAGCTCGAAGGCTCCTTTACTCGCCGCGATCTGAGAAGTGTCATCGGGTGGTCTCAGCGACGCATCCACGAAGGCGTGAACGAGCTGCTGGATATGGAGTACCTCGCCGCCGTATCCGGTTCCAACGGGAAGGCGCACACCTACGCCGTGGTCTTTCGTCCCGGCGAGGACCAGCCCTCACCCGTCGCTCACCTGCTCCACCCCGACGAACTAGCCAAGCTCCACGAATCCGATCCGTAATCGCTACGCACAAGCCCCAACTCGCCGCCACCCGTACACGGGTACCCGGCGCACCGTTCCAGAGCGTTCCACAGCTTTCCGGAACGCTGGACCTCAGTGTTCTCAACGATTCTTTGCCTTTTGGCGTGACCTTTCCACCTTTCCACGACCCCCTGGGGGTTATATATCAGCTCTACGAATACGACCACTCCGTGGGGCGAGTTGGGTTTTAGCTCTACCCCTCAACTTGCTCCGCGCACCTCGGTCCCGCGAAGACGGGAGCGGGTCGACTAAGAAAAAAATGAATGGATCCCATCACGATGCCATTTGATCTGCATAACCCATATCAACTTAATAAGAACCATGGAGATCTGATCTTCATGGCTAGGGGAGGTTACGCCCGTGGATTCTGAACTGTGGCAACAGCGTTTCGCCGAGCATCTCCGGGCTTACCGGCGCAGCGAGCAGACCATAGCCTCTTACCTCGTGGAGGTCCGGCAGTTTCTCGCTTTCCTCGCAGCGCGCGGCCTGACCAGCCCGGGCGAAATGAAGAGCACCGACATGGAAGCCTATCAGGTCAGCCTGGAGCACCGTATTACCTTCAAGGGAACGCCGCTCCGACTCACCAGCAAGAACGGCAAAATCTCGACGGTGCGAGCCTTCATCAGGTTCCTTCGGCGGACCAATGTTCTGATGACGGATCCCGCGCGGGACATTATCTTGCCGAAGCCACCCAAGACGATCTTGCCGGCGCTTCCCAGCGAAGAGCAGGTCGAGCAGTTGTTGGAAACGCCGGATGCTTCCACTGCGCTGGGTCTTCGCGACCGCGCGATCCTGGAGCTCTTCTACTCCTCGGCGCTCCGCAACATGGAGCTTCGCCTTCTCAAGGTCGGCGACATCGATCTCGGGAGGCTTCAGGTCCGGGTCTATCGGGGCAAAGGCGGTCGTGGTCGCGTGGTACCGGTGGGCGAAATCGCGGCGGCCTGGGTGGAGCAGTATCTGGCCCAGGGCCGCCCCCAGCTGATCCGAGACAAAGACCCCGGCTTTCTCTTCGTCTCTTATCGAGGCTGCCCGCTCGGCTGCAATCGGCTGGTCGAACTCGTCGCCCGGGTCGGGGAAGCCGCGGGGCTGCCTATGCGGGTGACTCCCCACGTTTTGAGGCACGCCTGCGCAACTCACATGCTGCGTCATAACGTCCGCTTTCGTCATCTTCAGGAGTTCCTGGGCCACGCCGTGCCCAGCTCCACCCAGATCTACACGCGGGTAGAAATCTCGGACCTCAAAGAGGCCCACCAGGCCTGCCACCCCCGCGAGCACCTGCGGTAGGCACCTGCGGTGAGTGAGTTGAGCCTTCTCTCCGGTCAGATTGAGGATTGTCTTGCGAGTGTTGCGCTGCGCTATGCCGAGGCTACTCTCACGGCTTATCGGGCCGGGCTCTCTCGGTTTCAGCGGTATGCGGCTGAGTCCGGCATCGAATCGGCGTCAGAACTCACCGATGAAGAACTCCCGGCCTTTCACGGCTGGCTGATGAATTTCGCCCTGGCCGAGTCCACCATGAATCTGGCCGTGCGCTCGGTCAAGCTCTTCTTGAAATGGGCCAACACTCAGGGCCTCTGTTTGTGGGACGGCTCTTCCTATTCCATAAAGGAGCCCGAAACGAAGAGCCCCGAACCTCCCTCGCCCGAGGTCATGTTAAGGCTCTTCGAGCTTCCCAATCGGCAAACGCCCGAGGGCCTGCGGGATCTCTTCTGTCTCGAGCTGCTCTACAACCTCGGGCTAAGACGAAACGAGGCTGTCACCCGAGATCTCAAGGATCTGGACCTCACCGAAAACACGCTCTTCGTGGTCGGAAAGAACGGCGATGAGCGCTTACTCCCGGTCGGACCCACTCTCAAGCAGACGGCCCAGAACTACCTCTTCAATGCGCGATCCGATCTGCTGCCGGCGCCAGATGAACCGGCGCTCCTTTTAAATGACGAAGGACGGCGTCTTCCCCCGGAAGCGCTTCGTTACATCGTTCTCAAATACGGACGACTTTTGGATCTCAAGCTCACCACTCACCAACTCCGGCACGCCTGCGCAACCCACCTTGCCCAGGCCGGTATGAAACTCCACGATATCCAGCGCCTGCTTGGACACCGTGTTATCGACTCCACCAAGATCTACGCCCAGATTAGACGGCACGAGATGGAACGTGAATTCCATCGAGTACACCCGAGAGCCGGAGCCCGTGTTGAGCGTGATTGAAGAACACCTGGCTTCTCTCAGAGAAAGCGGGGATTACTCCAAAGCCACCATCGCCTTGGCCGTTCCCTGGTTGCTTCACTTCCAAAAATTCTGCGGCGGACGCGACCCCGCCGAGCTGAAGCCCAAGGACCTCGAACAGTGGCACAAACATCTGGCCTGGAATCCCGGGCCGTCCGGCAAACTCTACTCTGAAGCGACCGTGAACACGGCCGTCGGCGCCGTCCGCCGCTTCTACCGCTGGGGCCTGGCAGCCGGCAAGTTTCAAACGAATCCCGCCGAGACTCTGGTCACGCCCAAAGCCAAGCGAATCAGCTCTCAAAAGCTGACGTTGGAACCTCGGCAGTTACGCAAGGTATTCTCTTTGCTTGAGCCCGATACGCCGTCCGGCATCCGTGACCGGGCCGTTCTCGGTGTACTCGTCGAAACCGGCATCTCCCGATCCGCTTGCTCTCGTATCGACCGCGCCCACCTCTGCTTCGACACCGGAGCTCTCCTCACCCGAGGACGCACCCAACAGATCCACAGTCTCACCGACGGCCTGCTCTCCGATCTCCACCGCTACCTGCGCGACGCCCGGCCGCTCCTGGTCACCGACATCACACCCGCCCTCTTTCTGAACCGCAGCGGCAACCGTCTCTCGGCCCCCTCCATCCAGCAACTCGCTAACAAAGCCCGCAAAATCGCCGCTCTCTAGGGGGGTCATGATCGATCGATCCCGACCCCCTGTTCTTCTTTTCTCTTAGTCGATCCGCCGGCGTTTTCGAACCCCTCATGATCCGCGTGTAGAGCTTGAAAGCGGGTCGCTCAAGGCGGACTTAAGGCGCGAATAATCCGGTGACCATGACGGACCATACGGGGCTTAGGCCGATCACCGAGATAGAGAATAGAACGATCAGCGATGCTTTGGGACTGTTGTCGAGAATAGGTGGCGGAAAGACCGATCGATTTAGGGGGGCGGCATTCCACTTAAGCTGGCTTCATGAGCAAGGAGCCATCATTATCGATCCAGCAACCTTTGCACCTGGCTCGGGAGAAGAAGCAACCCAAGCTATAACCGATGATCCTTGCGCAAATCGCAAGATTCGCCTCAATCCATCGTTGTTCAACGATGTTGTTAATCGCAGTTACCCTGAAAACAACGATATGATGAGAGTAAATGCCGCAAACCGAAAGAAAAGGGACCGTCTTAGGGCGGCAGCCTTGGTTGCGGCAATCCTTTATCACGAACTAGAGCATTGGAATAATCCACCATCGGCTTGGGAGAAAAACAAAAGCTTGCTTGTTGCCTCTTTTGAGGGTCCAGCTTACGAGAGAGAACGGGATTTCTTTTCTGCTATTCTTCAAGTTGAGACAGATCCAGATAGACACAAGTTGATTTATGATATGGCCTCAGGTCGAGAGGCAGAACAGATACAGAATGGATATCTTGAGGGCCCCAGAATCTTCCCATAATGAACTTTCTCTTGCGAATACTCGTTCTAATGACGTTGGTAATTCTTAGTGGCTACTTCATCGTAGGCGAGTTCCTATGGAGACATCGGAGTTCTGGCTGTAGCTTGGCCGTAATGCAAATCGCGCAGAACTGTCGCGATTATACGGAAGATCATGGTGGGGAAGTTCCCGTCTCACCCGTCTTCGATATGTCACTAAGATTCTGCCCCGTAAGCGGGAAGAGTTACTCAGACGGATACTCAGTCTCGGACGACAAACAACATTTTTGGTTACGTTGTCCGGAGGCTGAGTACCGAAGCAGGCTTTTTCCTTGGCTCAGGACCGCCGTATTCACTGAGGACAGTGTGTTACTCAAGTAAAAGTGCTTGCTCGGGCCTGCTGAAGAGTAGGACCTGAACGGGCGTAGTCCTGAGCGAAAAATAGTGCGAGGACGTCTGGACCAAATCTGGTGCAACCCTGGCGTAGACCCCGGGGTCTACGCCAGGTAGAAGATACGTCAGCAGAGAGCTTTGAAGGCCCACCGAGAGGTGGGCCTTCTCTTAGTTCTCGCTCCCCATCCCGGCGGTCGCCCCCGCTGGTTTTGTAAAACCGCGGGGGCGAAGTCTAGCTTGGGCGAGACTTATGGTGTGGGCTTCGAAGGCGGGTTAGCTTTGTGACAGACTGTTAGCTCGGAAGAGATCGTCTTTGAGGCTCAAAGACGATCTGCCCTGCGGGCGCCGGCTGTTGAGCGCCGGCCGGGCGAGGAGACCCACCAGGTGGGGTTCGAAAGGCCGGCTCATCACGTGGGGTTAGTGCAAACGACAACCGGAGTACCGGCGGCCAGATCGCGAGTGAGCGCCGCGGTAAAGCTTCAGGTCCACCGCGAACTGGCCGCCTCGTCCCCGGGGGATCCGTCCCCCGACCCCCGTTGGACTCCAGCAAAGCTGAAGCCCTCAAAAAGAGAGCCTCGGTTGCGTAAATAAGGGGGGGAGGGTGCATCCGAGGCTCTGATCGGGCGGCTTCTCTCTAACTTCGACAATTACTCCCCCGAAAGTGTCCGTAAGAGGGTGGTTCAACGTTACATCCGATAGCGCGAGCGCCGGCAACTGTAAAATCGGGCTTCGAGGTGTCTCATATAGGTGGTACGATTTGATTCTCGCAATGGGGACCCTAAACGTTATGTAGCGAGAGTTCTCTGCAGAAGTCGTGAGACGGTCGACGAGCTGACCTTGAACAGCCGAGCGGCGTCTGCAGCTGTCTTCTCACCTGAGGCAACCAGTCGCAAGATCTCCTTTTGCTGATCAGACGAGAGTTTAGGTCGGCGGCCGCCCACCCTGCCCTGCTGACGCGCCGCTTCCAGACCACTACGCGTCCGCTCTCGTAGCATCTCGCGCTCAAACTCGGCGAAGCTTCCGATCATCTGCATCATCATCCGACCCGCCGGCGTCGTGGTGTCGATCGATTCGGTCAGACTTCGAAAGCCGGCACCGGCCTGTTCGATCTGGTCCATCAGCATCAGCAGGTCTTTAAGAGAACGAGAGAGCCGATCCAGCTTCCACACGACGACCACATCATCGTCACGAAGTTGACCCAGCAGCTCGCGCAGCTTCGGTCTGTCCCAACGACCCCCAGAAGCCTTCTCCTGAAAAATACGCTCGCACCCGCAGCCCTCCAGAGCGGCCACCTGGGCGGCTGACTCTTGATCCTGGGTCGAGACCCGTGCGTAGCCTATAAGCACTGCTGCGAAAACCTGTTGCAAATCATTTCAATTCTGCAATACGTTTTTGCAAGCCGCCAGCCCTTTCCCGGCGTGAGCGCACTTTTCGTTGCACAAACGCTCGTTTGCGCAACGCTCCGATCGACAGGAGCCAGCCAGCTTTGATCACGGCCCACCACAAAGGTAGCTGCGATATAGTGCCACAGCTTCCGTTTTGCGGATTGCCCCGGAACCATAGGCTGTTTTCGGATTCTCGGAGGTCACATTCGCCTTTTGGCCCCCCGAAAATGCGGGTCTAGACAGCCGTGAGCTTGGCACGCAGTAGGCAAAGCCGAGAATCGACATTTAAGATCTGAGTGCCGTTGGCGAGTTCTCTTAGCGGAGAAGGCCAGCGACAATGACCACACACCACTAACGTCGGTGAGGAAAGGCTCAGTAATTCTGTGATGTGGGGGTTGCCGCGGAATTTCGGCGAGTCACCGGCGGGGCTTTCATGCAGCACAAGGATATGAGGTTCTCGGGAGAGGACCGAGTTATAGTCAAATCTGGTGTACGGCAGGTGAAATAAAGTAGCGCCTCCCACTGGTTGTTAACGATCAAACCAACAACCGAAAGGGAAACGCTAT
>Ga0265293_10012398_pt1 | contig 11321 bp, 9 predicted proteins | sample Munlanlewell138R_FD_192505 | JGI IMG/M metagenome (GOLD analysis project Ga0265293, IMG submission 192505) | Leachate microbial communities from a municipal landfill in Southern Ontario, Canada - Leachate well 138R | ecosystem: Engineered > Solid waste > Landfill > Unclassified | place: Canada... | reverse complement strand
TTTTATTTACAAACTTTTCCTTATCTTTGTACTATAAAATTAGAAGTAGAAAAAAATGACTTTTTTAAGTCAATATATAAATAAAGTAAAAACAAAATTAAATTGAATAACATAATGAGAACATACACTATAAATATGAATTGTAATGATAATGATATGGACAAAAAACTGATTGGATTTTTGACCTAATACCATAGTGTATAAACGAAACTCAAAAAGCCAATCAAAATTAAAATTGATTGGCTTTTTTTATTGGTAGGTTAGTACTAATGTGAAAAACACTGACTGTTAATCAGGATGATGTGAGTTCGAGTCTCACCCTACCAGCAAGACATAGTTCTTTGACGTATTGATAATATAAAAGAATAAAAAATTCTGGTGTTGCCGTAGTGGTCGAACGGTTCAGGCTGTTAACCTGGTGAAATATTATTTCCATCGTAGGTTCGAATCCTACCACCAGAGCTTTTAGTTTCAACATAAAACTTAGAAAAGAAGGAAAAACTTATAATGAAATAATGAAAATTGTTGGTTGTAGTAAATCCACTATTAGCTATCATTGTAGAAAAAATGGTATTCAAATTAAAACTAATAGGAAAATTGATGATGAAACAAACAAAAAAATTATTGAACTTAGAAAAACTCAATAAAAGAAGTTGCTGAAAAGTTAAACATTTCTATATCAACAGTAAAAGTTTATTCAAAAGGAATGGTTGAAAAAAAGATAAAAAAAATGTAAAAAACTAGCAGTCACAGAATGGAGAGTAAGGACAAAACAAAAATCTATAGAATATAAAGGTGGTTGTTGTGTTATGTGTGGTTATAAAAAAATGTATATTCATTAACTTTTCATCATATTATACCAGAAATCTTTTTCAATAAGTGGTACTAGTAAATCATGGAAAACAATAAAAAAAGAACTTGATAAATGTATTCTTGTGTGTAGTAATTGTCACGGTGAAATACATGATGGTTTAAGAGTTGATGAAATGAAACCATTTATCGAAGAAAGAAAAATAATCCTCAGTAGCTCAGTTAGTAGAGCAACGGACAAGGACTTTCCTAAGTAACTGGAAGTGATAAAGAGTGTTAATCCGTAGGTCGCAGGGGCAGGACCTGCCTGAGGAGCGAGGTTCTACATAGTATAGAAGGTTTCAAGTGATTGATTATGTAGAGGTTTAGTAATACCAAATCCGCCAAAACTTTGGATAAAAATCACTGCCATGCCCAAGTGTCCGATTGTGTAAGGTAGGCGGCTGCAACCCGTCATATGCAGGTTCAATTCCTGTCTTGGGCTCAAATTTATTAAAAATGTTCATATTTTCGTAGTCACACTACTAAAATTAGAATAAAAATAAGAAACATTGCGTGGCTCATTGGAGAAGGCTTCGGGCTCATATCCTGAGGTAGTTGGGTTCGACTCCCAAACACGCGACCAAAAAACGGCTCTATGTGCTCGACTGGCGTGCGGGAATTAGACTGTCACTCTTCTAAAACGAGAGTTCGAATCTCTCTGGAGCCGCAAATAGTATCTGCTGATGGTAAGCACCTGGGCTGTCCCTGGGATGAGCGAGTTCGTAGGTACTGCAAAGTTCTTTGACAAAATGTTAGTTTTTGGTGTTCGGGTTTTAATATATAATTATTCTACTGACTTGAAAAATGAAAAACATTATTGTGTGTGTGGCAATGAAAAATCAAAGAAATCAAAAATATGTAAATCTTGTTCTGATGTAAAACAAAGAAAAATTAAAAGACCTGATAAAGAAACATTATTAAAAGATATAGAAGAATTAGGTTATACTGGAACAGGAAGAAAATATGGTGTTAGTGACAATGCTATAAGAAAATGGATTAAAAAAGAATAAAGTCGTGTAGTTCAGTGGTAGAATACCTGACTGTCACTCAGGAGGTCGCGGGATCGTAGCCCGTCACGACTGCAAATTGGAAGTATAGGCATAAAGTCAGAGTCAGAAGTGGTACGTAACACTGAGAACGGAATGACGGGAATACATTTAGCATTGTGTTTCTAGGAGTAATGTCAAATCTATTTGTTGGTTTGAGTCCAACTACTTCCGCAAGAATTGTAACAACAATTTTCGATATATAAATCAATAGTGATTTCGATACTGCTCATAAGAAACAGAAGAAGATGAGGCAAGAGGCAAGGGATGCAAATAGGAAGTTAAAGAAGTCTAAGCACCAGGAACTTAAGAATGAACTCAGAGATTTGGTAGAAAAAGTTGAGGAATAATTTTATTTTTCGGATTTTCTCCTTATCTTTGTATTACAATAATGGTAGATAACATACGAGGTGCGTTTCCTCTAATCTTCGGATTACATAGGTGGGTATAAGTGTCTATCTAAAAACAAAGGGCAGAAACGGTTGCAAACGTAGGCTGTCTTGGTCAACCGACAAATCGGTACAGTTGAGGTACGCAGTCTCAACATTTGTTTTAACTTTATGTGTCTTTATGACACTACTAAAGAATCTTACTGGTAAGAGTATTGGAAGTTTGAGATAACGGTGCCCTGTCTACCTTCCGAATAAAGTTAAACAGAATATTCTAATAAATCAAATATGGTCGTGTGGCTGAGTGGTCAAAAGCAACGGTCTGCAAAACCGTACAACCGTTGGTTCGAATCCAACCACGACCTCTTCCTTCCTAGTAAATTTTGCGGGTATATACAAATAAACCTCTCAAATTGAGAGGTTTTTCTTTTTTTTAATAACTTAATTCATCTAAGAGATAATCATTTAATAAATCTTTATCTATATCACCATATAGACCATATCCATCGTCAAAGTCTGCTTTATCTTTATATTCTGCTAAAATAGCCCAGAAAGAACCATAGTCTTCTCTATCATAATCTATTGAACCATCCATATAACTTTCGTATTCTTCCATTAATCTTGCTTCTACACTATCTAAATCATCTATCAAATCGTGAAAATCGAAAATTAATACTTCATAATATCTATTTTTACCATATTTTCTTAAATCTCTCTTTATAATTGTTCCTAATTTATTTTCTAAGGCTTCCCTAGCAGTTTTAATATATTCGTCTTGGGTAGCAGCTTCATTCGCCATATTATATGCTCGTGATAATTTATCATATGTTTTACAATCATTACATTCATCTAATATCTTATCAATATCATAATAATTACCATTATACTCTAATTGAAAATCTTTATTTTCTTCTACCCATTTTATCATGTCCTTTTTGAGTTCAACATCACTGAAATACCTTTCTTTATCATCTCTCCAATATGAATAAGAAATTTCTTCACCTTCCATTTCTTTTATAAAATGTTTACAAACTTCAGCTTTTGTTTCTTTCGTTAAATCAGACCAAACACTATCTGCACTATCTATCTTATACCAAGGAAAATCCCAACCTTCAAAAGGACTATCAGAAAATATTAAACTTTTAACAGCATCAGACATAAGTGGTTCTAAATCATCTTTATCACCTTCCATTCTTAGTTTTTTTCTACCATCAACTTCTTCCACAAATAACTCACTGAAATATGATGCAAACTCTTCATCATCAATAATATCTTTATTATATAGAATGATTTTTGGTAATTCACCTTGATCTTTAAGTTCTATTTTGCTATTTTCATATATCTTTTTCAATTCTTCATTTGTGAACATATCAATTTCTTCACCATCTTCTGTATAACTCACTAACGCCATAAAAATATCAAACTTAACACCTTCTGAATTAAATAAAACTTCTTTAACTTGTTCTTTTGTAAAATATGCTTTCTTTATTAATCCATTAACCATTCTGAAATCATATTGTACAGAATCATAGATTAGATTTGGATTATAATTATATATCTTTTGGAATGTTTCCTTATCGAAATCAGATAAGTTGAAATCTTCTTCTTTGTTCCACTCATAAGCAAAACATTTTGGTTTCAATTCAGGATCTATTAAAAATCTGTAAATATATTTGTGATATTTCTCTACAGGTTTCTTATTTTGTCTACCTTTCATCTGGTAGATGATTTTTTCTTTTGAGTCCCAAGCAACCGTAACGTGAGGTGATTTATTTTTATCTCTTAATGAAAGTAATGTATCACCTTCATTTGTGTTTCCACAATGTCCCATAGCGTCTGCTTCATCTCTTGAATATGTTGTTTGTAAATCAATCCAATAATAACCATCATCAAATTCTATTATAACATTTCCACTTTCATCTTCAATTTTACCTGAAGCTTTCAATGAGTTGTGCCAATCATCAGATTTTTTGTATGCTTCTTGATATCCAAGTTGTGAAAGATTTACTTGTTCATCTCTCATAGGACTTTTTAACCAATCTAAAATATAGTTCCATTCTTCTTTTTGGAAACCTTTCAATCCATCAAATTCATCCTCTAGTAAATTTTGAGAAAAATCAGCAGGAAAATCTTTTATTTTTTCTTTTGGATTTTTTAGATATTCGATAATATCTTCTCTCTTAATCTTCTTAAATTCTTTTGTATGCCCATCTTGTTGAATATAATCATATGTTAAATCTATAATAGCCGTTTTAATATAGTTAGCAAACCAAACAGCATATTGTAAACCTTCTGTGTTTCTTGGATTTACACACAAGTCAATTATATAATCAACTATTTCATCTATATTAAGAAACTTTTTTATTTTATTCTTAACTTTATTGATTTTCTTTTCTCTGGCTCTACTCTCTAAAATTTGAGTATATTTATTATAACTGTATAACATTAGTAAATTTTGTTTATTTTTTGAATTTTTCTTTTGTTTCATCACTGATTATTTTTCCTATTGAATTTATAAAGTTCTCATCTTCACAAACAAAAATCTCAACAAAATATTTATCTTCTTTCAGTAAATAAAATATTTGATAAGAACCTGCAACAGATTTTTGTTTTGGTTGTTCGGCAACTATTTCCCAACCTTGAGCATCTAATTGGTCTAATATTTCATAACCACCTTGACCTAAATATGTTGTATTCGTTTCTACTTGGTGTGATGGACCGTTAGGATAAAGATTGAATTGAGAAACATTTTCAACTCTATAATGTTGTTTTTTTCTTCTCTCATTTTGATTATACCAATCATATCCTATTGAATCTAAATCATCTCTTATTTCTTCTGTACTATTTTTATAACCTTTTATAAAAGAAACTTGATCATATTTATGATTGTTTATTAATTCTTTAACATCTTTTTCAGATAAGCTTTTTTCTTGTTCAATATCTTGTTTAATATCAAACATTTCATATCTCTTTAAGTGTTTCATAACTATTATATTTTTTGAACTCTACCTATAGAACCGTGAGCATAAAAATTATCCTCTATTTCTGGTAATAAATAATGTTTTCTTAAAGTTGCAGGCTCATGTTGTATTTCACCAGCCACTTTCTTTAATAACTCATTAAATTTCTTTTTTCTATCTTTTTCTTCTTTTACTTTACCCAATTTTCTAAGTTCTTGTGTCATAAGTTTATTTGCTTTGAAACCTCTTAAATCTTTACTTGTTATATCAAATTGACCAAGATACTTATTAACTTGTGTTGATTTAATACTTAAACCACTATCTGTTGAAAACACATCAGTCTTTCTTCTATCTATCAATTTTTTAAGATTAGAAGCAACTTTTGCGTGTGTAAAAGTTTTTTCATGTTTAACATGACTTTTACCTGTATATTTAATCGTGATTGTATCACCATTAACTTTAATATGTTTCTTTTTGAGATTAGAAATACCGTGTCTTCCTTCAGAAGCAGATCCATCATTACCTACTCTTTCACCTGTAATTTCCATAATTTTAGCAATAGTGGCTATTATCATCGTTTTTTGATCGTCTGATGAAAGGTCTTTATCTACTCTTATTTTGAACTTTCTTATATCCTTTGATAGTTTCTTTATCTGTTTTCTTTTCTTGTCCCAGCGCTTCTTAATTTCAGCCTCAGCATATACTTTTGGTGGTACAAATTTCTTATCATCCTTTTTCTTGATTGATTTCTTCTCAAAGGTTTTATATGTTTCCAAATACTTCATATTCTTATATATTAATTAAAGATTTTCATTTACTTTTTCTTCTTTGGCTTTTTAATTTTACCCGTCTTTCCTTTTTTCACAACCCTTTCTGATTATAATCCAATAACAAAAACAGCGACAAATATATATATATATATATATATTTATATCTACTAACAAATTTAATGAAATATTGTTTGAGGATGGTATTCCTTAAATGTTGTTGTAGTTGGAGATGATAGTGGTAAAATAATAATTACTAGTCTTTAGCTTCTGTGATGAATTTGACTTCCAAAAAATGGCAAAAAACCATTATTTTTTATATAAACTGATGGTGCTTTTCAAGTTATGGGATACAAACACACAACAAAACCAATATGTGAATTGTATTTTTCTGACGGTTCTACCAAATATCCTTCTCTAATAAAAGTACTTCCTTTAATAATACTATTTCCTAAACTATAAAATTTTATATACTCAATCTTCTTATTTTAATATACCAGTTTCCTGAAACAATTTCAGCATTGAAATTAACTATTAAAATAAGATATTTTATTTTATTTTATATGATTTTATTTAACTATGTGCTAAATACTTAATTAATAACATAATTTTTTATATTTTTTTCGTTTATGTACGATTTGCAATCATACACATTTTTAAAGATAATAATAAATCGTTCATCCCAATAAATATAATTATCAAACAATAAAAATTCATAACACCCATTAACTTCTTGATGATGCAAATAAATTTTATTATCTGTAATTAATACATAGATATCTTCATCAGATTCTATTATTAATTTATTACCTATTTTTTTCTTTCTAATCATGTTGTGGTTTTTATTTTATCCACCGTTTAAGATAAACGCAAGAACAGATTGAAAATGATTGTAAGGGGTTCACGAGCCGCATCACCTTCCGTAGCGAAGTCTAATTTATCATAATTCATTTGTCCATCTGTTATAATATAGACATATCTACTCTTTTTCATAAAAGTAGATGAATAAGGATCAATAGTCATAACTAATTGACCTGCACAATTATAAATAAACATTAATCTATCATTTGGTGACGGATCATTAATAAAATTTCCTAAACAATATGTTGCCATTAATTAATTTTTCTTTTTAATCAATAGCCGTTAAATAATATGTAGCACTTGTTTCATTTCCTGATGTGTCACTAACACTAAATGTCAGTTCTACACCTGTTGCACTATCTATTGGGAATGTTGTTCCACTAATAGAAACATTACTCACAGCTATTACACCATCATAATTATCTGTTACACCAGAAATTGCATATGTTCTCACATCTGCTGCCGTTATTCCTGTTCCACTCACAGTATCACCACTTATTGACATGGTGAAACCTGTCCCTGTAAAGACATTATTGTATATTATAACTGGTGCCACACTTTCCGTCACTCTCAGGGTAGTTGAACCAGTTGTTTCGTTTTCTGCAACATCCATAACAGAGAATAATATATCATAATATCCTACTCCTGTAATAGATGTATATGTTGTAGATCCAGATTGAATTCCTACGGTTACCGCACTATTTGGAATTATATCATCTACATCATCCCAAACATAATTTATGTAATATCTTCTAATATCATCTTTCAAGATTTCACCAGGCGTTTGGGTATTTCCTGTTAAATCCATATTATTAATTGTATATCCTGTCGTATATACTATATTTGGTGGTACTGAATCAACAACAACTTGTTTTGTTGAGTTTGTTGAATTTCCAGCCAAATCTCTTGTAGTAAAAGTTACTGAATAAGCAGCATCTGTTGTTATTCCTGTAACTTGTTCACCTGTAGCATTATTAACTATCAATAAACTAACATCAGCATTATTTATAACACCATCTCTTTGTATGTTATCATTATCATAATCTATAACACTATCTATAAATCTCCATCTTATATCTGCTTGACTTACAACACCACCAGTATAATTCATCACTTGTGGCACAGAATATGGTTTGAATGTTATCACAGGTGCAGTTGTATCTAATCCTGGATAATTTACTGTAGCATATCTACTTATTGACATTTCCATTGCCCAATTCATTCTACTTAATGCTTGTAAAGCATTAAATGCACTCAAAAAGGTTAATTTTATATCATCATCAGACTTAGTAGATACTGTCAATAATTCATTTTCAATAGTTATTATATCTATTTTGTTATAAGGAATAACCATTTGTAAATTATTATTAATATCATATATTTCAAATTGTGTAGATCCTGTACAATCAACACCATATATTTGATCTGTTTGTATGGAACTATAAGCCAAACCATTCAATTCTGTAAATGTTGGTACTAATGATGTTGAAATTGTATTTTCATCAAGATTAGCCGCCATTATATTCACATTAACTGTATTGTCAGTAGGATTATATAAATATACTTGAGGAATTCTGTATTGATCATCACCACTAAGAACTAAAATATCTGTAAATGTTCTTCTAACAAGTGGTTGATCCTCAAAATAATATTCCAAATATTGTGTTGCACCTGAACAAGAATATGGATTAGCCACACCATAATCTGGTATAATCATTAAAAATGTAATATCAGTTCCTAAGAAACCATACATAATAGGCATATCTATTGTGCCTGGCGCTAATGTTTGTTTTGTTGTGAAAACAGAGTCATAATCTATGTCTAAATTTGCTAGACTCATTTTTGACACTATGTTTGGTCCTTCCTTTGCAATTACACAATTATTATAAAATTGAATACTTTTACTTGTTCCCGCTAAAAGATTATTATTTTGAATTCTCATTTTACTCAGATACTTTTTAATATATATATAAAAAATACATTACTAATTTTATGTCCGATTTGAATTATACCTTAAGTAAAAAATTTGATGAAACTTACACAATATCATTTCTTGGTGGACCACAGGAAATTTCCGACAATGGTTATGTGTTCAAGACAGATACTATGAATGGTATTGCAAATATAACTTCTTTTTCGGACAATACAGATGGTGAAACAGATAATGTTTATTTTACAAAATTTTTCAAATATAAAAACGGTGCCAATTGGTCAGAACTTTTACCAATATCTGAATTATCAGGAAAAACTTTTAATAGTTGTGAAGAATTAGAATTAGAATTATATTATTATCGAACAATTGATGGTGCTTACACAGATTCATTGTATGTTGATGATATTATAATTACAGGCGAATACGCATTAGGTGTATATGATTCGGAAGCAGAATTACCAACAAATGGCGACATAGTAATACTCGCACCTTCGGACACGTATAAAGTCTTTTCTATTGATGGGTTCACCGTACAATCAGCACCACACAATAATTATGATATTAAATTTAGATTTACACAAGATGGTGGTAGAACTTATACACCTTGGGAACCTTTAACACAAGAAAATATTTCTACACACAAACTTAATCCGATAAGATTTGCACAAGTTGAATATTCTATTGAAAACACTGGTGAGCAAGGACTTATGATTTATGATATTATTCTTGATGGTGATTTCCAAAATGTTTCAGCAAACTATCTAAAAACTAATAGATACGGTCTAAAAGAAGATTGTTTAACATCTATGCAAAATAATCCTGGTAGCCCAGGATCAGACACAACAGATAGAGATTTTTATACTCAATGTTTAAGCCAATATCAATCAAATACAGCGGTAGCAACCGAATTAGATAACGAAAATAAACAAAACACAGGTGGATTATGGAATCCATACCAATTCGATAAAATTACAGATTTTGCAAATATGTTAGGTAATCAAGTATCTAATATTTTTGGTTGGACTGTTGAATATCATTTAACTGACCCAGATGGTAACGGTATAGACAAATATATGCACGAATATACTTTGAAAAATATTGTTGATATGAAAAAAATAAAAGTGGTTGTGCCTGATAACAAATTTCCTGTAGAAACACTTGTAATAAATCAATTCAATTTAGACTTATTTGATACATTTGAAATTCAGATAATGAAAGATGAATTTAAGAACGCATTCGGAATAACTAAAAGACCTGCACAAGATGATATAATTTATATATGTGAAGCAAATATGTTATATTATGTAAAACATTCACAAGCATACAAAGATATTATGAATGCTGCAACTTATTATAAAGTTATTCTTGAGAAATATGAATACAAAACTAATATCAGGAACCTTGTTGAAGAATCACAAGAACAAATTGATGCACTTACAGACAACACAACAATGGATGAAATTTTTGGTGAATCAAATAGAGAAGATGAAGCAAAAATCGCTAACAAAGAACAATTATACCCAACAACCTTTGATAAAATAAGACAAAAAATATCATCTAAGGTTCAACAACTTAAACAAACAATAACTGTTGATAATTTTCAGATATTCAAACAATATTATGATTTAAGCTATCCTGCTCTTAAAGGCAAAACAGCGGTAAATTACCAAAAAAATGAAAATGAACTTAAAAGGTCAGACAATAGAAGTTTTATATGTTGGGCTAAATTTAACAATGGTTATGATGAAGATTTAAGACCAAGTAATAATATGTTTAATGCTTATGACATTAAAACAAATGTTGATTTCACTTTCTTAAATAATTTAGACACAACAAACAATCAAGGTTATAAATTATTTTATAGAGGGGATGCACTTTCTTTGAAAGTTAATGATAAATTATATAAATTAAATATAAAACTACTTACAAATGTTTGGTACGCTTTTGTTGTTAATTATGACCAGAGACAACAAAAACTAAACATGTATGTTTATAGACGAGATAATGATATTACAGTGACGTTATTTAATGAGGTATCATTTAACAAACAAACTGCAATATTAGATTCAACCGAGTATAATGATTATATTAGTAATAGTTATAGACCTGTTGATAATAGTGAAGCTACTGATGCACAAAAATTTTCATTAGTTGCAAGTTCAGAAGTTTCAATAGAACCAATAGAATACACAAACACAGAAAATCTTAGAATAATGGGTTCTGATATTAGTTTAACAAACCTGAGAATATTAGATGATGTGATACCAGAAAGTAGTATAGAAAATATACTTAAGGAATATATACTTGGTGATGGTCAACACGTATTATTAGCAGACAATGCAACTAAACAATTAATAACTAGACAATATTACAATAAACAATTTAGATGAACTACACATTAGCTAAAGACTAATGTGTTTCTACGCCACAAGCACAATGTAACCATTCACTTTGTGTGACGCTGGGTTGGTTCCTCAACCCAAAATTTCTTATATTTATAGCAGCATTTATGT
>Ga0265293_10012397_pt1 | contig 11322 bp, 10 predicted proteins | sample Munlanlewell138R_FD_192505 | JGI IMG/M metagenome (GOLD analysis project Ga0265293, IMG submission 192505) | Leachate microbial communities from a municipal landfill in Southern Ontario, Canada - Leachate well 138R | ecosystem: Engineered > Solid waste > Landfill > Unclassified | place: Canada... | reverse complement strand
GATTATCAAAATAACCTGGCAACCATGTCAAACCTGATTCGTCAATCCAAAGAAAAAGAGCTGACCGATTTGCAGCAACGTATCCAGGATTTTCAGCAAAATGCTGATGTTGAGTATGGTGAAAGAAGAAACGAACTGCTTACGCCGCTTATCAACAAAGTGAAAAAAGCTATTGAAGATGTGGGTAAAGAAAATAGTTACACCTATATTATGGATTCAGCTACTGGCGTTCTGTTACACATTGGCACAGGAGCCGACAATGTAACAGCTAAAGTTAAAGTAAAGCTGGGTATCAAATAAATTGCCTTTTAAGACACAAAAAAAGCCATTCAATTTTCGGATGGCTTTTTTTTGTGACTTTTTTTTAAAAACCCCGAAGGTTTTCAAAACTTTCTGAGGTAAAATTAAATACTTTTAAATAAAAAATGTACTATTAACGTCAAATTAATCTAAAAAAGTATATTTGCAGTCTCAAAGTATTTATTTAAAATGAAAAATCAGAAGGAAACTAAAAAGGAAGCAATTTTAAAAGTAGCAAAAGAATTGTTTTGGCGGCATGGCCTTAGGCGGGTTAGCATAGTGGAAATTTGCGCCAGCGCGAATGTCAGCAAGATGACCTTTTACAAATATTTCGCCAATAAAGAAGTGCTTGCCGAATACCTGATTACTGAAATGTTGACCGATTGGCACAATGACTACCGGTCGGTGATGAGCAGCGACTTAGCCTTTACCGAAAAAATCAATCAGGTAATTGCGCTGGAACAAATCGCTTCTCAAAATATGAGTGAGGAGTTTTTGGGCGATATTTATAACAATGAATTTGTGCATTTACAGCAGTTAATCAACAACTATAGAGATAGTTATCATGCTGAAATTGTGCAAGATATGATTGAAGCTCAAAAAAGCGGTCAGGTTCGCGCTGATATCAAACCTGAGTTTATTTTATACCTGTTGGAAGATATCGGCAAAAAAGTGATGGACGAAAAGCTGTCAAAACTTTATCCTTCAAAGCAGGCCGTAATCCTCGAGCTGACGAATTATTTCTTTTATGGAATTATAAATCCGGGCAATGAAAGCCATGTTTAACAAATTCAGTTTGCCATTATTTTTGCTGTGCTGCGGCTTTATGTTGACGGCCAAAGCACAACATCATTTTGAGTTCGACGGACAAGCTTCGATTTACGGAAGTTATAGTCCGGACAATAGACTCAATTTCTTCGTCGGAGGCCGCTATTTGCCAGAACTGAACTACGGCTACACTTTTTCAAATAACACCACACTCGATTTTGAAGCTTCAGCAAATATTTACGCTTCCGTGCTTTTTCATCCTTTTGATAGCGCGCAAACAGAAGGAGATATCAGACCTTATCGTTTTTGGGGTCGTTATGTTGGTAAGCAATTTGAATTGAGAGCCGGCTTGCAAAAAATTGATTTTGGATCGGCTACGATGCTCAGGCCTTTACAGTGGTTTGACGAAATTGATCCGCGTGACCCGCTACAGTTTACAAGCGGTGTTTACGGCTTGCTTGGAAGATATTATTTCTTGAATAACGCAAATATTTGGGGCTGGGTGCTCTATGGAAACGAAAGCCAGCGCGGTTTTGAACTGCTAAAAAATAATTCGGAAATTCCTGAATTTGGAGGGCGTATTCAATTGCCGGTTCCACGTGGTGAAATTGCTGCAACTTACCATCACAGAAATGCTTTTTCAGAAGCCTATCAAGGCTTTCAAGTGTCTGACAATATTCCTGAAAATCGTTTTGCCCTTGACGGAAAATGGGACGTGGAAGTGGGCTTATGGTTTGAAGCTGTGCATATTAATAAGAATGAAGATTTGGATATGCTTACTAATCAAACCTATTTAACACTTGGAATAGATTATACCTTTGGAATAGGAAACGGACTTAATATAGCTTTAGAAAATATGGTTTCAACCTACGATCAAAAAGCCTTTAAATTCATAAATACCGCTAATATAACTGCAACTTCGCTGTCCTATCCTGTTGGTTTTTTTGACAATATCAGCGCTATGCTTTATTACTCTTGGGAATCAGAAGATTTTTCCTTCTTTCTAAATTACGAACATCAATTTAAAAAATTTACCGGCTACATTATGGCGTATTACAATCCCGAAAACCAGACGGGTTTTGGCACAATTCGCTACGAAAACTCTTTTTCAGGGCCGGGCATTCGGCTTATGCTGGTTTACAATCATTAAATTAACTAATTATGTCAGAAAAAATTATTATTACCGAAAACCTGGTCAAACGTTTTCCCGTTGGTGAGGGCGAATTTACTGCGCTTAGCGATATAAATTTAAGCTTTGATAAGGGCGAGTTTTCCGGAATTGTTGGGCCAAGTGGATCAGGAAAAACCACCTTGCTCAATATCATGGGATCGCTTGACTCGCCTACTGAAGGAAGCTGCACGGTAATGGGCAAGCGAATTTCAGATTTATCACATAAGCAGTCAGCACAATTGCGGAATCTGCATATCGGATTTATTTTTCAGGTGTATAATCTGTTGCCGGTTTATACGGTTTTTGAAAATGTTGAATTTGCGCTTTTGCTTCAAAAACGTTCTGCTGCCGAGCGAAAAAAAGCGGTGATGGAAGCACTCGAATGGGTGGGTTTGGAGAAAATGGCCAATAAAAAACCCTCAAAATTGTCGGGCGGCGAAGGTCAGCGTGTCGCTATTGCCCGCGCAATGGTAAAACGACCAGAACTGGTGCTGGCTGATGAGCCAACAGCCAATCTCGATGCAAAAAATGCGCACGCCATTCTGCAAACGATGAAAAAGCTCAATGAAGAATTGAAAACTACGTTTGTTTTTTCTACCCACGACGAAAAAGTGATGGGTTATCTTAATCGCCTGATACATTTGGAAGACGGCAAAGTAGCTCAAGATGAATGGATAACCACTAAAGCTACACGATAATGAAACTGGCATTTCAGCTTGCGTATAAAAACTTGATGGGCGCCGGCCTCAGAACCTGGCTCAATGCTGGTGTGCTGTCGTTCGCCTTTGTAGTAATCATTTTTTACAACGGATTGATCGATGGCTGGAACGAACAAGCCAAAATAGATGGTATAAATTGGGAATGGGGAAACGGGCATTTGATAAACGAGCGTTACGATCCTTACGATGCTTTTACCATTGAGGTTGGGCATGGTGTGTTGGCCGCTGGCAAACAGGAAAACCTGACACCGGTTTTAATTCGTCAGGCACATATTTATCCAAGTGGCAGGATGATGCCGGTTCGCTTAAAGGGAATTGATCCCGACCAAAAAACCTTGCGCCTGCCAACAGGAATTTTAAACAAAAGCGCCGCTGATTTTCCTGTTCTTATTGGCAAGCAGATGGCCGAGTCGGCAAAAGTAAAAACCGGAGATGAAGTGCTGCTGCGCTGGAGAGATAAAAACGGAACTTATGATGCCGCCACGGTTACAGTTGCCGGTATATTTGAAACCAACGTTCCTTTTGTTGATGGCGGCCAATTTTGGATGGCGATAGAAAAGCTTCGGGAAATCACTTTGTTAAAGGATCAAACGACTTATTTTGTTGCAAATGAGTACTATAAGCCGATAGAGATTGAAGGTTGGAATTTTGAAACCCAGAAATACCTGATGCGCGAACAAACAAAAATGATAGATGCTAAAAAAATTGGAGGGTCTATTTTATATATTGTTTTGATGACATTAGGCTTGTTGGCGATATTCGATACACAAGTGCTTTCGATTTTTAGAAGACAAAAAGAAATTGGAAGCTATATTGCGCTTGGGATGACACGCTGGCAAGTTGTACGCATGTTTACAGCTGAAGGAGGAATGTACAGCGTTTTTGCGGTGATTTTGGGCGCTGTTTACGGCATTCCTATCTTATGGTATTTCTCAAAAATTGGAATTGGTTTTGGTGCTGATGGTTCTGAAATGGGCATTATTATAGCCGAACGCATATATCCGATTTATGGGCTTGGATTGATTTTTGGCACGATTGTAATCGTAGTTTTATCGGCAACACTCGTTAGTTTCTTGCCCGCCCGAAAAATTGCCCGCATGAATCCCGTTGAAGCCCTGAAAGGGAAAGTGCAATAATAGCAGCTTAAATATTTTGAAATGGTATAAAATTAAATATTATGAAAATAGCTTTCAGATTAGCTTATAAAAACCTGATAGGAGCAGGATTACGAACCTGGCTAAATGTTGCTGTGCTTGCCTTTTGTTTTATTGTCATTGTTTTTTATAATGGCTTTTTAAATGGCTGGCAAGATCAGGGACGTCAAGATGCGATGAATTGGGAATTCGGTTATGGACAGTTGCTGAATGCTGATTACAATCCGTACGATGTGTTTTCAATAGAAGATGGTCATGGCACTTTATCCGAAGAAAAGTCTGAGAATTTGTCACCGGTTTTGGTCTGGCAGGCAAGCGTTTATCCAAACGGACGCATGAACCCCATCTTGTTAAAAGGCATATCATCGGATCAAGAAGTGATAAAACTTCCAATTGAAATAATTGTGCAAAGTGATGCGAAATATCCCGTTTTAATCGGTAATCGCATGGCTAAAAGTTTGCAAATGAAAGAAGGCGATCAGTTTTTGCTGAGGTGGAGAGACAAAAATGGCACTTACGATGCCGCAAATATTACCGTTGCCGCTATCTTTGAATCCAAAGTGGCCACCATCGACAATGGTCAAATCTGGATTGGATTGGATAAGTTATGGGAAATAACGGGTTTAACAAATGAAGTCAGCTATTTTATTGCCAATGAGACTTATCAACCAACAGAAATTGCCGGTTGGGAATTTCAAGCACTTTCTGTTTTATTAAAGGACTTTGATGCGGCAGTGCAAGCTGAAAGAATATCTTCTGTAATTCTTTATTCCGTGCTTTTGGCCCTTGGTTTGCTAGCGGTTTTTGATACGCAGGTGCTTTCTATTTTCCGAAGACAAAAAGAAATTGGCACCTATATCGCCCTAGGAATGACCAGAAATCAGGTGCTGAAAATTTTTACGGTAGAAGGCAGTATGTACAGTATTTTTGGTGGAGTTACCGGCCTGATTTTGGGCGCACCTTTGTTTTTTTATACGGCATCACAAGGCATATATGTTGGTAGCGAAATAGAAGGAATGGGCGTTCAATTCGCAGATAATATTTATCCCACTTTTGGTTCGGCTTTGATTGTCGGAACCTTTGTGGTGCTGGTTTTCACGGCTACCCTAGTTAGTTTCTTGCCTGCACGAAAAATCTCAAAACTTAATCCCGTTTACGCATTAAAAGGAAAAATATCATGATAAAATTTATTTTTAAGGCCATTCTGCGCGACAAAAACAGAAGTGTGCTGCCTGTTACTGTGGTAGCGATCGGCGTTTTTCTAACTATTGCATTAACTGGCTATTTGAGTGGTATGCTGGGCGATATGATTGACCAAACAGCCCGTTTTCAAACCGGCCATGTAAAGGTAATGTCGCGCGCTTATGCCGAAAATGTTGATCAAATGCCTAATGATCTGGCTTTGATGGGCAATAGCGAGCTGCACAAAGAATTGAATAGCGATTTCCCAAATTATACTTGGGTCAATCGGATTAATTTTGGCGGTATAATTGATGCCCCTGACAAAAACGAGCAATCAAAAGGGCAGGGCGCTGCCATGGGAATGGCTGTGGAGCTATTTTCAGAAACAAGTGGCGAAAAAGAACGGCTCAACCTTAAAAATTCCTTGGTAGAAGGTGGGCTTCCACAAAAAAGTGGCGAAGTGCTTATTGGCTATGAATTTGCCGAAAAACTCGGTGCAAAAGTAGGCGATGAACTTACTTTTATGGGAAGCACCATGTATGGAAGCATGGCTTTTTCCAGCTTTGAAATAAGCGGCACAGTCCGTTTTGGGGTGATGGCGATGGACAAAGGCACGGTTATCATTGATTTTTCTGATGCGCAGCAAATTCTAAATATGGAAGATGCGGTGGGAGAAATATTGGGTTTTCGTATGGATGAGGTTTTTATCCAGGATGAAGTAATTGAAATGCGCGAAAATTTTAATGCCAAATACGCCAATGACCCTGATGAGTTTGCACCAACAATGAAAACTCTGGGCGAACAAAACAGCATGGGAACTTACCTCGATTTAGTAGATTCAGTATCGGCAATGTTCGTCATTGTTTTTGTTTTAGTAATGTCTATTGTGCTCTGGAACACAGGATTAATCGGCGGTTTACGCAGGTATCAGGAATTTGGAATTCGCTTGGCTTTGGGCGAGGAAAAAGGACATATTTACAGAACAATGATTTTTGAGGCCGTAATAATTGGCATAATTGGTTCCGTAATTGGCACAGCACTTGGAATTGTTGTTACGCTGCTGATGCAGAAATATGGTATCGACATCAGCGGAATGATGAAAGATGCTACCATGATGATGCCGTCAACTTTAAGGTCTAAATTTTCGCCCCAACTGCTTTATATTGGATTTATTCCGGGTTTATTTGCGATGGTTATTGGCAATATGCTTTCTGGAATCGGCATTTACAAGCGCGAAACAGCTAGCTTATTTAAAGAATTAGAAGTGTGACAATTAACTTAAAAACTATAAAATGAAATATTTAATAACAATACTCTTTGCGATCTTTTTTGCAACTCAGTTGTCTGCTCAGGATGCCACAGAAATCCTGAATAAAGTAGATGATAATATGAACTCGGAAACGAGCATTACCAAATCGGATATGATTATTTATGGCCGAAGAAACAACCGTACCGTTACATCTCTTGGATATGCGCAGGGCAATAACCAATCTTTTTCTGAATACTTGGCACCTGCACGCGAAAAGGGAACAAAAATGCTCAAGTTAGAAGATAATTTGTGGATTTATTCCCCATCCACCGACCGCACCATTCAACTGTCGGGCCACATGCTCAAGCAATCATTAATGGGTTCTGACCTTTCTTATGAAGATATGATGGAAAATCGTAAGCTAACGGAAATGTATGATTCAGAGGTTGTTGGAGAAGAAACCATTGACGGCAGAAACACCTGGGTTTTGCAGCTTACTGCCAAAGTGGATGATGCCAGTTATGAAAGCCGGAAGATTTGGGTTGACACCGAAAGATATGTGCCGCTGCGTGAAGAACTCTTTGCAAAGAGTGGCCAGCTTTTGAAGAAAACAGAACTCAAAGAAGTAAAGAAAATTGATGGCCGCTGGTATCCTACAAAAATGAATTATAAAGACATGCTAAAAGACGGCAAAGGAACAGATTTCGTAGTAATAGAAATTGAATTTGATGCTGAAATTCCTGAATATATCTTTAGTAAAGCGGCCTTGAAGAAATAGAATCTCAAGCCGGGATATTTTGTTTCAATACTAAACTACTTTTAGCCTATACTATTCCTAACCCATAAATTGTCTGATAGAAAGATTCTTCATTCCCCGAAAAAACGGGGTAAACCGCTTTGCCGCATTACCGATGATAATGTCATGTAACATTATGATATTGAATCACTAGGAGATTTCTCCCTGCGGTCGAAATAACAATGTTATGTAACTTTATGATATTGAGGCACTAGGAGATTCCTCTGCCGTAAAGACGGCATCGGAATGACATTTCTGTGGTGGTAGGATGAAGGGGGGGCAGAGGCAAAAGATGTGGGGCGCAACGCGCCCCACATCTTTTGCCTCTGCCCCCCCCTTTGCACATTTAACAACGCATGTCATTTCGACTGAAAAACCTTGCGCAGCAAGGTTTTGAGGGAGAAATCTCTTTCATGGAAACATCTATATGTACTTTAAATAACATATTGAAATATAAGAGCTAAGAGATTTTCCAAAACCCTTCACGCCAAAACAGCGCCTGTCATTCCTCCCTAAAAATCTTGGGCAACAGGATTTTTAGGGAGGGATCTCTATTTATCCCGATTTAATAATGCTTGAATGTACTTCCGCCTTTATTAAACAAGCTTAAGTAGATTTTCACTTGGCATACCAGGGGGAGACTAATTTTGATTGATTATTGTGACCGAAAAAAACGCATGAATAATACAAGATAGAAACTGCCTGAAAACAAAAAAAGCCCTGTAAACACAGGGCTTTTTTAAGTTTATGGACAAGTTTATTATTCCATTATGATAACATCCATAACACCCATATCTCCTCTTGAGTAAAAATTAACTACTTTAATGAGTCCGTACCCACCGGCTTGTGTGCGGAACTGCACAACAGCGCCATCTTCCAGGTTAATAACTTTTGATTCTCCGCTGTTTCCTTCAAATTCAGTGAATGTATAATATTTACCAATAGCATCAAACTCGGCTGCTGTCATAGAAGTCATTACAAAACGGGTTTGATTTTTCGTTGACCATTCGTCCATTCTAAAGCTTGGAATAGTACTTAAAGAAGCATCATCCGGAGCAGCGATGGTATTCATGTTTGTTACACCTTTATAAAAGATAAAATCAACTTTAGCCTGATTTTCCATTGCCTGAGGAACAGTAAATATCAAGTTTTCTTTTGCCCCATAAAAACTACCGATTACATCATTCCACGAGCCCAGCTCAACATTGGTATGTTTTACAACTTTTACGCCGGCCTGTTCAACGATGATGTTAAAAGAAACGGCATCCGTTCTTCCGGCTTTATCTGTTATGGTAGCTTCCAATCGTGCAGTACCAGCATCAGGGAAAGTGATTTTAACATCCGTGCTAAAGGTTTTGTTTTTCAGCGTTGAATCCATGATTATTTGTGGAATATTATTGGAGGTGAGGGTCAATTTAAAATGGGTAAGTTCTTCACCTGTTTCCATGTTATAAGCAGCATTAAAGCCAACCAAGATTTCATCGCCAGCGTTGATTGTTACATCAGTTGCGGTATAAGTAGCACCTCCTTTGAAGTCGAGCGTAGGTTCAGGATTTAGGATATCATCATCCTTTTTGCAGGACGTAAATGCAGTAGCAATGGCTATTGTCAGAATTAAAAATAAGCGATTCATTTTCATGTTTGATAGGTTTAAGTGTTTGATAATTATTTATTTATAATAATATTATTAGTCTCTGTTACCGCCGATAAAAATGGCGATATAATAGAGAAGTGTTGCGAGCGAAGCTAAGGCGGCAATCACATAAGTGTAGGCAGCCCAGCGCAGTGCGTCCTGTGCCAAAAGATGGGTTCTGCTGTTTGAAACACCGCTGATGTCAAGCCAAACCAAAGCCCTGCGGCTTGCGTCAATTTCAACAGGAAGTGTTATAAAACTAAAAACTGTGGTGAGGGCAAACAGCACTATTCCAAGCAGTAACAGTTGTGGAAACGATTGTAGAAAAAGTATGCCGGCCAGCAATACCCACTGCACCCATTTGGAGCTAAAACTGACAATGGGCACCAATGTGCTGCGCATTGTTAGCCAGCTATAAGCAGTGGCATGCTGCACGGCATGTCCGCATTCGTGTGCCGCAATGGCAGCCGCAGCAATATTTCTGCCTTCGTAAACTGCTTTGCTTAGGTTGACGGTTTTATTAACCGGATTATAATGGTCTGTTAGGCTGCCTTCGGTAGAAAGCACCTGAACATCAGTAATGCCATTGTCCAATAGCATTTTAAGGGCAACATCGCGCCCGCTCATGCCGTTTTCGACCGGGATTTTACTAAACTTTTCAAATTTACGCTTGAGCTGATTGCCCACCAGCCAGCTTAAAAGCATAAAAATACCGAAAATAATCCAAATTGTCATAGTTTATGATTTTGACAAAACAGAATGTATCAAATACTTTGCCAAATGATTATAAAGTTAGCTAATGATACTTATTTTTTAGAAGCTTTGGTTGAAGAAGAAAAACTGTCATTGAAATTTAATAAAGCTAAAATTGCTTTTATGCCTTCTATTCAATGCGTATTTACATTATTCATTTGGCTAAAAAGGATTATTTTTGAAGTTTTATAGCAATGGAAATTTACCTCCCCCAAAAACCAAAAATCACCATGAAACAAACACTTTTAGTCTTATTAATCCTGCAAGGTCTTTTTGGTTTTTCACAGGAAACTAAGAGCGATTTCTCGCGCGAAAACTTCAACTCTGATTGGAAATTTAACCGCTTTGGACCATCACAGTTTGAACCTGGTTTGTACATAGACGAACCCGATGGTATGGAACAGATTAACTACAACGACAGCGACTGGCGCAAATTAAAGCTGCCACACGACTGGGGCGTTGAAGGACCCTTTAGAGACGATCTGGAAAATGACACCGGCCTGCTGCCCTGGAAAGCAATTGGTTGGTACCGCAAGCATTTTGTGGTGCAGGAAAGTGATAGCGCGAAGCTGATTTTTATTGACTTTGACGGTGCCATGGCCAATGCCGAAGTGTGGCTCAACGGCCAGTTTGTTGGCGAGTGGCCTTATGGCTACACCTCCTTCAGGTTTAACCTCACGCCTTATATACATTTCGGAAAAGAAAACCTGATTGCGGTAAGGCTCGATACCGAAAAGTTAGACTCGCGCTGGTATCCCGGTGCTGGAATCTATAGAAATGTCTGGCTCACAAAAACCAATACCGTGCAAATTGACCATTGGGGAATTTATCTGACTATACCAAAAATCACGGAAGAAGAAGGCCTGATCGACTTGCAGGTAAAACTAAAAAATTATAGAGAAAAAGTAGCTGCAATCACGGTTCGTACAAAAATTTACAGTGTTGAAAACAAGCAAGTAGCCGAGTCGAAAACACTTTCTGCAGTGCTACCGGCTCAATCTGAAAAGGAGATGAGGTTTGAAATTAAGCTAAAAAGTCCTTTGCTGTGGGATATTGAAAAGCCGCTCTTGTACAAAGCAGTTACACAGGTATTTGAAGGTGATAAGTTGATCCATGAGGAACAAACAAATTTCGGCTTTAGAACAATTGATTTTTCGGCAGACAAGGGCTTTTTGCTCAATGGCAAAAAAGTAGAGATAAAAGGCGTTTGCAACCACCACGACTTAGGCCCTCTGGGTGGAGCTTTTAGTACAAGGGCCGCCGAGCGTCAGTTGGAAATTCTGAAAGAAATGGGCTGCAATTCCATCCGGACGAGCCACAATCCTCCCGCTCCTGAATTGCTGGATTTGTGCGATAAAATGGGGTTTTTGGTTCAGGTTGAGGCTTTCGATAGCTGGCAAACAGCCAAAAAAGAGTTTGATTACAGCATTCATTTTGACGCCTGGCATATCGACGACCTTAAAGCGATGGTTTTGAGAGACAGAAACCATCCGTCCGTATTTATGTGGAGCATCGGCAATGAAGTGCCCGATCAGTGGAATCCTGAGCTGGCAATGAGTTTGGCCAATACGGTGCGCATGACCGATCCAAGTCGCCC
>Ga0265293_10012395_pt1 | contig 11322 bp, 17 predicted proteins | sample Munlanlewell138R_FD_192505 | JGI IMG/M metagenome (GOLD analysis project Ga0265293, IMG submission 192505) | Leachate microbial communities from a municipal landfill in Southern Ontario, Canada - Leachate well 138R | ecosystem: Engineered > Solid waste > Landfill > Unclassified | place: Canada... | reverse complement strand
TCTATATCATATGCCATTAGTTTCCTATTCTCCCAACTTTAACTACAACCTTATCTCCGCTTGCATCTGCAAGAGCAACACCTACAACTTTGTTTAAATTTGCTAAACTTGTATCTGTGTAAGCTTTAACTGTGTTCGCAACTGAACTGGTGCAAACATTTGTTCCAGCTGTAATTGCACCGGATGCCGCAAGTTCGAAAATTCCATCATCCCAAACAGAGATAGAAGTAGAACCATCAGCTGCTATTTTTTCCATAGCTGCGATTCCGGCGAAAACATCTGCAACGCCATCAGCGGCTGCAACTGTTCTTGGAGAAGCTGAAAGTTTTAATAAAGTACCCTTAGGAATATTTGCATCATGTGCGCATGTGAAAGCTGTTGCGGTCTTTCTTGTTAATTCTACTATTCTTGCTTCGTTTGCCATAAATTAATTAGAAATAAATTCTTTAAAAAGGTTTGCTTTCGAGTTTGTTTAAAGCATTTCTTGCTCAAATCCCCATTCTGGAACTTTTGCTCGTCTGTCTTTCTTAATTCCTATTGGATGAGAAGAAACTCCTTTGGAGATCAAGATTCTTTTAATTTCTGCCTTCGGAAGATTTTTAGGAATTGGTTTTGCTCCTAGAGATTTTTGGAGAATTTTTAATCTTGCTTTGTCGAAAATTGGTTGGTTTCTTTTTGGGTCTATATTCATCATGGCGAGAACATCCGGAAGGGCTTCTTCTGGGAAAACATATTCCCATAACTCAACTGGTCTTAATGCTCCTTGAACAAAAGTTATTTCTTCTTTGTTTGTTTTCAAGTTCTTTCTTTTCCATGGGAAAAATTGAGATTGCATTTGAGAGATAAAAAGGTCTCTTGCATGCTTCACTCCTCTTGTTAAGAAATATAAGTGCATGTTATTTTAAATCAATGTTTTTCTTTAGTTGGTATGCTTTCATTAGAAGGCCGATAACTCCGATGAGAATCATAATCAGAAGATAGCTTTCAATACCTAGGGATATACAAAAACTCGCCATTATCGTATGCTATTGGCGATCCTCTCTGCCATCTCTTGGTCTTTTTCTGCTTGTGTAGGAGGTTTGGGTTGTGTGAAATTACCAGCAAGGCTACCACCTCCGATAAGGAGATCAGCACTTGCTTTTTCAATTTTCTCCCTTTCTTTTCGTATTTCTTCCAAAAGCTTTTTATTTTCTTCTTGTATTTGTTTAGCTTGCTCAAGAGGGGAAAGAATATTGCTGTCTGTATTTGTAGTTTCTGTTGTCTCTGTTTTGTTCTCTGCTTCTTCATTCCCTTGCTCTTGGTTTTGATTTTGCAATTCATCAGCCATGAAAATAATAAAGAATGGTGGTATTTAAATCTTTTGTGAGTATTGTTTAGTTTCAACATTTTCTATCTTTGGCATTTTCTTATGATTTCTGCGAAAGTTGTTAATGCTCTTGTGTTGTTTTCAATTACTTCATCTCGCTTTTTTGTGTATTTGATTTTTTCATATAATAGAGTTAATGTCCAAAGGCCTAAAACTCCATAATTAGCTAGGTTATTTATTAGCCCTTCCATCTTCGGTTGGTTTCTTTTTTATTTGTGGAGAACTTGGAGAAATTTCACTTTGTTTCTCCGGGCCATTCATAGGGCCATCTTTTGCTTTATCTTTTGCCAATTCTTCCTCTATTGTTGCAGGGAACTCGAAATTTATTTTAATGTTTAGTTGTGCTTCTATATCTTCCTCGATTTCCAATTGTAAGTCCTCGATTGTTTGCTCCCATGCAAGATAAACGATTTTTGCGCTTGCTTCTGTTGTGTCTGCACTCCATCCCATGATAAGTTCAGGAACTCCGCAAGCTGTTACAAAATCTCGGATGATTTGTTTGTAATATTCAAGAGGAGAGAGATTTCCTGTTTGTGTTGAGATTATCTTTGTGTCTTGTTTTGTTAATGTGCCTTTTGGAACGACTAAACTTTCATTTTTTTTGTATGCCTCATTTAGTTTTGCTGTTTGTTTTGCTATTTCTGTCTCATCATCTGTCTCACTCTCGTACATAACAATAGGTTTAACGAATCTATGAAATAGAGTTCGGAGGTCTCGGGTTACTTCTTTTCTTGTGTCCAGAAGGTCTTCTAGAACTTCGAACATAGAAATACCTCCCATTTCATCCCCTACTCTTGTATTTGTTAAGTGGAAGATTTCATCAACATCGAACTCTTTGATTTTGTAAAGTCCGAGATGTTGTTCATATCTTTTTATTATTCCCTGTCTGTCGTAGATAACTTTTATTGTTGATGGGTTTAGGGGCTTTAGATTTGTTAATCTTCCTTGCCTGTCTTTGATTATGTGAGCAAAAGAATCTCCAGTGATGAGTTTTAATTTGAATTGATTTTTTAGAACTTTGAGGGCTGTTTCCTTTCCATTACCTACAATCTTTCCGAGTTTCTTTATTTCCTTTGGGTCGGAGTTTTTATAGCCCTTTCCGAAAACCCATTTTGTTAATGTTTCGACAATTGCCCTCGCTTGGGGGATTTTCTTATAATAATAGAGCCATTTGGATGTTTCCGGAGTGTATGCTGTTTCATCTTGATAAGAAGGGGAGTTTAGTGTTTCATCTCCATGTGAGACCTCTGTGTCTTGTCCTGTATAATCTGTGGTTGTTAGTGTTCCTGTTTTTAGAAGATTAACCATGTAAATCTATGTAAATGAATGTTTTTAAAAGTTTGCTTGTTGGTTGTGTTAAAAATTTTCTAATGGGCATAATATTTTTAATATTATTTTTTTTAAAAATCGCAAATTTATTTATATTTTTATTTATATTTTTATATTTTTTATTTATATTTTTATTTATATTTTTATATTTTTTATTTATATTTTTATATTTTTTATTTATATTTTTATATTTTGAAGGAGAGAATTGTGGCGTTAACATAAGGTTTTTAGTGAAGTTGTTCGTTTTAGTAGGACAACGGAACGGTTCTTTTTCTTTTCCGGCGAGCGAAGCGAGCCGGAATAGTGATTAGTTTATGTGGTAACTTCTTGTTACGACATAAACCTATTATGATAGGATTTGACTTAACACTCTGCCCGAGACAACACAAATAAATTAAATGATGTTGTCTCTGGGTGCGAGGTTAAGTCCTATTTGATTGTTAGAATTTACTTTATGCACTAAGGTACTCTAATTTAAAGTAAATTCTAATTTGCATTAGATTATATTGATTCTGTGGTTGTTTGGAATTATATCTGAAACGAAGTTGAAGATCTTAGGTTAGACAGAACCTATATAATCTAATTCGAAGCCGGCGAGCGAAGCGAGCCGGCATAGTTCCCCTTCCCTTGAGGGAAGGGGTTAGGGGATGGGTGGTAATGATTAAGGGAGAGAAAGTTGGCTTTAGCCCGTAAGCGTATAATCTTGCTTATCGTCCAGCAAAGCGGGCTTTTTGTTAAAAAAGTGTAGATAAGCCAGATTATACGAACTTTCTCTCCCCAAATTTCCCCAAATTCAACTAAAATGAAGGGAGGGATGTGGGAAGCCAATTAGAATTAACTTTTAGTGCGAACCAGTTCGCACTAAGCTACCTAAGTTTAAATAGATTTGCTTTCCTGCTCCTTCCGAATTAAAGCAGAATTTGGGGAAATAAACCCAAAGTATATATATTATTACACTACTATCTATCTATCTATCTAAAGTTTATCCATAATATATATATATATTTTAGTATAAGAATGTTTATAAACTATGTAATAATATATATATTAACTAAAATGGGAGGAATTAAAACATGGGGAGACCAAAAGGAGAAGGAGGAATAACTTCATCTGTTCGAGTAAGTCCGAATCTTTGGATGTTAGCCAAGAAACATAACATCTCATTGAGCGAAGGATTAAGAGTTGGACTTTCAATTATGTTGGCAGATTTAGGAGAACAAGATTATGACAACAATTTGAATCTTTATCGAAAGATGAGAGTTTTCCAGAAAGAAGCTGAAAAGTTGTCTACTGAAATGCAAGCTTTGAAAAACAAATCAAATCAAGTAATTGCAAGAACACCAGAACAACTACAATAAAGCAAAAAAGAAGGGAGAGAGCGAAACCAAACTCTCTCCCGAGACAACTTACAAATACATATTTCGTATTTCATTTATGCCTCTGAATTTCTATATAATTTAAAAAATGAAGCTGCATAACCATTAGTATTCAGATGGTCAAAGCCAGTATTAACCCAAGGGTTCGGAAATCCGTCTGTCCAATCTGCTGTTGTTGAGGTTAATATTGTGGTAGTAGATGGGTCTCCAAATCCTCCAAGTGGAGGTCTTTGTTGTGCAGGACTAGAACCATATAAATTTATATTCCCATTCTTTGTTCCTACAATATAATACCATCCTTCTGTTAAAGGAATATTCAAACCAATAACCTGTTTAACACCTGTTGTAGTGGCAAATGTCTGCTTAGAACTATCCCAAACTAAATTCTTAGGCAATCCTGTTGAATAATCTACATCATAAATACCTACCCTATAAGCAGTTGCTGTTTTTCCTGTGGTAGAATATATATTATATCTAAAACCCCTATAACTTACACCTCTAGAAACATAAATTGGAACTAACCAAGCAGATACGGCCTGAATCGAGCTTGTTTGACCAGAAAAAGCCCAACCCGGAACTTCTTCTATAAGATATGAACCAGGCGTTAATTGAGGAAGAGATAATCTTCCTTGTTGTGCAAATGGTTTTTCAGATAATCCTGTTAATTGAGAACCATTACCTATAAAAGAATTAGCAGAAATATTATAAGTTCCAATATCCCAATTTCCTGTTGCTGTCGAAGAACCATCGTTTCTCCAATATGCACTCAAATCAGGGCTTGGTATTCCTGTTAAATGAGAACCATCTCCAAAGAAATAACCGGCTGTAATGTTTCCACCAACATTTAAATCATTTACACCCAAATCAACATTCCCAGTAGCGCCAGTATAAGGCACTAATCCGCTTAAATCTTGGTCTCCAGTATTTACTCCCGATAGATTTTGAATGTCTGTTATGTCCTCACTTGTGAGATCATCTGCCGGAGGAGATAGTTTTACTTTCTTCCATGTATCTTTTCCAACGCAAACATAAACAAAATTTGAATCATAACAAATCGTGCCCTTTTCTCCATACTCATCCCCAGCTTCTATTGTTCGGGATGTTGTTAGAATTAAATGGTCGCTGTCTATTATTTGAGTTTTTGAAATCCTTTCTGTTGGGAAACTTTTTTTTAATAAGTCTGAAGCTTTTAATAAGTCTGAAACTTTAACCATGCCCTATTATTCTCCCTTTTCTAAAAATAATTTTGTGTTGTTTTCCTGTAACAATGCGAGTAATCTGTCCGCTTGATATTGAAGATAATCAGAAATATATTGAGCCTCAAATCTCGACTTATAGCCATCAATATCGTAATTCACAACGATAATCGCAGATAAATATTCAGCTAAACTTTTGATTATGTCTCTTGTTTCTTCTGGGTATTTTTCCCAATTCTTTACAATATTCATTCTACTCCATGCCATAATTTGAGCAACAGCTTTCTCTACAAATCCAGCAACACTATTCAAGTCTGAAATATCATCTGATTTTCCCTTTCCAGCAAGAGCCATAATTCTTAAATAATTTGCAAATTTAGAGTTCCATCTAAATCCCTCAAGAGTTATCTTTGCATTTTTTAGTTTTGGCTCATTATACCCCAAGTCATACTTAAAGCTTATTTCCTCACCTGTGTTTATGCTTAGTCTAAAATCTGGACTATCTGACTGCATGAAGCTTATTTGATTTCCAACAGGGCCAGCTTGAATTTTTCTTTGCTCTGTTGAACTTGTTCCCTCAAAAAAGACTTTTATTGCATACCCATTTGTTTTAGTTATGAAATAGAATTTTTCAAAGACTATTTTTGGATAATCATTCCCTTCATCAATTTCCCAATTATTTACAAAATCCCATGTTAGATAAGTTGCTCTTGCTTTCATTTGTGCTGTTGTTCTCCCTACTCCCTTCCCTGTGTCTGACATTCCTGTAGTTTCAGAATCATAATAAGTATAAATAACACTTCCGCTGTTAAAACCAACTGCTCCTCCTATATTTTCCCCTGTTGATGAAATTGTGCCTGTTGAATAACAATGCGAGACTGTTGTTTCATTATTTCCAACAATTCCCCCTTTTACATTTCCATTCCCAAGAGTTCCATTAAAAAAACAATTTCTTATTATCCCTCCCGCTCTGTTTTCTCCACTAATTCCCCCTATAAATGAGGCAGCTGCATTTGCTATTGTTCCTGTGAAATTTGTTTTTTCAATCAAACCATTATTACCCGTACAAATTCCCCCAACAAATTCGTCTGTTATAGTCATAGTTCCCGAACAAGAACTATTTCTTATTATTCCTGTTGTTGTGTTTGTTCTACATAGTCCCCCAACATGCCAACCAGAAGTAAAAGTTCCTCCAACAACATTACAATTGTCCAAAAGCCCTTTATTGTCTTTGCAAATTGCAGAAGCATTATTTGAATACCCATCTGTGTAAGTTGAAGTTACATCACTATCTTCAATTATTAAGTTATGAAGTTCTCCTGTTGTGTCGATTTCCAAGAACAAACCCAATCCTGTTGATGTTGCATTCTCCATAAATAAATTTTTAATTGTGTAATTCTTACCCTCAAGAGTTCCTGAAAAAGTCGGAATTGGTGTCCAGCCTGTTCCTTCTGTCCAGGCTGACTTATTTGTTGCTGGATTTCTATAGTATTCCTCATTATCAAAATCTAAACTTCTCCATAAAACAAAATGCTTATCTGTGTTGTTTCTTATGTCGTCTAAATCTTCTAAAAAATAAATCTTAAAAGGATTATCAACACTTCCATCTCCATAATCGGATGGCTCTTCGATTTCTCCCTCTTCTGTTCTTTGCTCGTAAATCATGTGATAATTAGTCTCAAGAACAGCAACATATTTTTTTCCTTCTTCAATTAAGATTTTTCCTTCGGTTACATCAAACGCGAACTCCTCTTCTTCTCCCTCCACTTTTGCTTCTAATGTGAAATTTTTTTGAAATAATAAACCCGCAACTTCTAATTTGGTTGGCTCTCCTCTTACCTCAAAAATCTTTAATCTTGCAGTTCTAACAGGAAAATCAATGTCATCAATTTCTTTTACTTCTTTCATTTTTAGTTTTAATTTTGTTAGAATAAAGCTATTAATTGTTGTTGCATCTATCAAATAGGCATTTTCTAAAGTCCATTGTCCCTCTTCTTTTGGGTTGTATGTTTTAACCTCTCCTATCTTTTCTGCTTTTTGCCATCTACTTGCTGACCCACTCCATGTATCTAAATATTCGATTACTTCTTCGATGTTTGCCATGTCAGAAGGAATACATAAAAGATTTTAAAGGTTTGCTTTTACAACCCCACATCGCACGGACAAAAGCTTCTGCAAGATGTGAATTTCTTCCGGTGATTTTTAAATGGTCTCCTTCATAGATAAACTGCATGCTTGCAAGTGAGATATACAAGTCTTCGAGATCTTCCGAAATCTCGACCTCTCCACTTTCCATTTTTATTAGAGCATAGCTATACATATCTTCTTTTAAGAGGGCCTTTCTTTTCTCTCCCCATTTGTCTAAAAGTCTTTGAGCATTATTGAGGCACATAACTTTATTTCTGTACTTTTCTATTAAAAAATCTGCAAGTCCTCCTCCAACTCCTCCATCATCAATTAAAAGAAGATTGTATTTTCTTTCTTCTTGTAGCTTTGTTATTCGGTTAAACGAATCAACAAGACTCACTCTTTCAGTTGTCTCTGCCATAGTTACTATTGCTTTAGGTCTCTCCCATAGAACTTCAACAAAAGCATTCGAATCCCCCCCATATCTTGCGACATCTATTCCGAGAAATTTTGAGGAATAGTTAAGAGAAGGAAGTTTTTTAAAACATTTCTTTAGAAGTTCTTCTGGGAAAAGTCGGCTCACTTCATCAATAAACTCTCCCAAGACTTCCTGTGCATATTCGATTTTCGAGAACTCCCTTTTCCATTTTGCCAACTCATCTTTAGGGATTCTATCACATTCTAAACTCGTAATATGCCAATGTTTAAAGGTTTCATCTTGGAACATATCATAAAACTTGCCTTGCTTTCCAAAAGGTGTGCTTAAAGCCCAAATAAAGCCCATCTGGCGCTCTTTTTTGCTAATCCAAAGCATTGGGGTTATGGATGTATAAACAGCGGATTCTATATAAGCCGCTTCATCTGGAACCCAAACATCAAGGGTTAGTCCTCTGATAAGGTTTCCTGTTAGGCCTGTTGGCAAACAATAGATTTCACTCCCATTCTTTAGGGTTGTTTTCCTCATAGTTGGAGTTTCTGCGAAAACATCCATATTCGCAGAGAATTTAAGTTCATAAGTGATTTTGTCATAAAGATACATTGCTTGCCTTTCTGAACTTGCAGAAACTAAAATCTTAACTCCTTTATTTTCAAGGGCAAATTGAGCAACCTTTTTAGCCATGATGTAAGATTTGCCAACTTGTCTTCCTGCTCGAATAGCTATATTTCCATGATAAGAAAAAACCTCTTTTTGCCATGGGTCCAACTCCCCCACATCCAGCTTTATATCTGAAAGATCAATAGGATTTCTTAGGTATGTTTGCCTGTTCTTCTTTCTTTTGTATGCCATTTTTCTTTTTTTCTTTAGTTTTTTTAATCCATATTTTATTTAATATTTTTCTACAATCTTTGCACATTTTCTTATTTTTTACATCGTATGTTCCAAAGATCATTCTTCCACAAACTGAACATTTAATCCAACTCATGCTCCTCCTTGTGGCATGTTGGACAGAGAACTTTTAAATTCTCTGGAGAGCATAAGAGTTCTTGACGAATAACATCTATAATCTTATCCCAATTTCCAACACCTTCTTTATGATGAACTTCGACTTTTTGCTCTTTGCCTTTTGCTTTAGATTGTTTAACACCGCAATTTTCACAGCAATATTTCGCATTCTTCATAGCTGTTGCTCTCTCTACACTTCGGAGCCATAAAGTTCTCAAACTGCTTTTTATTCTATTTCTTTGTGTTCTTTTTTCTTGTTCCATTTTCTTTTTTTCTTCTGCAAAACTTACAGCGTTTTTTCGGTTGTGCTTTGGGGTAAAAACTAACTCCCCCACATTCCGGACATTTAAACGAACACATCTTATTTAAATTTCTTTAAATTTTCTTCTGCAAGTTTTAGCATTTTCTTAGCAACTTCAAGTCTATATTCTTGTGCCTTGACAATTTCAACAGCTTCTGCTTTCATCTGCAAATAAAAATCTTTATTTTGTTTCATGTAGTCCTCCTAAACCATTTAGTTATATCTTTAATAGTTTGTTTGACAAAATATTTCCATCTCGGAGATTTAGGAAATTTAGAATTAGCTTTATCAAATTTTCTCGCCATCAGACAATCACTTCTCAAGCTCATTTCTCTCCCCCCATCACATTATTTGGAAATTTCTTACAAAGTTCATCTTCAATTTTTTTAAATCTCTCGACAATTTCAATTCCTATTTTTTCCTCTCGGAGTTTTATGGTCCATTTATAGACACCTTTTGCTGTGAGTTCCATCTCGACAGATTCTTTCAAGTCCCCTATTGTGGGGGTTATTATGTTTTGTATTTCTTCCATTTTTGTTTTTGTTTGTTCTCTTTAAAAATAAAAAGAGAAAAAAATAAATTTTGTTTGTGATTAGATTAAAACTCTCAATATCTCATAACCTTTGCTTGTGAGTTTGTATTGGAGAATCATTTTGCGTCTTTAATCTCAATCAACTCAAAACTATCGACCATTACTCCTTTTGGATCTCGAACTCTACACTTATTGAAAACTAAAACTTTGCCAATAAGTTGTCTCGGGAAAAGATTCTTTGCCCTTATGAAGTTTTGATTTGTCTTGTTTATATTGAGATTTCTTTGCTTTCCAACCGGATACTCTGTAACTATCCACATTTTGGCTCTGCCTTCTACAATTTCTCCATCGACATCAATTACAGCGAGGCTCACTGGCCATTGCTTTATTAAGTCTGCTTTTAGCCATTGTCCGGCAAAATCATCCCATCCATCAAGATTTGGTTTTTGTTCTTCCATGTTTTTTTTATCCTCCTTTCTAGGATTTAAAAAGTATGGTGCTATTTAAACTTTTTGTGTGTATTATAGAATTACTACAAAAGAAGAAACATTTAAAAAAGAAAAAAATTAGGACTTTGTGTTCTTAATCCAAACGATTGCCTTAGGGTCAGTGATTTCTACTTGTCCCACCTCGACAACTTTTATCGTTTGAGAAACGAAAGGGTCCATTTCTTTGATTGCAGAACTAAGAGGATAAAGTTGTCTCCATGTTCCGCATGCTTTTGGAACAACAACAAAGGCCTCGCTTGCTTGAACATTTGGAGAAACCATAAATGTTTTATTTCCAAGAGTTCCAATAACACCACTTTTATTTCTCAATTTCTCGTCGGTGATTGAAGCAAGTTTGTTTCCATGTTGCACAAGATAGTTTATAATGCTTCTCTTGTCTCTATGATTCACGATAACCATAAGGTTAGAAGTATCATAATTTTCTCTTCCGATTTTTTCTTCTGCTTCCTCTAAATTGTCAATTATAGCCGCACTTGCTGTCATATCCCATTCACATCCAGCTTCAATTGTTATGCTTTGGATGTTTCCATCTGCTACGATTGTGTTTCTTATTCCACCATCAACATTTGAAACAACAGCTTCGATTAACTTTAATAAGCTTCTTGCTGTTACATCAATCTTTCCAGAGATTATATCTTCCCAGAAAATTGTTGTTTCTAAGCCATATTTTTGAACATAAGCCGTGATTTCTTCGAATTTAGGGTTTGCATGTGGGAAAGTTGCTCCTCTTGGAAGGCCAGCGATAGAGCTTGTATTTCCAGCTGTCAAAACAGATGGATCTTCTCTCCAATATGTATTGCTCCAACCTACATTACTTGAAATTGTTAAAAGGTCTTTGAATATATATTTTCTTCCTGCAAAGATTTTAAGAGTTGCATCTATAACTTCTTTTCTTAATCCTGCGTCTCCCATTTCTATATCATATGCCATTAGTTTCCTATTCTCCCAACTTTAACTACAACCTTATCTCCGCTTGCATCTGCAAGAGCAACACCTACAACTTTGTTTAAATTTGCTAAACTTGTATCTGTGTAAGCTTCAACTGTGTTCGCAACTGAACTGGTGCAAACATTTGTTCCAGCTGTAATTGCACCGGATGCCGCAAGTTCGAAAATTCCATCATCCCAAACAGAGATAGAAGT
>Ga0265293_10012393_pt1 | contig 11323 bp, 9 predicted proteins | sample Munlanlewell138R_FD_192505 | JGI IMG/M metagenome (GOLD analysis project Ga0265293, IMG submission 192505) | Leachate microbial communities from a municipal landfill in Southern Ontario, Canada - Leachate well 138R | ecosystem: Engineered > Solid waste > Landfill > Unclassified | place: Canada... | reverse complement strand
GGCTGAGCACCCTGTACCGGGCCGATCGCATCGTCGTGCTCGATGCCGGACGGGTCGTCGAACAGGGTACCCATGAAGAACTGATGCGCCGTCGCGGTGCGTACTTCGCGCTCGTCCAGGCGCAGCGGCAGGACGATCGGGTCACGGCATCCGACGACGGGGAAGATGCGCTGCCCGTGTCCCGCATCGGCACCGACAACGCTGCCGGCGAGGCCGTCACGGTGGTCGACTGCGCATGAAGACCGCTTCGCCGCCGGACATCTGCCTGGAGCGGGATGCCTTCGGACAGCTTCTGCTGACCTTGCCGGATGGCGGGCCGCCGGTCGTCGTGGCGCCGGTGCGCGCGTTTCCGCTGTCGGCACCGGCCGAGGGTATTGCGCTCGTCGGCACTGATGGTCGGGAGTACTGCTGGCTCGAGGATCTGTCCCGGCTGGCGCCCGACGCGCGCGTGCTGGTCGAGGAAGAACTGGCGGTACGCGGATTTGCCCCCGAGATCCGGCGCATTCATGCGGTCTCGTCTTCGTCTGGCGCGCTGCACTGGCAGGTGTCGACCGACCGCGGCGAGACGCGCTTCACGTTGCGCGCCGGCGAACCGGTGCACCGCCTCGCGCACGGTCTGCTGCAACTCGTCGATGAAAACGGCGTGCACTATCTGGTGCGCGACCCCGAGTCGCTGGATGCGCGCAGCCGCCGGCTGCTCGAGCGCTACCGCTGAGCGGAGCACGGCCGGCGATCCATTGGCGGCCGGCGGCGCCGTGCGCCTATCCGGGGCGGGAACGTCCGCCCGCGGCGATCGGCGTTCGCAGAAGCGCGAGCAGTTCGTGCGGCTCACCGATCAGTGCGTCGGCGCCCCATTGCTCTGGCGGCGAGTCATCGGGGTGAAAACCCCAGGCGACGGCTATCGTCGTCATGCCGGCGGCGCGCCCGGCGCGGATGTCACGTTCGTCGTCGCCGACGTAGATGCATGCAGTGGCGGCGCTGCCGGTCACGCGTGCACCGTGCAGCAAAGGCTCCGGATGCGGCTTGGCAAAGGCTGTCGTGTCACCGCCGATCACGCAGGCAGCGCGCTCGAGCAACCCGAGCGCATCCAGGATCGGGCGCACGAAGCGCTCGATCTTGTTGCTGACGACGCCCCAGCGGATCGATGCGGCTTCGAGCGTATCGAGTACCTCGGCCATACCGGGGAAAAGGCGCGTATGCACGTGCATCGCTGCTTCGTAGCGCTGCAGGAATTCGTCACGCAGGGCAGGGAAGCCGGGCATCGTCTCGTCGACGCCGAGACCGGTGCCCAGCAGGCCGCGCGCACCCATCGATGCCCGGCAGCGCAGGCGGTCGAACGGCAGCGGTGCCAGTCCGCGCTCGGCGCGCATCGCCTGCACCGGCGCTACCAGATCAGCGGCCGTATCGGCGAGCGTGCCGTCGAGGTCGAAGAACACGGCCTCGGTGCGCGCCGCCAATGCGCTGGTCAGGATATGCGATCGACGCGTCGTCGACGGGTACGGCTCCGGATGGTGCCGGCCCGGTGCCGTCCGGTGCCGGGAATCCTGTGTGGAATCAGCCGCCGGCGGATGAAGCCGCACCGGCTGCGGCACTTCGCTCATGCGCCGCCCCCGTTGGCGGGGCGCCGGCAGGCCATCAGGTAATTGACGCCCGGATCGCCCGCGTCGAGGCGGAAGCGGCGCGTGACCGGGTTGTATGTCAGCCCGATCACGTCGATGACGTCCAGACCGCTGCGCCGCGCCGCGCTGGCGAGTTCGGACGGCCGGATGAACTTGTCGTATTCATGCGTGCCCCGCGGCAGCAGGCGCAACAGGTATTCGGCGCCGACGATCGCCGCGGCAAACGCGCGCGCACTGCGGTTGATCGTCGAGAAGAAGACCATGCCGCCCGCCCGGACGAGCGTCGCGCAGGCGCGCACGATCGATTCGGCGTCGGGCACGTGCTCGAGCATTTCCATGCAGGTGACGACGTCGTAGCCAGCCGGTTCGCGTTCGGCCAGCGCCTCGACGGCGATGTGCTCGTAGTCGACGGCCACGCCGCTCTCGAGCGCGTGCAGTTCGGCCACCTGCAGGGCGCGGGTCCCCAGATCGATGCCCCTGACCTTTGCGCCGCGCTGCGCCATCGCTTCGGCGAGGATCCCGCCGCCGCAGCCGACGTCGAGTACCCGTTTGCCGGCCAGCGCGGCGTGGCCGTCGATCCAGTCCAGCCGCAGCGGATTGATCTCGTGCAGCGGCCGGAACTCGGACTCCGGATCCCACCAGCGCGCGGCCAGCGCCTGGAACTTGGCCAGTTCGGCCGGATCGACGTTTGGCGGGTGCGCGGTTACGGGGGTATCCGGTGCAGATGCAGATGCAGATGGAGGTGCGTTCGTCACGCCCGCGGGACCGTGTCGCGTCCCGGTGTGCAACTTGTCGGTGGTGTGGTCAGTGTCATGCATGGCAGTTCGTCCGGGTGCTTCACTCCGGTGGCAGAGGCATCGGAGGCAGGATTTTTTCGAGCGCAGCGGCGATGGCGATCAGGTGTCGATCGCTGTGGTCAGGGCCGTCCAGTTCGAGGCCGACGGGCAGTCTGTCTGCAGTCAGCCCGATCGGAATGCTTATACCCGGAATACCGGCTGTGCTGCCGGGATCGGTGTTGCGAATGTAGGTGTTGAAGGTCGGCACCTGCCTGCCGTTCAGTTCCACCATCACGTCCTGGCCGATCGGTCGGGCAGGCAGGATCGAAGTCGGAAAAAGCATTGCCTCGACCCGGTGTTGCGAAAAATAACCGGCGTATGCCGCCCGCAGGCGGACACGCGCTTGCATGGCCTCCTCATACGCTGCCTGCGAGATCGCATGCCCGCCCAGTTGTGACTGTAGTAGTTCGGCGACCTCGGGCGTTTCGGCGCCGGCGGCGATGTCGCCCATCGTCAGGTCGTAGCCGCACTCGCGCAGGTAGGCGGGCAGATCCTGCATCAGTTCGTAATGGACGATCGGCAGGCTGGCGGCACGATTGAGCGCAGCGAGCGAGTCGACCTCGGCCTCGATCAGGCCGACGCCGGCCTGACGCAACCGTTCCAGGGCTGCTTCCACCAGGGCGAGCACTCCGGTATCGGCGCCATCGTAGAAATGTCGCCGGGGAACACCCAGGCGAAGGTTGCGCAATTCGACTGCGCCCGGAGCCGACGTCGTTTTCTCCGCAGCCAGGATATGGTCGAGCAGGGCGATGTCCTCGACGCTGCGCGCGATCGGCCCCGGCGTGTCGCGTGTATGCGAGATCGGCACGATTCCCTTGCCCGGATAGCGGCCCACCGTCGGACGCAGGCCGACGACACCGCACAGCGCAGCCGGCAGACGCACCGAGGCGCCGGTGTCAGTGCCGATTGCCGCCGGCACGATCCGGGCGCCGACGGCTGCTGCCGATCCGCCGCTGCTGCCGCCGGGAATCATTCGCGGGTCCCACGGATTGCCGGTGGCACCGGTGACCGCATTGTTGGTCGAGATGCCGAACGCCAGTTCGTGCATGTTTGCCTTGCCGGCCAGCAGCGCCCCGGCGTCGAACAGGCGTTGCGCGACGGGCGCATTCGCCGGCGGCACGCGTCCGCGCAGGGCGCCCGTGCCGGCGGAGGTGGTCAGCGTGACCGTGTTGATGCTGTCCTTGAGGGCAATCGGAATGCCGGCGAGAAGCCTGGCCGGATCACGGGCGGAGCCATCGTTGTCGAGTGCCTGCGCTGCCGCGAGCACGGCGTCGTCGTCCCGTGCGATCAACGCGTTCAGCGCCGCCTTGCGGCGGCCTTGTTCGAGCAGGGCGGTCACGTATTCGACACAGCTCACGTCGCCGTTCACCAGTGCCGCGCGTGCGCGGGCGATCGTCCACTCGTGAAGTGTCACTACCGTTCTCCTCCTTTGGATAGTTTGACTCGATTATGCTTCCTTTCTGGTCCGGGGTCCGGGAACCTGCACGGCGGTCAGGCGGAAAACGGAAATTCACCGGCGGGCACGGTTTTCCGGCAACGTGGTTGCACGCCAGCGCTCGACCAGTATCGCCAGCAGTTCCGCAACCGTCGGGGGGACGACGGCACCGGTTTGCAGGCCGAGATGACGCGCGGCCTGCAGCAGGGCACGCTGCGGTCGGGTGACATCGATCGCGGCGGCGCCATTGCGTTTTGCGAGTTTCTCGCCGTCATCGCCGAGGACCAGCGGCGTGTGCAGATATTCCGGCGTCGGCAGGCCGAGCGCGCGCTGCAGCAGGATCTGGCGTGCCGTGTTGTCAGCGAGGTCTTCGCCGCGTACGACGTGGGTGATGCCCTGTGCGCCGTCATCGACCACGACGGCGAGCTGGTAGGCCCAGAGGCCGTCGGCGCGGCGCAGAACGAAGTCGCCGACGCTTGTGCCGACGTCCTGGCATTGCGGGCCAAGACGTCGGTCGTACCAGCAGACAGGGTCTGGAGCCGTTGTCCGGAGCAGATCGTTCGCGGGTGCATGCGTTTGCATGCGCGCCTGCGTAGCCTGGTGCGGGTGCGGGTGTGCCCCCGTGTGGAAGCGCCATGCACGCACCGCACGTCCGTGCAGGCCACCCAGTTCCGGTCGACAGGTGCCCGGATAGGGCAGTTCCCGGCCGCGCGTGCGCTCGAGACCGCGTGCAGCCTGCGCCCGTTCGATGTCCCGGCGGGAGCAGGCGCAGGGATACGCCTGCAGCCGGGCCGCGAGTTGATCGAGCGCGTGCTGATAGAACGATCCCCGCTGCGACTGCCGGACCGGTTCCTCATCGGGCACCAGGCCGCAGCGAGCCAGTTGCCGCAGGATGAGGCGATCGCCTCCGGGCAGGCAGCGCGGTGCATCGACGTCCTCGATGCGCACCAGCCAGCGGCCACCGTGCGCGCGCGCATCGAGCCAGCTTGCAAGTGCCGTCGTCAGCGAACCCGGATGCAGGGCTCCGGTGGGCGAGGGGGCAAAGCGGCCGATATACATGACGGGGCGCTGCAAAAAGAAAACCCCGCCGAAGCGGGGTTTCAGGAAGAGACTTCATCGTCGCGAACCGGTGCGGATTCGCACCGGTTCCGATGCAGCCGGATCAGCGCACGGTGCGCGTACCGACCACTTCGACTTCCACGCGACGGTTCTTCGCACGGCCCTCACGGGTGCGGTTGTCGGCGATCGGCTGGCGCTCGCCCTTGCCTTCCGTGTAGATCCGGTTCGCCTCGATGCCCTTGCTCACCAGATAGGCCTTGACGGCTTCGGCACGGCGTACCGACAGACCCATGTTGTACTGGTCGGTACCGATGCTGTCCGTATGTCCGACGGCAATCACGACTTCCAGATTCACGTCGCCCAGCTTGGCTGCCAGATCATCCAGGCGGGCCTTGCCTTCGGGCTTCACGACCGATTTGTCGAAGTCGAAGAACGCGTCGGCGGCGAACGTGACCTTTTCGCTCTTCGGCGCCGGTGCGGGTGCCGGGGCAGGCGCCGGAGCGGGTGCCGGGGCAGGAGCAGCAGCCGGTGCCGGCGGCGGTGCCTTCGGCAGCAGGTCGTCGTCACAGCCGGTGAAGGCATCGGCCGGAGTCCAGTAGCCGGTGTGCAGGCACAGGCCGGATCCGGTGCGTACGACCGTGCGGTCGGGGCTGACCACGTAGCCGGTCTTGTCGGGTGGTGCGACCTGACCGATCGCGACCATCGAGACCGACATCATCGCAGCAGCGACGACGCAGCCCAGTTTGATCGGTTTGTTCATGTTTCTCCTTTCGCTGGAACGGCAGTTCGTAATGGACGCTTCTTGGGACGCTTCGTTGCGGAACAGGGTGCTTCCAACAGGACTTCTATGCACGATCATGAAGCCGGGATGCATACGAGCATACATGAGCAGCCCCGGAATCAAACCCTGCCTGACAGGATTTCACCAACCCGATTCTGCCACAGGCCCGTACGCTCAACTACCTCGCGCACCCGGTCACGGGCCTTGCGGGAGGCTAGTTGTTGGGTTTTGACAACATGATTTCCGGCGATCCAGACCTCGGCGACATGCTCCCGGCCGCACGCATGGATCAGTTGCGCGATCGGGTCGTAGACCGGCTGCAGTTCGGCTGCACGCAGGTCGATCGCGACCAGATCGGCCTGTTTGCCCACTTCGATCGAACCGATCCGGCGCTCCAGGCCGAGTGCCGCCGCGCCGTCGAAAGTCATGGCGCGCAGGGTGCGCGCGGCCGGCCAGAGATCGGCCCGCGCCCCGGTCGCCTTGGCCAGCAAGGCGGCCGTGCGCGCTTCGGCAAGCAGGTCCAGGCGATTGTTGCTGGCCGAGCCGTCGGTGCCGATGCCGACGCGGATCCCCAGTTCGTCCATGCGGGCGGTCGGTGCGATCCCGCAGGCGAGCTTGAGGTTCGAGTGCGGACAGTGCGCGACCGATGCGCCGCTGCCGGCCAGGCGCCGCAGGTCTTCGTCATCCAGATGGACGGCGTGGACGGCGATCATCTCCGGCCCGGTCAGCCCGAGACGGTCGAGCCGTGCGAGCGGCCGCATGCCGTGCCGGTCCAGGCTCTCGGTGATCTCGGCGGCCGTCTCGTGCACGTGGATGTGGACCGGCATGCCGAGTTCGCGCGACAGGGTGGCCACCTGGACGAGGGTTTCGTCGGCCACCGTGTACGGCGCGTGCGGGGCCAGGCAGAAACTGACCAGCGCTTCGTCGCGCATCCGGTCGCGCAGCGCCAGCCCCTTGCGCAGGTAATCGGCCGCGTCCCGCCCGTACGCCGTCGGAAAGTCGACGACGATCAGGCCCTGCGCACTGCGCATGCCCAGCGCCAGCGCCGCCGCGATGGCCGCCTCCGGAAAGAAATACATGTCGTTCACGCAGGTGATGCCGCCGCGCATCATTTCGGCAAAGGCGAGCGTGCAGCCGTCGCGCACGAAGGCCGGGTCGACGAGTGCCGATTCGAGCGGCCAGATGCGCTCGTGCAGCCAGCTCGACAGTGGCAGATCGTCGGCGACGCCACGCAGGAGCGCCATGGCCGCATGCGCATGCAGATTGACGAAACCCGGCACGAGCAGATGGCCCGGCAGCGGCACGCGCGCCGCCTGCGGATAGCGTTGCCGGGCCAGCTGCACCGGCAGGACGGCGATGATCTGTCCGCCCTCGACGACGACCGCATGGTCGTGCAGCACTTCGTCGGCCCGCGGATCGTCGGCCGCGCGCACGGGGGCGGTCCACCGGGCCTCGATCAGCACGGGGGCGGCGGTGCCGGAGGTGTCGGCGGCACTCGTCGCGGCGGTGGCAAGGGGGTCGGTATCGGCAGGGATCGTCATCTCGGTCCGGAATTCGAAGATTTGTCACATGATAAAATGCCCGGTTTTATCCAGGGGTGTGTTTTCCTGGATAACGGGTTCTCTGCCGGCAGCGCCGGCGTGTGGTGAACAATCGGTCACACCACGCCAGTGCGGTTGCCGGCTTTCCCAGACCAGCCGGTGCGGCGCGGGTCGTGATCGATCCGCTGGCCCGCAGGCGGCTGCGCACTGCAGGGACGAATGGACACTTTCGCCAAAGAAACGCTTCCGGTCAGTCTGGAAGACGAGATGCGCCGCTCGTACCTCGATTACGCGATGAGCGTGATCGTCGGCCGCGCATTGCCGGATGTGCGCGACGGCCTCAAACCGGTGCACCGGCGCGTGCTGTTCGCCATGCACGAGGTGAACAACGTCTGGAACCGGCCGTTCGTCAAGTGCGCTCGCATCGTCGGCGACGTGATGGGGAAATACCATCCGCATGGCGACGCATCGATCTACGACACGCTCGTGCGCATGGCGCAGGACTTCTCCCTGCGCTACCTGCTGGTCGACGGCCAGGGAAACTTCGGTTCGGTCGATGGCGACAATCCGGCGGCGATGCGCTACACCGAGTGCCGCCTGCAGCGCCTGTCGGGCGAGCTGCTCGCCGACATCGACAAGGAGACGGTCGATTTCCAGGCCAATTACGACGGCAAGGAGCAGGAGCCGTCGGTGTTGCCGGCGCGCATCCCGAACCTGCTCATCAACGGCTCGGCGGGCATCGCGGTGGGGATGGCGACGAACATCCCGCCGCACAACCTGACCGAAGTGGTCGATGCCTGCCTGGCGCTGCTGGTGCGCCCGGAGATGAGCATCGACGAACTCATCGGGATCATTCCGGCGCCCGATTTTCCGACCGCCGGCATCATCTACGGCGTGCAGGGCGTCTACGAGGGCTATCGCACCGGGCGCGGGCGCGTGATCATGCGCGCGAAGACGCATTTCGAGGAATTCGATCGCGGCAACCGCACGGCGATCATCATCGATGAGCTGCCCTACCAGGTGAACAAGCGCCTGCTGCTCGAACGCATGGCCGAGCTGGTCAACGAGCGCCGGCTCGAGGGCATCTCCGACATCCGCGACGAGTCCGACAAGTCGGGCATGCGCGTGGTGATCGAGCTCAAGCGCGCCGAAGTGCCCGAGGTCGTGCTCAACAATCTGTACAAGCAGACGCAGCTGCAGGACACCTTCGGCATCAACATGGTGGCGCTGGTCGACGGCCAGCCGCGTCTGCTCAACCTGCGCCAGATGCTCGACGCCTTCCTCGCGCACCGGCGCGAGGTCGTCACGCGGCGCACGGTGTACGAGCTGCGCCGCGCGCGCGAGCGCGGCCATCTGCTCGAAGGGCTGGCGGTGGCGATCGCCAACGTCGACGCGATGATCGAGCTGATCAAGGCCTCGCCGACGCCGCCGATCGCGAAAGACCGCCTGATGGCACGCGACTGGGATGCCGGCGTGGCGCGCGAGATGCTCGCGCGCGCCGGCAGCGGCATCGATGACTTCCGCCCGGAAGGCGTTGATGCATCGAGCGGCCTGCACGGCGACGTCTATCGCCTGTCGGCGACGCAGGCCGGCGAAATCCTGCAGATGCGCCTGCAGCGGCTCACCGGGCTGGAACAGGACAAGATCGTCCAGGAATACCGCGAAGTGATCGAGCAGATCGTCGACCTGCTCGACATCCTGGCGCGGCCCGAGCGGATCACGGCCATCGTGGGCGACGAGCTGCGGGCGATCAAGGCCGAGTACGGCGATGCGCGCCGTTCGGTGATCGAGCCCTATGCCGGCGAGATCGACACCGAGGACCTGATCGCGCCGCAGGACATGGTCGTCACCCTGTCGCACACCGGCTACATCAAGAGCCAGCCGGTGTCCGAATATCGTGCCCAGCGCCGCGGCGGCCGCGGCAAGCAGGCCACGGCGATGAAGGACGAGGACTGGATCGACCAGCTCTTCATCGCCAACACGCACCAGTACATCCTGTGCTTCTCCGATCGCGGGCGCGTGTACTGGATCAAGGTCTGGGAAGTGCCGCAGGGCACGCGCAATTCGCGCGGCCGGCCGATCGTCAACCTGTTTCCGCTGACCGACGGCGAGAAGATCACCGTCGTCCTGCCGGTACAGTCGTTCGACGAGGCGCATTACGTGTTCATGGCGACGAGTCTCGGCACGGTCAAGAAGACGCCGCTGTCGGATTTCTCCAATCCGCGCCGCGCCGGCATCATCGCCGTCGGGCTGGACGAGGGCGATTTCCTGATCGGTGCGGCCGTGACCGACGGCGGGCATGACGTGATGCTGTTCTCCGACGGCGGCAAGGCGGTGCGCTTCCACGAGAACGACGTGCGGCCGATGGGTCGCAACGCGCGCGGCGTGCGCGGCATGTCGCTCGAAGAGGGCCAGCAGGTCATTTCGATGCTCGTGTCCGCCGACGAGAGCCGGTCGGTGCTCACGGCCACCGAGAACGGTTTCGGCAAGCGCACGCCGATCGGCGAGTACACGCGTCACGGGCGCGGCACCAAGGGCATGATCGCGATCCAGACGAGCGAGCGCAACGGCAAGGTTGTCGGCGCGGTGCTGGTCGACGAGGATGACGAGATTCTCCTGATCACGACCGGAGGCGTTCTCGTGCGCACGCGCGTGAGCGAGATCCGCGAGATGGGGCGCGCCACCCAGGGGGTGACGCTGATTGCCGTCGACGAGGGCACGACGCTGTCGCGCGTGCAGCGCGTGGTCGAGCGCGATGCGAGCGACGAGGGTCGTGAGGACGCCTCCGGCGAGCCGGCAGGCCCGGAGGGCAGCCCGCAATGACGGACCCGGCCGATTCCCTGGAGACACTGCGCGAGCAGATCGACCGCATCGATGTGGCGCTGCTCGGGCAGTTGAGCGAACGCGCGCGCCTGGCGCAGCGCGTCGGGGCGTGGAAGCAGCACAACGATGCGCCGGTCATGCGCCCCGAGCGCGAGGCGCAGGTGCTTGCCAGGCTGCGCGAGCGCAACCCGGGCCCCTTGCCGGATGACGCGATCGAGGCGATCTGGCGCGAGATCATTTCCGCCTGCCGCGGTCTCGAGCAGCGCCTGCGCGTGGCCTTTCTCGGGCCGTCCGGCACTTTTTCAGAACAGGCGCTCCTGGGGCACTTCGGCTCGGCGGTCGATGCGCTGCCCTGCGCGTCCATCGACGAGGTCTTTCGCACGGTCGAAGCCGGTGGTGCCGCGTTCGGCGTCGTCCCGGTGGAGAATTCGACCGAAGGAGCGATCAGCCGCACGCTCGATCTGCTGCTGCAGACCCGCCTGACAATCAGCGGCGAGATTTCGCTGCGCGTGCGCCAGAACCTGTTGCGGCTGCGCCCGTCACTGGACGGCGTACAGCGGGTCGTCTCGCATGCGCAATCGCTGGCGCAGTGCGCGCGCTGGCTCGATGCGCAACTGCCGGGCATCGAGCGCGTACCGGTGACGAGCAATGCCGAAGCGGCGCGCCTGGCGTCGCTGCACGATGATACGGCGGCGATCGCCGGCGAACGGGCGGCGACTCGCTATGGCCTGCAGATCGTCGTTGCCGGCATCGAGGACGACCCGCACAACCGGACGCGTTTCGCCGTCATCGGCGAGTATCGTTGCGCTCCGTCCGGCGCCGACCAGACTTCGGTCATCCTTTCCGTGCCCGATCAGGCCGGTGCCGTGCATTCGATGATCGAGCCGCTGGCGCGTCACGGCGTGTCGATGAAGCGTCTGGAGTCGCGCCCGTCGCGTCAGGGTCTGTGGGAGTATCTGTTCTATATTGATCTGCTCGGGCATCGCGACGATGCGCCCGTGGCTGCGGCGCTGAAAGAGATGGCCGAACGTGCCAGCTTCTGCCGGGTCGTGGGCTCGTATCCGCGGGCGGCTGCCCCTGAAGCGGCGAAATGATCGTCCGCGTCCGGCCGCCCCGGCGGGTCGCCTCCGCACAGCGGATCGTCGCCATGCAGTGGATCGTCTCCGCGCAGCGGATCGTCCGCACCGGGTGCTGTCTCCCCGCACGGCGACCCGTCACTTGACCCGGTC
>Ga0265293_10012392_pt1 | contig 11323 bp, 8 predicted proteins | sample Munlanlewell138R_FD_192505 | JGI IMG/M metagenome (GOLD analysis project Ga0265293, IMG submission 192505) | Leachate microbial communities from a municipal landfill in Southern Ontario, Canada - Leachate well 138R | ecosystem: Engineered > Solid waste > Landfill > Unclassified | place: Canada... | reverse complement strand
GCGCCTGGCGCAGCAGGCCAAGCGCAACGGCGCACGGCTGGTGTGCATCGACCCGCGCCGCACCGAGACCGCCGACAAGTGCCACGAGCACATCGCGCTGCGCCCGGGCACCGACGCGGCGCTGGCGCTGGCGCTCATGCACGAGCTGATCGTCCACGATTGGCTGGACCACGACTACATCGCGCGCCACACGCTGGGCTGGCCGGCGCTGCGCGAACGCGCGCTGCAGTGGCCGCCGGCACGGGCGGCCGGGGTCTGCGGCGTGCCGGTCGAACAGATCGAACGGCTGGCGCGCGACTGGGGCACCACCGCCCCGGCGGCCATCCGCGTCAACTACGGCGTGCAACGCGTGCGCGGCGGCGGCAACGCGGTGCGCGCCATCGCCTGCCTGCCGGCGCTGACGGGTGCCTGGCGCCACCGCGCCGGCGGCGTGCTGCTGTCCTCGTCGGGCCATTTCCCGGTGCGCCGCGCGGCGCTGCACCGGCCCGACCTGCTGGCCGATCGCACGCCGCGCACCATCAACATGGTGACCATCGGCGACGACCTGCTGCGCGAGACCTCGCCCGGCTTCGGCCCGCGCATCGAGGCACTCGTGGTCTACAACAGCAACCCGGTGGCCGTGGCCCCCGAATCGGCCAAGGTGGTGCGCGGCTTCGCGCGCGAGGACCTGTTCACCGTGGTGCTGGAGCACTTCCAGACCGACACCGCCGACTATGCCGACCTCATCCTGCCGGCCACCACGCAGCTGGAGCACTGGGACATCCACGCCAGCTACGGCCACACCGACGTGCTGCTCAACCGCCCGGCCATCGAGCCGCGGGGCCAGGCGCGCAGCAACGCCGCGATCTTCCGCGCGCTGGCCGCGCGCATGGGCTTTGACGAGCCGTGCTTCCGTGACGACGACCTCACGCTGTGCCGCACGGCCTTCGGCGACGAGGTCGATTTCGACCTGCTGCTGGCGCAGGGCTTTGCCACGCTGGACCTGCCCGAGGCGCCGTTTGCCGAAGGGGGTTTTCCGACGCCGTCGGGCAAGTGCGAGTTTTTCAGCGAGCGCCTGGCGCGCCAGGGCCTGGACGGCCTGCCCGACCACCTGCCCAACCACGAGCCGGCCGGCACCGACCCGCGCCATCCGCTGGCGATGATCTCGCCGCCGGCACGCAACTTCCTCAACTCCAGCTTCGTCAATGTGAAGAGCCTGCGTGACATCGAGGGCGAACCGCTGCTGGAGATCCACGCCAGCGACGCCGAGCCGCGCGGCATCCAGGACGGCCGGATGGTGCGCGTGTTCAACGCGCGCGGCGAGTACCGCTGCAAGGCCCGTGTGAGTGAGCGCGCCCGGCCCGGCGTCGTCAACGGTCTGGGCATCTGGTGGCGCAAGCTCGGCCCCGACGGCACCAACGTCAACGAGCTGACCAGCCAGCGCCTGACCGACCTGGGCCGCGGCCCGGTGTTCTACGACTGTCTGGTGGAGGTGGCGGCGTGCCCATGAGCCGATCCCGCGTCACGCGCCGACGCCCGGCCGTGCTGCTGCTTTGCGCGGTGGTGTGGCTGGTGCTGCCCGGCTGCACCAGCCGACTCACCGGTCCGGGCTACTACTGGCAGTCGATCACCGGTCACCTGGCGTTGATGAACGCCGCGCGCCCGCTCGACGACTGGCTGCACGACCCCGCCACGCCCGGGCCGCTGCGCGAGCGCCTGCAGACCGCGCGCGAGATCCGCCGCTATGCCGCCGACGTGCTGCAACTGCCCGACAACGCCAGCTACACACGCTATGCCGACCTCGGCCGACGCGCCGCGGTCTACAACGTGGTCGCGGCACCCGAGTTCTCGCTGCAGTTGCGGCAGTGGTGCTTTCCGGTGACCGGCTGCATCGGCTACCGCGGCTACTTCGACGAGGCCGACGCGCAGGACTACGCGGCGTGGCTGGCCAGCGAAGGCGAGGTCGCGATCTATCCCGTGCCGGCCTATTCGACCCTGGGCTGGACCAACTGGCTCGGCGGCGACCCGCTGCTCAACACCTTCATCGGCTACCCCGAGGGCGAGCTGGCGCGGCTGATCTTCCACGAACTGGCGCACCAGCAGCTTTACGTGCGCGACGACACCAGCTTCAACGAATCCTTCGCCACCGCCGTCGAGCGGCTGGGTGGCGCGCGCTGGCTGCGCGAGCGCGCCAGCGACGACGCCCGCCAGGCGTTCGACCAGTTCCAGCAGCGCCGTCTGGCCTTCCGCGAGCTCACCAGCCACACGCGCGCGCAACTGGCGGCGCTGTACGACACCCCCGGCCTGGCCGACGCCGGGCGCCGTGCACGGAAGGCCGCGATCATGGACGGATTTCGTGCCAGCTACGCGCGGCTGCGCGAGCGCTGGGGCAGTTGGCCCGGCTACGACCGCTGGGTCGCGCAGGCCAACAACGCCCTGTTCGGCGCGCAGGCCGCCTACGACGAATGGGTACCCGCCTTCGAGGCGCTGTTCGAGCGCGAGGGCCGCGACTTCGCGCGCTTTTACACCGCCGCGCGCCAGCTCGCCGGCCTGCCCGCCGAAGAAAGAAAAGCCGCCCTGACAGCGCTGCTGCCGGGCGGCTAGCCCACAGGGCCCGTGCGCGCTCAGCCGCGCAGCTCGCGCCGCAGGATCTTGCCCACCGGCGTCTTGGGCAGCTCGGTGCGGAACTCGATCACCTTGGGCTGCTTGTAGCCGGTGAGGTTGGCCTTGCAGAACTCGCGCACCTGCGCCTCGGTCAGCGACGGGTCCTTCTTGACGATGACCAGCTTGACGGCCTCGCCCGACTTCTCGTCGGGCACTCCCACCACGGCGCATTCGAGCACGCCGGGCATCGTGGCGACCACGTCCTCGACCTCGTTGGGATAGACGTTGAAGCCGCTGACCAGCACCATGTCCTTCTTGCGGTCGACGATCTTGAAGTAGCCGCGCTCGTCCATGATGCCGATGTCGCCGGACTTGAAGTAACCGTCCGCCATCATGACCTTGGCGGTCTCGTCCGGGCGCTGCCAGTAGCCGGCCATCACCTGCGGGCCCTTGATGGCGATTTCGCCGGGCTGGCCCACCGGCACTTCGTTGCCGTCGTCGTCGATGCACTTCATCCAGGTGTTGGGCAGCGGCACGCCGATGGTGCCCGTGAACTCGGTATTGGTCACCGGGTTGCAACTGGCCGACGGGCTGGTTTCCGACAGGCCGTAGCCTTCGCAGATCGGGCAGCCGGTTTTTTCCAGCCAGAGCTTGGCGACCGCCCCCTGGACCGCCATGCCGCCACCCACCGACACCTTGAGGTGGCTCCAGTCCACGGTGTTGAAGTCCGGGTGGTTGGCCAGACCGTTGAACAGCGTGTTCACGGCCGGGAAGCTGTGAAAGCGCTGCTTGGACAGTTCCTTGAGCACGGCCGGCAGGTCACGCGGGTTGGGGATCAGGATCATCTTGCCCCCCGTGCGCAGACCCAGGATCATGTTCACCGTGAAGGCGAAGATGTGATAGAGCGGCAGCGCGCAGATGCTGGTGGACTGCTCGTCGGCCGGCACCTTCTTCATGACCGGGTCGTTCCACGCCTCGGACTGCAAGGCATTGGCGATGATGTTCCGGTGCAGCAGCACGGCCCCCTTGGACACACCGGTGGTACCACCGGTGTACTGCAGCAGGGCCACGTCGTCGGGCTGCAGGTCGGGGCGCTTGAAGCTGCCCCGGGCGCCGCGGGCAATCGCCTCGTTGAAGCGCACCGCCTGTGGCAGCTTGTACGCCGGCACCATTTTCTTGACGTTGCGCACCACGTAGTTGACGATGGCCCCCTTGAGCAGGCCGAGCATGTCACCCATGGCCGCCAGCACCACGTGCTTGACGGGTGTGTGCGCGATGCACTGCTCCAGCGTGTGGGCGAAGTTCTCGATGATGACGATGGCCGTCGCCCCCGAGTCCTTGAGCTGGTGCTCCAGCTCGCGCGCGGTGTACAGCGGATTGACGTTCACCACCACATAGCCGGCGCGCAGGATGCCCGCGACCACCACCGGGTACTGCGGCACGTTGGGCATCATGATCGCCACGCGATCGCCCTTGGCCAGACCCAGGCTCTGCAGGTAGGCGGCGAAGGCCTGCGAGAGGCTGTCGGTCTGGGCGTAGGACGTTTCCTTGCCCATGAAGCTGAAGGCCGGACGTGTCGCGTACTTGGCAAAGCTTTCTTCCATCAGATGGACCAGCGAAGGGTACTGGTCGACATCGATGTCCGCGGGTACGCCCTCCGGGTAGGCACTGAGCCAGGGGCGGTCTGCCGTTGCTGCAGTCATTCGGGTCTCCGTTGGTGATATCTGGCCTGCCATCTCTGGCAACCGGTGGCCGACAATTGTGACAGCCCACGGTCTGCCAGGGGACTATGTATTACCCTGACCTGACACCCGCCTTCCCTGCGAATCGAAATTCCATGCCGAGTCGATGCTACAGAAACAGCAGTGTCGGCAGACCGGGAAACGGGCACCAGACCACCTCGTTCAGCCCTTGAGCGCCGCCAGCACTTCGTCGAGCATTTTCTTGGCATCGCCGAACAGCATGCGGTTGTTGTCCTTGTAGAACAGCGGGTTGTCCACGCCGGCGTAGCCCGATGCCATGGAGCGCTTCATCACGATGGAGGTGCGCGCCTTCCAGACCTCCAGCACCGGCATGCCGGCAATCGGGCTGGACGGATCGTCCTGGGCCGCCGGATTCACGATGTCGTTGGCACCGATGACGATGGCCACGTCGGTATCGGGGAAGTCGTCGTTGAGCTCGTCCATCTCGAACACGATGTCGTACGGCACCTTGGCCTCGGCCAGCAGCACGTTCATGTGCCCGGGCATGCGGCCGGCCACCGGGTGGATGCCGAAGCGCACGTTCACACCCTTCTCGCGCAGGGTCTGCGTGATCTCGAACACCGTGTGCTGCGCCTGCGCGACCGCCATGCCATAGCCCGGGACGATGATCACGTTCTTGGCTTCGCGCAGCATCTCGGCGGCTTCGGCGGCACTCACGGGCACCACCTCGCCCTGGGGCTCGGCGGCGGCACCACCGGCCGCGGCGGCGGGCTTGCCGCCACCACTGCCGAAGCCGCCGGCGATCACGCTGATGAAATTGCGGTTCATCGCGTTGCACATGATGTAGCTGAGGATGGCGCCCGAGGAGCCCACCAGCGCACCGGTCACGATCAGCAGGTCGTTGCTGAGCATGAAGCCCGTGGCAGCCGCGGCCCAGCCCGAGTAGCTGTTGAGCATGGACACCACCACCGGCATGTCGGCACCGCCGATGGCCATCACCATGTGGATGCCGAACAGCAGCGCGATCACCGTCATCACCACCAGCGGCAGCATGCCGGACTGCACGTCGGGCGCGTTGAGGAACGCGCGGCCGAACCAGATCACCACCAGCAGCGCGGCCAGGTTGAGCCAGTGGCGCGCGGGCAGCAGCAGGGGCTTGCCGCCGATCCGGCCATTGAGCTTGCCGAAGGCGATCAGCGAGCCGCTGAAGGTGACGGCACCGATCAGGATGCCGACGTAGATCTCCACCTCGTGGATGGTCTTTTCCGCGCCTTCGAGCGGCAGCGAGGTGTCGACATAGCTGGCGAAACCCACCAGGCAGGCGGCCAGGCCCACCAGGCTGTGCATGAGCGCGACCAGTTCGGGCATCTGGGTCATCTTCACGACCTTGGCCGCGTACAGGCCGATGGCACCGCCGATGACCAGCGCACCGACGATCCAGGCGATGCCCGATGGGCTGACGCCGGGGCCGAATACCGTGGCCAGCACGGCCAGGGCCATGCCGACCATGCCGAACAGGTTGCCGCGGCGCGAGGTTTCGGGGTTGGACAGCCCGCCCAGGCTGAGGATGAACAGGATGGCGGCGCCGAGGTACGCCACCGTGGTAAGGCTTTGGGACATGATCGTCTTCTCTCTCTCTGTCTTCTCGTTGTTGTTATTTGCGGAACATGGCGAGCATGCGGCGCGTGACGGCGAAGCCCCCGAACATGTTGACGGCCGTGAGCACGAGGGCGGCGAAGGCCAGCCAGAGGATCAGGCCATCGGGCCGGCCCAGACTGCCGGCCGCCGGCGGCGCAATCTGCACCAGCGCACCAATGGCGATGATGCTGGAGATGGCGTTGGTCACGCTCATCAGCGGCGTGTGCAGCGCGGGCGTGACGTTCCACACCACCATGTAGCCGATGAAGCAGGCCAGCACGAACACCGTGAAGTGGCCCAGGAAGGCCGCGGGTGCGTAGGCGCCGACGAACCAGAAGGCCAGCGCGCCCACGGCAAAGATGATGGCCAGGGTCCGGGCCGGCAGCGGCCCGGTGCTGCCGTGGCCATGGCTTCCGCCCTTCTTCTCGGCCACCGCGGCGGCGGGCTTGGGCGCCGGCCGGGGCGCGGCAGGCGCCAGCGGCGGCGCCGGCCAGGTGATCTCGCCGTCCTTGATGACCGTCAGGCCGCGGATCGCGTCGTCGTCCATGTTGACGTGGATGACGCCGTCCTTGGTCTTGCACAGCTCCTCGCTCAGGCGGAACAGGTTGGTCGCGTACAGCGTGGACGATTGCCGGGCCATGCGCGAGGCCAGATCGGTGTAGCCGATGATGGTCACGCCGTGGCGGACCACCGCCTCGCCCGGCACGGTGAGCTCGCAGTTGCCGCCCTGTTCGGCGGCCATGTCCACGATCACGCTGCCGGGCTTCATGCTGCGGACCATCTCGGCGGTGATCAGGCGGGGCGCCGGCTTGCCCGGGATCAGCGCTGTGGTGATGATGATGTCAACCTCGCGCGCCTGCTGCGCATACATGTCGCGCTGCGCGGCCTGGAAGCCTTCGCTCATCACCTTGGCGTAGCCGCCACCGCCCGAGCCCTCTTCCTCGTAGTCCACCTTGACGAACTCGCCGCCGAGCGAGACGACCTGGTCGGCCACCTCCGCGCGCGTGTCATTGGCACGCACGATGGCACCCAGGCTGGCGGCGGCACCGATGGCGGCCAGACCGGCCACGCCGGCGCCGGCGATGAAGACCTTGGCCGGCGGCACCTTGCCCGCGGCCGTGATCTGGCCGTTGAAGAAGCGGCCGAAGGCATTGGCCGCCTCGATCACCGCGCGGTAGCCGCTGACACCGGCCGTCGAGGTCAGCGCATCCATCTTCTGCGCCCGGCTGAGCGTGCGCGGCAGGCAGTCAATGGCCAGCACCGTGACCTTCTTCGCGGCGAGCTGCTCCATCAGCGCCGGGTTCTGCGCTGGCCAGACGAAGCCGATCAGCGTCTGGCCTTCGTGCATCAGCGCCACCTCGTCCGGGGTGGGCGGGCGCACCTTGAAAACGATGTCGCAACCACTCCACAACTCGGTGGCGGAAGCGGCAATGTCGGCACCGGCCTCACGGTAGTCGTCGTCACCGATGTCGGCCTGTGCGCCGGCGCCGGCTTGCACCACCACACCAAAGCCCAGTTTGACCAGTTTGGTCACCACATCGGGCACGGTGGCGACACGTTTTTCGCCAGGAAAGGTTTCACGCGGCACGCCAATGCGTTGTGGCGTGGGTGCGGCAGTCTCGGTCGATGCACCGGAAGTCATGGGCAGGTCCTCAGCTCAATACAGGGTTTTCAAAACAAGGGATCGGGGGGTTTCGGGCGGCCACGGCCGGGGGCCGTCCGGGAGGCGCACGCGAGGGCCGTCACTGACGTGAGGGCAATACAAAGCTGGCCCGCCGCGCGCGCGGCGGGAGTGCCCGTTGGCATGTCGGTCTCCTCGCTCGGGTCATTGAAAGATTGGTGTCAGCTTACCCCAAAGCACGGCCATGGCCGGATCGGGTCAACCCTGTCAGAAAGTCCTTGGGTGACAATGGTTTGCAGCCGATGACGGGCAGGCGCCCGCACCGGATTTTTGCACAACATTGGTGCTTATTGATATTTATATTTCATAACGTGAGAGTTTTGGACATGCGATGGAAACCCAACGTCACCGTGGCAGCCATCATCGAGCGCGAGGGCCGCTTCCTCCTGGTGGAAGAGCACACGCCGGAAGGCCTGCGGCTGAACAACCCCGCCGGGCACCTGGAGCCGGGCGAGAGCCCCGAGCAGGCCGTGGTGCGCGAAGCGCTGGAAGAGACGGCCCATGCGTTCACCCCCACCGGTCTGGTCGGTGTCTATCTGTCGCGCTTCCAGCGACCGGCCTCCGGCGAGGACATCACCTACCTTCGCCTGGCGTTCGCTGGCGAGCTGGGGGCTGCGGAGCCCGGCCGCCCACTGGACGACGGCATCGTGCGCACGGTGTGGATGACGCCCGACGAGGTGAGAGCCAGCGTCGACCGGCACCGCAGCCCGCTGGTGCTGCGCTGCATCGAGGACCACCTGGCGGGGCAACGGTATCCGCTCGGGCTGCTGGTCACCGACGCCTCCGTGATCAGCCCCCGCGCCTGAACCACTGCCGTCCCGCTCAAGGCTCCCGCACCCGCCCGCGCATCTGCTTGATCTGCGCACGCGCGGCCTTGCCTTCGAGCCGGCGCTGGCGCGACGCGCGCGTGGGCCGTGTGGGCTTGCGCGCCAGGGGCACGTGCGCCGCCGCATCCACCAGCGCCTGCAGGCGGGCCATGGCCTCCGCCTTGTTCTGCTCCAGGCTGCGGCTGCCCTGCGCCTTGATGACGATCACGCCGGCACCGCTCAGGCGCCGGTCGCCGCGCGCCAGCAGGCGCGCCTTGACGGCATCGGGCAGCGAGGACGCGGCGACGTCGAAGCGCAGGTGCACGGCATTGGACACCTTGTTCACGTTCTGCCCGCCCGCGCCCTGGGCGCGGATGGCGGTGAACCCGACTTCGGCGGGATCGATGGTGACGGCGGCGCGGCGCATGCGTGCAGTATGCGGCAGGTGGCTGCCGGTCAGCCAGCGCCGCCGGCCCTGGCCGGGCGACCCGGTGACCGCGCGGCCACCGCCGCCATCATGCCGCCACCGCGCCGGTGGCGGGCACGCCGGCTGGCGGCACCTGGCCGAAAGCAAAGCCGTCCATGGCCAGCACGCCATGCTCGATGCCGCCCTTGATCAGCCGGGTCGGCGCATCGGCACCGGCCGCGCCGGCAGCCACCACCAGGGGCCAGTAGTGTTCGGGCGTGGGATGGGCGCGGTGGCCGTGGGGCGCCTCGTCGATGGCGTGGCGCAGCGCGGCATGCCGGCCATGGGCCACGGCCTCGCCGATCCAGGCCGCAAACTCGCTGGCGTAGTCGGCCGCTTCGGGTTCGTGCCAGGCCACCTCGTACAGGTTGTGCGTCAGGCTGCCCGAGCCGACGATGAGCACGCCCTCGTCGGCCAGCGGTGCCAGGGCCTGGCCCAGCGCGTAGGCGCTGTCGCCATCCAGGCGCGCCGGCAGCGAAACCTGAAACACCGGCACGTCGGCCTGCGGATACAGGTGCAGCAGCGGCACCCAGGCACCGTGGTCGAGCCCACGCCCGGGGTGCGACCGGGCCTCCCAGCCGGCGGCGCTCAACAGCTCGAGCGCGCGCTGGGCCAGCGCGGGGTGGCCCGGCGCGGGGTAGCGCAGGCGGTACAGGGCCGGGGCGAACCCCCCGAAGTCGTGGATGGTCTCCGGCGCGGCCGCCGTCGAGACGACCGGTTGCGCCGTCATCCAGTGCGGCGACACCACCAGCACGGCCCGGGGGCGCGGCAGTTCACGGCCCAGGGCCGTCAGCGCCGGTCCGGCCAGACCCGGCTCCAGCGCGAAGGTGGGCGAGCCGTGGGAAACAAACAGGCTGGGCAGACGGCTGCTCATGGAGAACTCCTTTCTGGTGTCCGGGGGCAGATGCGGTACGCCCCGATGCCTCCAATGTAGGCGCCGTTGGCCAGGAAATAAACCGCTGCCAACGGCATGGATTGTCCCGAATATCGAGATAATGAAGCCATGGATCGCCTGCAAGCCATTCAGAGTTTCATCGCGGTGGTGGAGGCCGGCAGCTTCGTCGCGGCCGCCGAAGCCCTGGGTCAGTCCAAGGCCGCCGTGTCGCGCCACGTGCAGGAGCTGGAGGCCCACCTGGGCACCCGGCTGCTGCACCGCACGACGCGGCGGCTGTCACTCACGCCCGAGGGCCGCCTGTTCCACGCCCGCGGCCAGGGTCTGCTGGCCGACCTGGCCGACGCCGAGGCCGAAGTCAGCGCCCGCAGCGCCCAGGCCGTGGGCACGGTGCGCGTCAATGCCCCGGTGACCTTCGGTCATCTGCACCTGGCGCCGCTGTGGGCCGATTTCGAGCAGCGCCACCCGCGGGTGCGGCTGGAGGTGACGCTGTCCGACCGCATGGTGGACCTGGTGGACGAAGGCTTCGATCTGGCCATCCGGATCGCGCGGCTGGGCGCATCGTCGCTGGTGAGCCGACCGCTGTCGTCCACCCGCATGGTGCTGTGCGCATCGACCGCCTACCTGGCACGCCACGGCGAGCCCACGCACCCGAGCGAGCTGGCCGGACACACCATCTGGGCCTACAGCGGCTTCTCCATGGGCGACGAATGGCCATTCGACGGCCCCGAAGGCCCGGTGGTGGCCACCGTGCACCCCACCCTGCGCAGCAACAGCGGCGAAACCTGCCGTATCGGCGCCCTGCGGGGCCACGCCATCGTGCTGCAGCCCAGCTTCCTCGTCGGGCAGGACCTGCTGGACGGATCGCTGGTGGAGCTCATGCCCGCGTACCGCTCGGTGCGGCTGGGCATCCATGCGGTGTACCCCTCGCGCAAGCACCTGCCCTCCAAGGTCCGGCTGCTGGTGGACCACCTGGCGGCGGCATTTCACACGGCGCGGTGGCCGGATTGACCGCGGCCACCGGCCCGCTTGCCGGGTCCTGACACGGGGGGCGCCCGGCCGTTGAAACCCCTTCGGTACCGGATTGTCATCCGGCATGGGGATAATCCCCGGTATGTCCCAGTCCCGCTTGCCCACCCCCCACTACCTGATCGACAAGTCCCGCCTGCTGCCCAACCTGGAAAAAATGGCCTGGCTGCGCCAGGCGTCGGGCGCCAAGTCACTGCTGGCACTCAAGTGCTTTGCCGCCTGGTCGGTGTTCGACTTCATGGCCCAGTACATGGATGGCACCACGAGCTCGTCGCTGTACGAGGTGCGTCTGGGCCAGGAAAAGTTCCCCGGCGAAACCCACGCCTACTCGGTGGCCTGGGCCGACCACGAGATCGGCGAGGTGCTGGGTTACAGCGACAAGATCATCTTCAATACCCTCGGACAGTTGCGCCGCTTCGAGGACGCCTCGCGCGGCAAGGTGCGCGGCCTGCGCGTGAACCCGGGCGTGAGCTCGTCCAGCTTCGACCTGGCCGACCCGGCACGGCCGTTTTCCCGTCTGGGCGA
>Ga0265293_10012391_pt1 | contig 11323 bp, 14 predicted proteins | sample Munlanlewell138R_FD_192505 | JGI IMG/M metagenome (GOLD analysis project Ga0265293, IMG submission 192505) | Leachate microbial communities from a municipal landfill in Southern Ontario, Canada - Leachate well 138R | ecosystem: Engineered > Solid waste > Landfill > Unclassified | place: Canada... | reverse complement strand
CTTCCTTTAGAGCTTGTAATTATAGAGATGACTGGTATAAATAGATAATATTGCCGGGTCGTCTAATTGGTAGGACGACGGGTTTTGGTCCCGTTAATCTAGGTTCGAGTCCTAGCCCGGCAGCAAGGTTGTGCTAATTCAAATGACCGAGATGCTTTCTCGGTTTTTTGTTTATGATATACTTGTATAAAGGGTAATAAGATGAAAGATTTAAGTAATGGTTAATTTTTTTATATCTGTAAGATAAAGGTATATTTACAAAATCAACCTTGCATTAAATCTAGATCCTCAAGCGCACCTTGATAGCTTTATTTGTGCTAATGATATACTTCACGGGGTGATTTTTACAAGTGTAATTTCTCTAGGCATATATCTACGGCCTTCAAAACAAAGAAGAAAAAATCAGTTCTACTTATAAATACAAACATAAAGGACGTTGCAAAGAATCACTTCGGTTAATTTCTCACCTTCAAAATACCTTCCGGTAAAGCATTAGAGAATAGAAGTTAGAAATAAGATTATATTAATCAACAAGGACAAAAAAAGAAGGTTTGTTGTAATTAGTTAATATTAATAAATAAATGAGCTATGAGAGACGAATCTAAAACAAAATGGGAACAGACTCAGATGGTAAATTGGAAAAAAGATGAGGACAAGATAGCTTCTTTTTTTGAGCGGTTTAATTTGGATGTTAGGGATTTGTATAAACATCTTATGAGTATAAATTACGACAGGATACAAATAGTTTGTTATTTATTAAGTAAAATAAACAAAGCCATAAGAGTATGCGATTTCTTAGATGAATTAGAAAAGAACAACCCCGAAGATGTCGATGTTATAAAGATTTATATTTTAGTATCTCATGCCGAGATTTCATCACGGAGCTTGGGCAAGAAGGGGAAAGCAATAGAACTCATTAAAGAGTTTTTTAACCCCGTAGCATCAAGCTTGAAACATAAGATAAGGTCCAGCCTTGTAAATAAAAAGGGTTCCAATTTAAGTTTTGCAGATATTTTATACAAAATAAGATGCGAGTATACGCACGAAGGAAACTACACAGGTAGCATATTTAAAATAAAGGAAGATGAACGTTTTCTTTGGATTCGTTTTAAGAGTGGTGATAAGTACCTTTACGGAGAGTGCCATCTTACATATAAGGAGTTTGTTAAATTTTACATGGAAGCATTAATCGAAAACATAAAAGAATTTTCAAATTATGGAAAGCAAAACAAACAATATAAAGAATGAATTTTTAAGAAAGTTTGCTGATTTTGAAAAACATGGTTTTTACGATTTTATTGAGTTCCGTGAAGAAAATATTGGATTCACGATAAAGAAAAAACTAAAAAGAGAAGAAGAAAATGCAAGCATAATAATTGTGGGTATCCGTAACCAAGGATCGCTAGAAAGAATCCCTTTATACATTCGTGCTATTTATGGTAAAGAAGGAGACGAAGGAATTACAATACGTTCACAACGGGAAACTAAATTAACTGATCCTATTAACATAGATTCCCAAAATGAATATTTTTACGATATAAGCGAACAAAAATTATACAAGAATAATAAAGAAATTAATCAATTTCAGCTTTTAAATGAAATATATGAATTACACATAAAACCAACAAAATTTCTTAAAGGACTTTTTCTCAGAACAAAAATTTGGTTTTATCGCATTCTATTAAAAAAAATACTTAAATTAATATCTAAAATTTTTTATTATTTATTACTTATTATTTCGGGTAATCGTTATAAATATGAACCGTTTTTAGAAAAAGAGATTTTAAATGATGAAGTGATTAAATCAAGATGGCCGGAGATAGAAAGTCTGAGATCTGAAAGAAAAGAGAGTTTAGAGGAAAGTAAAAAAATTATTTTTCTCAATTACGAAGCATCGTCTTGGTCAATTATATTTTACTGTCTTTTACATCTAGGGATATATCTTTATTTTATAAGCATCAATTACGAACCATTAATTTTAACTAAATTCTTAGGAAATAATTTTTTAACACTTCTCTATGTTATTGTATCATTATGGTTCATAGAATCGGTCATACCAAAACTATTAATGTTTTTGATTAAATATTTTTCAAAATTGTCCGATTTTTTACCGTATAGAAGAATAAAATTATAAACATAAAAACATATTAAAATACGCTCCTAGACAGTGTCTCGCTTGTCGCGTTTTAACTTTAAAACATCTGACAGAGATACATAAATGAGGCATATCCAAAATTACCTAATCCATCTTTGAAAAGAGGTTCTAGACCGATCGGGATAGCAAGTTAGAACTAAGTTAGGGATAAGAGAATACCCTCCGAAGAAGGTGTTTTTTCTGGGTTGGTGTGATATAATGCATCATTAAACTAAATATGTTTAGTTCTAAATCATAGTTAAAACATCAGAGAATATGTCTAATATCTCAAATAGAAACCTTCACATAGCCAATGGAACAAGAAAAGACGAGTATTATACACAACTCTCTGATATTGAGAAAGAGTTAAAGCACTATCGAGGTCAATTTCGAGGAAAAACTGTCTATTGCAATTGTGACGATCCGTACGAAAGTAATTTTTTTAAATACTTTGCTGCAAATTTTAACGCTCTTGGATTAAAAAAGCTAATAACCACAAGCTATATAGAATCACCAGTAGCAGGAAAACAATTACCATTATTCAGAATGAAGGGGTTAGAATCTATAAAGCCGAAGAATGCAAAGCCACACAGAATCGAAATAAATAAAGTAATTGATTTTAACAATGATGGAGCTATTGATCTTGAGGATATAAAAAAGCTATTAGAGGATAAGGCAAATGTTTCAACTCCATTAAGTGGGGACGGTGATTTTAGAAGTATAGAATGCATCAAATTGCTCGAAGAATCTGATATTGTTTGCACCAATCCACCGTTTTCATTATTTAGAGAGTATGTGGCACAGTTAATTGAATACAATAAAAAGTTTTTAATTATAGGTAACTATAATGCAATTACCTATAAAGAGATATTTCCCTTATTCAAGGATAACAAGATTTGGATAGGATATAGTCCAAGAAGTATGAATTTTCAAATCCCTAAGGGCGGACTTAAAAAGGTTAATGCTTGTTGGTATACAAATTTAGATGTCATCAAAAGGCACGAAAACATTATTTTATATAAAAAATATCTCGCTAAAGAGTATCCAAGATATGATAACTATGATGCAATAAATGTTGATAAGGTTTCTGATATTCCAATAGATTATTATGATGCCATGGGAGTTCCAATAACTTTTATTGAGAGATATAATCCTGATCAATTTGAAATAATTAAATTCAGAAAAGGCGATGATGAGAGAGATTTACTAATAAACGGAAAATCACCATACTTTAGAATATTAATTAAAAGAAAAACATAATATGGAAATTAAATTAAGAAGAATACCAATTCGTGAAGTTCTTGCAGGATACAAGGACAATGCCGAAGAGGGGGTTACGGCATATAATGGCAAACTAGATATTCGGCCAAAATATCAACGAGAATTTGTCTATAAGGACAAACAAAGAAATGCAGTAATAGAAACTATCAAAAATAACTTCCCATTAAATGTAATGTATTGGATGGTTAGAGAAGATGGTGGTTATGAGGTTCTAGATGGGCAACAAAGAACTATCAGCATTGGTCAATACATTAGTGGAGACTTTTCACTAGATAATAAATATTTTCATAATTTAACAGAAACAGAAAAAAATGAAATATTAAATTATGAATTAATGATCTATTTTTGTGAAGGAACAGATAAAGAACGTCTTGATTGGTTTGAAACTATTAACATTGTTGGCGAAAAACTAACAAAACAAGAAATTCGTAATGCTGTTTACACCGGCTCGTGGCTTTCTGATGCAAAATTAAAATTTAGTAAAAGTAATTGTGCAGCTTATCTATTAGCTAATGATGGTGGGGCACTTATATCTGGATCACCGATACGTCAAGAATATTTAGAAACTGCGATTTCTTGGATCAGTCACGATAATATCAGGGACTATATGGCAACCCATCAATCCGATAAAAACGCTGATGAATTATGGGATTACTTTCAAAATGTAATAGCATGGGTAAGAAAAACTTTTCCAAAATATAGAAAAGAAATGAAGAATGTTAATTGGGGCAAGTTATACAATGAATTCAAAAATGAAAAATTAAATCCAGTAAAATTAGAAGGTAAGATTAAAAAATTAATTCTAGATGATGATGTTACTAAAAAATCAGGAGTTTATCCTTATATTTTAACAAGAGAGGAGAAATATCTTTCCATTCGATCTTTTTCTGATCAAATGAAGAGCGAAGCTTTTGAAAGACAAGATGGTGTTTGCCCCTTGTGTAAAAAAGAGAATAAGGAGAAGCATAAATGGGATTTTGAAGAAATGGAAGCTGACCATATTATTCCTTGGCACAAAGGAGGAAAGACAATTGCCGAAAATTGTCAAGTATTATGCGTAGAACACAATCGCATTAAGTCCGGGAAATAGTTTACTAGCTCCTCTCATCTTTTATGACCCATGTTGTGTTCTTGATAAAAACAATTAATTCTATAATCAATAAAATTAAAATATAAGTGACGTGAGAGATATAATTACAATAATACTTACCATTATTGGTCTTTGGTTTGCAGGACAGGGATTATCTACTTGGAAGAAACAAATTAAAGGCTCAAAAGAAATTGAAACAGCTTATGATTTACATGTTGCAATCATTAAATTTCGAGAAGCAATAAAATTTGTTCGAAATCCGTTTATTCCCGTTTCTGAGATTCAAAGAGCAATCAGTCAGATAAAAAAAGAAAGTTTTAGAGATTTAACAGACAATATAACTGGAGATGATTCAGCTTATGCTTACGAAGTACGTTATCTAAAAGTTCTTGAGGCCAAGATTGAACTAGACTCTTGTTTGCTTATAGCAGAAGCATTATGGGGTCGTAAAATTTTCGATATGGTGAAACCCTTAAAAGACAAATCAAAACAACTGAGTTTTGCTCTTAAACAAAATTTTAGACCCAATGAGGTGCGAGTAATGGATGTACAGAATATAGATAATATTATTTATGATAAAAGTGAAGAGAATAAGCAAGATAATTTTTCTAAAGAAATATCTGATCAAGTAGAACTAATAGCCAAATATTTAAGGGAGAAAATTGAAGATTGTAACTAAAAATATTGTTAAATTTAACTTTTAGGCAACTATAATATCAGACTAAAAATAAGAAGGTTATAATTAATTATAACCTTCTTACTCTAACTTATGTTATTTTTCTTAAATTACAACATTAGTTAGTGCATAAAAATCATTGATTTTATGCGAAGATGAATATCGATACAATTCTAAAAATCATAAACACCGTTTTTCAACTTATACTAGTGATTTTTGCTGGCTTAGCCTTGCTTAGCTGGAAAAAAGAAGTGCGGGGAAAGGATAAATACAATATGGCAAAAGATCTACTCAATTATATTGAGAGAATAAGATTTCTGGTTTACGAAAAAAATGGATCGTTTCATCAAATATATATCCAAGATATTTTTATAGATCGAAAAAGATTTTATGAAAAACAGCTTTCAATGATCAAAAATGAGGAAGTGATGTTTGATCAGAGTGTTTTTAGTCTTTTTAAGCATATAGCAATGCGATCGAATCTTTTTCTGCCAAAATCCCTACGGTTAATTTTAGAAAACCTTTATCCCTTGATGGGTAAAGATGTGGGGACTAAAGATCAATTTACTTATATTAAGATGGATGGTATCGAGGTAGTTGATATTGGAAACCTTGACAACGACAAAGAGAAGAACTATCAGAATATTGTTTATGAAATACACAACACTAAAAATTGGACAATAGAGGAGTATTTTAAATGTTGGGAAAAGTTAGTTATTGAGCTACAGAAACTGGCATAGATTACTAAGTTGGAAAAAGTCCATAACATTCTTTCTAATTCATTTTTTTGAAACCTAATAAGTATATAATTAAAAGATTAAAGTTATGGTAAATTCATCAATAATCACGCCATCTCCTTTACTAGGTACGCACTTAGGAGTTTTTATGGCAAGAACGAAATAAGCCCTTCAAAGAATTTATAAAAATAAATACAACCTAATGTTTATTTATAAAAAAAGATTATCATGTTAAGCAATTCAATAGAAGGGTGTACTTACTTTTTAGGATTAGATACAAATAAGAATTTCCTTAGCGAAGAAGAGAAAGCTGGGCTTAACGAAAAAACTTATCAATCTTTACAACTCCAGAATTGTTTATAATTTCGATCAAGTCAACAAAAAACTCTTAAAAGAGTGTTTTTTAAGTTAGTGCGATGTATTAAGTATAAATATTTTTAGGTAATTATTAAAAAACGTTTTAAAATGATTAAAAATAAAACAAATTAATGGATTTATTTATAAAAATATTAGAAATAATAATTATTTTAGTAAATATATTAGCTCTAATTTTCGCTATCGCAATTTTTTTTGTTGAATATACTTCGATGCCTCTTTTTTTAGCTATATTGCTCACCTTGTCAAACCTATATTTTATTGCTATTCATAAGAAAATTAGCAAGAATAGGATTAAAAAGAGGGGAAAGGGTTGGATAAGTCTTATTTTAAAGCGGAAAATTCTTGAGGAAAAGAAAAAGATAGCTGACATAGAAAGTCAACTGAAATCAAATAATTAAAAATTATACTAATACTCTCTATTAGGAATCTTAGAATAAAAAAGAAAATTAAAATATTTTTAAATGCTTAAAAAGCAAAATAAGTTTACAGATTCATTCATCAATATATTTCGAATAATTACCATTATAGGAAATATGGTAGCTTTAGTTTTCTCTATTATTCTTATTGGGTGGAGCAAAACAATGGGTGGTTTAATTTTTTCATTTTCAATCTTATTATTTATTTTAGTAAATATATATTTTATCATTAATCATAAAAAAATTAGTAAGATTAAAATCAAAAAAGGTTGGATCAGGCTTATTTTAGATCGTAAGACTCTGGAAGAAGAAAGAAAGATAGCTGACATAGAAAGTCAACTGAAGTAAAAAATGAAGAAAAGCATTAAAACTGTTTATCAAATACTAGGTATTTTGATTTTGATATTACTGATAATGGACTTAGCTGTTCAAGTTTTCAGGCAAATAGACATAAGATTTTTCACTTTCTCCCAAAAAGAATGTTTAACAGAGTACATTTCTAGTGAATATAGTGCAGGGCTGATTAAAGATATAACAGATGAAGAGATTGAGATAGTTTCTCAAGCTTGGAACTTAGATAAGACAGAGCTTTATTCCATAAGAAAAATTAACACAGACCTCTATGAGTCTGAACGTGAAAATTGTTATATCAAGTATATTAACAAAGATGGTTATACTGATAATACTGGCTACCGTCCCATATCTTTTAAAACAACCCCTGAGTACTCAGCGTGTATTCGTGAGATAGGGACGCCAACTTATTGTCAGAAACTGGAAGATTTCATTGAAGATGAGGTGTTAAAAATTAACAGGCAGCTCAAAAAACAGTTAGTGTCAAAAGGAATTTGTGTTCGTCCTTCATTTTTAAAATGAACAAATGATGCTTGAAGGGGGTGTTCAAGCCTAACACATTAAAAGCATGTGATCTCTGGTGCAATGGGACTGCTCTCATGAGTCCGAAATTTTTTATTTTTAAATGAATAGTGTGGATAAAACAAGGCTATATAATTAAGCCAGGCAAGGCTTAACGCCCATAGAGGCATTGACTATAGGAGCCCAGATAGTTAGGACTATTAGCCCAGAGACAGAAGGCATCCCCAAGAAGGCGTTTTTTCTGGGCTGGGGTGATATAATATAAAATTAAAATATTATTATGAAAAATAAATTTAAAGCATCTCTTAAGATTAAATGCCTCGAATTCTTGAAAGATGGAAAATCAAAAACAACTTTATTTAATAACAGAAAAATTGACTTTAAGCCCGAAGAAGAGACCAATAAAATAGATATTTTTTTGAAAAAAAAGAACTCTTTAGAAGCAAGAGAAGAAGCCATTGAAATTATCCAAAAATTGAATAATTTGTATCTTTTTAAAGCCGACTCCTTCTTAATAGACGAAGAAATAAATGAAGAAAATAAAATCATAGACCTTGATAGAAATAAGCCCGTATCTGTAGTAAGCAAATCCCTAAGGGTGAAGTGGAACATAGAAGGAAGGGAAGATCTAGAGGGTAAAGAAAAAATTTTAAAATTAAATTTTTTAGAAAAATATGAGAAAGTCAAAGAAAAAGAAAGATTAGATAAATTATTATTAATATTTGGAGACGCTGAAAGGGTTCACAATAAAGAGATTAAATTTTTATGTTTTTATAAGATAATTAGTGAATTTGGCAAAAAAGAACATGAAGATGTTAATGAATGGTTATCTAAAAAATTTGAACTTGATAGAAATCTTAAGCGAATAATGAAAAGCAATGGCAAAGAAACAAAAGGTACAAGACCTGTTCTTTTAAGACACGCAATTATGTATGATGAAAAATCAGGCGTGACAGAAGGAGATCTAAATAATATGAAGAGGTATGCTAAAAAGTATATCAAAGAAGAGTTCAAAATTTAACAAGCTGCAATGCGGTTTAATAGTTACTTTAAAGCTAAAAGAGAAATAGATAAAATAAAATTTATAAGGAAACTCAATGTTTCTAAAAGTAACAGAAATTATATAATCTTATGGACCCAAACTTTAATATAGAAATTAATTTGTGGAAGATAATAAAAGGTTCATTTTTAATTTTATTGAGGTTATGGCCAATTTGGATTTTCTTATTATTTGCGATTACTATTAAGTTATTTTCTGAGCGACTTTATGTAAAGATAGATGATTGGAAGATTGGTCGTAAATTCAGGCAAGGAGAGAAATGGCGCTCGGATCGCGATCTGTTACAATGGCTTCGCGGAATGGAACCATCAGAATTTGAAAATTACATTGCTGATTTATTTTCTCGGCTTGGTTACAAGACCAAGGCTGTGGGAGACTCATATGACAAAGGCGTTGATGTTGTTATCGAAAAAGATGGGGTTAAAAGTTATATCCAATGTAAAAAATTTATAAGCTCAAAGGTGACTGTTGGCGACGTAAGGAATTTTTACGGAGCTTTAGCCGATCATCTTACTAATGGAAAAGGATATTTTGTCACTACCAATAAGTTTACCCTTGAAGCAGAGAAATTTGCTGACGATAAACCGATAGAGCTCATAGATGGGTATAAGCTTGTTCGATACATCAAGATGGCTAAAAAAGATAAGGGAGAACCAAAAGAGGATCTTAAAATATGTCCACGCTGCGGTGGTAATTTAGTGCAAAGAAATGGTAAGTTCGGACCATTTTATGGATGCTCTAATTATCCGAAGTGTAATTATACACTTAAGCAGGATAAAATTAGTTGAATAATTTAGCTACTACTGTTTTATAGGGCAATCAACTTTCAATAATAGTGGCTCAAAAGATATTTATAACTTACAGTTAAAAGAGCTCAACAAAGTGTTTTCCAAAGACCAAATCACTCAATCAAAGGAACAAAAGCAAATCCGACAAATCTTTGAGTATCAATCTTGTTTTCTGATGATTTAACGATCTTTAAGATCGCATCTTTTATTGGAATTACCATTATTCCACCTATTCTCAGTTGATCTATTAAATCTTGAGGTAATTCTTCAGCTGCGGCTGAAACAAGGATCTTATCAAAAGGAGCTTCTTCACTTAATCCGAGAGCTTCTTTAGCTTGCAGTATTTGATAATTATTGAAGCCGTATTTTGACAAATTCTTTTTGCCAAAATCAACTAATTCGGAAATTCTTTCCAAACCAAAAACTTTTCCTTTTTCTCCAGCTATCTTTGATAACAAGGCGGTAGTCCAACCGGATCCGGAGCCGACATCTAAGATCTTATCCTTTTCTTTTGGTTCCAAGAGTTCAAGCATAAAAGCTACAGTATAGGGCTGTGATATGGTTTGACCATATCCAATGGGTAATGCACAGTCTTCGTAGGCTGACACTTGATGCTCTATCGGAACAAAGTCTTTTCTGTCAATGAATGAGAATGCTTCAATTATTTCGGGAGTTTTCAGAACTTTTTCTGAAATTAATTGTGAAATTATTTTCACCATCTTATCTTTTGATACCATATCTTATAATTTTATTATAATAACAATATGGTAAAAATTGAATTCGAATATTCAAAAATATTGAATAGTTGTCATTTATTATAGGTGAAAATATCGGATAAGGTCAACTTGTCAAAGAAAAGGGGCTACAGTATACTGACGTTGACAGTGATGAACGTAAAACCTTATTTAATTATAATTTTATAGTGACAGTTGTTTGATTTTCGTAAAAAAGCTGAATTTCGTTCAAAAAAGATAATTTAAAAGTAATTAACAAATCAATGAAAAAGAAACTTTTATGCGCAATTATCTTAATTGCAATTATTGCAGGAATAGTTGTCTTCTGTAACCAAAGAGAAGTCAGTGAGCCAAACAGAAGCGACTACAAGAGTATCGTTTATAGAATTAATGATGTTGAGGTTAAGTTGGAGGACGGTTATGCAGAAGAATCAATTCCAAATTCTGCTTCCAAGATAATCACAAGCTATTTTGGAAATGAATTGGTGACTGATCTCAATGGGGACGGGTTGGACGATCTTGTTTTTTATATAACCCAACAGACCGGTGGAACAGGAACTTTCTATTATATAGTTGCCGCATTAAACAGTGAAGATGGCTATATCGGCTCCAATGGATATTTTATCGGTGACAGGATAGCCCCTCAAGCAATAGAAGAGATAGGCGAAGGGATCGTTGTAGTTAACCATGCCGAAAGGAGTGAAGATGAACCGATGACAGAAGAACCATCTATTGGTAAAAGTATTTTTCTTAAATTAAATGATGATAATGAATTGGTTCTTATAGAATCGCATCGTAGTCATCCCGCAGCTAGAGACTTAGAAGAGTAGTTTTGTCAAACATTAAATGAAAATCGATAAGATCGATTAAGAGAAGCTAAAAAGTGTTTAGAGATCAGGCTGAATAAGAAAGATGAAAGTAAAATTACAGAAATACATAGCGGATAGCGGTTACTCTTCTCGAAGAAGGGCGGAAGAGTTAATTAAAGAGAAGAAAGTTCAAGTTAATGGAAAATTAGCTACTATAGGCATGAGAGTAGATGAGGAAGATACGGTAGTTGTTGAAGGAAAAAGGATAAGAACTTCAAAAAAAGATAGAGTATATATCTTACTCAATAAACCCAAAGGATATACTTGCACCAACAGAGAGATTCCGG
>Ga0265293_10012390_pt1 | contig 11324 bp, 6 predicted proteins | sample Munlanlewell138R_FD_192505 | JGI IMG/M metagenome (GOLD analysis project Ga0265293, IMG submission 192505) | Leachate microbial communities from a municipal landfill in Southern Ontario, Canada - Leachate well 138R | ecosystem: Engineered > Solid waste > Landfill > Unclassified | place: Canada... | reverse complement strand
ACGTAATATTTATTGTGGATGAAGCCCAAAACCTGACGCCGCACGAAGTAAAAACCATCATCACCCGTGCGGGCGAAAACACCAAAATCATCTTTACCGGCGATGTGTTTCAGATCGATACGCCTTACCTTGATGCACAATCAAACGGCTTGTCTTACCTCATTCACAACATCAAGCAGCACGCGCTGTATGCCCATATCCGGCTGGAAAAAGGGGAACGCTCCGAACTGGCGAATTTAGCTAATGACTTGCTATAGCGTTATTTATTTTCGTTTCGAAAACAGCCACTCCAAAAATTCCTGATCCTGAAAAACGGCCTCCCACACATTATGACCGTATTCTCGATACAGACTAAGCTTCACGGGAATACCGGCCTGCTGCATGCTTTTGAACATATTGATGCTGAATGCCGGCACCACCACCTGATCAGCTTCTCCATGAAAAATCCAGAAGGCTGTTTTTGTGTTATAAGATTTCACGATTTCCGGATTTCCGCCTCCGCAGATGGGAAAGGCAGCCGCGAAAAGCTCCGGACGACGCCAAAGTAGCTCAAAAGTTCCCATGCCACCCATCGACAGTCCACCAACGTAAATCCGACTTTTGTCGATATAATCAAGCTGCGTCAGCGAATCAATCAAGCCGATAAGCAGTTGCATCGACTTGGTAGGCGCGCCACCAGCCTTGAAGTTGAATGAAATGCTGCCATCGTCTTGTATTTGCCGATCTATATTTGCCCAATAATCACCTTCAGCACATTGCGGAAACACTATCATAGCAGGATGTTGCTTGTTGGTCACGGCTTTGGCAAAAAACTTGCTGCCATGAACAAGCTGTTTTTCATTGTCGTTGCCGCGCTCACCCGATCCGTGTAAAAACAGAAGCAAAGGAATTTTGTTGTTTACACTGGCTTTTTCGGGTAAAAGAAAACGATAAGGCAGGCTGTCTTTTTCAGAATTGAAACTAGATTTTTCAAAATAAGCTCTTCTAATATCCTGTTGCTGAGCTTGCAGTTGGATTTGCAAAAACACAAGCGTAAACAAGCTGAAAAAGCTACTGAAATAGATTTTTCTGATTGACATAACAACATTTCTTGAGATTACCTCAACTCAAATTCTGCGCTGAGGCTGGCGTTTGAATCTCCTCCGGCAAAGATCGTAAATTTACCCGGTTCTGTTCCAAAGCTGAGATTGGCCTTATAAAAATAGAGGGCTTCAATAGGTAAGCTAAAACTGATTTTTTGGGTTTCGCCGGGTTCCAGAAACACGTTTTTAAAAGCCTTGAGTTCACGAACCGGTCGGGTAATCGTGGCTACCTGGTCATATACGTATATCTGGACAACCTCCTCGCCGGCAAGCTTTCCGGTGTTTTGCACTTCAAGGCTAAAATGGATGGAATCTTGCGCAGTTATGCTATGCTTGTCCATTTGTAAATTGCTGTATGTAAATTTAGTATAGCTTAATCCATAACCAAATGCGTACAGCGGTTCATTGGGAACATCTAGGTACTTACTGGTGTATTTGTTGTTGGCATCAAAAGGCCGTCCGGTATTTTTCATGCTGTAATAAATCGGAATCTGTCCTACATTTCGTGGGAAAGTCACCGGTAATTTTCCCGATGGATTGTAATCGCCCGAAAGAACATCAGCCAGCGCATGACCCGATTGCGTGCCCAAAAACCAGGCTTGCAGCAATGCCGGACTATTTTCGGCCAGCCAGTTTATGGTCAGTGGCCTTCCGCTAAAAATGATGGTTGCCGTAGGTTTCCCGGTTTTTATAATCAGCTCAGCCAGTTCTTGCTGCAAACCCGGCAGGTCGATATTTGATCGGCTGGCGGCCTCTCCCGACATCCAATAGGCTTCGCCCAGGGCTAAAATCACGAAATCAGCTTTTGCAGCTATTTGTTTTGCCTCTTTAAAACCGGTTTTGTCCGTCCCTTCAATCTCACCGCCTTTCGCGAATTGAATATTGGCTTCAGGATAGCGTGCTTGCAAACCTTCAATCAGGCTTACAGATTTGCTCCAGTCGCCGGCTGCCGACCAGCTTCCAATCATATCCCGTTTGTTGTCGCCCATCGGGCCAATCACCGCGATATTTTTTACTTTAGTGGATATGGGTAGCGTCTGCTTTTCGTTTTTGAGCAGCACAACGGAGCGTTTGGCCATATCGCGTGCGGCTTCCAGTTGGTCAGCGTTCATAATGTCATTTTCTTCGCGCGTTGTGCTGATGTATCTGTAAGGATCATCGAACAAGCCGAGCTGAAACTTTACTTTCAAGATTCTTCTGACGGCTTCATCAATTATGGCTTCGTCAATATGCTTATTGTCAACAAGTTTCGGTAATGTTTTTTGAAAAAATCCCGACTGCATATCCATATCCACGCCGGCTTTTAGCGAAATGGCTGCGGCTTCGGCAGTATCGGCGGCCACGCCATGATAAAGCAGCTCCATAATCGAGGTGTAATCTGTTACTACAAATCCCTCGAAACCCCATTCGTTGCGGAGCAAATCGGTGAGTAGAAATTTATTGGCCGTGGCCGGGATGCCATTGAGATCGTTGAAAGACGTCATTACCGTTACTGCGCCAGCATCCACAGCGGCTTTGTAGGGCGGTAAATAAACTTCGCGCAGCATATTTTCCGACATATCCACCGCGTGGTAGTCGCGCCCGGCCTGCGATGCACCGTAGGCTGCGAGGTGTTTCACGCAGGCCGCCAGGGTATTATTGGCAGCCAAATCATCACCCTGAAAGCCTTTTACGCGGGCTTCGGCAATCAGTGAAGCCAGGAAAGGGTCTTCGCCGGCACCTTCCACCATGCGCCCCCAACGCGGATCGCGAGAAATATCGCACATGGGCGCAAAAGTCCAGTGAAGGCCTTCCGCCGTGGCTTCTTCGGCGGCAATACGCGCCGCGTTTTGTATGGCGGGAATATTCCAGCTGGCGGCCTCGGCCAATGGAACCGGAAAAATGGTGCGGTGGCCGTGAATTACATCGTAGCCGAAAAGTAGCGGAATACGCAGACGGGTGTTGTTTACGGCCAATTCTTGCAAACGGCGGGTGTAATCAGCACCATAAGCATTGAAAATAGCACCTACTTTGCCTTGTTTTATGTCGCTTTCATATTCTTTACGGATATAAGCGCCGGTTTGGTCCATATCGCTGGTGTAAAGCGTGAGCTGACCCACTTTTTCTTCAATGGTCATTAATGAAATTAGCGAGTCGATTTTGGTATCCATCGCGTTTTTTTTGTTCGGCTGAGGCGATTGACAAGCATTAAATGCCAGTAAAACAGCTATCGCCAGAAAAGTTATAAGATTGCGCATGTTCTTTGGGTTTAATATTTTCGACTTGAAAAACCGAGTTTACCCATCGCGATTTGTGTTTCAGGAGCCGACATAAAAAGCTCCCACAATAATCCCGAGCGGTGATTTTCGATCATCACCATAGTTGTTCCCAGGTCTATGGCGAGGTAACTGTTTGTCCACCAGCCTTTATCAGGATTGAAAGCATCATAAAAACCGTATTCTCCCCACAATTTATCTCCCAGGATAAAATAGAAATGGCGTAGGGCTTTCATGGATTCTTCCGGTGTGTAAGGCATTGAAGATAAGGCCGCTGTGGGCGTAATGGTGCCATTATCGCGCGTTGGTTCGTGCACGGCGTATCCATCGGGATCATCGCTGGCGGTAAGTCCCCAGCAATCGGCACTGTATGCCGTGAAATTGCCCGGGTTTTCAATGCAATGCTGCCGGTTAATCAGGCTGTGGTTCACGTTTTGTGTAAGGTAATCAGCATAATTGTCTGATAATCCCCTCGGGTCTAATCCCAAAAAGGAATAATGAGCAAAAAATAAAGGGCCCCCGTAGTCGAAGCCTAAAGGCAATTCGATGCCATAAAACTGTTTGCCGTTTGTAAAATGCGACGAATTGGCCCAGCCGTTGTGATAAACTTCCGCCGAGATCTCGTGCTGGCTTGATGCAGCGGCCATAAAATAGGTAATCAGTGCTTCGTTATAGCCTTTGATTTGCATATTCATGGCCCAGCCAACGGAAGGCGACCAATGCCAGTAAAGCACATTTTGCCCGTTTCGGGTGTACCAGTCCCATTCGATGGTTTCGAGCAGCATATTGATTTTCGAGATAAGAAAAAGTTCGGTATTGCTTGCTGGGTTCAAATACTGCCGTGCACTGAGCAAAGCGGCGGCCATAAACGAAGTCTCGACCAGATCGCCTCCATTGTCGTTGCTGCTGAACGGAATTACACGACCGCTGCTGCCATTTAGCCAATGCGGCCAAACACCATGGAAACGGTCTGCTGTAGTCAGGAAATCGGCGATTGTGATAAGCCGCTCAATGCCGGCATCGCGCGAAATAAAACCACGGTCGATAGCACTGATAATGGCCATCACGCCAAAGCCGCTGCCGCCTGTAGTAACGGTTTCGCCTGATCCAAACCGTTCGCGTGCCATGCCGCTCACCGGATGGGCATAGTCCCAAAAATAGCGGAAAGTCTGCTGCTGCACTTTATCTAAGAGTGCTTCATCGGATAGGGGCGGCATTTTTACAGTAGGGTTGAGGCCAGTAATAAATTTTTTGTCGAAACCGGCAAAGTCGAAACCGGAAGCTGAATTCAGTGTGGCACTGATGATAAAAATGTATTCGCTGTAGTAATCAAGCGGATTAATATTTTTAAGCGTAACGGTTGTGTTGTCATCGCTGGTGTTGATTTGTAAATCAATGCGGGGAATTGTTTTAAACTTGGAAATGAGGTCGGTAGCTTCGATAGGCTCATTGAAAACCAGTTCGATTTGGAGGCTGTCGTAAGGAATATCTTTTAAAACGGTATTGGTGGTCATGGATGCGCCATTTATAAGTGCGCTAAGCAGTTTTAGCCGACCGTTTTCTGTTTTAAAGCTAAAGTTTGCGCCATCAAAACTTGCGCCCGAGGCAGCTTTTAGTTTATTAGTAATGCTCAAAGAATAAGTTGTAAGCCATTGAAATGACTCTGCGGGACGGATTACAAGGTTTTTCCCGTTGTTTTCGAGTATAAAATTGATATTTACGGTTTGAGAAGATGATTCATTTTCTATTATCACGCCTTCGCGAAGGCTGAGGCTGTCTATGGCTTCTGAAAAGCTGAGGTAGAACGGACTGTTCACGTCCAAATCCTGTAAAACTGTGCCCTGACTTAAGGTTCTGTTTCCGGCTTTGATTTCTGAAAGTTGAAATTTATCAGGGTTTGCGGGTTTTTCTTTTTCCTTTTTGCAAGCACTTAAAAATGGTAGAACGGCAGACATCAACAGGACAAAAAATATTCTGGACATAATCTTCATGTTAAAAAGTTAAAAAGCTGCCTTCGATGGAATCTTGCTCTAGCCAATTCATCAAAGGCCATCGAAGGCAGCTCTTACTCACTAATCAAAAACTTCCATTAAGGTTTTTCAGATTCGTACATCAATCGTACTTCGTTTGCTGTAATTGCTTTATGGAATATTTTTACGTCATCAAGCTGACCTTTAAAGTGGTTAGCATCAGGGAAATCGTAACCGCCCCATGGTTCGTTGGCCCACATGCTGCCGGCACGTGACTGTACAAAACCAAAGGCCAGATCGTTATACACATCGGGCGTCATGCCAGCGTATTTAAGGCCAACAGTAGTCTGTTTAATGTCCTCTTCAGGCCATAGGTTGAAGTCGAAACTTTTCATTTTTTCGCCATCAAAGTACAGTGTGCCTTTTTTAGCAGCAGCATCATAAATATAGGTAATATGAAGCCAATTGTCCTTCAGTTTGGCAATCATCTGCTCTACAGTCAGGCTTTTTGCAAAGTCCCAGCCTTGCCAGCCATCATTGGTGTTGTCAGTTGCCAAAGCGGGAAACCACATGTCTTCAGCGGCTGTTGTACCATCGCCCATCTCATATTGGATAGCAAATTTGGAACCATCATAACCACCAAATATCTCAAACTGAATTCCGTAATAAGCACCAAGTCCCATCACAAAATGGCCGTGTTCAATCCCTTCAGAATTGGTTTTTACCCAAAAACTGATGGTGAAATCGTGGGTGTTGATAAGCTGATCGCCATTAGGAATTTCAATGATACTGGTAGTTCCGTTGAATTTAGCAGCTTTTCCGGCTGCGGCATTACGGCCTGCGACATAAGTGATGTCAACCACGCCGTTAGCGGATGGGTTAAAGCTGCCTACAACGTCGTTGGCATTGTCTTCAAACGTCCAGTGTGCTACCATTCCTGCCGGAGAAAAAGTACCGGCAGTAGTGAAAGTGCGGTCGATATTTGTCATAGGTTTAGCGTCTGTTGACATAATAGCAGCCGTCATATTCAGCTTGTATAAAGTGCCGCTACCTAAAGTCTGACTTGGCTTAATGGTAATGACATTGTTACTTACTTCTGTAGTAATAGGAATACTGGCCCCATCATAATCTTGCGTCAGCGTAACACTTGAAGCTGTTACTGTAGCAGGATCAATATTTACGTTGAAAGTAGCTTTGATTATCGGTTCCACAGACACGTCTGATGGTGAAGTGGCTCCATTGAGGTCAATATCGCCAGCGGTGAGGCTGCTCAGACTTAGATCTACTGGATCTTCGTCTTTTTTACAGCCATTAAAAACCAGCGCTGCCGAAGTGAGCACAAGGAAGAATACTAACAAAAATTGATTTCTTTTCATAAGGTTAAGGGGTTTAGTGAATTAATTTATGTGAATATATTTGATTTTCTGTTGTGATTTGCATCAGATACATGCCTTTTTTGATCGAATTTAGGTCGATTTTAACTTCTGTGTCGCTATAGTTTTCGCTGAATACCAATTTTCCGGCCAGGTCGAAGATTTCCACGCTGCGAATAGCTTTTTCATGCTTGATATTTACAAAATCTATGGCAGGATTAGGATATATCTGCAAGTTTTCGCTGGTGGCAATTTCCGGTGTGCTTGATAGCGGATTTAGCATCAGACGGATGTCGTCAAAATAAAGCACGATGTCTTCTGTGAGGGTCAAAGGATCTTCAAAATCGGGCATAAAAGCGATCACATTCCATTCTCCTGTTTTTTCTGAGAAGTCGAAAACGATTTCTTCCCAAACGCCGGTCTGTGTCTGTGGATCCATGCTTAGGATTTCAAGATTTCCGCTTGGACCGCCTTCTAATTTGAATTTCAACGGGCTGATACGGGGTTTCCAAACTTTTACATATACAAATTTATTTACTGAAACATCAGCCGGAACGGGCAAAGCAGACCAAAAACCACCCCATGGCACACCATTCATGCTACGGTTATACTGGATTACATAGTTACTTGAATTCAGCTCATCAGGAGCGGGATTGGCCACCACGCTCATGCTGCTGTTGTCAGTGTCGCCACCAAGCATCAGGTTGAGTTGGATATGGTCGAAATCTTCGATCACATAAGCTGCATCACTGCCGGGCGTGGGATCGTTATTTACCATGATATAATCAAAATAGATAACGATGTCTTCGGTGAGGGTCAATGGATCTTCAAAATCAGGCATCAATGAAATCACATTCCATTCGCCAGTTTTTTCAGAGAAATCAAAAACGATATCTTCCCACTCATCTACAATTGTTTGTGGGTTTATGCTCAAGATTTCCAGGTTGCCGCTTGGGCCACCTTCTACTTTAAACTTCAGCGGACTGATACGGGATTTCATCACGCGGACGTGTACGTATTTGTTTACGGTTAAATCCAGCGGTGTGGACAAGGGCGACCAAAAACCACCCCATGGCACACCGTTCATGCTGCGATCATATTTCACTACATGGGTGCTTGGGTTTGAAGTGCCTTCGGGTGTTGGTACAACGCTCATACTGCTGTTGTCGTTGTCGCCACCCAACATCAGATTTAGCGGGATGTGCTCAAAATCTTCGATCATTTGAGCAGATGCAATGCCTACGGTGAGAAACATTGCCAAGAAAAGAATTGTAAATTGTTTCATAGTTGTAATATTTAAAGATTAGTAAAGGGTTTAAAAATAAGTGATTTCATTACCAGTTAGGGTTTTGTGTTAGTACTCCTTGCGAGATGTCAATTTCATTTTGAGGAATAGGCAGCAGCTCATGCTTTCCACTGATAAAACCGTTAGGTCCCAGCACCTGAGCGGCTTTTCCAGTTCTTACCAAATCCCAGAAGCGATGGCCTTCGAGTGCTAATTCGTAGCGTCTTTCGTTGAGGATAATATCGCGTAGGGCATCTTTTCCGACTTCTGTTATGTCGGGCAAAATATCAGGATTTCCATTGCGGGCGCGCGTTCTAACCCGGTTCAGATGTATCAGCGCTTCTCCGGGCTTGCCGTTTTCGTTGAGTGCTTCGGCGGCCATCAGCAATACATCGGCAAAGCGAATCAGTCGCCTGTTGTGGCCAAATTGGGTGTCGGTGCTGGTGCCCGGAATCCACACTTTCCTATTATAACATTCCACTTCAATCAGGTTGCCGTCATCGTCATAAGTTTCGTCGGGCGTGGTGCCGTCTCCCAAAATCGTGATACCGTCGAGCTCATCGCCCAGGTCAATGATAGTGCCTTTCAGCCGTGGGTCGTCGGTCTCGAAAGAATAACGCAGGTTCAATGAAGGTCTGTTAAAACCCCATCCACGATTTGGCGTACCTCTAACACCTTGTGTGTTAGCATATTGATTGCCCAGTGGCGATTCATTTTCCATGGCGCCAATCTCAAAAACTGATTCCATGCCATGTTGCCCATTTTTACCATTGGCATCTACAAAATTGGGCTCCAGGTTATATTCGCCTGATTGAATAACTTCTACTGCGTATTTTTCGGCATTGATAAAGTCTTTTCTGAATAGGTAAACCTTTGCCAGCAAAGCTTTTGCAGCACCATTGGAAGCACGGCCAATGTTGTTGCCGCCGTAGCTGCCTTTGGCCGGAAGGTTTTGTACGGCAAATAGCAGGTCTTCTTCAATGAGTTTGTAAACTTCTTCCTGTGTTGAACGCGGCACTTCCAGCGGAGGCGTGGTGCTGGTAACAATTGGTACGCCGCCCCAGGCACGTACCAGATCAAAATAATAGAGTCCGCGCAAAAACCGGGCTTCGGCAACATACCGCTGTTGCAGAGCTTCGTCCATATTGATTTCAGGAATTTTTTCAATCACAACATTAGCGCGTTTTACTCCTTGATAAAGTGCTGACCACCAACGGTCTAAACCGTCCTGGGTTGTGATGATGCTGAAGTTGTTGTAAGGGCCAACAGTATTGAGGCCATCATTGGGATTGCTGCCTTTATGGGCATCGTCAGACATGATGTCGAGAATGGGGAAGCCGCCCGAGTGATAATGCCAATTGCGGAGTGTTGTATAAGCTGCATTGGTTGATAAAAGCGCGTCGGCTGCTGTGGTAGGAAAGGCTTCCTGCGTAGGAACTCCCTGCGGATTAGATTCCAAAAATTTGGTGCAGGAACTCAACAGAAGTATTACTGAAAGGACGCTATAATTCAAGTATTTTTTCATGGTTTTGCTGTTTAAAATGTTACATTAATTCCAAAAGAATATACTGCCGAAATAGGATAAATTCCGTAATCAATGCCGTTTGAAACCACATCGTTACCGCCAATTTCGGGACTGTAACCGGAGTATTTTGTCAGTGTAAACACATTGGTGGCTTTCACATAAACCCGCATTTTTTGAAGGTTTAACTTGTTTACAAGATGGGTTGGAAGTGAATAACCAAAGATGACGTTGCGCAGGCGAATAAAAGAGCCGTCCAATATAAACTTATCCGAAGGTGTATAGTTGTAGCCGCCAAAAGAGGCTTTGGGTTCCGTATTGCTGGTGCCGGGGCCAGTCCAGCGATCCCATACATATTCCTCGAAATTATAAGGATCAGGGCGTACTACGTCCTTCCCGTTAAATATTTTATTGCCGGTTTGGCCTTGTATATCAACCGAAAGATCAAAGGATTTATAACCAAAATCCATGTTCAATCCGAAAATAAAATCAGGAATCGGGCTTCCAATATAGGTTCTGTCGTTGCCGTCGAGTTTGCCATCGCCGTTCACATCCACAAAGCGGAGGTCGCCAACACCGGCTTGCGAGCTGTGCGGGTAAGCATCCAGCTCAGCCTGCGATTGAAAAATGCCATCAGTTACATAACCATAAAAAGCACCAATAGGATTCCCAACACTGCTTAGTGTAACAGGGAGTCCGTTGCCCAAATATCCGCCGATAAGCACAGAGTCGATACCACTGTTTCCGCCAATACTTAATACTTCGTTGTGAATAGTAGTACCCAGAACGCCAATGCTATAGCTGAAGTCGCCCAAGGTTTCGCGCCAGCGCAGGTTAAACTCAAAGCCACGGTTTAGCACCGAAGCGGCATTGTATCTTACCTTTTGGCCTTGTCCGTTGCCTAAATGGCCGGGCGTAGAGAGGTCAATCAAAATATCGTCAGTCTGACGGCCGTAGTAGTCAAATTCGGCAGTGAGCTTGTTGTTGAAAAATCCAAGTTCGAGCCCGATATCGGTTTGGGTGGTTGTTTCCCAGACCAAATTTGGGTTTCCGGATTTGCTATAGGTGGCTGCCGGAAAAGCTGCGTCAGGATTACCAAAAATGGCGAATAAGCCGGACTGGACGATCGAAAACTGATCGAAGTAGCTAATTTTATCGTTACCTATTTTACCCCAACTGGCCCTTAGTTTAAGGTTTGTAAAAAAGTCAACATCGCTCATAAAGCTCTCATTAATAACATTCCAGCCCAGGGCAAAAGAAGGGAAGTTAGAATAACGGTTTTCCGCTCTAAACTTGGACGAGCCATCCCTGCGGAAGGTAACGGTGGCAATATATCGGCTGTCATAAGTGTAGTTCGTCCTGAATAAGAATGACATCATGGAGTAATACTGGCCGGCATCAACGCCATTGTAGATGTTCTGCAACATATTGATATTGTTGGTTTCATCTACGATATAGGAAGGTTGGATATACCAAAAATCTTCTGCATCTCGGATCAGGTTTTGGCCTGCCATCCCGAAATATTCCGAACGGATTTTCTGCATTGTAAAACCTGCCACAGCATTGATGTTATGCTTTTGAATGACTTTGTTATAGTTGATTGTGTTTTCCCAAAGCCAGCTAAAATTGTCACTGCTGTTTTTTGCCAAATCACTGAATAAATTGTTTTGCTGCGAGGCAGTGCCGTCAGGATTGTAGATGGTATAGGCCGGCGTAAAACTTTTTCCTTTTTGGAAAGAAGCATCAACTCCGTAGCTTGATTTTAGCATGAAATCATTGAAAACGGTTGCCTCAACAAAGAGGTTGCCCACGCCGCGCACGCCAGAGCGGTAATCAT
>Ga0265293_10012384_pt1 | contig 11331 bp, 8 predicted proteins | sample Munlanlewell138R_FD_192505 | JGI IMG/M metagenome (GOLD analysis project Ga0265293, IMG submission 192505) | Leachate microbial communities from a municipal landfill in Southern Ontario, Canada - Leachate well 138R | ecosystem: Engineered > Solid waste > Landfill > Unclassified | place: Canada... | reverse complement strand
CCTCTGCGCGTCATCATTAAAAAGAAAAAAACCGCAGAGAACCCGGAGAAGACGCGGAGAAAACAGAGAAAATACTACGCCTCTCTGCCTCTGCGGTGGTTCTCTAAAAAAAACCGCGGAGACGCAAAGACGCGAAGAAAACAATCATAACGCTGCGCCTCTGCGCCTCTGCGCTTCATCATTAAAAAGAAAAAAACCGCAGAGAACCCGGAGAAGACGCTGAGAAAACAGAGAAAATACTACGCCTCTCTGCCTCTGCGGTGATTCTTATAAAAAAAGGAATAAACCACGGAGACGCGAAGACGCGGAGAAAACAATCATAACGCTGCGCCTCTGCGCCTCTGCGCCTCTGCGGTGATTCTTTAAAAAACGTTGCGCCTTTGCGGTGATCCTCATAAATAGGGCTGCGTCTCTCCGCTACTCCGCATCTCCCCAGCAGAGGCAGTTTTGCTGGTCGTAATGAATCGCATCGTTGTCGAGCAGCCAGTCGAGCACCTGAAGCAGCTTTTCGTTGTTAAGGTTTCGCACCCGCTTGACCAGCTCTTCCGGAGGATATGGCTGCTTTTGCAGCAAAGATTTGATCTGTTGCACAGCGGCATCCAACTCTGCCTGATTCAAGGCGGGGCGGTTGCGTTTTCGACACACATCGCAACGACCACACAGGCTCGTATTGCGTTGGCCGAAATATCCCAACAAAAACACGCTGCGGCAGGTTGCGGTGTTTTTGACAAATGCCGTCAGCGCATTTAGCCGTTGGCGTGCCGTGATACGGCGTAGCTTATAATTTTCGGGCGAGATGTAGAGGTCTTTCGCATCCATGCGCCCGATGGTGAAGATGATTTGCGGTTTACTTTTGAGCGGGACAAAAGTGATGACTTCGTGCGCATGGAGCTGCTGCAGCAACTTCATGGTTTGTTCTGCGGTAAGTCCTGTTTTTCGGGCGAGTTCGTTGATATTAATTTTAACATACTCGCTAAACAAGCCAGTATAGAGCCGAAGGATTGTTGTAAGGAAGCCATCCAATGCGCTATGTGCTACGCGAAAGCGATATAAGTCGTCGCCCTGGAGCCGGACGTGAATCCGGGCAGGAAAATGCAAGCCCTCGCTAAGGATGAGATATCCTTCTTTTTCGAGAAAACGCATCGCGTTGTAGGCAATCAACGGCACAAAGTTGTACTGACGGCTGAAGTCGGCGATATCGAAATCGAAGCCCATATTGAGGCCGCTTCCGATGGCCAGCTTAAGGTAATTGCCGAGAGCCTGATACACGTTGCGGATCTCTTCGAGTGGGGGGAAGGCACTCTCGAATTGTTTTTCGGCATCCAGAATATCCGACTGCTGCCACAACATCACGGCATGGGCCGTCGCACCATCGCGGCCGGCGCGGCCGGCCTCCTGAAAATAGGCTTCTACCGAGGCAGGCAAATCCACATGAATTACCAATCTGACGTCGGGCTTGTCGATGCCCAGCCCAAAAGCATTGGTGGCAACCATGATGCGCACAGCGCCACTCATCCAGCGATTTTGCCGCTGTTGCCGCTGCTGACTGTCGAGGCCGGCATGGTAGTAATCGGCGGTAATGCCTCTTTTGTTGAGCATCTGCGCCAGCTCATAAGTACGGCGCCGGCTGCCGGCATAGACGATGGCCGAGCCGCGCATCTTTTGCAGAATCTCCAGCACCTTTTCGTTTTTACTTTCCTCTTCCAGAACATTATACGACAAGTTCTCGCGCTGAAAGCTCTGCCGGATGACGTTTTTAGTTTTAAAAAGGAGCTTCTGCTGAATATCGTCCACCACTTCGGGTGTAGCCGAAGCCGTAACGGCAAGCAGCGGAACATCGGGGATGATCTGCCGCACTTCGGCGATGCGCAGGTATGGCGGGCGGAAGTCGTAGCCCCATTGCGAGATACAATGCGCCTCGTCGATGGCCAGCAAGTTGACGGGAATATGCCGCAGCGCTTCGCGAAACATAGGCGTGGCAAGCCGCTCAGGCGACACATACAGGAATTTCCCTTCGCCGTGCATCACACTATTTAGCGCAAGCTCTATTTCGTTGTAATGCATGCCCGAGAAGATGGCGAAGGCTTTGATGTTCATTTTTTTCAGCCTGTCCACCTGGTCTTTCATCAATGCGATGAGGGGCGAAATTACAATGCAAACGCCCGGGCGCGCCATGGCCGGAACCTGATAGGTAATAGATTTGCCGCCACCGGTGGGCATCAGCGCAAGGGTGTCCTTGCCATCGAGCACCGAGCGGATAATATCTTCCTGTCCGGGACGGAAATCGGGGTAACCCCAATATTTTACCAGAGCCTCTCTAATGTCCATGGTGGGAAAACTTTATAAAAATAAAATCCTTCGTCCTGCTGTTGGCTGACGATTCCGGGGTAGCCGGTCGAAAAAATGTATGTTTGCATTCTGACATAAAAAAGCAAATGGAGAGCAAATATAATCAAAGAGGCGTATCCGCCACAAAAGATGATGTTCACGCAGCCATCCGAAGCATCGACAAAGGGCTTTTCCCCGGAGCATTTTGTAAAATAGTGCCCGATCTGCTGGGTGGCGATGCCGACTACTGCAATGTGATGCATGCCGATGGTGCGGGCACCAAGTCGTCGCTGGCCTATATGTACTGGAAAGAAACCGGCGACCTGAGTGTGTGGAAAGGCATAGCGCAGGATGCCGTGGTGATGAATCTGGATGATGTGATGTGTGTGGGAGCTACGGGCAGCATACTGCTCTCCTCCACCATCGGGCGCAACAAACATCTTATTCCTGGCGAGGTGATCGGCGCGATCATCAACGGCACCGAAGAGTTTCTGGAGGAGATGCGCCGCCAGGGCGTTATGATTTACAGCACCGGCGGCGAGACGGCTGACGTAGGCGACCTGGTGCGCACCATCATTGTCGACTCGACGGTAACGACGCGTATGCCGCGTGCCGAAGTAATCGACAACCGCCGCATCGGTGCGGGCGATGTAATAGTGGGGCTGGCTTCGGCAGGACGGGCAACTTACGAAACCCAATACAACAGCGGCATGGGCAGCAATGGCCTGACCATGGCGCGCCACGAAGTTTTTAACCATGCCCTCGCAGGCAAATATCCCGAGAGCTTTGATGATCGTGTGCCTGAACATCTCGTTTATACCGGCACACACAATCTTACCGATGCCACGGAAATAGCAGGAATGGATGCCGGACGCATGGTGCTGTCGCCCACACGGAGCTATGCGCCTATATTAAAAAAAATTCTTGAAGAGGTGCGTCCGAAAATTCATGGCATGGTGCACTGCAGCGGTGGCGGACAAACAAAGATTCTTCATTTCACTGATCGTCTGCACATCATAAAGGACAACCTGTTTTACCCCCCTCCCCTGTTCAGAATGATTAATTCAGGCGGAAAAATTCCCACACGTGAGATGTACCAGGTTTTCAACATGGGACACCGCATGGAGATTTACACCGATGCCGCCACAGCAGCCAGCATCATCCAGATTTCAAAATCTTTTGGCGTGGACGCAAAGATTGTGGGACGCTGTGAAAAAGCAGAGAAACGACGGCTTACGATTGTTGCGGAAGGGGAAAAGATGGAGTACTGGTAGGAGTTGTTTGTGTCCCGAATCGCAAGGCTCCCGGGATTTCCCCGATGGGTCGGGGCAGGCAGCTACGCTCAAGTTCTTTTATTGTTCGTTGTTCGTTGTTCGTTGTTAAAGCAGAAAGCCCGCCAGCCGCCCTATTAAAAAATATAAAACTGATTTTGTGTCCGACCGATACTCAGCCGCTTGAAGATTTCCGAGCAGCCTCATAAATCGGGATGGCCAGATGAAACGTGCTGCCGCTGCCCAGGGTGCTTTCTACCCAGATTTCGCCACCGTTTTTGTCGATAAATTCTTTGCACAGGATAAGCCCGAGGCCGGTGCCTGACTCGCCGGCGGTGCCTGAGGTGGAGGATGTTTCGGTGAGGGAAAATAGTGTTTTAATTTTTTCGGGAGCGATGCCGATGCCGCTGTCGGCAATTGAGAGCCGGAGCATGGCCGGATAATTTGGATCGAAAAAGGTGGTGATGTTGATGACGCCGAAGTCGTAGGTGAATTTGATGGCATTGGAGAGCAGGTTGCGGATGATGGTGCGCAGCATGTTGTCATCGAAAAAAACCTGACGGATGTCACAAGGTTCAAAAGTAAGACGGATATTTTTCTCGTCAGCGTTGGATTTTAACAAAGAGATGCTTCGTTCGACGACATTGTTGATATCGACCAGGGCGGGATGGTAGTCGATGGTGCCCACGCGCAGGCGCGACCATTCCAGCAGGTTCATCAGCAGTTCGTAGGCGCCTTCGGAGGATTGGCGTATGGCATTGACCATAGTGATTTTGTCGTCGTCGTCGAAGTCGGGCCACTCGTCGCAGAGCAGGTTAGAAAATCCGATGATGGCGTTGAAAGGATTTTTGAGATCGTGAGCTATGATATTAAAAAAGCGGTCTTTGGTAATGTTTGCATCGCGCAGCTCCTGCTCCGACTGGTACAGCCCTTCTTCGGCCTGTTTGCGCACTATCGAAAGGCTGATCTGTGGCGAGATAACCTGAAGCAACTGCTTATGCTCTTCGCAGATAGCATTGGCATCCTGATAATCTTGCACTGCCATCACTCCTATCACCCGTCCTTCGACTATGAGCGGAATCCCCAGCCATACCTGTGGGATGGTGCCAACGGCTTTTATCGTTCCGGCACGGATGAGTTGCATGAGCTGCCCGCGTTGGAGCAGCAGGCTTTCTTTGGTTTCTATCACCAAAGCGCTCATGGTTTTTTCGGCAGGAAAGCTATCGAAGCTGTCGTTTTCGTCTTTAAAATAGGGCAAGCTGAGCCGGTTGGCCGCCTCATCATACAGAGAAATAAAAAAGTTTCGTGTGTCGATGAGTGAAGAAATCTCGGTGCGGATAATCTCGAAAAGGTCGTCGATCTGATTTGTAAAGCTTACGGCTCTCGAGATATTGAGCATTATCTGATGCGCTTTTTCGCGCATATGGCGCTCGGTGATGTCGCGCGCCACAGCGATAACAGTATTTAGCGAAAGCGGCGAAATACTTGCCTCAAACCACATCTCTTTGTCACCGATCATCAGGCTGTATTCTATCTTCACCGTTTTCTGCTTTTGCAGACATTGTCGAATATTGTCGAGTATATAGGTCTCCTGTTTGGGTTTAAAAAAATCGCGCAGATACTTTCCTGGCAGATCTTCGCGTGGTGCCGCCAGCAATTCGTCATGTGAAGGGGCCACAAAATTGTAATGACCCTCCTTATCAAAAATAAACACCAGATCGTCCATAGCGGTGAAGAGTGAGGCAAGTTCGTTTTTGCTTTTCTGCAAAGCTTCCTGCTCGCGACGATGGGTGGTAATATCGACCATGCTTACCAGCACACGGCTGTAGTCGCGCCCGGGGGAGGTGGAGACCCACCGCACAATGACATTTTTTGTTTCTCCGGCCAAAGTTTTAAAAGTGATCTCTTGCTCATAAGCATCTTTGCCATCGGCGAAAGCCTGAAAAGAGCCCTCCAAAGATTCAGAGGACCAGTTATCAATCATTGTCGAGAAGGCCGAAAAAAGATCTTCTTTTTTACTACGCCCCAGAAGTTTTAGCGTGGCTTCGTTAACATTATTAATAACAATCAATCTTCGACAGCGCGCAAGCTCGGCGGGGTTTTCCCTGAAAAATTTCTTTAGGTCGGGATGGGATTTTTTGAGCTGATCCAAAACGATTTTCACTTGTGAGTAGTCGATTTCCCACATGGCTATGGGCGAATTCTCGAACATTGTGGTGAGCTTGAGCAGATTGTCGTGCAGCTCGCGTCCGGTGGCGATGCGCTCGGTGATGTCTTCGACGGTTCCTTCGAGAATCCATTGACCAAACTCAGCATCAAAACGTGCGCACATGTTGATGCGGCCATCAAAAGATTTGCCATGCCGGGTTTTAAAAACGGTTTCATAGGATCGTATTTGGGACGAATGATCCACTTCGGCAAGAATGGTTTGGCGCAGTTCGGGGGCAAAGTACACCTGCTGCCCGATATCGTTTATTTGTTGCAACACCTCATCGGCGTTGTCGAAACCAAGCATGTGCGCCAGGGTTTCGTTCACCTCCAGATATTTGCCTTCGGGCAATGAGCGGAAGAAACCGATGGGAGCGTTGCGAAAAATATTGTGGTAGCGCTGCTCTCTGGCTTTGAGGTCTTTCAGCAAATTAGTCTCAAAAGAGTAATCTATTCCGATAAGCAATGCGGCAGCACAGGTGGAATCGGCGGGAGAAAGACAATCCATGGAGAGCAGCAGCCGTTTTTTATCGCCGGCACGTGTAACGATCTCGATCATCTTGTTAGAAAAGCCACGCGAATCCTTGAGAAGATTAAGGCAAATATTTTTCAGGCGTAGGCCTTTACCTTTGAGTTTGTCATCGAAAAACACCTCCCACAACAAATCCCCGGTGGCAAACTCCTGTGCAGTGTATCCGCTAATGCGTTCGGCAAAGTGATTGGTAAACACTACCCGACCATGATCATCGATGATCTGAACCCACAACTGCATGTGATTTAGCAATTGGCTGGTGCAACCGTGCAGTGTCGCCTCCGAATTGGGCGTTGCCTGATGTAAACTACTACTCATGTTTTCGAGGTTAATATCATGCTAAGGGTTGTGAAAATGGCAAACGTCCATTGAAATAAATGCCAAATGTATTCAAAGTTTTTTTAATAAAAAAAAGAAATTGCGGAGAAAAATATAATTTAGATGATTTCTAATGAAAAAGACAATTTTTCTAAAAAAATTACGGCTATCAAACTTCAATCATGTACATTTGCAGCGTTGAACGAAAAACAAATTCCTAATGCAACCAATAACGGCAGAGATGACGGCGCTTAAGCTCACCCAATATTCCATAGCAGGAGGGTGTGGTTGTAAAGTACCAAACCATCAGCTTTCGGGTATTATCAGCAACATTACTACCCCCAACAATCCGATGGTTTTATCGGATTTCAGAAACAACGAGGATGCGGCCATCGTAAAGATTAACGATGAGCAATGTATGGTTTACAGCCTCGATTTCTTCACGCCCATTGTTGACGACCCTGAGCTTTTTGGCCGCATTGCTGCTGCCAACGCTATCAGCGACATCTACGCCAAGTCAGCCACGCCTACGCTTGCATTGTCCATTTTAGGATACCCACGTGAGCTTGACGACACCGATGTTGTTGGCAGAATAATAAAAGGTGCCAGCGACCTGTGCCACGAGCTCAACATCAACATCCTGGGCGGCCACACTATCTATAATCCACAAATATTTTTCGGACTTTCGGTAACAGGTATTGCCAGAATCGATCAGCTTAAACTTAATAATAAAGCGCAGGCCGGCGATCTGATTTATCACACCAAACCTATCGGAACAGGCATCATGGCCACGGCATTAAAAAAAGATGTTCTGTTTTCGGATGACGAAGAAGTCTTCATCAACAATTTAAAACAGCCCAACAACTTTGGGCTGTTGCTGTCGAAATACGATTTTGTTCATAGTATGACCGACATTACCGGCTTTGGTTTAGTCGGACATTTGGGCGAAATATGTCAGGCCAGCAATGTTTCGGCGCAGATAGACTTTAATAAAATAAAACTGCTGCCCAACCTCGAAGAATATGTAGAAATGGGGCTGCTCACTGCCGGTGGCAAAACCAACCGCCAAAACTATTGCCAGTCATTAGGTGGTCTTAGCGAAAGCACAACGGCCATTATCTGCGACCCGCAAACCAATGGCGGACTATTGATCATGGTAGCCAAAGAGAGCCGACAGGCATTTGAAGCCATCATGAGCGCCCACGGCTTAGAGGATTTTGCTACGGCCATAGGCGAGATAACCCCGAGAGAACAAGTGCTGATAGCGGTGAATGAATGACCCTTTACGTGACAAACAAAAAACCCTCTGTTATCAAAAGATAGCAGAGGGTTTTTTTATTAGAACGGTGTTGAAAAATCGCCCGGATAGCTACCTGGCGCTTTTTTAATTTAACACGGTTTAAGTGGCTATTTCATTTCGATTTATGTCAAAGGGCACCCGTAAGGCTTACGCTTCTCGCACGTTTTTACCACCCTATAGTTCGCTCATCGCGCGGATGCGTTCGTCGATTTGGTTGTCAATGAGATATTGCGCGACCGACTTTGGAACCATTTGCCGCCACGGCTGATGCGCCACAATAGCCTTGCGTATCTGCGAAGCGCTGATTCCTTTTTCACTTTCCGGTTTTTTCCAGAGCAATTCTACCTGCAAGCCAACGCGTTGCATCAGTTCGAGCTTGCGGTCGCCCCAGGCGTCGTAGATGGTATGAAAAAAAACCGCAGTAGCCGGGCAATAGCTTGGGAGGAGTTCGGGGAAGTTGATTGGGAACGGCACCACACGGAAACGTTCCTGCGGTATTCCGGCTTCCGTCAGTGCCAAACGCACCATCTCCAGCCGCTCGTAATAAGTACACGGGTTGGCAGCAAGCTGCGAGCGGTTGCTGTCGGCGCTGTCGGCGGCAGTGAGGCTGGCGTCGGGGTTGGTAATGCCTACATACATCAGCTCTGCACGCTCAAAAGCCACCAGGATAAACTTGAGATGATCGTTGTGCAACGGCTGAAACCTTCCGTGAACGACACCCATGGGATATTTTTTAGTCATAATAAATTTATTTTTAATAAAATGTTGCCGGCTAAAAAGCACAAATTCGTGAAAGCCTTCATGTCCAGGCGCTACAATTCAGAGTTGCTGTAATCCTGCAGAAGACATTCATACGGCAAAGAATGATAAAGCCACAGCTTACGGCAATGTTAATTTGTAACTGATGCCACCCGAGAAAGCATCCAGCCCTTCGAGGCCGGCCAGAATAACCACATGTTTTAAAATGGTGATGCGTGCACCGGCATTCCATTTATCGGCATCGTACTCCATCATCAGCTCCAGGAACTCCATATTTTTGGGCGAGAAGTTGATGCCGCCGAAGAGGCCGATGAATTGGTAATCGGCAGCAGTAAAAAGATCGGAGCCATAGCCTGCCGTCACTCCCACCCTGTCGATAAAGGTATTGAGGTGGAAATTTTTGGTAAGTACGATGTAGGTAGAGTTAAAATGCGAAGCATCGCCCGATTGCAACGTAGTAAAAAAGTTTTGCAATCCCACTACCACGGCAGGATGATACCGGCCTTCTTTGAGCGGCCGCACGCGGAGGGAAGCCATGCGATCGCCCACGGTGCTGCTGTAGAGTTCTTCAGGCAAATCAATCATGCGGCTAAAGCGTATCGATAGCTCTACAAAGGGAACAAAAGTGGTGGTGACAAAGAAATCCATGGCATGATAATCAGGATTGCCCCATTTTTTGTACTCCTTATTTAATAAATTAGCACCTGCAAAAAATGAACGATCAGGATAAATTTCTGCTGAAGGAATATTGAAATAGCCCGTGGTTCCGGGCAAAGACTGTGACGTGGCGGTATGGATGTTTAAAAGAAATACCAGAAAAACCGCCCCTGTCCAAAGAATATTCTTGCCCATGCAACCAGTCATAAAAGTTTTATTAAAAAACAAAAATAAAACAAATGTAGCATCCCGGGCTATTTACTTCGGGCGCGTTTAAAGATGATGTTATGAAAAATAGCAAAAAAATAACTGACGTCCGTTTTAAACGGAGCTTTTTCATAAGCCTCCAGATACCGCATCTCCGAGGCCATAATTTCGTCCAGTTCTTTGGGCATATCTTTGTAGAAAGGCGGCACCAGTCCGGGCTTGTGCTTTATCCGTTTTTGCTTTAGCTCATCGGAATAGAGATTAAAATAATGGCTGCTAAGGGGGCGCACACCCACCAGCTTCATTTCGCCTTTGAGCAAGTTGACAATCATAGGCAGTTCGTCAATCCATACCGCCCGCATAAAACGGCCAAGTGTACTCACGCGAAAATCGTCTTTAAACTTGCCGCCTTCCTGCAGGTCATTATGCTGATGGACGTAAGCCTGCAGGTATTCGGCAAAAGGATGCATGGTGCGCATTTTATAAACATGAAAAATCCGACCATCTTTACCCACACGATTGAGTCGTATGATAGGTCCGTAAGTAGGCCTTTTAGGAAAAGTCGGTGCTCCGGTTTTACGGGATACAAAAAACAAATAGCGGCCAATAGTTTTTTCTTCGAGTACCTCAAAGCCACACGAGTAAAGCCGGCCAAGAGTTTCGGCACGCGACAGTAAGCGATTTTTACCTTGTGTAATGCCAAAATAAATTTTTTTTAGCCCCGGAACTTTCGGGAAGATGCGCTTAAAAATAAAATCGGCAATGTAGATCGTATAGTTGAGCGGAAAAAAATACTTTTTCAGGATACGCTCTTTGTGCTTGTGATGCGTTTCGGCTTTGCCAATAAAAAGTCCGCCGTGGGGCAATTTTCCATTAACGGCTTCAAAAAATTTATTGAGATACTGTATGTCGTTGATGCGTTGCAGGTTTACAATAGCACCATAGGTGTGCGTTAAGGCTGTAATATTGAAAAGCGTAGTTGTTGAAACAATTTTGAGCAGTCCTTTTGCCTGCCCGACATGGCCGGCGATAAAGGTACCAACTTCTTTGCCTTCCTCCCGAAAAACCAGATCAATTATAGAGGTGTCGATTTCCTGCTGATCAATGGCCGATGTTTTCTCTCGACGACGTTTAGGGTGCCGACTTGGTTTCTGTTGGTAAAAGTTGTCATAAACGTCGGTGGAGTGTGCGTCATTTCCATCTTTGATAAGGGTTGAGCTTTTAAAAATATAAATAATTGCAGCCCCGGTGATTTCGATAATGGTGGTGATAAAAATGGTTCCAAAAACCAAAAACCGAGAAAATTGATACGAACCGAACAAGTAAATTGCTCCGGTAATCAAACCGAAGACGATAAAATTGGAAAGCAGGATAGATGAAATTTTTTTCTTAAGGTGGCTGAACCCTTCCGGGTTATATTTCTTTAGCAACCATGAAACTGAAACCCACAAGAATAAAAACAAGAAGAACCACCCGTAATACCGGGGCAGGATCACGGTACGTGTTCCGGGTCGGAGCCAGGCAAGCACAAGAAATGTGACAGAAACAAATAAAACATCAAAAAATAAAAACAACCATTTACGTTTCATTACCAAATAAAAATAATAGGCAAAAATAGCAAAACCTTTAAACCTTTTTCATTAAAGATAAAATGTTGTAACCAAATTCGGCCAGCATGTAAATAAATTTGTTGTTGATGCGGATGTATCTGCCATAATTGACCACCGTGCCACCAAATCGCATCTTAAAAT
>Ga0265293_10012383_pt1 | contig 11333 bp, 8 predicted proteins | sample Munlanlewell138R_FD_192505 | JGI IMG/M metagenome (GOLD analysis project Ga0265293, IMG submission 192505) | Leachate microbial communities from a municipal landfill in Southern Ontario, Canada - Leachate well 138R | ecosystem: Engineered > Solid waste > Landfill > Unclassified | place: Canada... | reverse complement strand
TAATGTTCTTCAACTTCGTATGCACGAAAAAATCATTGGTCTCAAGAAGAAAATGTCTGAAGATAATTCTAAAACCAAGCATGATGTAATCCTGACGTATATAACATCACGAGGACCATGGTATAAGTACTCCTGGAAAGGTGATAATGAAAAATCCGGTGGCATTTCGACAAATATTGGGATTCATTTTTTTGATATGCTGTTATGGATTTTTGGTCAGACTCAAGATTATAGAGTACACTTATTCGAAGAAAATAAAGCTTCAGGATTTATAGAACTCGAAAACGCAAATATCCGCTGGTTTTTATCTATTGATGACAATGATTTACCTGATGAAGCTCGGGAAAAGAATCAGCGAACTTACCGTTCAATTAAGATTGATGGACAGGAAGTGGAATTCTCTGATGGGTTTACTGACTTACATACTATTGTATATGATAAAGTTATTAATGGAGAAGGTTACGGAATTGATGACGCTCGAGCAGCTATCGAGTTGGTTTACAGATTCAACTTTGCAAAGCCGATGCCTGATAGAGAACGCAGTCATCCTTTTGCTATAAGGTAGTAATCATGAGAATTCTCGGTGTTGACCCCGGATCTGTAATTTGCGGATACGGGGTTATTGATTTTAACGGAAAAACATTTTCCCTCGTAGAATACGGCGTCATAAAAGCAGCTAAGAAAGAAGAGACTTTCCCGCTAAGACTGAAACATATTTTTGAAAGAATGAGTTCTCTTGTTGAACGGACATTACCGGACGAGAGCTCTTTTGAATCAATATTTTACGGAAAAAATGTTCAATCCATGATGAAACTTTCACATGCTCGTGCTGCTGCCATGCTTGCTGTTACTTTAAGGGAAATTCCAATCAGAGAATATTCACCGCTCGAAGTCAAGAAATCTGTTACAGGTAAGGGTGCCGCCGCAAAGGAGCAGGTGCAGTATATGGTAAAAAAACTTCTATCCATTGAAGAGACGCATGAATTTCTTGATGCAACCGACGCTCTGTCAATCGCTATTTGTCATGCACTCAGACGCAATACAACGAGCGTTTCTTCATCGAATTGGGAAAATTATATTAAAAATAATCCCGATAAAGTGAAAAATCGTTGAAGCAGAATGAACAAAATGATTGATTTAATTTTGAATTTTAATTGGTCAGATGTAGTTCTAACAGGTGTTTCTATTGTATCTTCGGAAGTAGTGAAAGTTGAGAAGATTCTTCAAGAAAAAGTCTATAATAAACTTTCAAACCGATAAAGTCAATCTCGGATTTTATAGTAGTTTATCAAATAGCAGGTGGCGTTGTTTCACAATATGGTACATAAAAATAATAATTAGTCCATTTTTGAGTTAACTAATAATTACTAAAATGAATATTATAAATTAATATAACTAATAAATGAAGTTTGATTATCTGATAGTCGGAGCAGGTTATGCAGGAGCCATACTTGCCGAAAGAATTGCAACTGAACTTGACAAGAAAGTTCTTGTGATAGACAAAAGAAGTCATATTGCCGGCAATGCCTATGACTACCACGACGAAAACGGCATACTGGTTCATAAATATGGTCCTCATATTTTTCACACATCTTCAAAAAAGGTCTGGGATTATCTTTCACGCTTTACATCTTGGAATACTTATGTTCACCACGTAAAAGCAGTAGTTGATGGTAAGACGGTACCGGTACCATTCAATTTGAACTCACTTCATGCCCTTTTTCCGCCGACATATTCAGCCAAATTGGAGAAGAAGCTAATCGAGAAATATGGTTTCGGATTGAAGATTCCGATTTTAAAAATGAAGGAAGTAAAAGATGAGGATTTAAGTTTTTTGGCTGATTATATTTATAAGAATGTATTCTACGGATATACCGTGAAACAGTGGAATCTTAAACCTGAAGAACTTGATTATAATGTTACTTCACGAGTTCCGGTGCATATATCAAGAGATGACCGATATTTTCAAGATGTTTATCAGGCATTACCCGCTGATGGTTATACCGCCATGTTTAACAGAATTCTTTCACATCCCAATATTAGAATTCTACTGAAGACTGATTACAAAGAAGCACTTGATTACATCAAATATGATAAGATGATTTATACGGGACAGTTAGATTATTTCTTTGACTATATGCATGGAGAGTTGCCGTACAGGAGTCTTCAGTTTGACATCAAGACTTTTCAGACTGATAAGTTTCAAGAAGCAGGTCAGATTAATTATCCGAATAATTATGATTATACACGTATAACAGAGTTTAAATACCTGACACAGCAAAAACATGACTCGACAAGCGTAGCATTCGAATATCCTCAGGCTTATGTCAGGGGGTTAAACGAACCTTATTATCCGGTCCCGAAGACTGATAACAATGAGCTTTTTGCTAAATACAAATCTGAAGCAGATAAGCTCAATGATAAAGTATTATTTGTGGGAAGACTTGCAGATTATAAGTATTATAACATGGACCAAATTGCAGGTGTAGCTTTGCAATTATTTGAGAAAAAAATTGCATTACAGAGGTGATAATGTTTCAATGATGGAATATTTACACCTTAATGCCTTATAATTAAAAATAATTCTTTATTTTTGTTATTGTTAATTAAGCAATTATCATTTAATATAAAATAGACATAATCATGAATAAAAATATTGGAGAAATTCTATGAAAAGGTTATTAGTTTTATTAGCCTCCTTACTTGTTATGGCTGTATTATTCCAGAGTTTTCAATGCTCATCGAGGAATATAACAACCGCCAAAGTGAAAATGAAAAGTCAGCAATATGATGAAGCAATCGAATCTTTGAATAAAGAAATTGAGATGAATCCAAAGAGTGCAGAAGCTTATGCCCTTCTTGCCGACATCAATTTTGTCCAAAAAAACAGAAAAGAAGCAGCAAAAAATGCATTAAAATCTTTGGAATATTCTCAAGATCCAAATTTAACCGGTAAAATGAAAGATTTAGTACACAGTTTGTGGATTGACTGTTATAATACCGGACTGAATCAGTACGGTGCTTATTTGTCCAATAAGAATGCCGCTTTATTAGACTCGGCACTTGTTAATTTTGAAATCGGACATTCTATCAGACCTGAGTTCCTCGAATTCATTAATTTGAAGGCAACAGTTTACGAATTGAAAAATGACCAAGAAAATGCATTGAAGGAATATACCGAATATATGGATAAGTTCGACAAGAATTATAAATTCGGTGTTAAAAATGGTCTATACAAAGGTTTACTCAGACAAGACATGCTTGACAATTTCAGTAAGTTCGGCTTAACCAAATCTATGCCCGGACTTAATCAAAAAGGTGATTCAACATCAACGGACATATTCAAAGTTGATGAAAAGGATGCATTTATTTATTCCGAAGTAGTTGAGGGTAAATTTGTAGTAGTAGGTTGGAAATTTGACCCGCCACAGCATTGGCTTCCTTCGGAACGTGTACTTAGGACAGACTTAAATCTCAGACCTGTTGATTATTTAGCACAGCACTATTATTTCAAGAAAGATTATGATAATGCCCTGAAATATATCAAGATTCATCTTGACCTTGACCCTACTAATGCCGAAGTATATGCTATGATGGTCAATGTTTACCAGGAGCTTGGTAAGACAGAAGAAGCGATAAAGACAATAGAAACTCTGATTGAAGGAGATCCCAAGAATACATTGTTTATAACACAGTTAGCTGACCTTTATCATAATCTCCAGCGTTTTGACGACGCTATCGGAACTTATGAGAAGGCTTTGTCTTTTGACCCGAACTTTGACAGAGCTCACAGAAACCTTGCTTCTGCATATAAAAATAGAGCAAGTCTTAAACAAAGAGCTGAACAAGATAAAAAGGATAATGACAAAAACTATAAAATTGATCCTGAAGCATATTTGCCTGATCTCAGGTCTTCAGCAAAACATTTTTCAAAATCTCTTGAATCTAAAAATTTTGAAAATGATATGGTTATTCTGTCTGAACTTGCAAATATTTATCAAGTTCTCGATGAACAGGATAATCTCAAGAAAATCGTAAGAAACTTAGAAGCAATTGAGATGTCTCTCGAACCGGATAAACTGGAACAGTATTACCTTAATATGTTACGTATATACTCTGAAATGGGTGATACCGATAAACTAGAAGCTGTCAAGAAGAAAATGGAATAAGCGAAATTGAAAAAAACCTTCTCAACATAATCTGAGAAGGTTTTTTTTTAGGTGGGGGATTGCTTAATATTCATATTTTTCTTTGTTAAATTAAAAAAATATACTAAATTGCTAATATTATCAAGGATAAATGTAAAAATCATATTAATTATTTGGCAGAACTAAAAGAAATATTAGAATTTAAACCGGAATTGGGAAAATTATTTATTGATTTTCCTGAAGTTTTGTTTGAGAATATTAGGGAAGGCTTGTGTATTGTCGAAGTTGAGACAGATGCAAATCATGAGCTTGTCAGTCTTGTTCCGATTTATGCAAATGATTCATTAAAATATCAATTAGGTATAGATAAAGAGGAATATCTCAATATAAATTTAATGGAAAATTCCAAGTTCGGCAATGATATACTGTTAATAAAAATACGCTCAATCATCAAGAGCGGACAAATCCTCAAAGACTACTACAAATCTGTTTATTTGAATAAAACTTTCCGGTATAAATTAATACCTTATTCGGATAAATATATCATTGCACTCGTCAGTGATTTGAGCAGCAGTATCAATGCCAAAATCAATTTGCAGAAAAGTGAAGAAATGCTTTCCTCAATCCTGAATTCTGTTGATGAAGTTATTTTTTCTTTGAATATGTCGGGCAACATAAATTTCATAAGCAACCATACAGAGCAAATTTATAAGTTACCCGCAATAGCATTCTATGATAATCCCAACCTTTGGTTTGAGATTATCCATGATGATGATAAGGAACTTGTAAACAGACATCTTGCCATGGTTTCGGAAACAAACTACTTCAAATTAGACTACCGTATTAAAAGAGCTGACGGTGAAATTCGCTGGGTTCATAATAATAGCAAAATAGTCTTTGAAAACGGCAAACCGGTCAGGATAGACGGTACTGTTTACGACATTACAGATTCGAAGACAGTAGAATCTGAGCTTAATATGAAAAATCGTCTAATAACCGGTTTTTATGATGTGAATCCTTTATATATGGGTGTAGTGGAGTTACGCAACAATTTCTCAGAAATAATTCACCTGTCCGGCAATAAATCATTAATGAAAAGGATTGGTAAGAATGAATCGGATTATCCTTGGGTAGCTTTGGCAGATACAGACTCCGAAGAGAATTATCTGTCAATTTGGAAAATGAAATATATGGAGTCTTTCGAATCACGTGGTTCCGTGAATTTTGAATTCATTTCAAAGGATAATGGAATCATTCAATATCATGATGTTGTACTGTCGTATCTATCTATAAGTAATGAAGGTAATCCGCAGTTTGCTTTTATAATCAATGACATAAGTGACAGGAAATCGGCTGAGCTGAAAATCAAAGAATATGCTGTTGAGATGGAGCAAAAATCTTATGAACTTGGACTTGAGATTGAAAAGAATTTACAGATACAAAGGGAGCTGATCGGAGCAAAAAACATAGCCGTTTCAGCAAATAGAACAAAATCCGAGTTCTTAGCTAATATAAGCCATGAAATTCGAACTCCTTTGAATGCAATTCTCGGATTTGCAGAGATAATAACAGAACGTGAAAAGGACCAAAAGTTGCTCGGTTATGCACAAGGCATCATATCAGGGGGTAAAACTCTGCTTTCCATGATAAATGATATTTTAGACCTGTCTAAGATTGAGTCTGGAACATTGCTGATTCAAAATGAAGTAGTAGATTTATTCAAACTATGTCGCGAATTATTCCATATTATGAACTTGAAGGCAAAAGAAAAGAACATTCGTTTACTTCATTACATAGGTGATAATGTCCCTCAATTTGTGATTATGGATGAAATAAGAATCAGGCAAATTTTACTGAATCTTATTAGTAACGGAATCAAGTTTACAGACTCAGGATATGTGCTGATTTCAATTGATTATGAAGGCTGCGAATCAAGTGAAAAGAGCAAGCTGAGTATCAGAATTTCAGATACTGGTATAGGTATTCCAGAAAATCAACAGGAAATAATTTTTGAAGCATTCAGGCAGACCGAGGGGCAGAATAACAGACGTTTCGGTGGTACCGGATTAGGACTTACCATCAGCCAAAGATTAGCAGAGCTCATGAATGGTAGAATTGAACTTGAAAGCAAAGTAGGCATCGGTTCAAAATTTAAGGTTTTATTCGATGATGTACAGATATCTACATCAACAGATGCTGCCGATTTAGGTCTATACGATTTATTTTCGGTGAAGTTTACTGAATGCAGGGTTATAAGTTTTGTAAGCAATAGAGTCAAAAATTTTATAAATAGGATTTTCGATGATACGCTCGCTACTGTAATGTGTTTCAGTTCTGTAGAAGAACTTGTAATATTACCTGATGAGGTTGATTTGATAATAATCGAGAGTGGCAATATTGAGGAATTTGAAAGTTATAGTCATTACTTCCCTAATTCCAATGTACCGATTATACTATTAACCGAAAAAATAGATAATTTCCATGAAATATTAAAGCACTATAATATTTGTTCATGTATATCAAATAATTCAACAATCGAAAAATATATTTTCGAATTATCAAAATATATTGATTATGAATTGATTACTTCTCATCAAGATATTCTCGATACAAGTCAGAGAAATTCAACATTAGTGCCTGATGACATGGATAAAGCCATAACAATATTAAAAAAGGATTTCCCTGAGTTAATCACAATCTTTAAAAGGGACTTGAGCCTTGAGGAAGCCGGTGACATTTCTGACAGACTAATAAATTTTGCAAAAGAAACTTGCAGTGATGAAATCAGGAGTCTCGGATTATTTATTCGTAAGGCAGTAAATAATTATGACTTCGAGAAATTATCAACAGTGTTGAGGAGCCTAACTGAATGAGACACAAAAAGTATTGGCTTCTGTTGATTTGTATAACTATTTTTCTAATCAGTGATTTAGCACTCTCTGCGAAAAACAAGGCAGACAGCATCTATGATATTTATCACACTGTCAGTGTCTTAAATCCGGATAATTTAAATAAGCGTTTTGATTTGTTATGTCAGGTCTATGAAGAGTACCTATATTCAGACCCTTCTAAGACCTTGGAATTTCTACCTGTAATGCTTGAACTTGCTTTGAAGATAAATGATATAAAATTCATTGGTGAAGTGCATTCGAAGAAAGCAGTAGTATATCGAAAATTAGGAATGTATGAGCAGTCAATAATACACTTCCAAATGTCTAAGGATCTGTTCCTAAGTATAGGTGATTCCAGTGGTTATGCATGGACATTGACTGATGTCGGGAATGTGTATTATAAGCTTGAAATGTATCAAAAGGCACATGACTATTATCAACAATCTTTGAATAATTTTAGACGTCGCGGAAGAATTGTCGGTGAGAGAGTAAACCTGAATAACATTGGCATGGTCTTAAAATCCATGAAGTTATATGATTCTGCCATTACCTGTCATCATCATGCAGCACAAATTTGTCGTAATTTGAATGATTTTGTCGGATTAGCTCTTTGCTATGACAATGTAGCGCAAAATTATTTAATGAAAAATGATTTGAATGCTTCTCTCAAATATATTGACTCTGCTGAGCATTTTTTATATATCAAATTAAACGATTCAAACGCAGGGAATGAAGCTAAACTGATTTCAACAAATTTGATGAAGACAAAATCCGGAATCTTTGAGGCTAAAGGAGACTTGCCGGGAGCTATTGAACAAATGAACAAAATATTAGAATTCAATTATTTAAATAATTTTCACAGTAATAATACAGAAATCAAATATTTGCTGGCAACCCTTTATATAAAAAGCAATCAACTCGTACTCTCCGAGAAATTTGCTGTCAGTTCTTTGAAGGATGCCGAAAAATTGCAATTGATTGAAAGTATAGTTAAATCTTACAGATTGCTTGCAGAAATCTATGAAGTTAAAGGTAATTATCGAAAAAGTTTTGAGCATTACACCAAGTATGCTGCAATGAAAGACTCTCTGTTTAATCAGCGTGTAGCCGGATCACTTGCTGCTCTTGAACTGAATGAGCAGACCAAGGAGGACAAACATGTCATAAAAGTCCTTGAAGAAGATGTGCAATACCAGCAAGTATTGATTGACAAAAAGAATGACTTCATAATGTTTCTCGCGATATGTGCTTTTTTAATCACAGCCTTAGCTTTTCTTTTGTACGATGCTTATAAAACAAAAGTACAAAGTTCTGAACAGCTAAAGGAAATTAATCAAAGACTCGAAGTTACGAACAGTAAGCTCGAAGAGTCGGAATACAAGTTGATTGAGATAAATCAAACTAAAGACAAGATATTTTCAATAGTAGCTCATGATTTGAAAAATTCAGTCGGCTCTTTCCGACAGATAGTCGAACTATTGTCAGGTGATTATTACTCAATAAGTGAGGATGAAAAGAAAGAGTTCCTCGAACTTATCAAAATTTCTTCCAATCAACTATATAATCTAATGGAAAATCTGTTACTTTGGTCAAGGATTCAAACCGGACAAATCAAAGTAGAAGTGCAACAATGCCAATTCCATGGATTAATAAAAGAAATCATTTCGGGTATTGACATCGGAAAAATGAAAACGGAGTATTCGGTTGATTTGTCGGATGAAGTATGTATTAAATGTGACCCTAATATATTGAATTATATAATTAGAAACCTCGTTGACAATAGTATCAAGCATTCCTCAGCCGAAAAAATCAAATTCCAATGCAAAAGTTTTAACGATGACTTCATTGAACTTTCGATAAGCGATAATGGCACAGGTATCAACAAAGAGGATTTAAAAACCATTGAGACATCAAATTATATTTCAGGAAATTCAAATTCTAAACCGGGACTTGGTTTTAGTATAGTTAAGGAATTAATTAAACTTATGTCCGGCAGATTTAAAATTGAAAGTACTGTTGGAAAAGGTACTATTGTTAAAATATTTATCCCAATATATAAATAGATAAGATGAATTCAATATTAATTTTCTATTGCCTAAAAATAATTATAAGTATTATAAAATAAAAAAAGTATAGGTCTGTCTTAATAATTGTCTTTGATTTTTTCAAGTATTTACAGGAGTTTGTAACATGAATGTATTAAAAGTTCTTGCAGTAGCATTAGGTTTAATGTTCGCAATTACCGTTGCTGATTCTTATGCTTGCGATAAGCATAAAACATCAGCGAAGTCAGAGTGCTCAACTGAAATGAAGAAAACCAGCGCTAATGCTGAATCTTCAAAATCTTGCTGCACTACTGCAAAAAAAACGGCAGCTAAATCAGAATGCTGCTCAACTAAGAAAACTGCTTCAGCTAAATCAGAATGCTGTTCTACAAAGAAAGCTGCCAAGCTCGAAGCAAGTAACAAGGAAAGCAACAACGAAGTTAAGACTGCTGAAGCAAAGCCGATTAGCAACTAACATAGATTGTTTCCAATTATGTACGGGAGTTTGATGTCAAGCATTAAGCTCCCTTTTTTTATCTACGTTTAATAAACTTCCTGATTAGCTCAATTTCTTCTTTTCCAAAGAAGTTCATGAATTTTAGAATCATAATAAAAGCCGTTAGTAAGATTATTTTAATCATAAATGACATTATTCCGACGAAATGCTCTGAAGCGAACTTATCGCTTACAAATATGATTCCGGCAGCTACTATTATCTTCAAAATTCTGCTCCATTCATAATTTACCGGATAGACTTGATATGATACATAGTAAATTATCAATGCCGAGACTAAATAGGCAGCCAAGGTTGCCCATGCAGCTCCTGTATATCCCATTATTGGAATCAGGATAAAATTTAGTGCAATATTGACAACAGCGGCAGTGCCAACTGCTAAGGGTAGATAAGCTGTTTTTTTCTCAATCAGTATTCCCGCAGACATATTTGTAAATACACCATTGAAATAATATGCTATGAGTATTATGGGAATAATATGTAATCCACTCCAATATTCAGGATTTATAAAATATTTCCCGCCGATACCGGGTATCATTACAATGTGTTGTATAAACATAGTTATCAAAACAAAAATCAACGCAGCAATAAGAGTAAAGTATGTAAAAATTCTGGCAAAGAGATTTCTTGCATCGGGTTGAGTGTAGTTTGTAAGATAAAAAGGTTTCCAAGCATATTCAAAAACAGTTACAAAAATCATCATGGGAATACCTAATCGGTAATTCACTTGATATGTCACAATCTCTTTGTAAGAGTCAGTTAATTCTGCAAGAATTGGACGATCGGCAACTTGCAGTATAATTGCCGCAAGGCTTGCCGGCAACGTAGGCAAACCGAATTTCAACATTCTACTTAATAACTTGGGGTCAAATTCTTTTAAAAAATGTCTGAATATGATAGGTAAAATGTACAATACAGCCAAAAATGAAGTGATTAGTTGTGCAAGTAATACACCTTTGGCTTGCAGATTAAAGCCCATAAGTAAAGCGAAGTTGAGAATGACAGTCAAGAATATCATCAGAAATCTGATAGCAGCAAATTTCTTCGCTTGGTTAGTCATTCTCAAATAGCCCATCGGAACAAGAATTAAAGCATCAAGTAAAGGTATAAATACTGCAAGCCTTATCAGTTCAGGAGCGGAAATCAAATCCGGAGCTATGGATTCAGCGATAAAATCAGATGAGAAAAGGAAGATGAATGTAAATAATAAACTTAATACATTGATTGTGTAGAAGGAGATTGTAAATACTTTCTTTGCTTGCTGCAAATTATCCTTAGTATAGAATCTGAAAAATGATGATTCCATACCAAATGAGTATAATACATTAACGAATGCGAGTAAGGTATAAATATAAATAACAAATTCATACTCCGGTCCTACGAGTAGATTGGAGTACATTGGAGTCAGCAGAAAGTTGAGAAACCTGCCGAAGACGGTTGCAAATCCGTAAATCAGAGTTTCAGAACCAAGTTTCTTGATTTGAGAATACATCGTTAAAGTATGTATGATACAAAGTACAAAAGTAATGATTTTCTTTTGATTATCATTAATATGTTTATTACATGAAGTTATGGATTTAGAGCTTGAATTGATTTACACAAAAAAGCCGCCCCGCGGTAGCGGGACGGCTTTTAATTTCGTTGAAGCGGCGTCAGCCGTTCCAAATCAGCTTATTTTACGACATTGATGCTGCGGGTTAACATTACATCACCGCTACGAAGAACTACTTGATAT
>Ga0265293_10012382_pt1 | contig 11333 bp, 11 predicted proteins | sample Munlanlewell138R_FD_192505 | JGI IMG/M metagenome (GOLD analysis project Ga0265293, IMG submission 192505) | Leachate microbial communities from a municipal landfill in Southern Ontario, Canada - Leachate well 138R | ecosystem: Engineered > Solid waste > Landfill > Unclassified | place: Canada... | reverse complement strand
TTCACATTGCCTGAGCACAGTCAGCTTATGGTCTTTTGAAATTAGTTTTAGTCTCCCAATCATCTCCAAAGACTTGTTTAGATTTTTTTTTCAGCCAGTCATTCTCTATCGTGAGTTGACCGACTTTCGCCATTAGTACATTAAGCTGCCCATCCATTTCCTTTTCCTTGGCACGGATTTCTTTTTCATCCCTGCTTTCCGAAAAGGCTCTTGAAGCGTTTTTTAGAAATTCTATTTTCCAATTCCTTAGCTGGTTCGGACTTATTCCATGCTCGTTAGCAATCTCGCCGAGGGAGCGTTCTTCGCGTAGTAGCTCCAATACGAGCTTGCTCTTAAATTCTGGTGAAAATGTTCTTCGTTTAGCCATTTTTATGAACCTTCTTTCCTGACAGTTTACTGTTTTTTATTATATCAGGTTCATTAAGCTTTTCGAAATTTTTGTCTTGTTTTATGGGTACATTATACTATCGTCTTTTTTCATTTGCAAGAAGGGGATATGGACATATATTTGTCCATGCCATTTTTTTATTTTATTTCTTCATAAGAGTCCTATTTGAACTGTTTTACAATAGTAGATGTGGGACCTCTAGATTCAAAAGCCTATCGGTCGCTTCTTCGGATTCATTCTGTATTCCGCCGGCATTTCAAAATCATCAGCTACTAACGCTCGGATATAATTATCGTCTACATCTGTTCCTACAAGCTCTACCAGGCGACTAGCTTGTCTCATCTTAGCCTTTTCAAACAGATTGCGGATGAAACGGCCATTGCCAAAGTTTTCGCTATGCATTGTACACCGGATAATATCATCAACTTTGGAATAGGCGCCCGGATCTATGGTCATTCCATTTTTCTGCACAGTTAAGTCTAGGATAGATAACAGTTCCTCAGGGCCATAGTCATCAAACGGAACATAGAAAGAGATGCGACTTTTCAGTCCCGGATTTGACAGCAGTAAGTCTTCCATTTTGTCCGGGTGTCCGGCAAAAATAACCACCGTATCTTCACGGGCATTCTCCATCTCCTGCACAATCGTGCTGATGGCTTCATCGCCGAACATTCCCGGCCGGTGGTCTACGAGAGAATAAGCCTCGTCGATAAATAACACAGAACCCTTTGCCCTAGCGAACAGGTCACGTACTTTCGGTGCGGTTCCGCCCAAATAACGATCTACTATATCCGCACGCCCTGCTTCGACCAAACCACCTACGGCGAGAAGGTTGTTATCCTTCATGATTTGAGCAGTTAGGCGGGCAACTGTAGTCTTTGCAGTACCGGGATTTCCGGTAAACACCATGTGCATTGCAGGCCTGACACTTTTTATATTCCTGTCGCCATACATTTTTTGTGCGATATGATAATCCATGGCCTGCCGAATCACGGCCTTGGCCTCTTGAAGGCCAACCAGATCCGTTAACTCGGAGTATGCGTCTCCCTTTGGCTTCAGACACTCCATTTTTGAAATTGCCGCAACACTGCTGTATTGCCCATATATCTTTGTTCGCAGATAGTTGTCATACCATTTGGTATAAATGCGGTTAAGCTCCGAAGGCAAAAGTCCACCCTCCCTTGAGGAGATATGGGAAAACAGAGATGAACATTCGGTAATCCCATCCATCTTTGCCTTTCGTTTAAGATAAATCGCCGCGTCTTTAGGGGACACCAACCCTTCACCCAGCCGAACAACAGCTATACCCTTAAGCTCCTTCATGAAAATGTTCAAGAGCATCCTATCGCTGCTTCGGAGTTCTATTATCGTTAACACATCCCTGCGATGTTTCCTGATAATTTCCGCAATCTGTGCGGTCTGATCAACCGTAGGATCTGCATGCTCATCATCATATAAAGCACACAGCGGCTGCAGTACGACCGTTCCCCCTCTTTGGACCTCATATACAGTTTCCATGGAACTCATGTTGTATCTTGGGCCAATATATATACGGCGGGGTCGATTATCTGTAGCGGGAGAAATAATACTAACACGGCGACTTTGCAGTCTCCCAACCATAAAAAGAGAACCAAGAAGTAGCTCCCGGAGGGATTTCCGAACCCCCTCATCATCTGCTGTAATAATATAATGCACTGGGTGAGCAACAAAAGTGGGCGGTGAGTTAGGTGCAAAAATGCGCTCAAGTTCCAGACTTACTGAATCATCGCAAAGCATCTCTCGGCATTGCTTTTTGGCGTATGTCTTTGTCAAGCCCGGTTCAATTAGCGTTTCTTGAAAGTTGTGATCATTGCTTCCGAGCCCATCTAATCCAAGTCTCTTTTTGAGCTCATCATCATTATCAACATAGTCATTTCTCTCTGCCCTAGAGAGCTGGGACAGAAACTGCGAGATAGTAATTTCCTTAATCTCTAAAATTCTACCGTCAAGTCCAACGCCTGCCATAAATTCCAGGACAAACTTCTCACCCTTGTCCCGTTCTCCTATATCAACGATGGCGCAAAGGGTGACCCGTTTTTTGTGAATATTCGATATGAAAACCTCCGCCCCATCGGGTAAGCCATCATTTATAGATTGACTCAGCCTTCTCAGTTCGTTCCGCACCGAATATCGGTCAGCCAATGCGACGTTTTCCGGCTCGCTGGAGCATATGTATTCGTACTGGAAATAAAGCACTCCAGATACCCCCTTTGTTCTCTTTTCACTCCTGTATTTAAGCAAATAAACCAAGCAGATACTAGTAAGTGCCTCATGAAATAATGTCATCCCCAAACCCACCCTCGAGGGTTGAAATCGGCACTGGTGCTGACAATACACATTAACATGTGAGTTTTTACAATCTTGACGATAAGTTGTATCAATGTTCTCGTCCGGAACAAGCCAATTTTTCGTAAGATCGTACCCTTGCGGGAGGTGTGCCACGCTTCTCTAACCTCTACCCCATTATTCAGTTAAATAGGTTCGCTAACGTGACAGTAACCCCGTCCCTCTGTCACCTTTACAGGAGGTCAATGGTCCAGTTAAGCCCCTGCATTTTTGTGTCAATTTCCCGATATGCTTTTGAGAGTCTGTCAATTTTAGCTTGTAGCTCGACCACATCAACACACCGGACGAATTTTATCTCCTTGTTGCTGTATCTGTCATGGTAGATGGAAGCGGCTTCATGCAAATCACGGTAAGCCCGTATCTTGCTCTTCAGACAGTCCCGTTTTGCTATGGCATCAGCAAGAGTCATGTCCTCAAAAGACACATTAGCGTTTGTTCTGTTTATTCTTATAATCAGTGCTTCAAGGCTATCCATCAGATCCTCGTATTGGGACATCAACTTATCAACGGCTTCCGCCGGCTCATCCCCCTCCTGGACCTTGGCATTCTGCTCCATCCTGCTTTCCACCTGTGCTATCTTCTTTTGCAGATCCGCGCGCTCAATCAGTGCTTCCGCAAGCTTCATAGTATCAACACTCCCTTCGTTCTCTGTACTTTATTGTTAATTGTTTTCAGGGTGCGCATTACGACAATTTGGGCATACATAATGCTCATCTTCTTGTATCTCATAATTAGTCGGTTTAAAAATCTGAACAATCCGTTCCATCCGATGAGCTATGCATTTGTCCACATAGATAATGTGAGTGTCGCTCACAGAGTTATAGACTACCCTGCCTCTCGGGAAATTGAAGTACTCAAGGTCTGGATCCCGTTTTCCGATCGTACTGTCAAACAGTCTGTCGTGTCCCATTCGGGCTGTAAGAAAATCGCCGTATTTCTCTGCTTTTTCTTCACTTGTGTGGTGATAGACCCATCCGTGAAAGTCTAACTCGTTGCTGTCAATGTAGAAGAATAGCCCGACCATTTTCTCAATCCTTTCCACCTCTAATCACATAATTAGTAGGCATTTATAGGTAATATCTCTCTAGCTTCTCTCGCTCTGCATTGGTCTTGGAGATCGTGCCTACAAATTCATGAAATGGTAAAAGTATAACCTCGAATTCGATACCGATTTCCTTAAACAGGACAATAATCGGCTCAAATGCAGCTCTGAATTCATCAAATTCACGATTATGCACATCATATTTATTCTTATATTTCTTTATCGTTTTTTCACTAAGTCGCTCTGTTGAACATAATTCCCATATACAATTCACAAGTGTTGCTTTCCTAGTCTCAGGCATTTTGTTCTCTCGAAATGCATTATAAATTGACATGGAATGCTTTAATATTTGGAATGCATCATATGATTTAAAGATGCTTTTATATCCCTTATCAGTTTTTGTGGAAATAATTTTATCAAACACTGATAGGAATACCGGATAGCTTTCTGAGTAATTATACTTTTTCTCATCCAAATAGGAACATGACAATCTACCAGGAGATTCAAGCCATTCTAACATTTTCATTTCACAAAAGATCGCTTCTTTGTTATCCTTTGAGTACAGATATGCATCCAAATGTGCCTTCCTTGATGATTGTTTTATCGTATTATATGCCTTTTCATAATCAACAGTGTACATCCCTTTAGAAAAAAAATTGTTATCTATTATTTCCACGGTACCATTCCCTATGAGATTAAATGCCATTGCGGATGATGATCTCAGAGCTCTCATCTTATACTTTAACTCATGTCCCGCGCCCTTACTAAACTCTAATCGATGCTTGTCCTTCATGGGAATAATAAGATTGTCGTTTAGATCTGCGAGGTAATATCTCCCTTTTTCTGAAACCATTGCAGTATCAAACGGTTTTAGTCCATTTATCTCAATATACCTCTTTTTTAATGCATCCAACACATCTTCTATTAGTCCACCCATTTTTCTCCCTACCTTTCCACAACAAACCCGCTCCAATTATCCGCATACTGCAAGAGCAATGTGAGGGGTCTTTCTTTTGTTGCAACTTCTTTGTTTGCTTCTACATATTGGCCGTCGTGATAAACAATTGCCTGCGCTTCTTCTTCTGTCAGTTTCAGGTGCGGAAGGATCAGGTACATACTGCGAATTGGCACACTAAGATAGGTCAGATCCTCGTTGAAACGATAAGGATACTTTGGTTGATAGCCATACCTGATTTGTTTTTCGGATGGCACATTGATGAGATACTGGGGATTGCCGGGCATGCCAACCTTGCCGAGATCGTGGAAAAGACCGCAGATTACGCAGCTTTCCTCGCTGATGGAAGGGTCCAACAGTTTTCTGAGCTGCAGCAGCGTCTCTGCTACATTGCAGGAGTGTTCTAACAACCCCCCTTCTTCATTAAGATGAAATCTTGTGCTGGCGGGTGCTTTGAGCCAATCGGTTTCACTCTCAAGAAAACCAGTCAATGCTTCAAAATCGGTTTTCCTTTCGAGAACCTTTGCTTTAAGCTTATTGTATCGCATGGCTATATCTCTGTCCATATTTATCCAAAAACTTTACCTTTTGCCTGTAAGTTGCTTAGTCCGATGCTTGGGCAGACGAATCGGTTAAACATATGATTCTCCTAGTTGACATCTGCCTTACTTATATATACCATATCAATAGTACCAACATTGGTACTGCTGCCGGCCGTCCCATCCCCTCATTTCACTTTTGTGGAGGTGCCCCATGGTAACGGAAAAGTTATATGTCCTCTGTATTCTGTCTGTTCTTCAGAAGTATTCTGACTCTGACCACATCTTAACTACCAAAGATATTATCCAAAAGCTCAAAGCAGAGTATGATATTTCAGTAGACCGCAGAACCATTTATCGCAACGTTGGGCACCTGGTCGATTTCGGTTATGACATCTCCACACACGAAGATAACGGCGTGGGGTATTATCTCAGAGAACGAGACTTTGAAACCTCGGAGATCCGTTTGCTGGCGGATTCTGTACTTACGGCTGATTTTATTCCTGAAAAAGAAGGGCAGGCTTTAATTCGCAAACTGCAGCAACTGGGAAGCGTCCATCAGACTAAACCATTAAAACGATTGTCCTCTATAAAAATGAACCGCAAGAGACCGAATAAGGAGATCTTCTATAATATCGAAGTTCTGGATGAAGCGATCATAAAGGAACGCCAGGTTGAATTTGAATATGCCATGTTTGATATGACCCTGAAGCAAGTTCCTAAAAGAGAAGAAAAGTACGTTGTGAGCCCCTATGCGCTCTACTGGAGCAACAATCAGTACTACCTTATCTCCAACATGGCTCCTCTCGAAGGTATCACCCATTTCCGCCTTGACCGCATTAAAAAGATTGTATTAACTGGCACCCGTGCAAAACCCCTTGATAAGAGTTTTGATCTAAATGATTACGTAAAAAAGGCCCTCTTCATGTTTGGAGGGCCTGCGGAAACGTTCACCATCCGGTGCGATAAAACCATTCTGAATGACGTTATCGACCGATTTGGAGATAACATCATTATAGTCGACAGCGATGAATCCACCTTCACTACAATCATCAAAGCAACAAGCCAGGGAATGCGGTTGTGGGCAATGCACTATTTTGATACCTGCCGGGTTCTTGCCCCAGAATGGCTTGTGCAGGACATGCGGAATGCACTGCAGGAGAATCTGAAGAAGTACATATGATCCGGCGCCAGCTCGTGCACGGACATAATCTCGACTTTCAAAATTATGTCTTAACTTCAACCCGTCCAAAGCGCCCTTTGAACCAAGCGGCGTTTTCAGTGTGAATTGGATAAATTACATCGGGGCTTACTGCAGACACAACCTCGCAAATAGTTTCGGCATCTGCGTGACCGCTAGTATGCAGGTAGGTATAGTGTAAGCCATCGAGAAATCTAATCATTCTTTCACTTTTATGTTTTCCTTCAACGTATCCCTTCCATATGGAATACAAAATAAGCCTCTCGTCTTCCGGATATTTGTCAATAATCCTTCGGTGGTCGTCCCTGTTCCGCACGAGCATGCAAAAGCCACGTTCGAAAAATCTATCCTCAATATTTGGACCATAAGTAACAATTTTCTGAAGATCATATAAGCTTGACCTCGGTCCGACATTCTCTCTGACAATCTTCAACACTGCCTTCTGATATGCGTCGCATAAAAAGTATCTTCCAAATGGATTTGCATGATAAAGTGAGGCTATGCGGTCAATGTTTGTGGAAGAACACAGTACAAATACATATTTTTTCTCTTTCATCAATGTGGCAGCTTGAAGTTGAAGCGCACGCTCCGTCTTAGCCTCGCCGCCATCTCGGTATAGGGTTGTGCCTTCGATAATTAGTGCATCAACCTTGCCAACATATTTTTGAAGCGTTGGCATCAGCCCCTTGCCCCTGAAACCATGCCCTCTGAAATCGCCTGTATGTAAAAGGGTTTTACCTTCTGCTTTAATTAAAAACATATAGGCGTCGAAAGCTGAGTGGTCAACCAGCAAAGGCCTTACCTCAATATCTCCGACCTTGATTGACTGCATAGGGGTATATGTGCGGAATCGTTCCACCTTATACAAATTTTCTTTATTCGTGCGGGCCGTGAGTTCAACTAAAATCTGCTTTGCAACTTTTCCAAGATAAATCGGAATATGAGGTGGAATATGCGTATGTAAACCCACGTGGTCGCTGTGATAATGGGTAATGAAAACAGCATCACAGCCCCTCAAAATCTCGCCTTCGTCAATAGGAGTTTGAGGCATAAGTTCCTCGCCAAAGTCAATTAGTATCTTTGTCGTGTCCGTGGTGATTTCGGTGATACATCCGCCAATTTGATGCGTCCCGCGGTGGATGGTTATAATCACTGTCCTTCCTCCTACTTAAATGGATAAAGATGGACCTTGTAGTTTATATTTCAAACTGTCATACCTGATGCCTGGCTTGCCCGCATTCATTTCCTCGATAACCTTATCTGTAATCAGCGGATGCAGCTTGTCTGTAAGCATGAAAGCTTGTACTTTTGTAAAAGGGGGGTTCTTGTCAACCAGGTAATTGTATCCTCGTCTTGATTGTATTACTTCGTTTGCAGAGAAGGGTGTAAATCTATTATTCTTTTCGATATACATATCATACATATAATCGGCATAAAACATCAGTTCCGTGATAATGCCAACCATATTGTTATTGCTTTTTAACTCTAAAATTACAATAGTTTCGTCAACAATAGTCCATAAATCTATTGCAGATTTTCCGCCTGTAAAGAACCGATTATCAAGATTCTTTATAGATTTTAAGAATTGCTCCTTATCAACCTTTTTCTCGAGCTTTATTTTAGGTTTTGAGAATAGGTCCTTATCAGGATCAGGCTTTTGACATTTGAATAAGCCAACTGGAAGTTGGCGAAAGATTTTATCACTGTCAATGAAAAGGTCTGTATGGTTTGGGTGGGAAGTAATAATCTTTTTTAATAATTCTTTATATTTATGTTCCTCTGCAAACTTTGACTCAACTATGTTCTCAAGAGAATCACCTGTGGATGCTTCCCCTTTCGGATAGTTATTGTAGTACTTTGTCTCGCTGTCAAACAGTTCTTCCTTGAAGCTCTCAACCAATTTAGCAAGGCTATCTGATAATCCAAACCATGCTTTGTATTTCTCGGCAAACTTCATCGCCCTGTATAGAAAACGATTGTAATGTCCGCTCCTCTTGGTCTTCTTTGTAATTTCTGTCAAGACGTCTTCTTCAAGGGATAGTTGTATATCATATCCACAATGTGTATGTATCAATAATGCCCAAGCTTCAAAGGCGGCTTCATTCGTTTGCATATTATGAGGGTCTTCCCCAATGCCAATCGCCTTTTGATCCAAGAGCATCTCAACTTTTTTGTTTTTGCCGTCGGATTCTTCTAACTCAAAGAAATCAATGGACCTTGGCAACTTTGCATTTTTTGTCACTTCTTTTTTAAATGTCTTAAGAATATCATCTCTCATATCTTTTTTCATCGCCTTACATCTAGTCCCTTCCCCATACAATAGTTGGTTTTCAATTTTGGTACCTGCTCATGTCCCTTTGTATTTGGAAATATCCAGGCCGAAATCCGCTAAGGTCTCCATAGCGCCCGTAACTGTCCGCCGGTCGGGGTAGATATCGTATTCTTTAAAAAGAAACTCTCGGATTTCTCCCATAGAGAGTATGTGGCCTTCATCGGAGTATTCCCTTAACACCTTTTCTACGGCAAGGACTGTGGCCCTTCATTTCTCATGTTCACCCTCCGGAAATTTTATAAAAATACCGGTCGTAAGATAAGTATATTATATTAGAAATACGGTTAGTGTTCAACTTATCGCTGTACAAAATAATGTATAGGCGTGCCCCTGAAGGGTAACCTAAAAGACTATTGGAGATATAGAGTCGGTGATTATAGGATAATTGTCGAGATTAACGACAGGGAAATTCGGGTGTTGGTAATGGATAAAGGGCATAGAAAAGATATTTATAAAAAACCCTAACAAACCTAGATGCCTAGAAAGAATACTCATCTATCATTGAGGCACTTTAGTATTGGTTGGCATTCTATCTTTCGCCAGGTGTTATTATATACTTCGTTGTCGGTCCCTTGCCGGTATGGGTTATCAAGTGAATAGATCTAAGCTGGTTAATCAGTTCAATAGTCTGAGATTTTCCCATACCTATCTTTTTTTCTATTGCAGCCCGCCCTATTGGACCTTCTGCTCTTATAATTTCATAAATCATCTTCTCTTTTTCTGATGCAGCACTTATTCGTTTGAATTGCTCTATTTTTTCATCATAATTTCTTTCAACTTTCGGAAGTACCACAAGAATACTATTTTCTGCTATCAAAAACTCAGGCTTTTTGTTCGATTCTTTGTAGTATTGCTTAATCCGTCTAACCCCTGTTGCCATTTTTTCTATTATCTTTAGCTTTAGAAAAATATCCGCCAGAATTCTATTTCTCGCTACAGAAATTCTACCATCCAAATATTCCTCTTCTGTTATGCCAATAGGTAACCCCCCCGGTGAAATCAGTTCAATCCTATCAGAGAAAATCTCAATTCTCCCGGCAATTGCCCTAGAGTAATCTCTGTGCACAATTAAATTAGAGACCGCTTCTCTATAAGCCACTAAGGGAATTTCTTCATATGTTTTTCTATAAGCTCCGTCGATGATTTCACCGATATTAATGTGCTTGTTGAAAAAATCCATGCACCTATCATACTGTTCGAGAATTGACCTGCATTTAAGTACTTGTCGGTCTTTTATTTCCATAACATTGTCAGCACCATATGCAATTAGCTGAATCTCAGAGCTTTCAAGGGGGTTCTCATCTGAAAGCAGTGCAGCAGCATTATTAAATCCACTTGTCTTCTTTAACATTAATGTCGTTAATAAATCATCCGAGAAATTGCGTATGCCTAAAATGCTCTTGAACTTTTCTGCGAGTATCTGGAAATTCAAGTCTTGCTGGTCTGCAATCAATTCTTCAAAACTGCTGTTTCTTCCCTGTAAAATCAATTCCTCAAAAATATATCGATCCACCTGTACAGTTGAAGTTCCTGATCGCTTGTATGCTTTCTGCTTATAGGTATATGGAGTAAATTCTCCTTTATAGACCTTCAATAAGATTAATACTTTTGAGTCATATTCAACTTTTTCAATTTCAAAATATGGAACAGGCTCCAAACTATCATTGATTGCTTGTTCAATACTTAATAACATTTTTTCAGGATGCTCAACCCCGATAACTTCTATATTGTCTGTAATGCCAATAAGAATTACTCCATCATCAAAATTGGCATATGCACTCACTGTTTTAAGCAAAGACTGGGTATAGGATTGTTTATATTCAATCGTCTTAGATTCTCCTTGCAGGATATTATCAATCATATCGCCCTCCCCTTTCCGGACGATTATCTATCGTCCGGATTTAGTATAACTCTAATTATAGCTAAAGTCCAGGGATTGATTGAATCAATTGCATTTATCTTTCTTCAAAATTCGATACAAGTCCTTCTTTTGCTACATTGCCCCACATAATCGTCCGGAAACCGTCCGGCCGATCGCCGAACGATTCCTATTGTGCATTGATGTCAACGCTATACTACCTGATTCCAAGGGATTTCAAAATAGCGGAGAATATGGGAATCGGTGTGGGAGCAAGACCTGTAAGCATTGAAAAATAGTCAATCACTAGCATCCTCTTACGGGCGGAGGCAGGGGTTTAATTCTAGAGCCGGCGATTATAGGATAATTGCTGAGGTTAACGACAGGGAAATTCGGGTTCTTTTAACCGATACAGGACTTTTTAGAACTAGGTACTTTTAAATGCACGAATACTACCGTAAGAAAAACGATACTCGTGCCATTAGGAAGAATGTAACTATCCCCAGCTGGTTGAATGTGGAGGCTAAAAAAGCAGGGATTAACTTCTCGGCTACCCTTCAGGGCGCATTGAAAGATCAACTCGGGCTATAAAAACGAATGCCGAGGCTCGGACCAAAGAGTGCCATCTCCGCC
>Ga0265293_10012381_pt1 | contig 11334 bp, 10 predicted proteins | sample Munlanlewell138R_FD_192505 | JGI IMG/M metagenome (GOLD analysis project Ga0265293, IMG submission 192505) | Leachate microbial communities from a municipal landfill in Southern Ontario, Canada - Leachate well 138R | ecosystem: Engineered > Solid waste > Landfill > Unclassified | place: Canada... | reverse complement strand
GATCGCCTGGCGGACGAGCTTGTTGTCGAGCGGCTTGGCCTCGACGTCCAGCCCGAGATAGTTGGTCGCCATCGCCGGGCAGGTGTATGTCTTGAAGTTCTCGTTCTCGCGGAAGCTGGTGAACTCCGCATAGGGGAAGTTCGCGGGGATGAGGTCGATGCCGCCGGACTCGAGCTCAATGAGTCTGGTGCCATCCTCCGGTATGCTGCGGAAGACAAGCCTCTCGATCTTTGCGGGGCCTCCGAAGTACTCTTCGTTACGCTCGAGGATTATCTTGTCACCTCTGGACCAGCTTATGAAGCTGTATGGGCCGCAGCCGACGGCGACCTTGGAACCGTAGTCTGCGCCGGCCTCTTCGACGGCCTTCTGGTTAAGAATGACGGCCTCGTAGCGGGTGAGGCTCATCAGCATGGGGGCGTAGGGGCGCTCGGTGATGAGCTTGACCGTGTTATCGTCGACGACCTCTACGGATTTTATCTCCTTGACGTGAGACGCGCCCGGCGCGGCTGTCGAGGGATTCCGCAGCCTGTCGAGGGTGAACTTCACGTCGGCTGCCGTCACGGGCTCGCCGTTGTGGAACTTGACTCCCTTGCGAAGATGGAACACCCACGTGAGATTGTCAGGGTTCTCCCAGCTCTCCGCAAGGTCGGGGATGATCTGCATCAGCTCGTTCACCTGCACCAGGTTGCTATAAACCTGACGGATGACGTTTGCGGAGTATACGTCGTTGACCTTGTGCGGATCCATGCTGGAGATGTCCGCAACCTGCGCCACCTTTAGCTCCGAAGCTAAAGCTGGTGCGGACACGAGAAGAAGAAGCGCGACCACCAGAAACATGAGACGGGAAACCTTCATTAACATAACACTTCCTTCCTGTAGTATTTGTATACTGAATTAACCCTTGTATAAGATTGTACCATGGAGGATAGGACAAAAACAAATCGCAGCGTATAAAACGCAAACATGCTAATGTTCTGTGTTGTGTAAACGCTCGACGGGTCTCGCTGCCACCGGAATAAGGTCGTGGATGGTCTCGGCCCTTCCGGGAAAAGCCGCAAGCGACTCCATGCCGAGAGCCCATACCTCCATAGGCGCGGCGGGACGGATCAGCTCGCGTCCGAAGGGGCGTAGCAGTGAGATGATGGTCTCCGACTCCTTCTCGTCAGCGCAGACGAAGAGAAGCCAGTTCACCGCGCTCTGGTCGAAGCTGTCGTGGTCCATATAGCCGGGCAGGATCATCCTGCGCAGCACCTCCAGGGCCAGTTGAAAGCGTCCGACGGTGGACAGCAGGGCGTGTTCACTCGGCTTTTCGTGCACAGGTTGGCGGACGCAGAAGAAGCGGTCGGCGTTGAGCAGTCCCCATGGGTCGTTCGGAGAGCGAGGTATGTGGGAGTACGACTGGAAGTCGTAGCGGCTCAGGTGAAGCAGGTCAGCCTCGAAGAAGCCGACGCCCGCGCCTGCGTTCTCAAGCCAGAGGGCCGCGGCGCCAGGAGGAGGGGGTGTCTCTTTCCTGGCGGCCAGACCCGCTACGGGCCAGTCCTCCCTCATCTTTTCACATACGGGGTCGTCCGGCCAGAGCCAGGTCAGAGGGCGCTCGGCGAATATTCTCTCGTCCGGCAGCGCCGGGATGGGGAAGCGAGCTCGGGCTATGTACTCCTTCTTTCCCCATCTCTGAAGGTGCTTTCTGTCCAGCAGCAGACGGAGACGGGTGATGAAAAGGCTCTTCTCCTCCGTGTCGGGGACCGTGCCGGGAGAGGCGGTTATATAGTTTGCCCCGGCCGCCTCTTTGAATGCCCCCACTCCTGCCTCGGTAAGCCTCCAGGCCTCTGCGCTCCGCATGAGCAGCCCCGACTCCGCCATAAGGGGCAACGATGCCGGGTCTTCTCCGGCCATGCGAATCAGCTCCTCCGTCCAGCACGGATTGTCCTCGTCGAATAGCATCAGAAGATCAAGATAGTCCACGTGTGCGCACCTCCCCGTCGAAAGTCCGGTAGTCTCTCAAAAGATTAGCCTTTTAGTGACGATTCGTAAAGGCCGGTCGCAAGGTTCACTCATTGACTTCTATACCTCATAAAACTATAGTAATCGCGTCTTTGCGGCAAGCTACCCAATGACAAAGGAGGCCGATAATTATGGAAGGTAGCAACGTCCTCTTCGCACTGAGCCTGACTCTGCTCGCCGGACTGTCGACGGGAATAGGCAGTGCGCTGGCTTTTTTTACCAAGCGCACCAACACCCGCTTTCTGGCGTTCTCCCTCGGCCTGTCGGCCGGGGTGATGATCTATGTGTCGATGGTTGAGATCTTCTTCAAGGCCCGGACTGCGCTGCAGGCCGACCTGGGGGAGAGGGCGGGGGAGTGGGCTACGGCGGCCTCCTTCTTCATCGGGATCATAGGCGTGATGTTGATCGACAAGTTCGTTCCGTCCGACGAGAACCCGCACGAGCTGCACCGGGTGGAGGAGATCCGAGGGCGAGCAGGCGAGCTGGGGCGCGAGCGTTCTCTGATGCGGATGGGGCTTATGACCGCGATAGCGATAGCCATCCACAACTTCCCCGAGGGGATAGCGACATTCATGGCCGGGCTGCACGATCCTCATCTGGGGGTCCCCATAGCATTTGCCATAGCGATACACAACATTCCGGAGGGGATAGCAGTGTCGGTACCGATCTACTACGCGACGGGGAGTCGAAAGAAGGCCTTCTGCTACTCCTTCCTCTCTGGCGTCGCGGAGCCGCTTGGCGCACTGCTTGCGTGGTTGGTGCTGATGCCGTTCATCACCGACACGCTCTTCGGAGTGATCTTCGCAGCAGTGGCGGGGATAATGGTCTTCATCTCGGTCGACCAGCTTCTGCCGGCGGCGAGAAAGTACGGCGAGCATCATATTTCGATCTACGGGCTGGTCATAGGCATGATGATAATGGCCGTGAGCCTGCTGCTGTTTCTCTGATTGAAAGGGGAGCGTTTCATGACGAAGCTTGATGAAGAGCGTTTTTTGAAGGACCTGGAGCATCTGGTGAACATCGACAGTCACTCGGTAGACGTCGGAGGTGTGAACAGTGTGGCCGCCTTCTTCGAGGGGGCGTTCGCAGAGGCCGGTTGGTCCGTTAAGCGGGTAGACATCGGCCCTGAGGCCGGGTACTGTCTTGAGATAGTCAACGAAGAGGCTCCGTATGACGCGATGATACTGGGTCATATGGATACGGTCTTTCCGGAGGGGACAGTGGCGAAGCGCCCATTTTCAAGAGAGGGAGAGCGCGCTTACGGTCCCGGCGTCATCGATATGAAGTCAGGCCTGCTCTTCGCCCTGTACGCCGCTCGCGAGCTCTCCGCGAGGAGGAGCGCGGGGTCGTTCTGCATAGCCTTCAACAGCGAGGAGGAGACGGGGTCACGCAACGCCCGCCGATGGATAGAAAGCCTCGCCAGGAAGAGCCGTGCGACGATCGTGCTGGAGCCCGCTAGGGCGAGCGGAAACCTAGTGAACGAGCGCAAGGGAGTCGGACACATCGAGGCGCTTTTCAAGGGCAGGGCGGCTCACGCTGGAGTGGAGCCGGAGAAGGGGATAAGCGCGGTGAGCGAGCTGGCCTGCTGGGTGTTGGAGCTTAACTCTCTGGCCGACCAGAGGCTGGGTACCACCATCAACGTGGGCATAGTGTCGGGCGGCACGGGGGTCAACGTGGTGCCGGAGAGTGCCTCCATGGTCGCGGACGTGCGGGTAAAGGCCTCAGGGGAGGCGGAGCGGCTGTCCGAGAGGATAAAGCAGCTGCAGCGGAGCCCTTTCACGCCTGGTATAGAGGTGGAGGCGGAGCTCGTCCTGACCAGGCCGCCGATGAACCCGGACGAAAGGACAGCAAGGCTGTGCGCGCTGGTGGACGAGGCGGGCCACGACGCCGGGGTAGAGTTCGGCTGGCAGTCGACCGGCGGCGGGTCGGACGGCAACTTCACAGCGGCGCTTGGCATTCCGACGGTTGACGGGCTCGGCCCGATGGGGGGCAACTCGCACTCGGTGGACGAGTATCTTGACCTCACGACTCTCTCGGCTAGGTTTGCGATGTTGGTGGGGCTGCTGGAGCGCATCCCCGGCGCGGAGCTTTAAGGTGACGGCGGAGGTGCGAGAGGGCGACTCGCCCCTTATCTCGTCCAGGATGATAGCGCGCCTGGACGGTGGAGAGGGAAGAACGGTCGAAGACGGCCTTCTGAGGGAGAGCCGGGTGACGCTGGAGCTGGACGGGGTCAAGGAGCTGACTGCGGTCTGCACCGCCGGGCATGAGGAGTGCTGGGCAGTGGGGCATCTCAGGTGCAGGCGACTGATCGAGAGTCGGGAGGACATAGCGGGCATTGAGATCCGCCCCGGCGTTGTCTCCGTCAGTCGCGCAAGGCGGCTCGACGGACTGCCTTGTCTTGGACGCATACTGTCGACGTCGGCCTCCGAGCTGGCAGAGGGGGTAGAGGAGAAACTGGCGGGCACTTTGACCCGCGAGCTCCGCATCAGGGCCTCGGCCCTATGGGACGGAGCGGAGTGGCTGGCGGAGGCCCCCATATTCCGCGCCACTGGCGGAACCCATGTGGCGGCCCTGGTGTCGGTCCTCGGCGAGAGGCTGTTCATCGCCGAGGACATCGGACGGCACAACGCCGTTGACAAGGTCGTGGGGTGGGCCGTTTTGCACGACGCGCCGCTCGGGGAGGTCGCGCTGCTTGTATCAGGCAGGCTTCCCCTGGATATGGTCGTGAAGGCGCTTGGTGCAGGTGTTCCCTTCATGGGGAGCGTGTCGGCTGCTACGGCCGATGCAGCGGAGACCGCAGAGAGGGGAGGGCTCGTTCTGGCGGGCTTCATCAGGGGTGAGAGGATGAACGTCTACACCTTTATTGACAGGGTGATCCCCTGAGTCACCCCCCGCTCCGCTCCCTCGCACTGCCACCGCTCGACGCCGGCAATCGGGTACACATTGTGCGTGTGTTTACCTACTCGGCCGTCTGCGCAAGGGCCTCCTGTTCCTCCGCGGAGAAGATGCGGTCGAGGTCAAGAAAGATGATGAGCCTGCCCTCCACCTTTGCCACTCCACGTATGAAGTCGGAGCTTATGCCGCTCGCCACGATGGGAGGGGTCGGCTCTATCGATTCGTCGGGAATGCGCAGTATCTCCGATACTCCGTCCACGAGTATGCCTATGTTCTGCCCCGACATATTTACCACTATGATGCGACGCTCGGCGTCCACTGACTCGCTTCTGTCCGCCACGAGGAATCTCTTGCACAGGTCGACGATGGGCACGATCTGTCCCCTGAGGTTGACTATCCCCTCGACGAAGTCCATTGACTGCGGTATCGTTGTGATGTTCTGAAGTTTCACGATCTCCCTTACGCGGGAGATGTCTATGCCGAACTCTTCCTTACCAAGACCAAATACGACCAGTTGCTGTTCCGCCATTTCAAATCCTCCTTCCTCAGCTTGCTGAGAGAGATGAATGCATGTTTAATTCTATCAGATATTTTAACGACGAACCGCCGGTTTTGTCAAAGCCGTCTCCACCGTCGTCACCCTGAATCTTGCTACGGAGCGCTCCATCTCCTCGGACAGCTTCACCAGGTCGGCGGCAGTCGAGGCCATGCTCTCCGTCATGCGCCCCTGCTCGTCCATAGAGCTGTTCATGTGGGCTATCTGTTCGGCTATCTCGGCGCTGGAGCGGGCCACGTTGTCCATCCCGGCGGTCATCTCCTCGGCGCTGGCAGACTGCTCCTGCATAGTCGCGGCTATGGACTGGACGTTCTCGCTTATGGAGCCGACCTTGTCCACTACGTCGTCTATTACCTCCTTGGTCTCGCGGGCACGGTCCACAAGCGTGCGGATGTGCTCAACGCTGCCCTTCTGGTCGGCCTGGGCGTTGTCGGTCTTGCCGGATATCTCGCCTATCACACGTCCGACCTCGGCAGCGGCGCGGTTGGACTCCTCGGCCAGCTTCCTCACTTCCTCGGCCACCACAGCGAAGCCCCTGCCGGCCTCTCCCGCCCTGGCGGCCTCTATGGCTGCGTTGAGGGCCAGAAGGTTGGTCTGGTCGGCTATGCGCGCTATGGTGTCGACGAAGCCGGTGATGCCGGAGACGGAGGAGGCAAGGTCGTTGACCGCGGAGCTGACCTTGGCGCCGGATTTGGAGACCTCGCCTATCATGTGGACCATGTCCTCAAGCGCCGTGCCACCCTGTTCGGCGGCGGTGGAGATCTCCTGGGCGCGCTCTCCTGTCTCGGACGCGGCACGGGCACCGGCCTGAGCGCCGCTTGAGACCTCCTCTATGCCGGCGTTGGCCTCCTCGACGGCATTGGACGCCTCGTGGGCGTTGACGGATATCCTGCCGGCCAGCGCTATTACCTCCTCTATGGAGGCGCTGCTCTGCTCGGATGCGGCGCTCATGTCGGAGGCTCGCTCAAGTACCTTGCGAGAGCTGTCTATGATGTTCCTGACCGTGTCGGCCGTGCCGTCGGTCATGTCGTTGAGGGCGTCCGCCACGTCCCTGATCTCCTGTATGCGGCTCCTGACGGAGAGCTTGCGTGTTAGGTCGCCCGTGCGGGCTATCTCTCTTGCATCGGAGGCCACCGCCTGCAGAGGCCTGGTTATGCTTCTGGAGAAGAGCAGGATCACTATCGTGGAGAGAAGAATGACGACGGCTATGCCTATGTAGACCGCGCGCCTCATGGTCGACACGGCGGCCATCGATTCTTCGGTGGTGGCAGCGGCGCCGACTATGTAGCCGTTGGCGAGGCTGCGGAAGGCGAGGGTCTTCTCCGCACCCTCATAGATGTAGGAGAATCGCCCCTCGCGCTCCTTGAGCATGATTTCGCCGAAGGAGGCCAGAGCGCCACCAGAGACGTCCCTGAAGGTGGGTCCGTTGAACCTGTGCACCGGGTGGTAGAGGAAGCGCATGTCGCGGTTTACGAGGAAGGGGTAGCCGTGGTCGTATATCTTCACCGCGCTAAGCATGTCGCGCACGAAGCTGAAGTCGAAGGTCATGCCTGCGACTGCGGCTATCTTGCCCTCTATTAGGACGGGCATAGTGTAGGTGACAGTCTCCTCTCCTGAGTCGGAAACGGTTATGTCGCTCCAGTATGGCGCGTTTGTGTCGATAGGCTTCCAGAACCAGGCCGTGGACGCGTTGTTCCTGTCTATGAGGTCCGCGGGGTTGAAGGACTTGGCGTCCATGAACTTGAACAACGAGTCGGCGTCCTGACGCTGAAAGCCCGCCATATAGGTCTTGTTGACGCCGAAGAGCTCCGGGTTAAAGATGAGGAAGAGGCTTCGCGCCACGCTGGACTGTGCACCGAGATCGTTGATGAACTTGCCGTTCTGTGCTCCGAACTGCGGTATTACGATGTCCGCGACCTCGGGCTTGGGCATGGTTGTGAACCTGGTGGTGACAAGCGCGTTGAGCGATTGCAGAATGCCCTCGAAGCGGTTGAAGGTCGCGTCCAGCTCGTTGGCAAGGGCCCCGGCCATGGTGATCTCATAGTCGTTCACCAGCCGTTGGATGCTGTTTCCGGAGATGCTCATCGAGAAGAAGGCTATGCCGCCGACGGAGACCACCAGTAAAAGGACCACGACGGCCAGGATGCGGGCACCTAACTTGTTAAATCTCATACTGTTCCCTCCTTAATGACCAGGCTGTCTCTTCAGAGCTTTTCTCTGAGCTCCTTCAGCTGTCGGGCACGGGCCGAAGCCCTCTCCTCCATGCCGAGGCGGTTTACGACCACTCTCTCGTTTACGCCTTTGAAAATCACTCCGAGTGCGTCGGATCCTACTATGTCGAACACCAGACGGTTGCCGTTAACCTCGCGGAGGGTGGCGCTGACTATAACGGTGGTCCCGGTCATAGCCGGTGCGTCATGCTCCAGGTCAAGCCTGCGCCCCACCGAGAGGTACCCTTCCGGGAGAATACCCTCGGTGACGGCCATGGACGCCGATACGGCGAGGGCTGCGCAGGCCGATGTCGACAGAAACTGGTTGAGATACGGGGACGAACTCCCGAACGTATCGTCAAGATCGACAGTCTTTTTTACCTCGCCGGTCAGGCCGGCCTTCAGCAGTGCAGTAAGCTCAAGCATGGTATATCCCTCCTCGGTGATATGTAGTGTAATGCGACTATCAGGCCCATTCTACCCCATTTCCTAAAAATCGGCATGTTTTGTCAAAAGAGATGCGAGCTCCGGGTCGAACTGCTGTCCTGACAGTTTTTTTATCTCATTAAGCGCCTCTTCGGCGCTCATCGGGTCCCTGTACGGAGTCCCTCTCGTCATGACGTCGAAGGCGTCCGCTATAGCTATTATCCTGGACAAGAGGGGGATGTCCTTCCCGGCAAGCCCTCTTGGATAGCCGGTTCCGTCCCATCTTTCGTGGTGCGACAGTATTATCGGGGCCGTCTCCGCCAGCTCCGGGGTGGCGGCCATAGCGATTTCATACCCCTTCTCGGCGTGGCTGTAGAGCAACGCACGTTCGTCGTCCGTGATCGGGGCCGTCTTGTTCTGAAGTCCCCAAGGAATGGGGGCCTTGCCTATGTCGTGGAACCTGACGGCCAGGTTCAGCCTCTGCATCTCCTCTTCGCCGAGGCCCTTCAAAGCGCCCAAGCGTCGGGCGATTCGCAGCATCGAGTCGGCATGCTCTTCTGTCTCCGGAGTGTGTTCGTCCAATAGTTTAAGCAGCTTGGAGAGGATCTTGGTGTGGATCTTCTTGTCCTTGGAGAGCTGCTCTTCACGCATGTCCTCCTCCGCGTCCAGAAGGGCATTGTCGAACTTCTGCCAACGGTGCGACTTAGCCGCAAAGCCCAGGGAGATGCTCGGTGAGACGGGAATGTCCCTCAGTTTCGCGCTGTTGAAGGCGTCCTCGACGCGGTCGACTATGAAGGCCGCATCCTCCTCTCTGGTGCGCGGGAGTAGCAGAAGGAACTCGTCCTCCTCCCAGCGGATGAGGATGTCGCTGTTTCTGCTGTGCTTGCGCAGCACTCTTGCCGCGGCCCTCATAAGCCTGTCTCCTGCGGACTCGCCGTAGATGCTGTTTATCAGCTTCATGCCGTCGAGGTCGGCTCTTATCACGCTAATCGGAAGGTTCTGCTCCGAGTCGACGTGCTGCAGCTCCTCGTGGAAGAAGGCAGGTGTCGGGAGGCCCGTCACCGGGTCGCGAAGCGGGCTCTTGTCACGGCGGTCGGTCTCGGATGCATTCTTTCGGGGGGTGATCCCGGTGAACAGCAGCACGGGAGAGGAACCCTCGTTCAACAGCGAGAGCGACAGGTGCTCAGAGACGGATTCTCCGTCTGCTCTTCTCAGCGAGCAGGTGACCGGAGTCACCTTCTCTGGCTTGACGGACAGGCATATCCGCTCCATCTCCGCCGAATGCGGCTCGGCAATCAGGTCGGTGTAGATGTTCATATCCCGAAGGTCCTCTCTGGATCGACCCAGAAGTTCCAGGGCTGCACGATTGGCCTCTACTATCGTTCCTCTGGGGTCGAAGAGGATCATCAGGCTGTCCGCCTCGTTGAAAAGGGCTCTTGCAAGCTCTCTGAGGAGCTTTATATCCGTAAACCCTTCGAAGCTTTTGGGCATTCTCCGGGCGCTTTCTCGGGTTTTCATCGATGCGACCTCCTTATATTATGTATGGGCGGGGTATCGCCCAGGATTTATTGATTATACTGCACGACGTTGATAAGAAAAGATACCTCTGGTTGTTCCCTTATTTTTTCGATGTCAACTCATGATCTTTGGTATATACTGAAAATGATACGTTAACCATTCGGTTCGATGGGGGTGTGCCGGGTGCGGCTAGTGGGTTTTTGCAATCTAAAGGGGGGCGTCGGTAAGACGACCGCCTGCCAGAACCTCTCTGTGGCTCTTGCAAGAAGGGGGCTGAGAGTGGCTGCCTTTGACCTCGACCCGCAGAGCAACCTCACGACCGGGTTCGGTATATCGGTCCCGGAGGAGCGCCCGTACATCTACGATTTTCTCATGGGAGAGGCGTCCTTTCAGGAGATAATGGAGACCCGTGAAGGGGTGGACGTCGCACCGAGCATGCTAGACCTGTCGGTCGTCGAGATGGAGTTCGAGAGCCGCCCCGGGCGCGACACCCTTCTCAGAGAGGCCATGAGAGCGTCCGACATGGCCGTTTATGACGCGGTCTTCTTCGACAGCCCCCCGCAGCTTGGCATCTTCACCAGGAACGTGCTGTCGGCGTCTACGGAGCTTCTGGTCCCCATGGAGAGCGAGTTCTTCAGTCTCGCTGGCCTGCGTCTGCTGTCGCAGACGGTGGATATGTACCGCACGCGACTTAACAGGACGCTCCGTATCGGAAACATCCTGCTTACCCGCCACAATCCCCAGTTCATAATGAGCCGCGAGGTGGAAGAAGAGATCCGCAATCATTTCGGCGGCACGGTCTTCAAAAACTACATCAGACAGAACATAAGTATTGTGGAGGCCAGCGGGACCGGGTACTCGATATTTGACTACGACGAGGAGAGCAACGGCGCGAAGGACTACGCCGCGGTGGCGGACGAACTGCTTGAGAGGTGGGAGAGGGATGGCTAAAAAACCCAGACCGCGCCTGAAGAACTACCTGTCAACGGGGCGGCTTTACGACGACGAACCTCGGAGTCCCCGGGAGGAGGCGGCCGAAGATTTAGTGGGCATGCTCTGCGAGGAGGACAAGAAGACATGGAAGAGGCTCTTCGAGGCTGCGGATACCGAATTCATGCCGCTGGACTACGTAGAGCGCAGGGAGGATTTCCGGACGATGGACAGAGATCGCTTCTCTCTGTTCAGACTGGAGGCACCCGGCGCACCGCTGTTCCATGTCCGTAGCTCGGTACAGATCCGCGAGCCGCTTGCCGCGCTGATCAAATTGGACGAGGCCGGAAAGGTCTACGTCTACAGGCCGTGACGGACCGTGTCGATAGTTGAAACCCTGCTAATTTCGCTCTCTCTCTCAATGGACGCCTTTGCAGCCTCTCTGGGCATAGGTGCCTGCCTCAACGGCGGTGCCTCTGCCTCGGCACTTCGTGTCGGAGCAGCCTGCGGGGCGTTCCAGTTTCTGATGCCCCTGGCCGGATGCGCCCTCGGCTGCCGTTTTCTGGAGTACATCTCCGAGTACGACCACTGGGTTGCCTTCGCCCTGCTTCTTCTGGTCGGAGGGAACATGATAAGGGAGTCCTTCTCCAGCAAGGATGAAAACTGTCCGTTGCCCGATTCCTCCTGCGGGCTAGCGCTTTTGATAGTCGCGCTGGCCACCTCTATCGACGCGCTCGCTGTCGGGATAGGCTTCTCCGCAGTGGGGGCGCCCGTAATGGTTCTGTCATTGTCAGCCGG
>Ga0265293_10012376_pt1 | contig 11337 bp, 8 predicted proteins | sample Munlanlewell138R_FD_192505 | JGI IMG/M metagenome (GOLD analysis project Ga0265293, IMG submission 192505) | Leachate microbial communities from a municipal landfill in Southern Ontario, Canada - Leachate well 138R | ecosystem: Engineered > Solid waste > Landfill > Unclassified | place: Canada... | reverse complement strand
TACCATCACCCACACAAGAAATTGAAGATTCACCAATAAGTACACAAATAAGTGATTTAAATTCAAAAGCAGCGTCAGAACTTAGACGCCAAAAAACTGCATGGGATCTTTTATCTATTAAAAGTAGATACTCAATTCTTAATTATTTAGCGAAATTAAGTAAATGCCTTAAACCAGGTATTATTAACATGCAACTAAATACTTTAAGTATTAAGAATAATAAAATATTAATATATGGATCTGTGCCAGGATTTGAAGAGTTAAATAAATTACAAAATCAATTTAACACATGTTTACTTAAGCCTCAAAATTCAATTACTAAGCAAAGTCCTAATTTTACAAGAGATCCGATAATAATAGATATATCGGACATGAAAGAATAAATATGGATATTCTAGAAAATATACAAAGTTTTTTTAAAAATTTAAATAAACAAGATTTTTTAAAATTTTTATCAATATTTTTTGCTGCTATAACAGGTATTTTTGCTCTAATGATTTATTTACATTATTATAGAGTCAGTTCTTATTTAGAAGAACTTGATAAAGCAAAATCTGAAGTAGAAAAAACTGTTCAGATAATTAAAGATCATAAAAAAGTTGTACAACAAAATAAACAAGTTGATGATATCTTAAAAAAGACTGATAAAAATTTCAGAATAGTAGAAGCTTTTGAAAATATAAGTAAAAAATTAAACCTTGAAAGCAAAAGAGAGGCAACAGAGTTATTAGCAACTGAAGGAACCATTATTGCAGATAAGGTAGAACAGAAATTAACTATTAAATTTAACGGTATTAACACTAAAGATCTAACAAATTTATTAAAAGAGATAGCAAAAATAGAAAGATTATACCCAAAAGAATTATCTATCAACAAAAATAAAGATAATAAAACTATAAATATTGAAATTACAGTAGCAACTCTTAACCAAGTAACTAAGAAATAATGATTTTTAATAATATAAGAATTAATAATGTTAAAAAATTTTTAATATTAAATTTGTTTTTACAAAATATATACGCTCAAGAACAAGTTAAAGTTCAATCTAATGACTATTTGGCAAATGCTGAAAAATATGATCAGGCAGAGTTAATGCAACATAGAATAAAAGATAAAAAATTATTAGAAGAATTTATAGAATTTAATTTTAAGGATAAAAAGCTTATAGATTTAATTGATATGCTTGCGAGAAAAAGAGGTATAAATTATATAATTCCTCAAAATAAAGCTCAACAAGAAAAATTTAAAGCGATCAATATAAGCTATCAACCAATAGACCAAAAAGACATATCTTTAGAAAAAGCTTGGGAATTAGCAACTTTATTCCTAGAATTATCTGGATTTGCATGGTTTAAAAGATCTGAAACTATATACCAAATAACTTCAAATGCATCAGATAGAGAAACTAGAGATAATATTACTAAAGAACTATTACCTTTATATGTAAATACAAAAATAGAAGATTTACCTAACGATGACTCACGTATTAGATATATATACTATTTTACTAATCTTAAAGTTCCAGAAAATGATAAAGATCCACTAAATCAAATATTTAACGAAATGAAATCTGAAGGAGCTCCCAAGCCATTTGTTTTAAATAAATACAATGGAGTTTTATTAATAGATAAAGCAAATGTAATAGCCTCTATAGTTAACTTAATTAGCAAACTAGATGCTACAGGATTTAGAGAAACTATAGAAGTTGTACAACTTCATAATATATCAGCAACAGAAGTACAAGATACATTTGATAAATTAAAAAAAGCAGCAGGCCCTGAAAATACATCTCCATTTATCAGAGCAGATACTAAAGCATCTATATCTTTTTTTGCATCAGATACTCAAATAATCCCAGATATAAGAAATAACTCTATTATATTAATGGGCAGAGAAGCTGCTGTTACAAGAATAAGAGATTTTATAAATAGTTATATGGATACTCCAGGAGAATCAGGAAAATCTGTTTTACACTATTATAATTTGCAATATTTAGAAGCAAAAGATTTTGCTGTAACTCTAAGTCAAATATTAGCATCAAGTACAACAAAATCTCAAGGTAAAGAAGCCAATTTGTCTAACATTGAAAGACAATTTGAAGGGGTTATAGTTGTTGCTGAAAAGAAAACTAAAATAAAGAAAGTTATTGCGCCATATGATAATGAAAGTGTAAGGCCAGGTGGTCGTAAATCTGATGCATTAGGGATACAAGGAGAAGCAGAAATAGGTGGCAATAGGCTTATAATAGCTGCTACTCAAGATGATTGGATAGAGATAGAAAAACTAATAAAAAAATTAGATCAACCTCAACCTCAAGTAATATTAGAAGTTTTAGTAGCAGATATATCTCATCAAAAAAATAAAATTATATCTGGGGATATTAGAAGCAGAAGAATGGATGAACTTACTAATGGCTTTGGATTTATGTCATCAAATATTAGCAATGTAAATTCAATCACTCCAGATCATATAAAAACACTTGCAACAGATCTACTAGGACAACCAAGAACCAACAGTAACCCTAATAGTCCTAATAACCCTATATTATCATCGCTATTAACAACTGGAAATTTTATACTATCTTTTTCAGATCCAACTACACCTCAAGCAGGATATTCAACAACAGGATCTACAGCTTCAGGCGCTATTTGGGCATTAATTAGAATACTAGACCTTTATGTTGACATGAGAATAATGACTCATCCATTTCTTGTCAGCTTTGACAATACAAAAGCAGCTATTAAGCAGTCTATAGTAAAAAGAAACAGAGGAGACTCCAATCCATCTCAAAGTGGTGTTATAGCTGTAAATATAGATGATATTCCTGCGTCTATTCAAGTAGAAATGGTGCCAAGAATAAGCTCTGAAAATAGATTATCTCTTCAAGTAGCAGTTGATATATCTGATTTTAATGAAGAAGGAGATAACGCAGAAAATAGTTTGACTAGAAAAACAAGACGGGTTGAAACTCTTGTTAATTTAAATTCAGGAAATGTTCTTGTAATTGGAGGTCTGACAAATGTTACTGAAACTGATATTGTTACGGGTACTCCATTTTTTAGTCAGATTCCATTAATCGGTAGATTTTTTCAAGGAATAATTAAAACACTTAATGCATCGAATATAGCTATATTTATATCTCCAACTATAGTTATGCCAAGATTAAGAGACGGATTACATTTACATACAAGAGATAAACTCACAGATGCTAGATCTCGTCTTAACGATAGCGAAGTTTATGGTGATAATAGAGATCCTATAACATATTTCTTCTTACCAAACAGAGATTCCAATATGAATTTAGTTAACGAATACCTTGAACAAACAGCTAATGAATCTGAATACAAAAAAGAAGCAACTGTTGATCTTATTAAAAAAGAAGAAAATCGTAAAGAGACCGAACAAATAATCAAAGATATAAAACAAACAGAAAATATTGATATTACTGGCATGAAAAGCCCAGAAAAATTATATAATTTAGAAAAGAAAAATCTAACTGATGTACCTGCTTAATTTTAATACTCTTAAAAAATATAATATTATTATAGTCATAATAATATTAACTTTATCGCCAGATATTAATTCTGGTGATAAAGCTAATATTATAGATTTTAATTTAAAAAATAAAAAATTATTAGATATAATTCACGAAATTTCTGATGTTAAAAATATAAATATTATATTACCACAAATGAAAAACCAATTAGATGACTTACATAAAATATCTATTAACTATGATCCAAAAGAAAAAATAACTGATGTGGATAAAGCATGGGAACTTATCCAATATTTTCTAAACTTATCAGGATATATTTTTGTTCAAAAAGAAAATAACATCTATGAAATAACACTTGATAACATATCAAGAGAACCACTTGATATATATATAAACACAAATTATGAAGACTTGCCAAATAATAATAAGACAATAAGATATATTGCTTATCTGAAAAATATAAAAATAGAAGACCCTAATACTGCTACCAATTTAAATCATATTTTTAAAGACATGTTAAGCCCACAGGCACAGAAACCTATTTATCTTAAAAATTTAAATGGTTATATATTAGCAGACAGAGCAGACATTATTGCATCTATCCAAAATATAATAACCAAACTAGACGAAGGAGGATTTCAAGAAGTTATCCAAGTTATAGCTATTAATTATGTACCTGCATCTTATATTGAAGATGCAATAAAAATATTACAAACAGCTTTAAATAATAACGAAAAATCCAATCATATAAATAATTTTATAGCAAATCTAAAGATTGTTACAGATTTTAGAAATAATTCTCTGGTAATTATTGGCAAAGAAAGAAATGTAAATGCGCTTACAGATTTTATATCAGACTACATGGATCAACCGGAAGAATCAGGGCGTTCTATATTACATTACTATAATCTTGAATATACTTCTTCTAAAGATCTTAAACCAGTAATACAGAACATAATATCAGGAACTAAAACTAGATCTCAAGGTACTGAATCAATTATTGGATCTACTATATTTAAAAAATTTCAAGGAGTAGTAATTGAATCAGAAAGGACCGCTAAAATAAATCCTATAGATTTTCCACTTGCTGACTCAATAAAATCTAGTAATAAAGAAGGTGAAATTACATTTAAAGGACTCGAAGGTAATTTTTCAGTTGGAGGAAATAGACTTATAGTTCTTGCTTTAGACGATGATTGGAAACAAATAAAAAAAATAATTAAACAACTAGATCAACCAAGACCTCAAGTTATAGTTGAAGCATTAATCTTGGATTTAAGTATGAATGATATAAAAGCACTTCAAAGCACTACAAGAACTATGACAGAAACTAACTTTCTACCTTCGGTCAATACACAGTTAATATCATCAAATATTACTCCTATACAAAATGTTTTAGGAAATAAACCTCAAGAATTAGCTCAAGATTTACTTGCTCTTGCAATTCCCAATAGTATTACATCTCAATCTAGAAATAACTTAGGATCACTTTTAATAACATTTAATGATTCTCAAACCCCCGGTATAGCTTCGATAATAAGAGTACTTAATCAATATGTTAAAACTAATGTAATAAATCATCCATTTTTAGCAGTACTTGATAATGAAAAAGCAAGTGTTTCACAAACAATATCACAAAGAGGAAGAGGCGAATCTTCTCCTGGAAGAACTGGCTCATTTATTATAGGAATAGAGAATATAGATGCAACAGTGAAATTATCTTGTATACCTCATGTTATAGATGAAAATAGTTTAAAACTAGATATAGGTATACAATTGGAGGATTTTATAGGTAATTCATTTAATAAAACAGAGAGAAGAATAATAACAACCTCAAATTTAAATAACAATCAAGTTCTTGCAATAGGTGGTCTTCATGAAACTAAAATTAATAGCTCTCTTACAAAAACTCCATTAGTTGGAAGTATTCCTATTATTGGAAACTTATTTAAAGGAGAAGCAATAAGCATCGTAAAAACTAGTATATTAATTTTAATAAAGCCTACTATAATAATGCCTAAGAAAAAATTAAAAGAGTTAGAAATGTCAGGAAATTTTGTTAAAGATAAATTAAATCAGATTCAGATGTGTATGAATAGTAATTTATCATATAATTTCACAGATCCTATAGTTAAATTTTTTGTACCTAATCAAAGCTTAATTAATGGTGAAAGTTTGCTTCAAGATTATATAGAAGAGACTAGAAAAGTTAATATAATAAAAAACAAAAATAATATTAATAATACAGAAAATATAGATTTTGATAAAATTAAACGAAATTTAGCTAAAGAAACAGAATTATTTTAAATATTTTAAAATTCAAATCCAAACAATAAACGATCTTCTATATTTAAAAGTCTATTATATTTAGCAAGCCTTTCGCTTCTACAACAACTACCAGCTTTAATTTGTTCTGAACTAGTTCCTACAGCAAGGTCTGCTATAAAAGTATCGCAAGTTTCTCCTGATCTATGTGATATTATGGTATTAATACCATAATCTTTTGCTAATTTAATAGCTTGTAACGTTTCAGTTATAGTACCTATTTGGCTAGGTTTTATTAATACGGAGGTAGCACTTTTCTCCTCTATACCATGAGCTATTCTAAAAATATTAGTTGCAAAAAGATCGTCTCCTACTATTTGTATATGATCTTTTAAAAGCGCAGTCATTTTAGCCCATCCATCCCAATCCTGTTTATCCAATCCATCCTCTATAGAATATATAGGATATTTCTTAATTAAATCCTGGTAATAACTAATCATACCATCAGAATTTAAATAAGTATTATTAAAAAAATATGAACTTGTTTTTAGATCAAAATAATTAGAAGCAGCTACATCTATACCAAAAACATAATTAACATTATGTTTTTTATTTACTATATTAAGAACTTGCAGCAGAATATCAAAGGCTTCTTCATTACATCTAAAGCCAACTGAAAACCCTCCTGTATCTGAAACTTCTACAGGAATATTTAAATTTGATAAAAATATCTTAAGCTCTTGAAAAAATATAACTCCCAATTCTAAAGCTAATCTAAAACTAGAAGCTCCAACAGGAATTATAAGAAATTCTTGAATGGTTAAATTATTACTAAAAGATTTAGAACCGTTAATCACATTAAAAAGAGGAATAGGTAGCCTAACGGTAGAATAATTGGATATAAAAGATATAAATTCATATAGCTGTGCATCTTCTGCTATAGCCGAAGCTCTATATAAAGCCATGCTAACTGCAAGCATTGAATTAGAACCTAATTTAGACTTATTAACAGTTCCATCTAATTCAATCATCTTAAGATCCATATCAATAGCATTAATTTTTTTACCTACAAATAGAGGCGCTATAACATGTTCTATAATTTCAACAGACTTTCTTACTCCTTGACCAAATAATCTAGAACCGCCATCTCTTAATTCACAGGCTTTAGATGAATCAACAAAATCACCCGAAGGAACTGAAGATAAAACTGAAGCGCCATTTTCCAAAAAAATTTGGCATTCAATAGTAGGGCAACCCCTCGAATCGAATATTTCACTTGCAGAGATATGTACTATTTTCATAAAACTCATCTTTAATAAAATAAAAAACTATATTACTAATATGATAAATAATTTAACGATCAAATATAAAGAGTTTCAATAAAAATTTAAAGATTTGTTATAAATTATTGCAATTATAGGGCAAAATATTGTGATTAAACCTTCCATTAATATACTATAGCTAATAACTGTAAATTATAGCTTAAATATCTCAAAATATATAAAAGGAGAAAAGAAATGATGCTTGATAATGCAACATATAATAAAGTTAAATTAATTCATAATTTAAGCAAAATGATATGGTTTATTGATAAACATGGCTTAATCGACGCAAGTAATGCTGGCGATAAAGAATGCGCAGAAACATTCGCAATGCTAAAAAAAGATTTAGAAAAATATCTTGAAAAATTACAAAAATCAGTTTGTATAATTTCTCAATAATTATATTATATAAATTATTTATATAATATAAATAGCTATTTTTAATTATTATATATATTTATTATTAAAAATAGCTATTTATAATTTTACAAATTATTGACATATTGAATTAAAATACATTATTATAAAATTATAAATAAAAATTATAAAACGGAGGAAATTATGAAAATATCAAATATATTATTATCTTTAATTACTGCATTCAGTATGACAGCTTATTTTAATTTAGTAAATAGCATTGAAATGACTATTTCTTATGAATTAATGGATAAAGCAGAAAAAACAATAAGTGGCTCTGAGAATGAATTAAGAGAACTTCTTAATGAAATAAATAGAGAATTAGGTAAAGCTGTTGAAAATGTTAATATTAAAATTGACCCGGAGGTAGAGGAAATCAGAAGTAAATTACAACAAGCTATTATAGCATTACAAGATTAATGAGTTTAAAACTAAAGTGTATATTAAGTAAAATTTTATGTTAAAATTTTACTTAATTAGAAAGTTATATTAATAGCCAAAATATTAATATAACTTTCTAATTTTCAAATAAATTATATTATATTTATAATTTTAAAATACTGTAAAATTTTAATATCGAAAAGTTGTTAATCTTTTTAAATACTTGCCCAAATTGATTTGATCTTTTTTGCTGCCTTTATTTAAATATATACTTAATAATTCTGCATAATTATTAATATCTTTAAATATTTGATTAAGTTTTAATTCATGTTTCTAAATAATTTGCAAAATATATATCTATTATTAAAATAGATATATATAGTTTTATAAATTATTGACATTTTGAATTAAAATATATTATTATAAAATTATAAATAAAAAAACTAAATGAAGGAGAAATTATGAAATTATCAAATATATTACTGTCTTTAGTATGTACAGTAGGCCTAGTAAATTATTCTAATTTTATGAATGCAATGGAAGGACCACGAAAACATCATACAAAGCATATAATGAGCTCTTCAGAAGCCATAAAAATAGCTAAAGATATTGCAGAAAAGATACTCAGTGAACATATGGAAGCCTTAGAATCTGCTAAACTTCTTACAGAATTAGACTTACAAAGACAAAAAGAGGATATACCACTTGATGCTGGTATAATAGTTGATGCATCATTACCAAGAGCAATAAATACAATTATAGAAAAATTGAAGGAAGTCGCAGATTATTAATATTTGATTATTAATATTTAAAGAGATCAGAAATTAAAAGTTATATTAAAATTATTTTTTTAATATAACTTTTAATCTTTAGATTATCAAATCATATTTATAATTTTAAAATACTGTCAAATTTTAATATCGAAAAGTTGTTAATTTTTTTAAATACTTGCCCAAATTGATTTAATCTTTTTATACTACCCTTATTTAAATATATACTTAATAATTCTGCATAATTATTAATATCTTTAAATATTTGATTAAGTTTTAATTCATGTAATTTACCATAATAAAGAGGATAACCAACAGATTCTATTATTAGATTTTTATCGACATCACTAACTATAAGCACATGTCCTGGATACCATAAAATATCTCCGTTTTCTATTTTTTCTGTTTGTTTAATAGGTTCTAAAGTATTGTAAATTGCTTGTGAGTTCTTAGCAAAATACGGCAAACCTGCAATTTGAGCAGCTCTTAGGATAACAGATGAGCATTCAAGACCTGTTTTAATATAGTTATTTGGATGTATACCAAATCTCGTCCAAGCTTTGTTTTTATAACCAAGATAATGAAATTTTTTTAAGTAAAACAAATTACTTTCAAATCTATCTATATAACTACATCCACCCCACAAATATGGAATTATAGATTTATTATTATCATATATAAATTGTTGCAAAACTGATAAAAATAAATTTATAGAACTATTTATATCATATCCATAATTTACTACTGCTAGTTTTTTACTAACATACGAAACAGTCTTTTTTAAATTATCATCAAGCAAAAATACTGAATAAAAATCAGAGTATTCCTTTTTATCATATTTGATAGCCCTTACAAATCTAGTACCTGCAGAATATACTTTATTTGTTATTAAATCTTGCCATGGAGCTTTTAATGTTAATATATTATAATTATATACTTGATTGGAGCCATGATTCAGTCTATAAGGTTTTGGGATGGCTTTAAGATCTTTTTTATCAATATTATCTAAATATTTTATATGATGTTTTGGCAACCAAAAAGTATTGCGAATATTATCATTATCATCATAATAAAATAAAGAACTAAATTCACAAAAAACTTCTTTATCAGTCTCTTTTATAACCCTGATTAGTTCATTAAATAACAATTGGTGCAGTCGTAAACATGAAAATTTACCACTCTCTGGAGCATATTCAAATTTACTATACAAATCATATTTATCAGATAAAGACTCACCAGATACATCTACAACAGGAGCCACTATAACTGCATTATTAAAGTTATTAAAATTATTATTATAAGAAAATATAATTATATTATTAATATTAATAACATAAACAAATGTAATTATATTAATAAATATATTTTTCAACATAAATCCCCCGATAAAAAATATATATAATAAATATAAATAAAATATATTATTAATAATAATAAGAAAATAATTATATTTTTAGCAATAACTAAAAATTAATGCTTCTCAAGTATATATTCTAATTATTTAATTAGTATAAAAAACTAAGTATCAATCATATCTTTGCATTTTATTAGGCATTAATATTTTATAATATGTAAAATATTTTAACTAAAATTTTTATTAATAGATTTTTTAAGCCTTTCAGGAAGACAATTAAATAAATCCACTATATAGTCTTTTTCACTATTTAAAGAAAATTTTTCTTTATTAAAAATAGAAAGTAATAATAGCATATGCTCAAATAAATATTCATTTTTTAAAATAAAATTTCTTAAAGTTTTAAGCTCTATTTTTTTAACGCTACCATTAGATAAAGTTACTAATAAATCAGAACCATTATTAAAACAAGTAAAGCTATTAATAAATTTTGTTTTAATCCTAAAATTTAAAATCATATCCTTAGTATAAATATCAAACAAAAACAAACCACCATTAGTATATTGCCCTATTACATAACTAAATTCAGTATTATCAGGACTAAATTGTAAACTCATAACTTTTTGATTAGAATCAAAAATATAAATAATACTTTTTTTATTAATATCATATAAACAAACTTTATTATCTTTACAATATACTGCTAAAATATTCTTACTAGGGTGTAATGCACATTTTTCTGCTTCTATCGTTATAAAATCAGATTTATCAACTATATTTGTACCAATATCAATAAAATTAATATCATTATTATCTTCAGTATCTATAAAAATAATTTTTCCAGATGTAGTTACTGCCATTATTTGATTATCTCTAATAAAATCTACAAATGGGCAAAATTTCTTTATATATGATCTATTATTTTTATTTTTTTTATTATGATACCTTGATTTAATATTAAAATCTAAACTTTCATCTAAGCCAAATTTAGCTATAATTACACCTTCTTTTAAATTAATAATATATAAATAAGAATCAGATACAGCAGCTAAATATTTATTATCATTACTTATCTTTAAAGCATTAATAACTTGTGAAAATGCTTTAAATTTTTTTTTAAATATTTTTATGAACCTATTATTTTCTTTTTTAAAAAATCCAATAAACTTATTTTTAAAAGATACTACCATTAAATTATGTTCAGAATTAAAAGCCACAGTATGGATCTTATTAGGCAAATTAATACGTTTTAAAAGCTCTAACTTATCATTATTTAACTTAAACATATTAATATTATTTGTGTTATCATACAAAAACAATAGATTATTATGT
>Ga0265293_10012375_pt1 | contig 11338 bp, 9 predicted proteins | sample Munlanlewell138R_FD_192505 | JGI IMG/M metagenome (GOLD analysis project Ga0265293, IMG submission 192505) | Leachate microbial communities from a municipal landfill in Southern Ontario, Canada - Leachate well 138R | ecosystem: Engineered > Solid waste > Landfill > Unclassified | place: Canada... | reverse complement strand
CCACAGCTGCGTTCCCTGCTGACTGAAGGGTCCAAGGCTCTGGGGTATGCACTGCATGAACAGGGGACGTATCTCTCCTTCGACGGACCCCGGTATGAGACTGCCGCCGAGATCCGGGCCTTTGCCGCCATGGGGGCGGATCTGGTGGGGATGACCAACGGCCCTGAGGCGAGTTTGGCGCGCGAACAGGGCATCTGCTACGCTACCGTGGCCTTGGTGACCAACAGAGCCGCCGGTCTCTCTCTGCAGGGCCCTGATCTGAAGCAACACTCCATGATCGGGAAGGAGTACGGCCATCGAGTGCTGGACCTCTTCAAATATGCCATCGCCCATCTACCGGATGACTATACGTGCAATTGCCGACAGCTGTACGAGAAGGCGCTGCTCGCCCGCCGTGGCCAGGGGCAGGCGTAGGAGGAGCAATGGACGTGTTGGAGACAAGGACAACGCAGTGGGAAGCTGAGCACTTGATGCTCCCCATCTACTGTAAGGGCGGGAGCCTGCGCTTGATCGATCAGCGAGCCCTGCCGTTTGAGTATGTGGAGGTCGAGATCGAATCGGTCGAGCGCCTCTGCCGGGCCATCCAGGCGATGGAGATCCGCGGCAGTGGCGCCATCGGGATCGCCGGGGCATACGGGATGTATTTGGCCTGCAGGCTGCGCCCGGATTTCCAGCATCTGCAGCAGGTGGCGAATCTGCTCAAGGAGACGCGACCGACAGCCATCAACCTGAGTAAAACCGTTGATGAGATTCTGGTACGCTGCCAAACAGCAAAGAGATCGATTCCTGAGGCTGTCGAAGAGGCGGTGCTTGAAATTCTTGACCGCCAACTCGCCTTCGAGCGTGCATTGGGCAGCTATGGTGCCGCCTTGATCAACGATGGAGATGCGATCCTCACACATTGTCACTCCGGTGCCCTTGCCGGTTCCGGGTATGGAGGACGGGCGCTGTCGGTCATCCGGGCAGCCTGGGAGGGTGGGAAGAACATCCACGTCTATGTCAGTGAGACGCGTCCCTATCTTCAGGGAGCCAGGATTACAACGTATGAGCTTGGAAAGCTCGGCATTCCCCATACGCTCATCACCGACTCGAGTTCCGCCTTCTTGATGAGCCGGGGGAGCATTCAGCGGGTTGTTGTCGGCAGTGACCGGGTGACGGCAAACGGAGATCTCATCAACAAGGTTGGGTCCTTCATGCACGCCATTGTGGCCAAGTATCATGCTGTCCCGTTCTATACCGCCACCAGCAGTCACACGGTCGATTTCTCTCTCGCTGAGGGCAAGGAATGCCCGATTGAATACCGCAATGAGGATGAGGTGAAGAGCATCAGAGGAGTTCGCCTCGCCCCGGAAGGGACGGCGGCGCTCTATCCGGCCTTTGATGTTACCCCCAATGATCTGATCGCCGGTATCATCACCGAGAAAGGAGTCATTACCGCTCCATATAGAGAGAACCTTCAGGTTCTCAAAGATTGAGGAGGAGACGATATGTCGCTACATGCACCTACCCATCACATCTCAGCCGAGCCGGGAGAGTTTGCAAAGACCGTTCTGATGCCCGGAGACCCCTTGCGGGCAAAATTCATCGCAGAGACCTACCTGGAGGATGTTCAACAGATCAATGCCATCCGCTGCATGTATGCCTTTACGGGATTCTACAAGGGCAAGCGGGTCTCCGTGATGGCCGGGGGGATCGGGGTCCCGTCGACGGCCACCCATGCCTGGGAGCTGTACAACCTCTACGATGTGAAGAACATCATCAGGGTAGGGACGGCCGGCGGTATGGCGCCTTCCTTGGATGTGGGGGATCTGGTCATCGCAATGGGAGCGTGTTACCACACGCGATTGGTTGATCAGTATCGGCTCCCCGGCACCTATTCGGCCATCGCCTCGTTTCCTCTGTTCAAAGCGGCTGTCCGGAGCGCTGAACAGCTTGGACTTCACTATGAAGCAGGCAATGTAGTTTCCAGCGATATCTTCTATCCGGAAGAGAACTATTCAACCCTTGATTGGAGAAAGATGGGCGTTCTTTGCGTCGAGATGGAGACGGCAGCCCTCTATACGCTGGCTGCCCGACACGATAAGCAGGCGCTCTCGATCCTCACCATCTCTGACCATCTGGTCACCGGTGTCAAGACAAGTGCTGATGCCCGTGAACGCTCCTTCACCGCGATGATGGAGCTTGCTCTCGAAGTTGCTGAATAATGGATCTCCTTGCAGTCGGAGCCTCTTTTCGATAAAGGGGCTCCGCTCTCCGTGTTTGTGGCCCAAAGCACGGATTCATTTCAGGAAGATCAATTTTTCCAAACCATCCGTTGTTAGCACTGCAGCATGAAGTTGTAGCTGTAGATTCAGTAAGATCTTTTTATCTCCCACGTGTTGGTGTTGCACCCTGAGCCTATCAAAAGGAGTCGATAGGGAAGATAAATCATTGCTGCACCAAGGGAATGCGACTGAGTCCGGTGCTTCATGGGCAGCACTCAACACTTATATGACTCGGCGTATGTTAGAATCGAGAAGGAGCTTCACCCTTTGCTCGTGAAGAGGAAGGATCTGCTGAGAGTCGTACCAACATCGTCACCTACGTGAGCAGAAGAGCACGGTGGAGACGGTTTTGGGAACTTCAAGAGCACTATCGAATTCAGACAATTCTCCCTGAGGGGAGCGGACACGCGTGTGCGCGGCATGTAACGTACATCCGACTCTACACCGGATAAACCGACAGCCTCCTCGTTGCAACCTATTCAATTCATTTGAAAATTCTGTCTGTTATCCTTTTCAAAACAAGGATCTCCTGTTTCGTTCGGTTTGGTTACCTTTACCACTTCTTTTGAATATTGCTTGAATAAATCAATAAAGTATTCTTCCGCCTTGGTAAAATGGGTCCCTCTCCGGTAAGCAATACCCTGATACCAGATCTCCTTTGGTGAAAGAGAGAAACGGGGCAATTCGTTATCATTGGCCATTTCATTTTCATTCAGAAATGCAACTCCAACACCCGCTTTCACCATATTGTATACCAAAGAACTCTTCCTACATTCCATAATTATTTTTGGTGAAAATCCTTGTTGCTCCAGATACCTGTCCGTAATTTCTCTAGTCTTTGTGTCATTTGTACGGAGTATAAAATTATCGTCTCTGAGTAGGTTTAGATCTATAGGTTTATCCAAAATAGAGGAATACTGATTAGCCAAGGGATGATCTTTTGGCAGCACCAGAAACAATTCTGTTTCCTGGAGAATGATGTATTCCAGAGATGACAGCACCGAGCTGTGACCGATAATCGCCATATCTATTTGTCCCTTTAGGACGGCGTTTTTCAGGTTGTGAGCATTATCTTCCAGCAAATTCACCGTGAATCCTGGGAATTTTTTGTGGAAAATTGGGAACAGCTTACAAAACATGACGGAACTGTTTCCATACGTTATTCCCAGATTGAGAACCCCTTTTTGACTGTCAATGGTATCCTGCAAAGCCTTGTAAGTTTGGGTCTTGATTTTTAGGATTTCCCTGGCACCCTCGATGTAAATATTTCCGGCATAGGTAGGTATCATTTTCCGGTTGACACGTTTAAACAGGGGGACACCCAAATCCTCTTCCAGGCTTTTAAGAAAGTGGTTCAGCGCAGGTCTTGAAACAAACAGTTTTTCTGCAGCATGCGTAATAGTACCCATATCTCCAATGGCAACGATGTATTGCAATTGTCTTAAGTTCATGATGTTTTCCTCCTGTAATAATTATTGCACATGTTTTGAAAAAAAAGAATTCTTTACATACACATTTATTCATAGCATTATTATAACGATATCAGGAGATATGCATGGAAAGAGTTGTTATATCCCAGGCGATGATTGAAGAAGGAATGAATTATTTCACAGAGATGTATCCGGACGTTCAATTAATTGTTGAGAATGAACGGGAGACTGCAAAATATATCTTCGATTTACAGAAAGCAGATGGTTTTATACTCCGCCGAGGAAGAATCGATAGGAATATCGTAAAACAATGCCCCCGGCTTAAAGTTATTTCCCGGACGGGAGTCGGGGTTGACAATGTGGATGTACAAGCTGCTACAGAACAGGGGATTCCAGTTGTTTTTGCGCCTGGTGGGAACACCCGGTCTGTTGTGGAGCATACGCTTACCCTAGTACTGGCATTGGCAAAAAACTTAGTTACAAGCTGCAGTGAGAACAAAGCTGGTAATTTTGATTCCTTTCACAAAGCTTCCATCATCGAAATAGCTGGAAAGACAATAGGGATTGTGGGCTTTGGCAATATCGGTAGAGCCGTTGCGTCCCAGTGTCGATTAATGAAGATGTCGGTTTTGATTTACGATCCCTATGTGACGGAAGAAGCCCTTGACGATCCTGCTTACGTTTACTGTAAAAACCTGGAAGACCTTCTTAAGGCCAGTGATTTTATAACATTGCACATGCCTGCAACTCCAGAGACCAATAATCTAATTAACGAAAGAACCCTTTCGATGATGAAAGAAGGTTCTTTCATTATTAACTGCGCAAGAGGAACACTGGTCGATGAGGGCGCTTTATATAAATCCCTGGAACAGGGGCATCTTGCAGGAGCTGCTTTAGATGTGTTGGCAAAAGAACCTATGGATCCGAAAAATCCGCTTTTCAGTCTTTCCAATTGTTTAATTACACCCCATATAGCCGGAGGTGCCAAGGAAGCGGCATTGCGCTCTGCAATTATGGCGATAGACGGAACCATGGCTGTTATACGAGGTGAAAAATGGAAAAATGTTATTAACCCTGAAGTCTATCAGCATTCCAAGTGGAATTAAGGAGCATTCATGAAACTACTTGCATATATGGCGGATAACGAGACTGCGAAAGTGGGCATGATCGTACAGGACGGGGTTCTCGATGTGTCTTCATGTGCCAAGGAGGCGGGAATTGATGGTGATTTTTCCTCAATAAAGCAAATCCTGACTGACGGATCCATTGCAAAACTTACGAAGCTCCTTGCGTGGGTAAAAGAAAACAACTGGAAAGACTATTTTGACCTTGATACTCTTACGCTTCTGGCCCCTATACCGGATCCTGAAAAAATACTTGGAGTAAGCATAAACTATTACGATGCCTGTGAAAGATCAAATATTCCCATTCCGGAAGTATTGAAAATCTTTGGGAAATATCCGCCTTCGGTAAATCATCCCAATGGCATTGTTGAACTATACGGACACACTGTGACTTACGAAGGCGAACTAGGTGTCATTATCGGAAAACTATGTAAAAAAGTACCGGCAAGCCGCGCCCTTGATTATGTTGCCGGTTACACCATAGTGAACGACGTCTCCGCTAGCGATTGCGCCAAACTTGATATTCAGCTTTTACGATGTAAATCACATGACGGTTTTTTACCCATGGGGCCTGTCTTTATAACCACCGATGAAATACCGGAACCGAATAATTTGCGCATCAAAACGACGGTAAATGATGAAATAGTCCAAGATTCAACTACTGCCAGAATGATATTCAGCATTCCCCGTCTGATTGAGTACTTCTCCGCCTTTATGACCCTAAAACCAGGGGATATAATAGCCACAGGAACTCCCGCGGGAACAGCAAAACATTTCGATCCGCCAAAGTTTTTGAAGCCGGGGGATAAAGTAAAAATTACTATCGAGAAAATAGGTAGCTTAGAAAATCACTTCGTGAAGTGATCAAATATTTTGCAAAAGGAGAAAGTGGAAATGAAAAGGAAGATAGTGAATTACTTTGTTGTTATTCTGGTTCTTGGACTTATTCTATCTTGTAGCAAGGAAGAAATTAAAACCGAAGGCAACACGGATGCATTGGCTCCGGTGAGTCTTATCATGTCTACCCAAGGTATGGGAACAGTCACAAATACCCAGGCAAATGCAGTAGTAGCTGTGGCATTGAAGCAACTGCCGCAGGGTTCCCGCATTGATGTCGAAACTACATCCCCGGGCGGACTTACTGCCCCGTTTTTAGTTGAAGACGGTGAATGCGATCTTACCATCGCCAATCCTGCATGTGCCTATTGGGCGGCAAATCCTCCTGGACTCTTGGGACGTCCTGTGACGAAAAATGTTCTCGCTATCGGAGGCGGTTTTGATGAAGCCATAACAATGATTGTTTTGACTGACGAATTTGTTAAAAAAACCGGCATCACATCCCTAGAAGAAGCAATAGCAAAAAAATATCCCTTCAATTTCGTAACTAAAGCTGCTGGTTCACTCGGAGAAGCGACTGCGAAAACAGTGCTGGAAATTTACGGAACTTCTTATGACGAAATTATTTCGTGGGGAGGAACAATCAATCCGGTAGCGTCAGCCACAGCTATCGCAATGTTAAAAGACGGGAAAGCGGATATTTCGATTGATCAGACAACTGCTACTCAGGCAAATTGGGTTGAACTCAGCATGACATCCAATATTCATGTTTCTGTACCAAACAAACAAGCTCTTGAGGCTTTAAAAGCACGGGGATTTACCGAGTTTTACATACCTAAAGGATCGTTTAACGGCTTGGTAACGGAAGACTTGCTTACAGCGGGAAGTGCCCACAATCTTCTAGTTTCAAAGAATGTGGACGAAGAAGTTGTGTATCTAATTACCAAAGCCCTTATCGAAAACAGACAGGAGATGGTTAATTTCTTTGCTCCGATGGAAGTATTTGACATTGAACAGGCAGGTGCGCCAGGGAATTGCGGTGTGGAATTACATCCTGGTGCTCTTCGGTACTATCGGGAGAGAGGTTTCGATAAAAATTGGTAAATGAAGATCACCGGACAAAAGCAGATATTAATCTAAAGGAGATTTCTTATGACGAAAATAAACATTCGTAATATCTTTCGCATAGCTTCATCATTTGCCCTTCTTCTCTTTCAAGGCTATCTTGTTTTTGTCCGGCCTCTACCTCCTATAAAACAACTCCCAATCCATTTAGCGTTGGCATTAATGATAGCAATAGCTAATCATCCAATCTATTCCAGGCCAAAAGATGTTACAAAAATATCATGGAAGGATTTTCTCTGTATTATTGATATAGTAATAATTCTTTCGCTTTGTCTTATGATTTGGTATTACGTTACCCAATATGATTTTCTTATAAGGCGAATCCAATATCTTGACCCCCAAAGATCTCTTGATTATTTAATGCTGGGAATTGTGTTATTTTCCGTACTTGAATCAATTAGACGGATAATGGGTTATAACCTGTTGATTTTCATAGTTTTCTTTATAGTGTATGCCGTATTCGGGAAGTACTTCCCTTCTGTGATTTCTCACCGTGGATTGAATTTAAAAAGATTTACTGACCTTATAACCATGGGTACAGAAGGTATTTTTGGTACACCCCTCAATGCATCTGTGAGTTTTTTATACTATTTCATTATATTTGGTACGTTTTTTGCTGCTGGAGGCGGCGGGCAAATGTTGGTGGATTTGGGCATGAAATTGGGCAGAAAAGACGCCAGCGGTCCGGCAAAAGCTTCAATATTCTCCAGTGCATTATTCGGAATGATAAGCGGCAGCGCTGTAGCCAATGTTACAACCACCGGTGTTATGACTATCCCGTTGATGAAGAGAACAGGGTATAAACCGGAACAGGCTGGGGCAATAGAAGCAGTGGCTTCCACTGGAGGTCAGATCACACCGCCAATAATGGCCGCAACTGCCTTTATTATGGCCGAGATGATAGGGATTCCTTATAGTAGAATCGCTTTGTCAGCGATTATTCCCGCTTTTTCATATTATCTCTCGTTGTACCTTCTGGTTGATTTTATCAGTAGAAAGGGAGAGTTTGGAAAAGAAGCTATAATGCCCAAAATTCCTCCCATTCTGCCAAGGCTGTATTTACAATTGCCCATCATTTTATTAGTAGTGATTATATTCAGGGGACGATCTCTTCAGACTTGTGCTGTGTATGCGATATTTACATTTTTTATTGTCAATTTCCTCAGACGTGTAATCAGCAAAGGAACACAGGGAATGTCTTTGAAGGAAATATTCAATTGCCTTCTTGATGGGTCAAAACAGGTATCCCATGTTGCTATTCCCACAGCAGCTTGCGGTATTATCATCGGCGTTGTAATCATGTCAGGCTTAGCATCCAAGTTTTCAGTACTAATTTCCAATATTGGGGGTGGGAATTTATTGTTAGCGCTGTTCTTCACCATGTTAGGTTGTATGGTATTGGGAATGGCTCTCCCCACTGTAGCCGCTTATCTTACTGCATATATCCTTTTCATTCCTGTCCTGACAAGAATAGGCGTTCCTACACTTCCTGCAAATATGTTCATATTCTATTTCGGAGTGATTTCACAGATTACGCCCCCTGTGTGCCTTGCAGCTTTCGCTGCTGCTGGTATTGCTGAAGCAAAGCCATGGTTAACCGGATGGACAGCCTTTAAATATGCATCGGTTGCTTTTTTGGTACCCTATGTATTTGTAGAAAAACCTGAATTGCTATTGATGGGAAGTCCAATGCAGACGATATTTTCTTCTTTAATCCTAATTTTTGGGATTTTTATACTCGCATCAGGAATTGCTGGCTATCTTTTTAAGCCGATCAATTCAAAAATTCTTCGTATTTTACTATTTATTATAGCTTTCTGTATTATCTTCCCGGAGAATATTTCAACGTATATAGGTCTAATTCTTGGTTGCAGTTCAATAATAATTGCACTGATTATTCAAAAACGAGCCGTTGCCACCGCAAAGGCTTGAATTAGGTTTGCTTCCATGCGTATCACGCATAAAAAAATTAAGGAGTACAAAATGAAAATTACAGACATCATTCCAAGGATAGTTTCTTATCCGGTGCCAAGAGAAAAACAACATCGCAATGATTATGGATGGGCAGTCAAATTTGACAACAACTATGTTGAAGTCCGCACCGATGAAGGTATTGTCGGATATGGAGCGTCCCTTGGGCCGGCGTTGTCCGTAAAAACAATCATCGAGCATAATTTTAAACCATTATTGATTGGAGAAGATCCAACAATGGTGGAACGGCTCTGGCAGAAAATGTATTGCAATACCCGTTGCGACAAGGCACTTGAAAAAGGCTATATGATGCCCATCTTTATGAGAAGGGGAGATACTATGGCAGCTATTTCTGCTATTGATATGGCCTTGTGGGATATCGTTGGAAAGAAAGCAGGGCTTCCGCTTTATAAAATATTGGGAGCTTGTAGGGAAAAGGTCCGTACCTATGCCAGCGGAGGTTGGGCGACTGCCGATAAAATCGGTGAAGAGCTGAAAAGTTACCTGACACCGGATGGGCATAAGGCTGTTAAAATGCGGGCTGAAGGTCGAGAAGGAGAATTTACAATTCAAAAATCCATTGAACGTGTTGCTGCAGCAAGAGAAGCATTGGGACCCGATATAGGCCTCGCAGTAGATGCTCATTGCAGTCTTGATGTTCCCACCGCCATACTCTACGCAAGAGAACTTGAAAAGTACAACGTTGCTTGGCTTGAAGAGCCTATCTCTGCGGATAATCATGCAGGTTTACAAAAAATCCAAGCCCATACAACTACTCCTCTTTCTACCGGCGAACACGAATTGTCCCGGTTCGATTTCCATGATGTTATGAAACATGGAGGAGTTGATATTCTTCAGCCGGATATTGGAATTTGTGGAGGTATTTCTGAGGCTAGGAGGATAGCTGACATTGCTAGTTGTTACAGTCTGAAGATAGCCTCCCATAATTGGGGTAATCCTCTTCTCTTGGCGGCATCGCTTCATTATGCTCTTTCCACACCGAATTACTCAATTTTTGAAGTTGGTAAAAGTGCAAGCCCACTCATGATGAAAGCTCTGGTAAAAATGCCTGAAATCCGTGACGGCTATATTTATCCGCCTGAAAAACCAGGAATCGGAGTTGAATTTACTCCAGGATTTTTTGAGGAATATCATTACGTTGAAGGTCCCGAATATGTATACAATCGGGATTGACAACGGTATTAACTAGGAAAGGAAGGGCCTGGCATGAAAATAACCAAACTTGATTTCAGATATTATTCGAGAAAACATGAGGTTCCCATTACAAACGGGAAATATACGTATCTGTCTAATGATATGGTTTTATGCCAGGCTTTTACTGATGAGGGAATCAGCGGTTTTGGCTGGGTAACCGGTAATGAGATGGCATTTGCCGCAGGTAAGCGCATTGAATCCTATGTTTTAGGAGAAGATCCATTAAACACTGAAAGGATTTGGGAAAAACTTTACCTGCCAAAAGTTTTCGGTCGGAAAGGTCCCGCGATTAAGGCGATAAGTGCTGTAGATATTGCTCTTTGGGATTTAAAGGGTAAACTGTTGGGAGTTCCTCTCTACAAGTTGTTAGGTGGGTATCGTGACAGAGTTCCGGTCTATGTTGCAGGGGGATATTATGAAACTGGAAAATCAAATACCAAGCTTCGCGAAGAAATGGAAGCTAATATCGAAAAGGGCGTAAAAGTCGTTAAGATGAAAATCGGGGCAATTCCAATCAGAGAAGATTTAAAACGAATAGAGGAAGTAAAAAAAGTATTGGGTGACAAGGCAGAATTAATGGTAGATGCAAATAATGCATACTCACGGATCGATGCCTTAAAAATGGGGTATGAGCTGGATAAAATTGGCGGAATATATTGGTTTGAAGAACCGGTTTCATGTGATGATCTTGAAGGAACAGCAATTCTAGTTGATAAAATTCGCACTCCAATTGCCATAGGAGAAAATGAATACACCTCTTTTGGCTTCCGTAGTATAATTGAATCAAAGGCTGCAAGCGTTCTAAATGCTGACGCCCAAGTCTTGGGGGGTATTACTGAATGGAAAAAAGTAGCTAATACAGCAGCTGCATTCAATCTGCAGATTGCTCCCCATGGGAGCCAGGAAATACATGTTCACCTTGTTGCATCTGTCTCAAATGGTCTGATTGTTGAATACTATGATTCCAACACCAATGCTTTACGGGATAGGATGTTTAAAAATAAGCTAACCCTAAATGCAGATGGCACTGTCTCCCCCTATGAAAGTCCAGGGTTGGGCATCGAACTGGATCTTGAAGGGATAGACGAATTTCGTGTTCTCTGATAAAACCTCATCATATTCTGTGGAATCAACAAACCTACTGTATAAGACGGCATAAAACAACCACGAGTGCGCAATTAAACGGCCTGTGTGCGGTAAATGGCGGCCGGGTCTCTCTGGCCGCCTGCAACATTTCATTTGACCTTCTGCTGATGTCAAGGACTTTTTTAGGTAATCCGGTAACCACTTCTTTAGATGGTTTGGTAACGACTTCTTTAGGCGGTGCGGTAATACCGTCTTCAGGTGCTTGGGTAATGACTATTTGAGGCTT
>Ga0265293_10012374_pt1 | contig 11338 bp, 9 predicted proteins | sample Munlanlewell138R_FD_192505 | JGI IMG/M metagenome (GOLD analysis project Ga0265293, IMG submission 192505) | Leachate microbial communities from a municipal landfill in Southern Ontario, Canada - Leachate well 138R | ecosystem: Engineered > Solid waste > Landfill > Unclassified | place: Canada... | reverse complement strand
CGCCTTTTGAACGCAGCAGCACCGGGTGGTTTGAAGCCAGCCCCTGCAGGCCGGCTTCGGGAGGCCTGCTCCCATCTTCGGTACAGCACCACAGGTCTGCCGCCTGTGTTCGTGACACACGCCACTGGTTCCCTTTCTTGGTCTGATGCATCTCGGGGTCACGCGTGCCGGTGCTGTTCTTGGTGGAGCTGGGCGCGGCAATGATGGTGGCATCCACCGCCGTGCCTTCCTTCAGCATCAGGCCACGACTGGCCAGCAGCCCGGAGATGGCGCCAAAGATCTGCTTGGCCAGATCGTGACGCTCCAGCAGGTGGCGGAAGCGCAGGATGCTGACCCGATCGGGGATGCGAGAGGCGCCGCCAAGGCCGGCGAACTGCCGGTACAGTGGCACATCAAACAGCGCCTCTTCCATGGCCACGTCCGTCAGGCCAAACCACTGCTGCAAAAAGTGGATGCGCAGCATGACTTCAACATCAAAGGGTGGGCGGCCGGTCTTGGCGCGAGGGGCATGCGGCTCGATCAGCGCAAGCAGCTCGGCCCAGGGCACCACCTGCTCCATCTCACCCAGAAACACCGCCTTGCGCGTGCGCCGGCGGCTCAACTCAAGGCCAAGGTCTGGTTGTTTGGGTCTCACGGGGCTAGTGTCTGGGTTGCACCTGTTCGAGACAAGGTATGGGTGGGATTTTGAACACCTTCCTTAACACGGGCCGTCGTATGAGATAACCTCTAACGGTATCTGTCTCCATCCTTTTTCCCGCCTAGCTTCCTCTAACGCATGCGCAAATAACCCTGCCGTGCGAGGCACAACGATACAAGCTCTGGAAACCCTCCAATCTATACCTAAATCCGCACATATTGCACCTACTGCTCCGTCGATATTCACTGGTATCTTCCTTTTTCTTTGTAGCTCAATTTCTCGCTCTATCGCTATTGTCATTCTTATATGCGGGCCCGCCACCCCTTCCCTCATCGCCAATTCAAACAGGACGGGGGGCCTAGGATCGCCATGAGTATGCTGTGGGTGCCCATAACCATCAATCCTTTTACGCTGCCCAACATATTGCTTTGCTCCGTTCTCTATTGAATCTCCGCTCGCATTTACCCTTTTTACTAAATCGCAGATCTCTCTACAGAACTTTTCCCCCGCTCCGCCTTGAATGTCCCCAAAGCCCATCGCGCCCACTCCCACCGCACACTGAATAGGAACTCCCGCACCTTGAACAAACCGAGTAAGCGTCGACGATGGTGAAATCCCATGCTCCGCACAAACGACGAATAACGCATTTAGCACCGCCTCTTGCCCTTTATTAGGAAATTTCCCGGTCAACAGCAAATAGAACATCTCTATAAAGCTACGCTGCACAACCAGATCCTGCAATAAGTCATGCCCTCGCACGACAATCTTATCTTCAGAAACTCCAGCAATTTCGGTACTCCAGTATCCGCCACCATTACTCATATTAGCCCAATCTAGCTTACGCTGCTTTAGCACCCACGCATTCCCCACAATTACGCAACATCTGGTCCATCATACTCGATTTCCTCTAGCGGAATTTGGCGCCAACCACGCTCCCGCGTCATTTCCTCATACGCATGCGCAAACAACCCCGCGGTTCGCGGCACCACAATACAAGCACGAGACACCTCCCACGGAATCTCTAAATCAGCCGAAATGGCCCCTACTGCCGCGTCCAAATTAGCTCCGATATCACGCCCCACCTTCTCCGATAAAGCTCCCTCTATCGCCTTCGCCATGTTGACGTGGTCCCCCGCCACGCCTTCGCTTTCTGCGAGCGCAAATAACACGGGCGCTCTTGGATCACCGGAAGGATGTTGCGGATGCCCATATCCCGCGACGAGCGTCTTCGATGCCACATAGGCTCTAGCGATCTCGTCAAAGCTACTCCCACTACGCTCTCTCTCCTTCACGAGCAATTCCACCTGCTTCTGGAATTCTTGACCGGCACCGCCGTGGATGTCGCCGAACATCATAACCCCGCTCGCTACAGCGCATTGAATTGGCACTCCTGCTGCTTGAACAAATCGAGTTACCGTTGTCGACGGCGATATACCATGTTCCGCGCAACAGACGAATAATGCGTTTATAACTTTCTTCTGCTCTTTGGTGGGCCGCCTACCCACGATAAGCAAGTAAAACATATCGACGAAATCCCATTTACCTACTAAATCTTCAATCAGATCAAAACCTCTTATCTTTACCCCGTCATCTCTGGCTTCCGCAATAGCTGTCTTCCAATACTTTTGCTCGATTTTCTTACCCATACGATTTCCTATAAGTTTGACTATCCCCGTCGGCGCCCTGCTCTCATATCAGACGAACCTTGGGCACGTCTCCCGTTACGCCAACGCCTCCTATACTAGCTACCCAATTCCCGGAACATTCACAATCCAACGATCTAAGTTCCCGAACTTGACTCGACGGATCGGACCACCATCGCGCTTTGCACGCTCAATCTGCTCTGACATATCTTGATACCCATTAATCCTTCCCCACATAATGTTCGCCCGATCGAACTTATCACCCCACTCTTCGACCGTCCACTTTTTAAGTTTTTCGTTAATCAATATGCGCAACTCCTCCCGGTACTTCACTCGGAGGTGGTTTCTGCTGAATCTACTATCCTCTAAAAGCTCCTCCGCGTCGATCAAGGAGCAAAATGTTTCCCATTGATTCGGCAAATACGCGGAGATACTCATATCCCCATCCTTCGCAGTGTAGCTATCGGATGGCGCTGCAAATGGTGATGCATTTCCGTTGCGACTCGGCGGTCGACCATAATTCAAAAACTCAGCCATTGGTATTGTCTGCAAAAACAATGCGGAATCTATCAAAGATATCTCTCTATACACCCCGCGCCCACTTCTCTCGCGAGCTAAAATGCTGGCCAACGCAGCATTTACTATCGCTAACGCGGCGCACATATCTATTACCGGGACTCCGACTCTCATTGGCCTCCCACTTGTCTCACCATTTATTGACATTAAACCACTCTCGCCCTGTAATATCGAATCAACACCCCTCCTACTCACATCGCCCCACCAATCGCTATAACCGGTCAACCTTATATAGATTAAGTCTTCTTTAATTTCCCACAGCCGATCCACACCCAAACCTAATTTTTCGCTAGCCTCTGGGCGCAACCCAACTATGACAATATCCGCTGTCTCGAGGTAGGCCTCCAGCCACTCTCGTCCATCCGTTCCCGACAAGTCCCTCACAATACACTGCTTATTATAGTTCAACACGTCAAAAATTAGATCTTGTGAGTCATCAGCATCCTTTATTCCGAGTCGCCGACTTGGATCGCCGCCAGGCCTCTCCACCTTGACAACCGAAGCCCCCCACTCTCCTAAAATATTGGCAGCCGCAGGGCCAGCGATCATTTGACTTAAATCCAAGACATTAACGCCATCAAGTGGTTGAAGCGATCTAATATTCTCGATCATGCAGCACGCTCCGGAAGATAGGTCACAAGTTCAGGAAAAAACAATAGAAGCAATATTATTCCAATTTCGCCGACTAGGAAAGGCAAGATACCGACGAATCCGTGATTCGAGCTAAGGCTCCCCCTAGACGCCCCTGCGACGATAAATACGTTAAGCCCCACAGGTGGCGAAACCAAGCCAATTTCTATTATCTTTGTAACGATGATGCCGAGCCAGATAGGATCGTAGCCCAACTGGCTTAGCAGGGGAAACATAATCGGCATGGTGAGGACAAGAATCTCCAACTGACTCATAAACATGCCCATGATCAGAAGGGCTCCCAAGCAAATTGCTAAGATTATGATCCTCGATGCGGTCAAATCGAGAAGTGCGCCCGACAACTGTCTCGCCAAGCCGGTTGTAATGAGAAAGGTCGAAAAGAACTGAGCTCCAACAAGTAGAATGACGATCATCCCGGTCGTAACTAAGGTGCGGCGGAAGGCGTGTGCCAAACCTTGCCAACTCGGCGCATCGAAGTCTTCGGGAATTAATCTTTGACCAACAATCCAAACCACAAATGCTGATATTGCCCCAATAGCGCCGGCCTCAGTTACTGTAACGAATCCGCCATAGAGTGCGCCGAAGACGATAATGACGATCAACAGAAAGGGCCACGTCGAACGAGATGCGCGCCAACGCTCTTTCATTGAGCTCTTAGACAACATGTGGGGTGCATGCTGAGGGGCAATGCGAAGCCAGCTTTTAACTACAATGACATATGTTATCGCGGTCAGCAAGCCGGGTACAATACCCGCCAGAAGCAGCCTCCTTATCGACGTCTCTGTGATTATGCCAAAGACAATCAACACGATACTGGGCGGTATCAAGATTGAAAGCGTGCCCGCAATAGCAATTACTCCAGCCGTAAGCTGCTTATTATATCCGGCCTTTTCCATTGCGGGCGCAGCAATGGCCGTCATAGTCGCTGCCGCTGCCACGCTAGAGCCTGATATAGCCCCGAACACCGCGTTCGCGTAAACTGTGGCAATCGCTAGTCCACCCTTAACGTGGCGAACGTAACAATCTGCGGCGTCGAACAATTTATTTGTAATGCCCGAAACAGTCGCCAGCTCGGCCATAAGAACGAATGTCGCGATAGTCGTTAAGGTGTAGCTCGAGACGATGCTGTACGGGATAAGCTCCAACATTCCAAGCGTCGGGCCAAATCCCAGAGTTAAGAACAGCCCTATAATACCCGAGATCCCTAACGCAAATGCGATTGGCACCTGAAGAATTGTGAGGCCAAAAAATAAAGCAATAGGCCCAAAAAGTGACACAGTGTTCAGCACATCATACTCTCGGAATTCGGTTTATCGGCACGGGACCCTGCTTTTATCGAATAGGCCTTTGGGAGTCCGGCGCGAGACCTCGCATATGCGGCAGTGAGAGATAGGCTACGGATCTTTGCTTCCCCATAACTTTTCTAAACCAAAGTCTCCAAATCAGCTTGTTCATTGTAATCGCGACTACTTTCTCATAGCGCGACTCATCGCTCTCGACATGATGCTCTCCCTCCTCGCGCTACGCCGCGTACGGTTGTGGCAAAGTGACCAGCGCCACCCTATAACCCACGGCGCCAAATCGTCTCAGGGTCGGGCCTCAAAGCAACCTCGCCAGCTAATTCCGGGTCAGGGTATGCTATAGCAAAATCAAGACTCTCCCAGCCCGTATAGGAGCAGGCGCCATCCTGTTATATTGAGACACACAAACCAACTAAATCCTTATCGTCACGCTCGCAGAGGAGCCTCCCCGTGAGCGCGGATTTTTTGTGGATCCCATGCGGCGGCGGATAGGTATCGTTCGTTATATTGGCGGGAACCGCGCACCCCAACCACGTGCACCCGAGAGTTCACAATGTTCCCCAAAATTCTTCATCCCTAACGCCCAGAGCGCTCGGCAGCGCCCAGATCGTCGTGGTCACACAGCCTATCCAGTTTGCAAATTGCGACAATGGATGTCTTCTAATACTTCTTAAAGTCGAAATTATCTGCTTCGGTATTTTTTTCCATGCGCTCAAATTCCTCAACTAGCGCCCCACTGTCATACCCCTTACTTTTTGCATCGGCAACCCAGTGCTCTCGAATTTCACTCAAATATCCGTCAAGCTTCTCCACTTCTTCGTCGGACCACTTATATGTTTGCAGCGAGTCTTCTTCTACGTACCTCTTCATTGCGTTAGTCGCCTCCCGCTCTATCGCCTTCTGGCCCTCTTCACTATACTTTCTACCGAGGTCAACGAGAATTTCCTGATCTTTTGAATCCAAAGCCGCGAATTTGCGCTCATTCATTGCCACCGTCAGGACAGCAGACACAATATTGAGATTTGTCGTGGTCGTGTGGAGAACTTCATTAAGTTTAAATCCACTCCATGACGAGATCGTGTAAATCGTCGCATCTATCAAATTTCGCTCAATCGCCTCATATTGCTCGGTACTAGCAATTTCCGTCGGGATCGCGCCGATGTCTTTCAAGAACTCCGCGTAAGCAGGCCCCGGTATCCGTATTTTTTGTCCTTTTAAATCAGCGAGCGCCATGTACTTTTTGGATTTACTCTGCAATTCATAAGATGGGTTGGCAACCACAAGGAGAACCCTTAAGCCAAGCTTTTGAAGCTCTTCTTTTATCTTACCGGGCTCATGAACGGCTCTCCAATATATTGGCGCCAGCTCGGATCCTTTTAGCCCGAGTGGCAAGTTGTAAAATTGCGATAGGGTGAGCTCTTCGCCATGATACGGCGTCGCCACGAATGCGATATCTGCTATTCCTGTTTGGAGTAACCGGATAGATGCATCACTTTTTCCAAGCTGCCCAGAGGGGAACGTGTTTATTTGGATCCTACCATCAGTCGCAGACGCCACCTCCTTAGCAAAGGGCTCGAAGGCTGCGGCCGCGTAAGTGTGTGTAGGGTTAAGGTAATACGCGAACCTTAACACCTCCTTTGCGTTAGCGCCTTGATATACGCCAAAGCTCAACATCGCGATGCCCATCACCAGGAATTTTCTCATATCTACCCTCTGCCTAAAAACAATCTTCGAAATAAAGCTGCGATATCGCCAAATCTTAGGTCCAATGTACATTTTCCTCATTCCCTTCTATATGTAAATCCCAATTTCTCTGCTATTTATACGCGCTGCTTGTAATGATACCCTCTCTACTCTAATATGCCAGCCCTTCTACTTCGCTCAACATATCTAAGTCCTAGTCCCGCATACGGAGTAAATAATTTCAATATCTATTTCACGGAACGCTCTCACAATCATTTACTGCGCCGCCACACATAGTGTGCTATGCAACCCCCGGCTGCACCTAAAAATATTATTCCATACGGTATCAATATCGGTACCTCGAAGCCCGATACGACCCCGTAACCACCCTCTAATGCAGCAACGATCCGGATAATAGCACCCACCGCAAGAAGAAGCAGAAATACCTCCGATACGAACAGATCGACAAATTTAATTATGGGCATTCTATTCAAATAGCGACCCAATATGTCTACGCTCACATGCCCACCGGTCCGCGCTAAGCAAGGCAAACTAAAAAATACGATCATGGGAAAAATGATCTGCGTAACGATAGTCATGCTTCCAATTATCCCAGCTTTAAAAAAGGTACGGCCGATTATGTCTCCTACCGTAAGCACCACTAACATCGTTAGTGCCACACCCGCACACGCACTAAATATACCTTCAAACAAATTTCTATAGCTCATATATTTACTCCACTGCCTTCCAATTACCTCCCTTTGGTTTGCCATCGGAGCCCCGCGATAGGCGTTGCTTGTCCAGCGCGGCGACTTCACCAACGTACAGCCCTTCGAAAGGCCGATGGCCTGGCCCTTTATAAAACCATACTAGAAAGCGTGCTATAACCCTAAGCCTTTTGCGATGATATTTCTCTGTATTTGCGATGTCCCCCCTCCAATTTCAAATATTTTTGAGTCTCTATAGTGCCGCTGGAGCGGGAACTCCATCGTATAACCATACCCACCAAATACCTGCGTCCCCAATCTGGCCACCCTAACGTAAGCTTCCGAAGCGTAGACTTTTACGATCGCTGCATCGTGAGCCGTAGCAATCCCGGCGTCCATTTTTCTTGCTAGTTGATATGTCAGGGCACGTGCTGACTGGGTTGCGATCTCCATATCAGCAATCATGTGCTGAACAGCCTGAAATTTACCAATTAGTCGGCCGAACTGCATTCTCTGGGACGCATAGGCTACGGCGTCGTCGAGGACAGCTTGACACCCCCCGGTACAGCGAGCTCCTATGCTCAGGCGCTCCCATTCCAATGTGCGCAGCGCCACCTCCCAACCCCGATCCAACGGCCCTAACAGATCATTCCTCGGCACATGAACATCATCAAGGTATATATGGCACAGACTTATTCCGTGGAGCCCCAATTTGTCTATTGTCCTGATGGTAACGCCGGGACTCTTCGCATCTAACAGGATGAGAGAGACACCGTCACGCCTCTTATTATTTGGGTTCGTCCTGACAGCGAGTGCAATTCGATCTGCAACATCCGCACCGGATGTGAATATTTTTGCGCCGTTAATAATAAATTCGTCGCCTGCAATCTTAGCCGTAGTTGTTAGAGCAAACGCGTCTGAGCCGGATTCTGGCTCGGTTAAACTAAATGCGAACCGCAGCTTCCCCGATGCGACCCCTCGCAAATACACATCCTTCTGCCGATCATCCCCGAATAACTGAATTCCCAACGGAAAGATAGTAGCAGTGTGATAAATTAGGCCCAAGGCCATCCATCGTTTGCTTATCTCTTCTAATACGAGCGCGACGTCAACAGCGCCTCCACCGGCACCGCCATATTCTTTGGGCGCTAGTAGCCCCAGCCAGCCATCTTTAGCGAGAGCGTCATATACATCGAAAGGATATTCTTTTGCTTCGTCGGACGAACGCACCCGCTCTGGCGGGCACCATTTATCCGCAAACTTCCCAATTGCCCTTTGCAGCTGCATCTGTGTTTCGTTTAGCTCATGCGTCATTATTAATCCTCTAAGTGTCCGGCGGCGCTGATACTAATCAGTTTTGAGCCTCATATTGTTCTTTTCGACTGACCAACGTACCGCCAATCCAGTTCCTTGCTCCACCGCCCCCACCCTTCCTCTGAAGCTTCTTCTTCTATCGCGTGTGCCGCAAGGCCCGCCGCGCGGCTAACAAAAACGAACGCGCGCGCCATTTCCCAAGGGAACCCCATATCTGATCCTATAGCACTGATAGCCCCATCTACGTTGATGTCGATTCTCTTTGACTTCTTGCGCTCCAACTCGTCGGCCACAGCTTTGAGCAAGCGAACGTGTGCCCCTGCTATCTGGAGCCGCTCGGCCATGTTTATTAGGCTTATAGCTCTTGGGTCACCGCCCGGGTGCAATGCATGACCGAACCCGGGAATTGGCTTGCGATTTCTGATATAAGCGTCAACAAATTCTTCTATTAGCGTCGCTCTTTCGGCGCCCGCAGATATCTTAGCGCTCGCGTCCTGCAACCATCTACTTAACTCCTGACACGCACCGCCATGCCGATCGGCTATCGATGTTACACCTGCAGCGACAGCACTTTGTATTGGCACCCCACACGAGGTTAAGATCCGAGTAGTTAATGATGAAGGCACGATACCATGATCGCATACGCTAACGAGAATCGCGTTTAACATTTTGCTGTGCGCCGGACTGGGTAGCTTCTCACGGAAAAGTAGATAGAAAACTGATCCGAAATCGACTTGCTCGATTAGCTCTAATACGTCATAACCCCTAATATATACTGTCTCTTCAACCCCATTGGATATTTTTGTTTCTATTGTTGCACGGTTATTGTTGGTCATATCTTACCTTATTTATATAATCAATTTGCCCAAAAAGTTTCGTAACTACTTTGCCTGAGCAGGCGCACGGAAGAGAAAGGTATATGATCTGTAAACTTACTTAGCTTCTTATCTATCACGTATGCGCCGGCGGCTTGCTGGAACTACGTCGGCTTCCGCCAACCCAACTGCAGATGCGTGCCAAGTCTAAGTCACACCTTTTCTCATCTCCTTTGATATTACTTGCAACATTATCTCCGTAGCACCACCTCCAATGCTGATAAGCCTAGTATCGCGGAAAAGTCTATTGATAAGGCTGTCCGCCACATACCCGCTTCCACCCCAAAATTGCAAACATCCGTCTGGAATAGTTCTCGCAAGTTCTCCAGCCTTCAGCTTCACTGACGAAACGAACGTACGTGACTCCCGCGCGTCTGCCACGTATGCCTTTGTGGCGTAATCGGTCAGCGCGGTTAGGGCCACTACCTCCGCCTGGTACTCTGCTAACTTGAACTGAATCCACTGATTGTCAAGAAGAGGTTTTCCGAAAGCTACTCGCTCAGATACATATTGTAATGTCGCATTTATACATTGCTGCAGCTGCGGCGCAGTTCGCGCCCCGATAGTCAGGCGCTCCTCTGAGAACTGCTCCATTTGATACATAAAGCCCATACCTTCGTCGCCGATGCGATTGCTCACGGGAACTCTCACGTTATCAAAGAATATCTCCGCAGTATCCGAAGACCACCCGCCCATTTTGCTTATGGGCGGGGAAATGTGGACCCCCGGGATATCCAATGGAACAATAATTAGTGATTTATTTTTATGAGGCGCATTTTCTGCGGATGTGTTACAAACTAAACAGCACCAATCTGCTTGGATCGCATTAGTGATCCACATTTTGCTCCCATTAATAATATAGTCACCGCCTTTCTTAACGGCTGTGGTCTTTATATTCGCAACATCGGACCCGCCACCCGCTTCACTAGCGCCTAAGCAAGCAACATATGCTCCTTGGACCGTTGGCGTCAGATATTCGTCCCGAAGCTGGTCTGATCCGTAACGGGCCAATGCGGGAGTAGCCATTAAACTTGTCATAGTCAGGGCAGAAGAGACACCATATGCAGGGATGCGACCTAATTCTGAAGCCCAGATGAGCGCAGCATCTAGATCTAGGCCCATTCCACCATATTCTGGGGGACGATTAATTCCCAAATAACCGAGCGCGCCTGCTTTTCGACAGATTTCATGAGCCGGCCATTTATGATCTTTTTCCCATTGATCGACATATGGATTAATTTCATTAGTTACAAAAGCTCTTATCGCGTCACGTATCGCTTCTTGATCGTTCATAGTAATGGCAATAATTAAGGAGGATTAAGTTGCTGGATTAAAATTTGCGCCGCGCGGCACGGCTAATTTGAAAGCAATAGGCATTATCTCGAAAAGTCTGTGAAATACATCTCGGCACTTTAAATTCGCTTGGACGCAAATTCTGCGGCATCCGGGTAGATTCTGGAGATAGCTTCTGCCAGGTGTTTTGTCTAATTCTTAATAGAAGGTGCACGAATTATTCGAAGTAATGATTATTTTTTTAATATTAGCAATTCTTCTTGCTCAGCGGTTCAATTATGTTTCGCTCAGCCATATTCCTGAATCCGTGATCTCATCGTTGTATTTAGGCGAAATCGCTTTCAATATCAACGACTTGCCTGTAAAATGGCTCTCACCTTCCGGGTGAGGACATCCATGAGCGATTTTGTCATCAAGCAACTGCCCTACGATCTGAGCTCGCACGCCGGCTTGGCCCTGATCGGCAAGCATCTGGCGCGCATCAACGTCAACGCCCTGGTCGATCCGGCCTACCCCATGCGCTCGGGCGTTGCCAACAGCGCCATCATCAAGAGCTATCTGGCGCTGCTGTGCCAGGGCAAGAGCGACTTTGACGCCATTGAAGCATTTCGCGGCGATGCCTTCTTTGCCCGCGCGTTGCGGCTGGATGCCGTGCCTT
>Ga0265293_10012373_pt1 | contig 11339 bp, 8 predicted proteins | sample Munlanlewell138R_FD_192505 | JGI IMG/M metagenome (GOLD analysis project Ga0265293, IMG submission 192505) | Leachate microbial communities from a municipal landfill in Southern Ontario, Canada - Leachate well 138R | ecosystem: Engineered > Solid waste > Landfill > Unclassified | place: Canada... | reverse complement strand
AACACTTTTTTCTAGTATTACGCCTTCAAAAGGAGCAAAAATTACACTTCTATCAAGTAGTGCTTTTTGATAATCAAAGTTTGCCTTTGCAGAACTAAGAGCTACTTTTGCTCTCTCATAAGCTAAAATGTACTGATCAAACTTAGCCTCATCTATAAGCTCTTTTATAAGAAGTTGTCTCTCATAATCTCGTTTAGAAAACCTTAAAGTAACCTCAGCTTCTTGGAGTTTTGCTTTTGCGATATTTAGAGATGCTACTAAATCATCATTTTGTAGTTTTGCTAAACTTTGACCTTTTTTAACCTCACTTGAAACATCTACAAAAACTCTCTCAACTATACCACTAGAGTAAAATGCTAGGTTTGCACTTCTATCAGCTTCAATATTAAATGTTGCATAAATTTCTTGTGCATTTAAGCTAGCTATCATCGCTAGTGCTATTAAAATTATCTTTCTCATTTTAAAAAATCCTCAATATTTTTTCCAGCATAGTAGTAGTAAGATGCATAAGCTATCTCTAAATCATTTAGTGCTCTATCATAAAGGGCTTTAGCCTCAGTTTGTGATGTTAAGGCATCAAGATATACGATGTTATCCACGATGCCAGCATCATATTTTTTAGATATTGTCTTAAATGCACTTTTTGCAGAAACCAAGGCACTCTTTGCACTCTTTATCTTGACCTTCCCTATCTCTATAGCTTCTAGAGCTAAATCATAAAACATATTTTGTTCTTTTTTTGAGTAAGAGAGTTCAGTGTTAAGTGCTTGGGAGTTTATAAGTATTGCCTCTTTACTTTTTGAGACACTACCCATATCAAAGAGTCTCATATTTAGAGAGAGTAGAAGTTTGTTTTGATTGTCTAAGCCTTTAGGATGCGATGCGTCATACCTGTCATATCCATAGATGCTATAAGTATCTTCTATTTTTATTTGTGGGTAGTAGATACTACTAAGTGAGTCAGCACCGCTGATAAGTGCATCTTTGTTTGCTATGAGTGCTTTTATATTATCTGTTAGCTCTAACTCTCGTTTTTCAAACTCTTTAAACTTAGAGTCATCAAAATTTACTATCTTTTTTCCAACCTTTAACTCTAGTGCTTTTTTTAGAGAGATGATTTTAAATTTTAAAGACTCCATCTCATAGATATTAGTATCGTATGCAGCTTGAAGTCTATCTACATCATCACTCGTTGCCACTTTTGCAATCACAAACTGCATCATTCTTTGTAGTTGTTCATAAAGAGAGTTTTTTGCCTCTTGCCTAGATGCAAGGGCGGATTCAAAACTCTTTATATTGTAAAAATCTTCTACAATTTTAAGACTTAAGCTCTTTTTAGTTGACTTCGTCTCAAAACTGCTAGCCTTAAACTCATGTTCACTCTTTTTTAATAGAGCTGACTTTTTTCCACCATCATAGATATCAAAAGAGAGTTTTGCAAAACCACTATAGATATCTCCTGCTTGTGTTGGCGTCAAATCCTCACTCGAGCTATACATCGCACCTACATCGATAGTAGGAAAGTAAGCACTCTCTTTTGAGTCAACCTCTATCGCTTTAGCTTTTTGGTTTAACTCTTTTGAGACAACAATCTCGCTATTTTGAGTAGCATACTCAAGAAGAGACTTAAGAGAGTCTGCATATATAAAAACAGGGATAATTAAAAAAAGTAATTTTGTTTTTATTATTTTTCCTTAGTTAGTTTACCTTTTACTTTCATTACAATATAAAAAAATAGAGGAATAAAAAGTACTCCAATTAAAGTAGCAGCAATCATACCACCAACAACAGTTGTACCAATAATATGCCTACTTGCAGAACCTGCACCTGAACTAAGTGCGAGGGGAAGAGTACCTGCAATAAACGCCAAAGATGTCATAACAATAGGTCTAAACCTAAGCCTAGCAGCTTCAATAGTAGCATCATAGAGTGTTTTACCAGCTCTTAACTCTTCCATTGCAAATTCTACGATCAAGATGGCATTCTTGGCAGATAAGCCGACTAAGGTAACTAAACCAACTTGAAAGTAAATATCTGCTTCTAAGTTTCTTAAAAGTACCGCAATAGCTGCACCAAAAATTGCAAATGGAATAGAGATAATTACAGCGAGTGGAATACTCCAACTCTCATAAAGTGCTGCAAGAATTAAAAACACAAAAACAATAGCAAACACAGAGGTATAGTTACCCTCTGATTCTAGCTTTTTCTCTTGATATGTAGTTCCACCCCATGCTATAAAATAACCATCTGGAAGCACACTCTTTGATATCTCTTCTATTGCATCTGTAGCATCACTAGATGCAAATCCAAGAGCTGGAGAACCAGTTATCTGTGCAGATGTAAACATATTAAATCTTTGGATAACACTTGCATCTACTTTTCTTGTAAGTTTTACAAGTTCACTAAGAGGAGTGAGTGAGCCATTTTCTGCTCTTACAAAGGTGTTCTTAAACTCCAACACTGAAGATCTATATTTTGACTCAGACTGTATATTTACATGAAAAGTTCTACCAAAGAAGTTTAAATCATTGATATAACCCTTTCCAAATGTACTTTGAATCGTTGTAAAAATATCCTCAATTTTTATGCCCATAGATTTAGCTTTTAGTCTATCTATTTCTAAAAGATATTGAGGTACATTAGTGTTTAGTGTTGTTCTTACCGCTGTTAATCTCTTGTCTTTTGATGCTTTTTCAACTATCTCTTTTACATAAATATCTAGCGTTTGTATATCTTGACCTGTCCTATCTTGAATCCACATCTCAAAACCACCAGTTGTACTCATACCAATAATTGGAGGTGGAGCTACTGGTATAACAAAAGCATCTTTATTTTGCATAAGTTGCATCATAAATTTCCCAGCTAGGGCTTGAGCACTTTGATCTGGATTTGGTCTCTCATCCCAAGGTTTTAGTTTTGTAAATATAACAGCTGAGTCAGATTTATATGCAGATGTTATAAAATCAAGACCCGTAATAACAGCTGCTGAATCTACATTCGGATTTTCTCTTAACTCCTTTGCAACATTATTTGCGATGATTGCAGTCTCCCCCATTGATGTAGATGGCATAGTAAATGTTAATCCAAATAAGACTCCTTTATCTTCATTAGGAACCAAGCCACTTGGCATCTTGTCTAATATTGAGACTGTTGAATATAAAAGAATTGCAAAGAGTGCTAAAGAGAAAAACCATAATCTTATAGTCTGCTTTGTCACTTTTACAAAAACTGTAGTTAACCAATCAAAAAATTGGTTAAACTTTCTTATAGGCCAAATAGGTTCTGCTTCATGATTTTTTAGAAAGATTGGACAAAGTGCAGGGGTTAGTGTAAGAGCTACTATACCAGATATTGAAACAGCAATTACAATTGTAATAGCAAACTGCTGATACATAACACCACTAAAGCCACCAGTAAATGCCGCTGGAATAAAAACAGCTGAGAGAACTAAAATAATAGCAATAAGAGGAGCAGTAAGCTCTCTCATAGCCTCTATGGTTGCCTCTTTTACACTTACGGCTTTTGTTTTTAAGATTCTTTCAACATTCTCAACAACAATAATAGCATCATCAACAACAAGTCCAATCGCTAAAATAAGACCAAAAAGCGTAAGTAGATTTATAGAAAATCCAGCAATATAAAGACCAGCAAATGTACCAAGTATTGAGACAGGAATAGCTAGAAGTGGAATCATAGTAGCTCTAAAGTTACCTAAAAACAGATATACAAGAATAGTAACAAAAACAACAGCTTCAAGAAGAGTTTTTATAACTTCATTGATAGACTCATCCACAAAGAGAGTTGCATCGTATGGGAAGTGATACTCTAAATCCTCAGGAAAGTTTTTTGATAACTCTTCGAGTTTTTTATCAACACTATTAGCCACTTCTAAAGCATTTGCACCAGGAGCTAAAAAGATACCAACGGGCATCATAGCCTCACCATTATATGTGCTCATTGTATCAATAGAGTCTGCACCAATAGTAATTTCTGCAATATCCTTTAGTTTAAGAGTTGAACCATCAGAATTTGAGCGAATTATAATATCTTGGAACTCTGCAACAGTCTTTAATCTACCTTTTGTAGTAAGAGAGTAGGTAAAAGGCTTAATTTCACGCATGGGCTCAGCAGCGATTGAACCAGTTGAGTATTGTGCATTTTGACTTCTGATGAGTTGTGTGATATCAGTTGGAATCAATTCATAATGTGAAAGCTTATCAGGATCTATCCAAACTTGCATAGCATAATTTTTTTGTCCAAAAATTATCGCTTCACCAATGCCTGAAATCCTTTTTAGGTCATCCATTACATTTATGTTTAAGTAGTTTGAGATAAAAGTACTATCATTAACACTATCTTTTGATGTAAATGCTACAACTTTTACTATATCTGGAGAGCGCTCTTTTACACTTATACCTTGCCTAGTTACCTCAGCAGGTAGTTTTCCATTGGCAAGTTGAACTCTGTTATTTACATCTACTTTTGCCTGATCTACATCTGTACCAACCTCAAAATATACACTTAGAGTAAGCACACCATTTGGAGATGCAGTTGAAGTCATATATATCATGTCATCAACACCATTAATAGCTTCTTCAAGTGTTGTCGATACAGTAGATGCTAATGTTTTTGCATCTGCCCCAGGATATATTGCTTGTACTGTTATTTGTGGAGGGGCAACAGATGGATACTCTTGAATAGGTAGCTTAAACATAGCCAATATTCCCACAATAACCATTATCAGCGATAAAACAGTTGCAAAAATAGGTCTATGTATAAAAAATCTAGAAAACATTTTAGTTCCCTTCTTGGTTGATTATCTTATCAACTTCTACATTTGCACCTGGCTTTAATCTAAAGAAGTTGTTTACAATAACTCTATCACCACTTTGCAGAGGACCACTTCTGATTATAAAATAATCACCACTTTCTTTTGCAAGCGTAACTGGTTTTACACCTACTACACCATCTTTTTCTATCATAACAATTGTTCCAAGAGGATTTTGTAAAACTGCTTTTTGCGGAATGGTAATAACATTTTTCTCAGTTATACCATGCAGAGCTACACGCACAAAACTACCAGGCATTAAGAAGCCTTCACTATTATCAATCTTTGCTCTTATTTTTACCGTAGCCGTATTTTTATCTACATTTACATCTATAAAATCAATCTCTCCACTGATATCAGTTAGCTTATTATCTACTTCTACAGATAGTTTAACCTTGTTATCCTCAGGCATCAACCATATCTTATGTTTAAAATTTGCAAAGTCAGTTAGAGGCATAGAAAATGATGCAAAAACTACATCATTATGTGTTATTTGTATAAGTTCTGTTGCAGGAGATGCAGAGACTAAACTACCAATATCAACTTTTTTAAGCCCAGTTGTTCCACTTATAGGTGCTCTTACTTTTGTATGGTCTAAATTTATCTGTGCTTGGTTTAGTTGTGCTTTTGCAAGTAAAAGAGCAGCAGCGGTTTCTTCATAAGATGATAGTGCCTCATCTTTAGTCTGAGTACTTACTGCTTTTTTTAAGTAAAGTTCTTTGATTCTGTTCCAGTTTCTTGTTACTTTTTGCAAGGTTGCTTCATTCATCTTTACAGATGCTTTTGCAGCATCTACCATAGCAGCATAGATATCATCTTCAATCTCATAAAGCAAGTCACCTTTTTTTACTTTTTGACCCTCAATGAAGTGTTTTTTTTCCAAAAGACCAAGAACCCGCGATACTACATTAATATTTTGAAAAGACTCTATTTGAGCTGGATATTTTAAATCAACGGGTATATTTTTTGCTTTAGGTATCACATAAATATCCGCTTTTGGTGCAGGCATCTGTTTTTGCTGTGCATCTAGAGCATCATTTGCAAGTGATATAGATGGCAGTAAAATCATAGCTAGAGTTGAAGCGATAATTGTATGTTTAATTTTTCTCATTTTATATATTCCTTGATATTTTTATTTGTATGGTAGTAGTAAGAGGCATAAGAGATTTGAAGATTATTTAGTGCTCTTTCATACTGAGATTTTGCATTTGTTCTAACACTTAGTGCATCTAGATATGTTACATTATCTACTGAGCCTACTTCATATTTCTCTGATATTGTTTTATATGCACTCTGAGCTGACTCTAAAGAGCTCTTAGCACTTTTTATTTGTGCTTTTGTTGTTCCTATCTTTAGCATTGCAAGTTCTACATTGACATCTTGTTCATGTGTTGCATATTCTACTTCACTTTGAAGTGCTTTTTCTTCAAGTAAAACAGACTCTTTTTGTTTAGTAATTACACCCATATCAAAAAGTCTCATATTTAGAGTAAGCATTAGCTTATTTTGATCGTCAATACCTTCAGGATGAGATTTATCGTATCTTTCATATCCATAAAGACTGTAGGTATCTTCTATTTTCACTTGAGGCATATAAGCTGAAGATATCACATTTGCACTATATTTAAGCGCTGAGGCACTAGACTTAAGTGCTAAAATAGTATCACTTATCTCTTTTGTTATATCTTTTGGCTCTTTTATAAAAGCTTCTTCTATACTATCAACGCTCTTACCTATTTTAATACTTAGCAGTTTTTTTAAAGAGATTATTTGATACTTAATTTGGTCTATCTGATAAAGATTATCACTGTATTCAGCTTTTAATCTATCTATCTCATCAATCGTTGCACTTCCTACATCATAAAACTTTTTAACTCTATCTAGTTCTGCTAAGAGCTGAAGTTCTTTGTCTTTTAGTGCATTTAAAGTAGCTTCATCACTCTTTATGTTGTAATAGTCCTCAGTAATGCTCAGTTGCAGACTCTTTTTATATGAGAGAGAGTTATATTTTGCAGATAAAGAGAGCTCTTTGTTTTGTTTTATGGTGTTTTGTGTCTCTCCACCGTTATATATATCTAGTGAAATTTTTGCGTAACCACTGTAAGTATCACCAGGAATATTATTTGATCTATCATCATCTCTACTATAAAAAGCACCAGCATCTATTGTTGGATAATATTCACTCTTAGAAGACTCAACATCTTTTTGTCTAGCCATCTCTTTTAAATCTTTTGAAATTGCCATTTTATTGCTAGTTGTTGCAAAATCAAGCAGTGATTTTAAACTCTCTGCATATATAAATACTGGAATAACCAGCAATAGTAATTTAGTCATTTTTTTTCCTCTATCATATCAAATATTGCATCATAAAACTCATGAATTTCTGCTTTTAAATTAGAAGTTAAATGCGTACTAACACTTTTAATAAACATTCCCTCAGGCACAGCAAACAATCCCCTTGCAAAGACTTCTGAACCAGGTTTTAGTTCTCCACTTAGTACACCTTCTTCCATTATTTTTTGAAACCATTCAAAGTAAGTAACTGAACAAGCAGTCTGAAAATCAAGCATCTCTTTACTTGGAGTCAGCAAAGAGATTGAAATAAACTCTTTATATAATTGTTTAAGTGCTTTTTGTTCTTCTTCATAAAAAATACCTACAAATTCTTTAACCTTTTCTCTTGTTGAAATGGCACTATCTAGCTTATCTTTCTTAATTTCATTATATTCTTGCATTAAGATATTTACAATTTCAAAAACGATATCTTCTTTATTTTTAAAGTAATCGTAAATAGTACCCTTACCTACTCCTGCAGTTTTTGCAACCTGAGCAACAGTTAAACCATTGATGCCATTTTCTAAAAACAACTCTTTGCAGGCAAGTGCTATATCTTTTCTTTTTTGTATTTTATCTACAATAATCGCCATATGTTTCCTTTCCAATGGAATGACCGACTGTCGGTCATTTTTCGTATTGTATATTTTCACTACTTAACTATAGATTAAATAAACACTTTGTTTACGATACAGATTTAAACACCATAGCTTAAAATAAAAGGTATAAAATCATAGAATTAGAAAGTGATTCTACTTATTTAAGCTTCATGTTTTTTGCTTCTTAGCAGTAAAATTAAAAAAGCCAACGATATAAATGAAGTAAATATCATTAAAGTAAAGATAGGTAGTAAAGTTCCATCATGAAAATAACTAGCCAATAAACCGACTAAAGATGCAATGGTAAATCCAACAACTCCATTTAAGGCAGTAGCAGTTGCACTTATCTCTTTAAAATGCTCTAACAATAAAGACATAGAGTTACCAAACACAAAACCAAGTGCTCCTATGTAAAGCATAAACCCTATAACTACAACTGGTAAGACTATAACTGATGAAAGAGCAAATAGTAAAACAGCACTAAAAAGTTGCAAAATTATGCCAGATATAAAAAGTCTCATTGATGAGTATTTCTCAAGTAGTTTTATATTTAATCTGCTAAAGATAACCAAACTTACTACATTCAAACTAAAAAACAGACTAAAATAAATCGTATCTAAATTAAAATACTCCATATAAATAAAAGAAGCTTTTGTTATAAAAATAAACAAGCCTGAAAATCCAAAACCACTTGCCAACACCAACAAAACAGCACTCTGATTTTTAAGGATGACTATATAATTTGAAAACATTTTACCAGTTTTGATTTTTGGTGAAGTCTCAGGCAGTTTTGTCACAAAATAAAGTAGTATCAAAGCATAAAGAGATAAAAAAATAAATATAAAATGCCAGTTAAAAAAATGTAGTATCGCAACGCCTATAACAGGTGCCAACATCGGAGCTATCATAATAATCATAGAGATTATAGAAAATATTTTAGCACCCTCTTTTCCGTGAAAAACATCTCTTACAATAGCACTTGTATTTACAACTGCAAAACCACCACCTATAGCTTGAAAAAATCTAAATATCCATAGTTGCTCAACCGAGGATGCTAGACTTATTGAAAATGAAAATACGATATAAACTATCAAACCACCAAAAATAAATATCTTTCTCCCATATCTGTCTGATAGAGGTCCTCCAAGAAGTTGCCCTAATGCAAAACCTAAAAGGTAGATGCTAAGAGTTATCTCTATTTGGTCTATTGAAGTGTAAAATTGGTTTGCAATTTGGGTAAAAGATGGTAAATATACATCAATGGCTAACGGCGTTATTGCCGTAAGCATCGCAAGTATAAAGATAAAACCTTTAGGAAGATTATATTTTGATGTGTTCACTATTGCTCTATTTTACTAGAGCTACTGCATCTATTTCCACTAAAGCATTTTTAGGAAGAGTTTTTACTGCAACAGTTGAACGAGCAGGTTTATGAGAACCAAATGCTTCTTCATATATCTCATTTATTGTAACAAAGTCATCCATAGAAGCTATAAAGATAGTAGTTTTGACAACTCTTTCCATTGAACTTCCAGCTTCTTCTAAAACAGCTTTTAAGTTAGCCAATACTTGTTTTGTTTGAACGACCACATCGCTCTTTAACATAATTCCATCAGGTGTAAGTGCAATTTGCCCAGAAGTGTAAACCATCCCATTTGCTACAACTGCTTGTGAGTATGGACCTATAGCTGATGGTGCTTTGTTTGTTTGTACGAATTTCATATATCTGCTTCCTTATTTTTATATTTGGATACTTAGGAACCTCGAACTTGTTCGAGGCTAGTACATCATTTTAGCCTATTTAATCTCGCCTTTTTTTACTTTGATGGCTCTTTCATTATCAACATCCCTCAAATACGACTTAAAGTCAAACTCATCCCAGTAACCTAAAAAAGTAAAGATTATGTTTTCTTCTGCTGTTACAAAGTAGTGTCTAGGCACAGCTTTAGTGTTGAAGTTTTTTGGTAAGTAGTCTCTATCTCTATCTGCATGAACCAAAACATATTTTAGTCTTAGTAAATCTAATATTTCTTCATTTTGCAAAGTCGTATTTTCAAATTTTCTACACCATCTACAGCTATCTGATGTAACTAAAACATAGACATCTTTTTTCTCTTTTTTTGCAATTTGTAGCGCTTTTTTATAATCATTTGACCAATTGAGTTCTGATGCAAATAGTGAAGATAAAAATAAAATGCTAACTAATATAATGTGTTTCATAAGTTTCTAATCCCAATCATCTAAAATAAACTCGCCAGAGTCAGGCTTTGCCTCATTTATTTCTGGTTCATCATCTGTTGTTTTTTGCTTCAACTCTTCTTTAAACTTTAACTCCAAACCTTTTGAAGTCATAACAAACCCATCAACCTTTAAGTTGCCCTTGTGTATCTCGTTGTGATGCTCTTTACAAAGTGGTATGAGGTTATGTTTAGCGTCTTGATGGAAATGCCCTATAAAGCCAGCTTTATCTGCGAGTGAACGCTCTGAGATATGATGCACATCCTCAGCCATAGCCCCACAAATAACACACTTTGTAACATAAAGCTCTTTGTTATACTTGCTTGTTTTTTTCTTGACTAAAAGCTCTAGCTCATCAAAATCATTTGAGAGTCTTTTTCTTATCTTGTTTGCGGTGTTTAAAAAATCCTCATCCATATGAAGAGATTTTGCAAATTCTAAGCCATAGATGCTACTCCCACTACCAGCTTGAAGCACTCTGTTAAACACAAGTGCATCTTTTGCTTCATCATACTCAACACTAAGATGCAAGTTTACTACATTATCAAGCGTGCTAATCTCTTTCATGTTTGAGAGTTGATGCAGATGTGTTGCAAAGAGAAAAAGTGAGCGAAGTTTTGAGAGTTTTATGATGGCAGATGAAACAATTGCCACACCTGAGAGTGTCTCAGTTCCGTGGCTTATCTCATCTCCAAGTATAAGAGAGCGAACTGTTGCACGGTTAAAAATATTTTTAAGTTCTAACATCTCCACTGCAAAAGTTGAAAGCCCTTTTGCAAGGTTATCTTTTGAGACGATGCGAGTAAAAAGAGAGTCAAACAAAGAGAACTTCATAACAGATGCACTCACAAAAAAGCCAGCTTGTGCCATCAAAACTGCTATGGCGATACTCTTCATCAGTGAAGACTTTCCACTTGAGTTTATGCCATACAAAAGTACACCGTTTATGTCGTGTCCATCATGCACACCAACATCTAGCATAACACTCTTTGGATGTGGCAAGTCCATATATGAGCGATTTCCCATCACAATGTCATTTGGAACATATATGCCAACTCTTTGTTGAGTCTCTATAAGCGGATGGCGTAATTCCATCACCTGCATAAAGTTTTCATCTTCTTTAACATCTACTATCATAGGTCTTGAGTGGTTGTACTCTTGTGCTACTTTTGATGAGCTAACAGCTACATCCAAATCAGAGATATATGAGATGACTCTATCAAAAAGTAGAGTATAACGCCTCTCATAAAGTGCTTGAAGTTTTAAAAACCTATCTTTGACTAAGACTACGATTTTTCTGCGATTTTTCATGATATTGTCAGAGAGAGTATCTGTAAAAG
>Ga0265293_10012371_pt1 | contig 11341 bp, 11 predicted proteins | sample Munlanlewell138R_FD_192505 | JGI IMG/M metagenome (GOLD analysis project Ga0265293, IMG submission 192505) | Leachate microbial communities from a municipal landfill in Southern Ontario, Canada - Leachate well 138R | ecosystem: Engineered > Solid waste > Landfill > Unclassified | place: Canada... | reverse complement strand
ATGTTTTACAACAGCCATCGACTGCATTCATACCTGGATTACAAGAGCCCAAACCAATATGAAGCCGAAATGGCAAAACTGAGAAAAGTGGCTTAACTGAGGTGTACAGAAAAGCTTGACCACGTCATCGACAGATTCTCTGTACTCGCCATAACACAGCGCGATTGCCGTACCACCGCCAAAAAAACAATGCTGCTGACGCAGCAGGTTACCGTCCAAGGCAGACAGCAACAGCTCTATATGCTGATGATGGCGCCGCCTAAACACCTTGGCCAACCTCCCCAAATACCTGTTCCAACCCAGCGATCAATTGCTGCTCCGCTGCCTCCAATGCGCCGATATCCACATGTCGCCAGTTGCGCTGATAAAAACTCCATGCCTCACGGGGAGTCAGCACCTCCACCCCTTGTACCTGCCAGGCTAACTGGCGAAGCTGCGGAAACGCCGACAAACGAATTTGCAAAGGCAACCAACCTTGCTCACCTTCTGGCTTGCCTTCATCCTCTCCGCCATCAACTCCGATCACCAAGGGCAAATCCAGCACATCCAGGGCTGAAAGATAAGCGCCAAAGGTGACAGACAGCTCACCTCGCTCGATACGATGCCAGGTAACCCGAGACATACCCGCCGCCTCAGCAGCAGCAACAACGGTAACCCCCAGCGCCTTTCGGCGAGTGCGTATTTGCTTACCCACGTTGTGGGCTGTAGCGGCCAAGTTAGCATTGTGAGTGGGTGATTGTGCAGGCATATATACCTCAAAAGAATAATATGTATCTTATTGTTGACGTTATGGCTAAAAAGTCAATTATGAGATACAGAAAAATCTAACAGTTATCCCTTCAACGAACACCACAAAACCTGTCTCGTGCAGGCGAGTCCCTACGGGGTTGTGGTTTTGTAGGCCAGTACGAGAAGAAGCTCAGCTACACCTTGCGCACCAGCACCGAGCCGTGCTGAAACCTGCGCTTGATAAGTTGTTTGCGGAGGAGTGGAAGAGGGGTGGGATGCCGGAGAAATGGGATGGGAAGACGGCTGGGCAGACTGTGGCGGAGTTGGAGGGGTGCTGGTTTTGTAGGGGGTTGTTTAAAAAAGGTAGTGGATGTGCCAGGGTGTCACCGTCTTGTTGGGAGTGTTTGTTTGGGGATGGGTTGTGGTCGCCGGCGGGCATAACGACTTCGGCAAGGCCAGGTGTCGATTGCCGCTGCAGAATGACAGGTGGGCGGCTATGTCTTACCATAACCCGATCACCCAATGAGCCACAACAGAACGGGAACATGAAGGTCACAACGCACAAGCAACCCACAAAACCATCAAAGAAAGCCCGATCATCCAGCGAAGTCCGATTTGACAAGGCTTGGCAACGGGTAGTCAACCAGCAGAAAAAGAACAACAAATTGCGCGAAGGGGTACAAGCCTTTGCCGAAAGTGTCAAGGATGTCATCGGGGCCCAGGAGCAGGTCTATGCCAGGCTCTTGTACCAGAGCTGTTTGCACCTGCTGCCTTTTTATACCCGCAAGTCACTGGCCCACTGGCAGCGGGAGGCGCTGCTTCACTGGTTGACGGAATACATTGACAGCATCCGCCACAATCCCTTCGCCGCAGGCCTCGATCTGACGCCGCTGCTGGAGCAGATGGAGAGCGTGATGGCAGAAGTACATCCAGAGTTGGCATCGATGTTCTCGGATGAAGCCGAGGCTATGGCGGGGGATGAAGCACCTTTTTTCGATGAGCAGGATGCTCAGGAGGCCATGGGTGATCTGTTCGAAGAGTTGGCAGCCGACTTTGGCGACGATCCCGGCTTTGAAGAGTTTGCCCAGTGGTTCAATGATCAGCAGGAATTCATGGGTTTTGATCAGCCACAACAGGACGAGGCCCTGGCGCTGGAAAAATTGATGAAAGGCTCATCTCTGAATAAATTGTTCCGCAAGGTAGCCCGCGTGCTGCACCCGGATCGGGAGCAGGATGAACAGGCTCGGGTGGAAAAAACCCGACTGATGAGCGAGCTGGTCGAGGCGCGGGACAGCAACGACCTCATCACCATCTTTGCCCTGTACACGCAATATGTCGGCGAATCACCGCTGCAGGAATTGGGCGGCGACCTGGAGAACGCGACGCTGCTGTTGCAGCGTCAATTTTATCAGCTGCGTGGGCAGGAGGATGACATAATTCACGAAGACCCTGTTGCCGGTATTTTGTACAAGCGCTTTTATGGGAAATCAAAAAAATCTACCTTGCAGAATCTGGAGCGCCACCGCGAGGAACTGGAGGAGAGAGTGGCGAGTCTCCAGGCGCTCTGTATACGAGTGACCAGTGTGAACAAGCTGAAGCCGTACCTTGAAGAGCGCTGGGAGTATATGAACAGGGATTATCCGTTCGAATTCGACTGATGATCCACGCGCACTACCCCTGTACATAGGAGTCTGCCAGCAGGCGACCTCATGTGGTGGCTCGATGGTTGTGTCGCCTGCGGGCAGGCTCCTACCGGGAGATGCTGGTGGGGGTGTAGGAGCTTGCCTGCAAGCGACCGGTATCGTAGGTATGATTGGGATGGGTGTTTGCCCCCGATCTATCCTGACAGAGGGGGCGGCGGAACAAACCTCTGGTACTTCAGTCTACAAACAAAGTTATTGGGAACAAGCCTGGGAGTTGTTTTGAGGGATTCAGAAATTACTGGAATTGAGATGGCTCGTTACCGCTATCTTTTTGTATTTGCGCTGACGTTGACGTTGGTAGCGTTGTTGATGCCCGGCTCGGTGATCGATGTGGCTAGGTCGTGGGCGCTTGGATGGTGGCCTTGGCGGGGCTCGGGTATTGATTCAGGTATTTTCTCTGTCGATAAGCTCATCCATCTGGGGTTGTTTGGTTTTTGTGGTTGGGCTCTTGTGCATGGTTGGATGAGCTCGGCCCGCCGTTGGTTGCTATTTTATGTGCCGTTGTTGGCGTTTGGGGTGGTAACCGAGGTGCTGCAGCATTTTGTTCCCGGGCGCGGGGCCGATCCGCTGGATTTGGTGGCGGATGGTGTGGGGGCTAGCTTGGGAATGGTTTTTGCGTTTGGGCAGGTGAAGAGTGCTTCGTAGGCTGTTTGTCGTGTGTTGAGGGAGTCGCCTGCAGGCAGGCTCCTACAGGGGGATGTCGGTGCGGGTGTGGGGGTTTGCCTTTAAGCGACAGTTGTTTGGGGCCGGATGGTTGTCGCCTGCGGTGCATGTGGGGTCGCCGTGCGGGTGTAGGAGCTTGCCTGCAAGCGACCTGGATGGTGGATTTGTCGCCTGCAGGCAGGCTCCTACAGGGGGGATATGTTCTTGTAACATGCCTGTGGTCGACAATGTTTTTTCCAGGGAAGGAGGACGCCATGGACGGGCGTGGTCAGCACCGGCTTCGCAAGGGTCGGATCAGTGAGGTGGGGCGTATTTACCATGTAACGTTGGTATGCCATCAGCGGCAGAGGGTTTTTGGCGAGTTGATGGCCGGGCGTTGTGTGGTGAGGGCATTGATGGCGGTTGAAGAGGCTGCGGCGACCTTGGCTTATGTGGTGATGCCGGATCATGTTCATTGGATGATGCAGTTGCAGCCGGACGGTGATTTGTCTCCGGTTGTGCAGAAAGTAAAGGCGCTTGCGGCGCGCGAGTTGGTGTCGATGAGGTTTTGCAGCCGACCCGTGTGGCAGAAAGGTTTTTATGATCGCGCCGTACGCCGGGATGAGGATGTCGCCGATATCGCCCGGTATGTGGTGGCGAACCCGTTGCGGGCCGGGATTGTCCGATCGGTGAGGGTTTATCCGTTGTGGGATGCATGTTGGTTGTAAGGGTCGCCGTGCGAATGTAGGAGCTTGCCTGCAAGCGACCGGCGATTTTTTGATATCATCGGCGCATGACAATACATAGAATATTCGCAGCCGTGTACCCGTTAACATTCCGCCACCTGTTGCTTGGCCTGGCGTTGCTGTGCCTGGTGCTGGCGTCGCTTGTCGCGGTGGCTGCAGAGGAGACTTACGAAACAGGCCGCCTGGCTTATCAGCAGGACGATTTCGTCGAGGCAGAGCGTATCTGGCGGCAGTTGGCGGAGCAGGGCGAGGCGCGGTCGCAATTTTTTCTTGGCGTGCTCTACGATGAGGGGCGGGAGCCCGTCGGCAAGGACGACGCCAAGGCTTTCCACTGGTTTGAGAAGGCCGCCGGGCAAGGTCATGTCAATGCTCAATTCAACCTCGGTAATGCCTATATAAATGGGCGCGGTACTGCCAAAGATCCCGAGCGGGCCGTGTATTGGTGGCAAAAGGCTGCGGATGCTGGCTTTCCCAGCGCCCAGTTCAACCTGGCCATTCAGTACTATCAGGGCGGCGGTGTCGATAAAGACTGGGATAAGGCCGTTTTCTACTTCAACCAGGCTGCGAGCAACGGCCATGGAAAGTCGCAGAAACTGCTGGACAGTGGTCGTGTGCCGCGTTTGGAAAACACAGCCCAATCCGATTCTGACCGCGCCGTTCAGGAGCAGTCATCCCAGAAAGAGCCTACCGGTGATGCTGTGCCGTCCGGGGCAGGCTGGTTGGCCACGCAGAACCCGGGATACTACACGATCCAACTGGTGGTAGCCGGCAGCGAGGATGGGCTTGATCGCCTGATAGCCCGTCACAAGCTGTTGAACGAAGCGGTAAAAGTGCCTATCCATCGTGATGGAAAGACTCTCTACTACCTGCTCATGGGTAGCTTTGCCGAGCGCCGCGAAGCCAATTTGCGTATCGAGTCTCTGGCGCCTGAGCTGCGTGCCAGCAAACCCTGGGCGCGCCCCTTTGCTGAGCTTCAGCCCTTGGTGAAGGGCAGCTAACGGCTACCGTTTTCTATCTCGGCACCGCGGCGTCGCGAGGGCAGGGTTGACGCGAGAATTCCCACAGCGCATATCACGATGAAGGTGGCGGCATTGGCGGGGATCTGCAGATTGAAATCAGCCACGGAATGGATCAGTAGAGCAAGGATGGCCATCGCCGCGCCAAATCCCACACCGCTGCGATAGCGGGATTGCTGATTCCACATGGCGCGCAACGCCTGATACAGCGAGAGCAGGGCAAACAGCGCCAGGGGGAGGGCGCCGATCAAGCCAAATTCAGTGACGAATTGCAGATAGTCGTTGTGAGCGTGATCGAAATCCTTGCCAATTTCCGGTCCGGGGTATTTCTGGAAGGTGGTTTCAAAGGTGCCCGCACCAAACCCGGTAAGGGGTCGCTCACGGAACTGCGCTATCACATAGCGGGCTACATCATCGCGGTCTACGTTCTCTTTCAGAACGACTTCGCCTTCTACCACCACATCTTCAAAGCGGGTTTCAACGATGCGGTCTCTCAACCTTTCGAGACCGAAGTACTGGCTGACGATCAACACATCGATGGCGATCAGGCTCGCCAGAATCAGGCCATTGCGCAGGCGATGCTCCCGGGTGATCAGTACGAACAGGCCGCCGATCACCAGCAGGCTGCTGAAAAACCCGGTATTGCCCATGCGGGATTGCGTGAGTACCAGGGCGATCACCATGATGGCAAGCGCCAGGCGCAGCAGAAATTTGTAGCTGAGCAGCAGTTCCAGCACGCTGACCAACGTGATCCGGTCGCCTTTGCGTTGCGAGAGCATCAGGCCGATGCCGCAGGCAATGGTCATTTCCAGGTAGCCGGCCAGGTGGTTACGGTTGAGAAAGGTGCCGGAGGTGGCGACACCGCTGGCGCCGTAATCCGAGCGAGGGCCGAATAGCACCCAGTCGGAGCCCGATAGGCGAATCAAACTGCCATAAAAGGCCTGCACGGTGCCGCTGATGACCAGTACCGCCAACAGCAGGCTGAGCTTTTTGCGGCTGTTGAACTCAACCAGCACCAGGTAGTAGAGCAGGGTGTAGCTCAGGCCCAGCATCAGATAGCGGAAGGTTTCTCCGCTGTCAGCGGTAATCCCGAATGCCCACTGAACAAATACCCAAAGCTGCGCAAGGCACAGCAGCGCGAGGGGTATCCAGGCGGGGCGCGGCGGCAATAATGACTGGTTTTTTCGCAGCTGGCCGGCAGCCTTGGTCAGCGCCAAGAAGCCGATAGCGACAAAAAACAAACTGGTGGCCCAGTCGCGATTGCTGCCAAGAGGCAGCGGCAGCCATACGAGCAGGATAAGGATCGACCAGGTGAAGAAGGTTGCGTCTGATGATGGATGAGAAGCGCGCGAGCGGGCGTGGTGCACTGGTAGGAAAGCCATGTCTGCTTGTTTTGCGTGCATGGTAGGGGAAGGGGCAGGTGGCGACAAGGGGTATTGCATAGTGGGCGACTCGTGAATTGCCGCTACGGGGTATGCGACCGCGTGGACTGGGATTGTCACAAATTGCTTATTTGGCGCCAGAAAAGAGTTATTGGTTGTTTTTTGTGCAGATTTGCTCGTTTTCTAGGTTTATAATCCCGCCCATTTCGTGTTGCGGCTTGACGTATGAGCAGCATGAGCCAAGAATTCTTGAAATGGGGAAGGGCTGGCCTCAAAAAAACAGCGAAAAATTTGTGAAATTCTGATTGAGAATTCTGAGATTGCCGAAAAGTGGCTTGTACAGGGAATAGTTAATATGCCAGAGTTGTTCTGGTTGCTTGTTTTATCGATCTGATGGTTTTTTGTACTTTTTTGTATGTTTGTGCGCTTCTGCGTTTCGTTGTTGATATAACACTTGGAACAAGGTGTAGGATTTCAGGGGACAGGTCGCCATTGGCCATGGATTTGTTAGAGGAAATGTCCGGGCTGGGCATAATATCATGGAATATAGAGGTTAGTTATGCGCCATTCAGTAAGGCTCCTTTCATTTGCCGCAGCGATATCCGTGGCACCACTCGCATCGTTCGCCGACCCGGCTACTCTCTCCGCGCTTCAGCAAGCGGGGGTTGAGCTGTCTTCCGAGCTTTCTACAAAGGTAGAAGGCGCGCAAGGAGAGGCATTGGCCAGCGCTATCGCCGATGTCGTGGGTTCTCTCGGCCAGGATGGCGAAGCTATTCAGGCAGCAATTACCGCGGCTGTATCGGCATCCCCGGACCTGGCGATGGAGATTACCTCGGCCGTCTGTCTGGCCCACCCCGGTGTTTGCGCCGTTGTCGCAGGGGCCGCCGCGAAAGCAGCGCCGGGCATGGCTCCCGATATTGCAGGGGCCGCAGCACATGCCGTGCCCACACAGCAGGACATGATTGCCAATACCGTGATCGCTTCTGTCAATAACCCATCCATGAATGCCGCCATCCAGCGGGCCGTGATAGGTGGATTTGGCGACAACCAGCCAGAGGAAAACGCGTCTGGCGGTCAACCGAGCCCAAACTGAGCCAGTCTTTGCTGGGGCTGTTCCTCTGCCGGAGATAACCCCGTTTGAGACAGATAGATAGTGCTCACCAGTCTATTGCCTGAACAGCGAGTTGCCTCAGGGGTATCCGCCAGGTAGTGGCCACAAGGACGGACACAAGGAGTTCGTAATATGTTCAAGTCCCCCAAAATTTTGTTTGCAGCCCCTCTGGCCGCCGCGGTTGCCGCCGCCCCGGCCCTTGCCGTTGAACCAGAAAGTATCGACCTTGGCAGTGGTGTCAGCGTTACACCTCTCCTCGATCTGGAAGTTGGATACGATGACAATATCCGTGGCGTTGGTGTAGGCGAGGAATCCAGTTGGGTTACCCGCATCAGCCCCAGCGTGCTACTGGAAGCCTTGAGAGGCTTGAATCTTTATCAGCTCAAATACAAGGCGGATATCAATACCTATCATTCCTCTCAGGATGACAACCACGTAAATCACAAGCTGGAGGGCCTTGGCACTCTGGTTTTTGATCAACGTAACCGCCTCACCCTGAGCGCCGACTATGCAGAAACCGAGCAGGTGGCCAATTCGCGCTACGCCGGCATCAGCGACCAGTTCAATACCGCGAGTGTCGGCGCCGTTTACGGGTTTGGTGTGCCCGCTGCGACTATCAATCTGGACGCCGGCATCAAGCACACGTGGCGCAGAACCGATAATGCCGGTGGCATCAACGATGATCGCGAATACGATAACTTGGGCCTGAATGGTATTGTTTATTATCGTATCAGCCCTAAAACTCGCGTGTTGGCGGAATACCGCTATGAAGAACGTGAATACGAGCTTTCCGGCTCAACCTTGGACAACGACAGGGATATCGTGCTGTTGGGTGTTACCTGGGACGCCACCGACAAGTCAGTGGGCACGATAAAAGCCGGTTATGAAAAGCGTGATTTCGATGACGCCTCGCGCGGTGAGATCAGCAGCAGTTTCTGGGAACTGGATTTCACCTGGCAGCCGCGGCCGCTTTCGACCATCACAGTCGGCACCCACAAAGAGTCTCGAGAAGGTGAGTTGACGGCGGACTACGTTGAAACCACCAGCTATGATATTGCCTGGAACCAGCGCTGGACCCATCGCATACATTCCGATGTGTTCTACGGCTTCCTGGAAGAAGATTTCGTGGATCAGAGCCGTACAGACGATATCAACCGGGCGGGCGTGCGCTTGAATTATGATCTGTTGCGCCAGGTCACGGTGGGTGTTGGCTATACTTACTACGACCGCGACTCTCCCCTCGCCATCCGCGATTACGATCGCAATATTTATATGCTCAACGTTAACTTTAGCCTGTAAGGCTGGCGCTGGCGGAAAATTGAGTCCGAACAGGTTGGGCCTGCGAGCAGGCCCAATTCACATTCATGATTCGGTGTGCGGTTCTCCTGATTTTTTTCGATTGACGCGGGAGAAAGTCGAGATTGCTGTTGTCAGAGGCGAGAGCTTGCTGGTGGCGGCTAGGAGCATGAATGATCAACGGTTGCGATCTGATCAGGGTGCAGACTTGATCCAGCATGGTAGTGGTTTAACTCAAATACTGCACAGCGCAGAGAGATAGCGAGTGAATTCATTTGTCATACCCTATGCCCGTCTCCTGTGGGCATGCCTTTTTTTGTTTCAGCATGACTCCAGCACCGAACTTCGCTGGACTACGCCTAAGCCCGCTACAGCAGGTTTATCAATAACTTAGGCGAATTCATCATATGCCGGTGCTTTCCGAAACTTGACCCGGCTTCCGACCGCTTGGCTCCCAACAGGCTCCTGGAAACGGGTCTTCCAAAGGAGTCAGCTATGGCCAAGATCAAACTCACCAAGTCCGCAGTCGATGCGGCACAACCCCAGGCGCAGCCCGTCGAGCTGCGCGACACGCTTGTTCCCGGCTTCCTGTGCAAGATCACGCCGGCCGGTCGCAAGGTCTTCATGCTCCAGTACCGGACGAACGCCGGCGAGCGCCGCAAGCCCGCGCTGGGCCAGTACGGAGAACTGACCGTTGAACAGGCCCGCTCGTTGGCGCAGGAATGGCTGGCCCAAGTGCGCCGGGGCGGCGATCCCGGCGCCGCCAAGACCGAGGCGCGCAAGGCGCCGACGGTCAAGGAATTGTGCGCGAAGTTCATGGAGGACTACTCCAAGCACCGCAACAAGCCCAGCACGCAGAAAGGCTACCAGGGCAACATCGACCGCAACATCATTCCGATCCTGGGCCGCATGAAGGTGCAGGACGTGAAGCGCCCCGACGTGGCGGCGATGATGAAGAAGCTGGACTACAAGCCGGGCGAGGCGAACAAGGCGCTGGCCGTCCTGCGCAAGATGTTCAACTTGGCCGAAGTTTGGGGCTATCGCCCGGACGGCTCTAACCCGTGCAGGCATATTCCGCTGTACACCGGCGGCAAGACAACCCGCCTTATCACCGACGACGAGATGGCCAAGCTGTTCAAGTACCTTGAACAGATCGAGGCTGAGGGCCTGGTGCCCTATGTCATCCCGCTGGCGATCCGCCTGCAATTCGAGTTCGCGGCCCGGCGCTCCGAAATCGTGCTGCTCGAATGGGAGTGGATCGACTTGGAAAACCGGCGGGTGGTTTGGCCGGACAGCAAAACCGGCGGCATGTCCAAGCCCATGAGCGAGGAAGCCTACCGGCTGCTCTCGACGGCTCCCCGGCAGGAAGGCAACCCCTACGTGCTGCCATCTCCGCGTCATCCGGGAGAGCACCTAACCACCGGCGAGTATTACAACGGCTGGAGCCGCACCCTCAAGGCGGCCGGCGTGCCGCACGTCGGCACGCACGGCATCCGCCACCGCTCGGCCACCGACATCGCCAACTCGGGCATCCCGGTGAAGGTTGGCATGGTGCTGACGGCGCACAAGACCGTAACCATGTTTATGCGCTACATCCACACCGAGGATGACCCGGTGCGCCAGGCGGCTGAGCTGGTAGCAAACCGGCGGCAGACCATCACTGGTGCCCGGAAGCCTGCGGAGGCCACAACATGAGCAAGCGCAAAACATCTGTTGCGTCGTCCGCAGCGCCTTCGGCGCTGCTGGGCGACATCCGGGCACTGATCGAGGCGTCGCGGCAACGCGCCGCCTCGGCGGTTAATGCGGAACTGACCCTGCTGTTCTGGCGTATCGGCCAGCGCATCCATACGGAGGTGCTGGCCGGCCAGCGGGCCGGGTACGGCGAGGAAATCCTGCCGACCCTGGCCGAGCAGCTTGCCCGTGACTACGGCCGCGGCTTCGGAGAGAAGAACCTGCGCCGGATGGTCAAGTTCGCCGCCACCTTCCCAGATGAGCCAATTGTCGCGACACTGTCGCGACAATTGAGCTGGTCGCATTTCGTCCTGCTGCTGGCCCTCAAGGAGCCCATGCAGCGGGACTACTACGCGCAGATGGCCGGCGCTGAACGCTGGAGCGTGCGCACATTGCGCGAGCGCATCGATTCGATGTTGTACGAACGCACGGCGCTGTCGAAGAAGCCTGAAGAAACGATCGCACAGGAACTGGCGACCATGCGTGACGCACAGCGCATCTCACCCAGCTTGGTCATGCGCGACCCGTACATACTCGACTTCCTCGGTCTGCGGGACATTTGGCAGGAAGGCGACCTGGAAGCGGCGATCATCCGGGAAATGGAATCCTTCCTGCTGGAGCTGGGCGCGGGCTTTTCCTTCGTCGCCCGGCAGAAGCGCATCCAGATCGACAATGAAGATTTCCACCTGGATCTGCTGTTCTACAACCGCAAGCTGCGCCGGCTGGTGGCGGTGGAGTTGAAGGTCGGCGAGTTCAAGGCAGCCTACAAGGGGCAGATGGAGCTTTACCTGCGCTGGCTCGATAAGCATGAGCGGGAGCCGGAAGAAGCCTCGCCGCTGGGGATCATCCTCTGCACTGGTGACCTGCCCGGGGATTTTCGGACCAGCTAAAACTTGAGAGGATGGCTTCCTGACAAGAGAGGAAGTCATGAAGAAGGGTCGTTTCAGCGAAGAACAAATGGTCAAGCTGCTGCAGGAGGCTGACC
>Ga0265293_10012370_pt1 | contig 11343 bp, 11 predicted proteins | sample Munlanlewell138R_FD_192505 | JGI IMG/M metagenome (GOLD analysis project Ga0265293, IMG submission 192505) | Leachate microbial communities from a municipal landfill in Southern Ontario, Canada - Leachate well 138R | ecosystem: Engineered > Solid waste > Landfill > Unclassified | place: Canada... | reverse complement strand
TAACTCTAATTGCATTAGCAATTGTGCTATTAGAATTAGTTGGCCCGGTGGCCATAGTAGAGGGGCCATACCCGTTCCCATCCCGAACACGGAAGTCAAGCCCTCTTACGCCGATGGTACTGCGTAACACGTGGGAGAGTAGGTAGCCGCCAGGCCTTTTTTTTATAAAAAAATCTTTTTACATCCTATCCAAATAAAAAGAAAGCCTTCAAATTACCTATTATTTCACCAACTTGATACAACCAATTAAATGATCGATCATAGATATAGTGTTTAGATAGTGACATCTATAAAATATTTTATGAATAATATTAAAGTGGTTTACTTTTTCTCCTACAATGGTATGAGGCTTTTCTATTGGTATTTTGTTGTAAATCCTAAATCTATAGTTTTAATGAAAAAGAAATAGGGAAGAATAAACACCAGCAAAACAGTCTTTATTTAAACAATTTCTTGCTGGTGTTGACGTGCTTTGTAGCAGTGGTTAGCTAATAAATGTATTAACCTCCCAAGTATGCACTCTTAATTCTTTGGTTTTGCTCTAGAGATTCTACACTACCTTCAAGGACAATACTACCTACTTCGACAATGAGGGCCCTTTCAGAAACTGAGAGAGCTGCTTTGGCATTTTGTTCAACCAAAAGGAGAGTTTGGCCATCTTGGTGAACTTTGTTAAGAACATTAAAAACCTCTCCAACATATCTGGGAGATAGCCCCATTGAGGGTTCATCAAGTAACAGTAACTTTGGTTTAGCCATTAATGCTCTGGCAATAGCCAACATTTGTTGCTCCCCACCAGATAATGAACCACCTTTTTGAGTGATTCTTTCTTCTAGCCTAGGAAATAAAGAAATAACGTAGTCATAATCTTTTTGTATTTCTTCCTTATCTTTACGCAAATAAGAGCCCATCATTATATTTTCTTTTACTGTAAGCTGTGGGAAAATTCCTCTACCTTCGGGAACATGAATCATTCCTTGGGAGACTAAACGGAAATCAGCACATGTGGTTACATCCTCTTCATTATAATATATGCTTCCCGATTTTGGCTTTATCATTCCACTAATAGTTTTTAACAAAGTAGTTTTTCCTGCGCCATTAGCACCTATAAGAGCAACAAATTCTCCAGCTTCAATACTAAAAGAAATATCGTGAAGAATGTGTGCAGCTCCATAAAAGGTATTAACCTTTTCTAATTTGAGAATTTCATGGTTTTTTAAATTATTAATATTCTTTTTTGCTTTATCATGTTTCTCATTATTGGTAGCCTCTCCTCCTAAGTAAGCTTCTATAACAGTTGGATCATTTTGTATTTCATTAGGAAGTCCTTCTGCAATTTTAATTCCACAATCAAGAACAGTAATTTTATCTGCTAGAGAGCAAACCATTTTCATATCGTGATCAATCAAAACTACTGTTATGCCTGAATCCCGTATCTTCCTCACTATAGTTGACAAATGGTTCTTCTCTGTTGGATTCATTCCAGCTGCAGGCTCATCTAATAATATCAATCTTGGTTCAGTAGCTAAGGCACGTGCAATTTCAACTAACCGCTGCTGTCCATATGAAAGGCTACTAGCAGGGTAATCTTTATATTCTAAAATACCTACGAAGTCTAAGGCTTGTTCAGCCTTTTTTTTGAACTCTATTTCATCATTCTTAATCGTTGGCAAACCAGCTAATACAGAAACTATCTTAGACTTTTCACGACACTGTGTTGCTACAATAACATTATCTAATACACTTAGCCCTTTGAACAACTCAATATGTTGAAAGGTTCTTGCAATGCCTTTACGGGCAATTTGAAAAGTTTGAGTTTTGTCTATCGGCATATTTTCAAACTCTATAGAACCCTCAGTTACAGGTATGTATCCAGTCAAAACATTGAACATTGTTGTTTTTCCTGATCCATTAGGTCCAATTAGCCCCCTAATTTCACCTCGATTTACCGAAAAATCAACACCACCTAGGGCAACGACTCCCCCAAAATTCTTAATGAGATTTTTAACGTTTAGTATAATATTAGAAGAATCACTCATTCTATTCTCTCCCTAAAAGCTTTGTCTTGAAAAATAAAAAGGAGTCAATACCTCCACCTATAAGACCACGAGGTAGGAAGATGGTAAACAGTACAATTAATAAAGAATAAACAGCCATTTGCCATATACCCATAAAACGGAATAGCTCTGGTAAAATCGCAATAATAAGTGCACCTAGAACTGATCCTGGGATAGACCCAACTCCACCAACAACAATCATTGTAAGAGCCAAGACACTTAGGTTCATGTTATAAATATCAGGACTTATGGTTGTCATGTAGTGGGCATAAAGGGAACCTCCTGCTCCACCAAATGCTGCTGACATTATAAAAGCTTGGATTTTGTAGAACGATATGTTAACACCAAGACTTTGTGCTGAAGTATCACTTTCTCGTACAGCCTTTAGGCTCCTCCCAACTCTAGAGTTTTCAATTCGCATAGCTAAAATCATTGCAATAAGAAGTAAAAAAGCAACAAAAAATATCCACTGGTTAAGTGACACAATTTTTATACCAAAAATAGAAGGTGCGCCAATCCCGACAACTCCCATTGGACCATTTGTCAACTTTACCCATTGAGTCAATATAGTCTGAATTATACTGGCAAAGCTCGTTGTAACTAAAACTAGATAAACTCCTCCTCTCACTTTGAGAGCGGGATAACCAATCACTAAACCAGCAACTCCTGCGAATAAGATTGCAATAATAAAGGCAAACCAGAAGTTTAGACCAAGTTTTGTGGTTAACAAGGCTGAAGAGTAGGATCCTATTGCATAGAAACCAGCCATTCCTAAGTTAATTTGGCCACAAAGACCAGTTATTATATTTAGCCCAATCGCTAAAAATCCATATATTCCTCCTATAATCAGAATATGAGAAATATAAGGATCACCAACTAGTAACGTAGCTATGGCTATAAAGGGAAATGCTAAAATAATCCAAAAAGGGGTTTTAGTATTATTTAACTTGCTAAGAAATCTCATGCCTTCCTCCCTGGACCAGCATCAAATAATCCACCTGGCTTGAACATAATAATTAGTATTAAAATTATAAAAGACACTGCATCTTTAGCTTGTGAAGTAAAGATTCCTCCTGCTAGGTTTTCTATTACACCCAATAGTAAACCACCTATAACAGCACCTGGGATATTTCCAAATCCTCCTATAACTGCAGCAGTAAAAGCTTTTGAGTTTATTGCTACACCCATTGTTGGGGTTACAAAAAACTTTGGAGCTAGTAAAATACCTGCAAGGCCTGCTAAACCGCTAGCTATAATAATTGTCAAAGCGTCAGTCATAAGGTGATTTATTCCCATTAAGCCTGCTACTGATCTGTTTTGGGAGGAAGCTCTCATAGCTGTCCCAATTTTTGTCCTTGTCAAAAAAACCCATAAAAAAGATGCTGCTAGCAAGCTAAACGCTAAAATAAACACATCTTGTGGGACAATATATACTCCTCCAATAACTATGGGAGTCATCGGAAAGATAGGGGGATATGGTTTCCCAGTTGAGCCCCAAATCATTATAGCAATACTTTGAAGTAACATTTGTACAGCTACACAACCACCAATAACAAAAAGAAAACCAGTTTTTGTTGTTGGCCTTATCACAAGGATATAGATTAGAAATCCAAAAAGCGAAGCAAAAAGAGTACCTATTATAAAGGCAGGAACGAAGGGAAGCTTTGCTCCCCCCCATTCTCCTGTAACAAACATAAGAGATACTGAAGCCGCAATCATCAATAGCTCACCTTGGGCAAAGTTGACAACACGAACACCACTCCAAAGCATTGAATGTGCTAAAGCAACTAAGCCATACACGCCCCCTATTGCTAATCCGCTTACGATTAATTGAACAATAACTGGTAAAGAATTCATACGTATCTCCTATTAGATTAGTCTGATTTTAATTGTAGAATGCTGGAACGCCGTCCTTAATAATTCCAAATTGCATAGAGTGTAATCCTTCTCCAGTTGAATCAAAGTCGAAGACACCTTCTACACCCTTAAATGTATTTTCCCTTAGGGCTTTTTCGATTGCTTTAGGATCAGTTGAACCAGCTTTTTCTATTGCTTCTGCCAGCATATAAATAGAGTCATATCCAGTTGCTGCAAAATCGTCAGGTGATTTACCACCACTAATTTCAATAAAAGATTTTACAAAAGAAACAACTTGAGGATCAGGGTTTGATGATATAAATCCAGCTGCAAAAATAAGTCCTTCGCCAGCACCACCAGCTGCATCAAGGGTTGTTGAACCTTCAATTCCTGCACCACCAGCAAATTTCATTGTTAGTCCCATTTGTCTTGCTTGTTTCATAGCCAGTCCCATATCTGTCATTGGACCGATTAAAACTAAAACGTCTGGGTTAGTTGCTTTTACTTTTAATAATTGAGAGCTGAAATCTTTATCTCCAGGAGTAAAAGTCTCATCTGCAACAACTGTTTGTGGGCTGCTAACCAACGCCTCTTTTATTGATTTCATTCCACCAATACCATAATCTGCTGAATCATGAAGAACAGCAATTCGGCTATATCCATTGTCTTTCAAAAATAGAGCAAGAGATCCAAACTTTACATCATCATTTGCTCTTGTTCTAAATACCCATGGATTACCTTGTTCACAAATATTTGGAGCAGTTCCATGAGGTAGGTGTGGAATACCTGCTTTTTCTATGACGGGTAACATAGCTAAAACTGGAGAGCTTTGAGCATCACCTATTACCGCTACAACGTTGTCACGATAGATGAGTTTGTTCAATGCTGCAACAGCTTGAGCAGGAACACCTTGAGAGTCCTCAAACTTAAGTTCTATGGATCTACCAAGAACTCCACCTGCTGCATTGATTTCTTTAGCAGCTAATTGAGCACCATAACCTTGCATTTCACCTAATCCTGCATTATCTCCGGTGCGGGCCGCTACTGCTCCAATAACGATTGGACCAGTAGATACATCTTTTGACCCCTGTGCCATTAATGGTGACAGAATCAGGGACAATACTGCGACAACTAAAAACATTCTTAATAATTTATTCATGTTTTCCTCCTATCGATAATTTAGTATTGTCTGTATTTTAATTAATTGTCAAGCATTTTTTGAAACAGGATTTCAATTTTGATATCCGATGTTATTTGAAATTTCCAACGCACTAGCTACAACTGGGCCAGCTAATGATTTCATTCTCTCGTCATTAAGGCGAACTGATGGTCCTGAAATACTTATTGAGGCTATAACATCTCCATTAAAGTCTCTTATTGGTGCGGCAATACATCTAACACCCTCTTCATGTTCTTCATCGTCAAAACAATATCCTCTCTCTCGAATCCTTTTTAATTCGTTTTCTAAATCTAGTCGATTGCCAATAGTATTTTTTGTGAATGTTTTAAAATCAGTTTCAGAAAGATATTGCTCCAGCTCCTCCTCTTGTGACCATGCTAGTAGAACTTTACCTACGCCGGTACAATATTTTGGAGCAGAGCTTCCTACCCGAGACTGCATGCTAACTCTAAGAGAGTGTTTAGATTCAATTTTATGCAGGTAAACGAGTTGCCCATTGTGATTAATAGCTAAGTGGACAGTTTCTTCCGATAATGCAGCAAGTTTTTTCAATGTTGGCATTGCTTGGTTTGCCAAATCTATTTTTAAAAATATTGTCATCCCAAGTTGAAATAGTTTTAACGTAATAGAATACATATCGTTCTCATCTTGTGTAACATACCCTAACCCTATTAGGGTTCCTAGGAATCGGTAAACAGTGCTTTTATTTTCTTCAACCTCTTTAGCTAGTTCAGTTAATGAGATCTTTTCATGATTAACTAAGGCTTCAATAATTTTCATTGTTTTCAATACTGCAAGGACATTTGTAGGCTCTTTTGTGACTTTGTCGTTTTTGTCTTTCTCCATCTAAAACTCCTATAATACTTTTAAATAAACACTCTAAAAGATAAAAATATGGTGGCAACAAGAAGTTATTGTACTATAAACTAGCACCAGATTTAAATCAATAAAGCGTTATTTTTAAAACACTGTTTCAAAAATGTTTGACTTTTTTCTTTTCTTGTGTTTTCATATAGACACTATACCATTTGAATTATTGGAGGGAAACATGAAACACATTGTTAAAGAAAGACGAGAAGTAAATGAGGAACTTATCAAAAAGTTTGTCGAGTTAGAGAGTGTGATGAGCATATCATGTGTTGTTGGAGATTGTTTAGAGCGTGATGGCATCATGAACAGTTCAATGAAAATGAAGAGCATAAATAAACCTTTTATTGGGCCCGCTTTTACAGTGAAGCTTTCTTCAGGATTTTTAGCTGATTGTCTTGAAATATTCAAATATGTAAAACCTGGTGATGTTGTTGTAATTGATGCTTTTGGTGACACAGAAACTTCTGTATGGGGAGGACTGATGGCAGGCTTAGCTAAAAATGCTGGAGTAAGAGGTGCTGTTATTTGGGGATCAGTTCGTGATACTGATGAAGCTAGATTTCTAGAGTTTCCTCTTGTATCAAAGTCAGTGACACCCAGAGGAGCTCACAGTCCTTTTACACAAATTTTTGAGCCAATAGAACTAAACACGACCATTTCTTGTGGTGGTGTAGTGGTTAACCCAGGAGATATTGTTGTTGCAGACGAAATAGGCGTTACAGTGGTTCCTTATGATCAAGCAGAAGAAATTTATGCTAAAGCTGCAAAGCAAGCAAAAGATGAGGAAGGTGCTCGAAACGAAATCCTTAAAGGGGCGACAGTTGCTGAGTTATTATCAAAGTTTGATAGGATTTAAAAATGGGTAATCATAAAAATAACATCAAAGAAATTTTAAAAGGCAACAAAATTATTGCTGTACTGGTTATTGATGATGTTGAAAATGCAGTACCTGTGGCTAAGCATCTTATTAAAGGGGGCATTAATGCAATAGAGCTAGCCCTCCGAACAGAAGCTTCAGTAGATGCTGTGAAGGAGATAAAAGAACAAGTACCGGAAATGATTGTAGGTGTTGGAACAGTACTTACTCCAAGCCAAGTTGATGCTGTAGCTCCTTTTGCAGATTTTATTGTTACTCCGGGTTGTAATCCGAGTGTTATAAAAGCAGCAAATGAGAGGGGCATACCAATTGGCCCAGGAATCGCTACTCCATCAGATATTGAAGTAGCAGTTGAATTGGGCTGTAGAGTTCTAAAATTATTTCCAGCAGAACCAATGGGAGGAATACCTTACCTAAATGCAATAGACGCTCCATATGCCCATCTTGGCATCACTTACATTCCTCTTGGGGGGCTTAATTTTGAGAATAGTTCAACATATTTAACTCATCCTAAGATTTTAGCAATTGGAGGGTCTTGGATAGCTCCAAGGCAATTAATTCAACAACAAAACTGGGAACAAATTGAAAAAAATGCTCTTGAAGCTACGACAATGTCAATAAAAGAGGAAACAAAATGAATAAAACTTTATTAACGTTTGGAGAAGTAATGGGTAGACTAGAACCTGATCCTAACCAATTTCGTATGTCTCAAAGTTTACCAGGACTATTGCGATTAACTTTTGCTGGATCAGAATCTAATGTTGCAGCATCTTTTGCGATGTTTGGTGGTTCGGCCAAATATGTAACAGCATTACCCAAAGATAATCCTTTAACAAATGCATACATACGCCAAATGAGAAGCTTAGGAGTAGATGTATCTGACATTGTAGAATCTGATGTTGGGCGGTTTGGTACTTTCTATCTTGAGACAGGTGCTATGCAAAGGCCTAGCAAAGTTTGGTATGATAGAGGAGGATCTTCGGTATCGTTATTAGGTCCAGAAGCGTATGATTGGGAATCAATTTTTTCTGGAGTATATAGGCTTCATATTTCGGGTGTAACTCCAGCAATATCAGAAAAAGCTGCTGAAACCTCAATTGCCATCGTAAAAAAAGCTCATGAGCATGGAGTGAAAGTCTCAATTGATCTTAATTTTAGGAAAAAACTTTGGGATTGGCGGCCAGGAACTAAGGCAAACGATTTAGCAAATGAAATTATTGAACAAATAATTGTCTATACTGATGTTATTATAGGAAATGAAGAAGATGCTCATGATGTTTTAAAAATACAGCCTGGGGATTCGGATGTAACTGCAGGTAAGCTTGAAGTTGAAAGGTACGCAGACGTTGCAAAAAAAGTTTGTGAAAAGTTTCCTAACGTTGAATTAGTAGCATTCACTTTGAGAGAAAGCATTTCAGCAAATCATAACAACTGGGGTGCCATGGTTTGGAATAACTCTACAAAGACAGCCCATTTTGCTCCATTAAAAGGAACAACATATGATCCCTACAATATGACTCACATTGTTGATAGGGTTGGAGGAGGAGATTCTTTTGCAGCATCCCTCCTTTTTGCTTTGCAAGATGATGATTACAAACATAGTACACAAGAGTGTGTAGAATTTGCTGTAGCAGCTTCCTGTTTGTGTCATTCAATAAAGGGTGATTTTAATTTTGTCACAAAGGATGAAGTTGAATTACTTAAAAAAGGTGATGCTAGTGGTCGTGTAAGCAGATAGCTTATAATATTTTCTCCCAATTACCGCAAAAGAGGACATAAAAATGCAGGCACTTGAAGAATTAAAAGGTAAAAAAATTAGGCTAGAGGATTTAGAGTCTTGGAGCCAAAAAGCAATGGTTGCTCGTGGTTTAAATAATCATGATGCTTCTTTAGCTGCTGATGTTTTTGCATCAGCTGATTCTCGAGGTATCCATAGTCATGGAACACGTCAAATTAGACAATTAATGAAAAATGTTGACGATGGTAGGATTGATGCAGATGCGAAGTCAATCGTTGAAATAGATTTTTTTGCAGCGGCAATTATGGATGGACGCAATGCAATGCCTACAACAATTGCTATAGATGCGATGAATCTAGCAATACAAAAAGCAAAAACTTATGGAATTGGATTTGTTGGAGTAAAAAATTCTAGCCATATTGGAGCACTTAGCTACTATCCACTTATGGCTACTAAAGAAAATATGATTGGATTATCCATGACAAATACAGATCCTTGGATGACTGTTCCAGGGGGAAAAGGTCCAATTATGGGGACAAACCCTATTTCCTATGCTATCCCAAACGGAACTGATGAGCCAATATTCTTAGATATTGCAACTAGTTCTGTTGCTGTAACAAAAATTCTATCATTAAAAGCTTTAGGACAAAAACTTCCAGAGAAGTGGCTTGTTGATGAAAATGGAGTTCCTACAGATGATCCCTCAGACTATCCAGAAAAAGGAGCTCTATTACCTATGGCGATGCACAAAGGATATGGACTAGCCCTGCTAGTTGAAATTCTCTCTTCAGCTATAACTGGAGCGGCTTCTTTAAGTGGTATTAATTGTTGGTTGAATGATGAACCCAAGTTTAGTAACGAAGGACATGCTTTTATAGCTATAAATGTAGAAAAACTTGCTCCCAATGGTGATTTTCAAGAAAGGTTAGATAGTATTTCTTCAGAGATTCTTCAATCACCAAAAGCAGATGGGAAAACTATTATGCTTCCTGGAGATATCGAGCATGAAAAAAGAAGAAATACAATCAAAGAAGGTATTGAGTTACCTGAATATGTATTAGTAAACCTTTTAGGATTAGCGCAAGATATCAATGACACAGAAAGTTTTAAGAAACTATTTTTTTAGGAAGCAATTATGATAATTAGAGAAGTAACTTTACGTAGCAATGATCCTGAAGGACTAGAGTTCCTTTGGGGTAATAAATACAAAAAAACCCTAGAAAGACAAAAGGGATTTGTACAAGCTTTTTTATTAAAGTTAAAAGATGAAGATGAAATCTACCAAATGCTTTTAATGTTTGAGTCTGAGCAGCTAGCTGGTGATTGGAGAGCTTCATCTGAACATAATGTACTTAGCCCCCAATTAGCAAACGTAGCTAGTGTCGTTAAGGTGGAAGTATTTTTTGTTGCAGAATAATTAAACATCAATCTCACCAATAAACTACCCCTTTTAAATTTAAACTTGTAATTAAAAGGGGTAACGAATTAAACGATTTAGAAAATTTTAGCTTGTATAATTTAAATAACAAAACCACAAAATTATAATTTTGATGAGGACAAACTTTTGTTTAAATCAAAAATCCTAAACCGATACATTTTTGGATATTCCACCCTTAATTTGAACATATCAATTAGTAGACAAGGCACTTGCACTTAGATGGCTATTATTTTATCATTATTTAATTTCAAAGTGAGGAGAAAATTAAGTCCATATGGGCATAATATTGAAAAACTTAAGTAGAAGTTATGGATCTCTACATGCAGTTAACGATGTAACACTAGATATCCCTGCCAACACTATTTACGGTATTATCGGTAAAAGTGGGGCTGGCAAATCTACTTTGGTGCGCCTTATTAGCCTTTTAGAACAACCTGATAACGGACAAATTTTCTACAACGACAAACGTGTTGATAACCTTTCTAAAAATCTTCTCATTGCCCAAAGGCGTAAAGTTGGGATGATCTTTCAAAACTTTAACCTGTTTAGCTCGCGCAATGCTGCTGGCAATATTGCCTATCCACTGGAAATTGCTGGAGTTGCTAAAAGTGAAATAGAAAAACGAGTTGATGAACTATTAGAGCTTGTTGGACTTGAGGGAAGAGGTAAAGCTCCTATTAGCACCTTAAGTGGAGGACAAAAACAGCGCGTGGCAATTGCTCGCGCCTTAGCCTACAATCCTGACATCCTTTATTGTGATGAGGCCACTAGTGCCTTAGACCCCCAAACTACCCGTGCAATTTTAAACTTGCTTAAAGATCTTCAAAAGAGGATGAACTTAAGTATCGTAATGATTACCCACCAGATGGAAGTAGTGCGTGATGCTTGTGAATATGTAGCTGTCTTAGAGGATGGTAAAGTTGTTGAAGAGGGGAAAGTTGTCGATGTATTTGCCAACCCTCAAGCACCAACAACAAAAGATTTTTTAGCAAACTTAACCCCATTAGCCGATTACGACGATGAAAATGAGGGTAGAATAGTTCGATGGAGTGATGAGGGGGGAAGATTCACCTTACGCTTTAGAGGGGAGAAAACTGGAGAACCAGTGCTCTCTCGTATCCAAAAGCAATTTGATGTTGAATTTAACATCAGAGCTGGTGGAACTCAAAAAGTTATGGGTGAAGAGGTGGGAACCTTAATTTGTGATATCATAGGGGAAAGTGATGAAGTTGATAAAGCAGTTGCTGCTTTGCAACTATCAGGAATCTTAGTAGAAGAGGAGAATGTATAGATGAACCAACTAGTTACACTGGTTTGGAGCGCTAC
>Ga0265293_10012369_pt1 | contig 11347 bp, 14 predicted proteins | sample Munlanlewell138R_FD_192505 | JGI IMG/M metagenome (GOLD analysis project Ga0265293, IMG submission 192505) | Leachate microbial communities from a municipal landfill in Southern Ontario, Canada - Leachate well 138R | ecosystem: Engineered > Solid waste > Landfill > Unclassified | place: Canada... | reverse complement strand
TATGAAAAAACTATTCTTTATTCTCTTTCTGGCTCTTTTGCCGGCTTGCGAAATTGTAGATTTTATCAGTGATATTGATGAAGTCTATGAAACAGTAGAAGAACAATACTGGGATGGGAAGTATGTCGGAAAAATAGAAAATTATGACTTCCCCGGTAGCGAGGGAATACCAGAGTTTGAAACGATAGAAGAAGCTCAATATTATATGCAAGATAATTTTGAGTATGAAAAAGACATTGATCAATTTGGGCAGGCTGATTACTGGCAGACGCCCGAAGAGTTTTATTATAATGGGAAAGGAGATTGTGAGGATTGGAGTTTGTTTGCAATGTATCTATTAAACAGAATGAATATTCAATCACAATTTATTCTAACGAAAAGTAGATATAATAAAATTAGCCATGCCATAACTTATGTTCCTGATATTGAAAAATATATTGATTTTATTACAGGAGGAAAATTAAATAAAAAATTAGCAGAAAGTCATTATATTATAACTAATTCCATCCCTTATTCAGAAGCTTTATGGATGACTATAAATTATCATGATAATGTTGGGAAATATAGATAATTATTTTCCAATATTATCAATTTTTTCAGATAATTCCTGAATAGCCTTAACAATAATTGGAATGAACTTTTCATAAGTCATTTCCAATTTTTCAGGAACAGAACGATTAACAATCCCTAATTTTTTGTCGTATTTATCCTCAAGTTTTGCAACTTCTTGCGCAAGAAAACCAATATCATAATGTTTTAACGCCTTTGAACCATCAGATTTTTTATCTTCATACCAGTCTCTATTGTCCCGATTAAAAAATATCGGATTCAGTTCATTTATAAAATCTAATCCTGTTGTTAATTTAGATATATTGGCTTTATCCCTTGCGTCTGATAATACTGTTAATGCTACTTGACACCTTAATGATGCAACCGATGAATTACCAAGGGTTACTTGATTTGAAACATCAGCCGCCGAAGGCAGTGCATTATAACCGATACATGTCAAATTTGAGCCTGTTGTTATAGTATGACCAGCCATTCTCCCAATTGCAGTATTAGCACCTCCCGTCGTATTTGCAGTCAGAGAACTCTCACCAATCGCAGTATTATAATAACCTGTCGTATTCGCATACAGGGCATTATATCCAATCGCAGTATTATAATAACCTGTCGTATTCGCAGCTAAAGCCCCTATTCCGAAGGCCGCATTCGTCGCAACATCACCACCACCTAAACAAACAAGATTCCCTGCAATATAAGCTCCTCCACTCACCTGCAAAGCCCCTGTGCCTGCTCCCGTGCATTCGGTCGTGTTGGTCAACAAGGTAACACCGCTTATTCCAGCCGTTCCATTTACGTGGAGAGTGTAGGAGGGATCGGCCGAGCCTCCTATGTATAATCCAGTAGCATTAAGACGCATCCTTACAGATGCTGCTATTGTAAAAAACATATAATCAGTAGTATGAACATAACCAATTGCACCGCTTAATTCAGCATCTGGATCTGAAAATATTATTCTACCATTTGCATTATTAGGAGTCCTTATATTGATAGCGGCAGCACTATCTGATTCAACCACTAATGGAGAATATGTATTCCAATTCGTATCTGCATTTGCAGTCCCTGAAAGAATATGTAATTTCCCAGCCGTACCTTTCACTGATGTTGTTCCGATAGCTAAGCCGCCACCTGCTGTAAATCTTCCTCTATCAGTATTATTCGTCCCGATAACAATATCAGTATTCTCGTAGTTCCAGATTCTGCCTTGCTCGGAGGCGTCTATGCCGATTTCAAAACCATGACTTGCCGCTGAGGTTGTCGTTAGATTTGTAAAACGCTGTACACTTGCCGCTGAATCTACCTGATGTATTTGGAGGTTTGTACCGGAGGCAGGAACAGTCTTTATTCCTAATGGTTCTAAAATATCAACACCATTTCCTGATTCAGAAGTTATTTCATTTATTAAAAACTGATGCGAGCTATTCCAGAATTGATCGAAATAATCTATCCATAGATAATTTCCTCTATGAATCCAGTTCATGTAATCTCTGTCTGGTTTTTCTAAATATTCCCAGCCATTATTTTTCTTATCGGTAGGCGGTTCTGTTACATTATCTCTACCTCCGATATCTATTACATCGTTTATCGCAAAACGTGGATAAAATATCGGTTTATTGTTGTAAGCCATTTTAATACCTCTCTAAATTTATGCTGATTGTGACCATTCCCCGCCGTCACTTTCTGTTGAATGCCCGAATCCTTTACCATCCGGATCACCTGCAAAAACAAATGGAAATTGTGATTCGGAATAAGATACATTCATCCCAACTCCTGCCGCCTTTGTATCATTTAGTACATCAACACCATCGGCTATTAAAGCAAGGATATTAGTATAAAGCTGAAATCTTGCTGTTGAAGTCTCCTGAAGTCTTACTATATCATTTTCACTGGTTTTAAATAAATCGCACACTGCGAGTATATTTGATATTGATCCGCCTGATATATTCTTAGCAATTGCTATTCTTAATCCGATTCTATAATATGCATCTGTCTCTCCGCTTGATCTTTCTCTATTTACAATAGTTCCTATCTGATTAAGATTATATCCAGACATGCTATCAATTAAATATAGTGTATAAACATACGCAACTTGTACAAGCAATTCGTCAAGTTGCTCTGAAAAGATTGTCCATAACTTTCCAAAATTGCTTGTAGTATCCCGGTTTAGCCATGATTGCGGAACATATTCTAAATAATCTATTGTTGCCATTATGTAACCACCACTGAAATATTATCGGTATCGCAACGAGCCACTTCATTCGCTCCAATATCTAACTTAGTATCTGTTGTCGGTACTGTCGGCGCAAACGCTATCCATATTTCTGGAGTATCCTCTATGCCTGATATATCATCAAATTCCGCTATTATCTTCCAAACCCGGACATCAACGCCCACACCCAGACCTTCGTATTCAGTAGCCATGCTTTCTATCGTATCAATTCCGCCGATAGCCTTAACAACCGCTGTCTTGACCGCCGTTTCGTTACTCGCAACCCATTCTGAATTACTTGTTATATTAACTATTACATTAATATACTTAGTAGTAGCAACGCCCCACTTAATTAAATGACTATCCCCATTCTCGTCAAGCACATAAGCAGATTCTGTGCCGTTTGTTGCTATGCCTGCGGCTTTACTGTTAAATATAGCCTCTGCTATATTAGCATCAAGAGCCGATCCGCTGACTACACAATAAACAGAATGCGGAACTAAACCGTCTCCGTCTGTTACGTCTGTGTCATTTTCATATACTCTTGCTGTGATAACGTCCTCAACTTCATATAGCGCGTTTAATATTGCCGGAACTGATGACCCGCCTGATTCTGTTCTATCTTCATAACGTTGTCTTAATTCATAATCGGTTTCAATCGGCAACCCGCCTGTTGACGGCAATTCATTATTTACGCCTGTTATTCCAGATACAGGATTTACTATCTCATTTATTGCGCCTGCGGGAACTACTCCTGTTTCACCTGCGACAATAGCCCTTGAGGTTATTGCCGTACCGCTGGGAACTGCTGTCCCTGATCCGATTGTTTCAAATTGAATATTGCTTGCTGTTTGCATTAAAAATCCAAGTGGAACTTCAACCGATGTACCGGATACGCTTATCGCAACAAGCGCCTTAGTAGCTGCCCGTCTTGTCACGCCACCTAAAGCAACAACCCTGTCAAGACTTACGCCCTCAGCAGTAGGAACAAACATTGAATGATACATGTCCTCAAAATCTTCCCATGTATCGCTAAGAGACTTTGACATAAGTTGATTGAAAAGCCCTACCGCCCCATATTCGGAAAGTTCAATGTCAGCCCCGAAAAGTTCTCTTGCTTTTGAATTAGCTTCATTTAATATATCGTCGTAAGTCTTAATGATAAACCCGCTTTCTGTAATTCCGAAACTGCTCATACTGTCGCCTCCAGTAATCCTTCAGTTGTTTCCGCGTTAAACTTTCCGGTCATTGTTCGTGTCGCATTATCATAAGTTAATTCAAGATTATCCAGTTTTAATATTCTTGCGTCTGCTGTAATGGCATCTTTATATACTTTTCTTGCTTTCTGCTGTAACAATTGTTTATTTTGGAATAAATTAAAATAATCAATTCCACTATCAGGCGCGGCAAACCATTCACCCTTCCAAAGTTTAAGCCTTGCCGACATAACTTCCGCGAGCGCATCAACATCCTCAACCATCGTCAAAGTCCTATCTGACAGGATTAAATCATTATTTAATATCTTTAATGTTTTCATGTTATTTTAACGTCCTGACTTTTAAATGTTTCAATCTTTGCTTTTAATAAATTAGCTGCTGTCATTATAGATGTCAAAGCTGCCGCATTTTGTGCGACCGACCCAGGAGCAATAGTCCCCAACGTATTTAAAAAAGAATTTAATTCAGTTAAAAACGTATCCCCTAATATAGCGGGTTCAACTGTTCCTGATGACTTACCTATCACTAATCCGCTTTCCTTTTCTGCTGTTGTTGCTGAATAGTTTTCTTTAACTATCGCGCCTAATACACAAGCATTGTGCAGCTCATGTGTCTTGATTGATTCCGCTTTCGTATAATTTTGTAATGAATTTAGTATATCAAACGTAGAAAATCCAACCCAGACAAGATCACCTTTAACATAATTCGGCTTTATAAAATAGTCACCTTGCTTCTGGACGATAACCGGAATTTCCGTCAATATAGGATACTCGGTTTCTATTCCATAAGCGTTTTTATATTTCATTAACGGCTTGACGTTTGCCCGGAATTTTGTACTATCGAATTTTTCAATTGTACAAACAAGCCCTTTCTGTATGTAACGTGTTTTCAAGTTTATAAATTTTTCAAGGAAGTCTATCCACTTCATACTGCTACCGCCTTAAACTCACATTCTGAATTTCCAAAAGTTGAAAAAGTTTTTTTACCTTCATTGATTTGAACATAAGTGGCATCGAAAGCATTGTCTTTTATCTGCACTACGTCCCCGATCTGTATTTTATACAAAAATAAAGTTCTAAATTTATATCCTTTTGAATCTTTTTCTATGCCGCCAAGTAACCCGGATGCCGGGGAAATAAAAGCAACTTGTGGCTTACGCTGTTCAGGCAACTCAATATGTACTACATCATTTTTAATAAAATACTGCGCTCCCATTTCCATAACTAAATTTTTAATAGACTGATCGAAAGTCCCGGCCGTAAAAGTTTTAACATTTATAGCGCCCGGCACATTAACATCCGCTGTTTTACCGACCATCTTTATTAAATCCTTAGCTATATTTGCCATTGACATATTATTATAAGTCTTGCCTATCGTTCCATTTGCCAAGTCCCCGGTCATATCACCTACAGATAATTCGAGTATTGTATCAACGCCCTTCCGATAGACTTTATAATTATTGATTTCACCTTTACAAACTAATCCATAATCGTTTACATATCCTGCGTTAATTTCAATTACCGGATATCTTTGTGTCTCGCCTTCTTTCTTCCCTTCGGCTTTTTTGATAGTGCTGCTGTTCGGATTATATAACTTGACCATCGTAGTTGACGCCTGATTCATCGTAAAATTTTGCTCAAATTCAATCGAGAAAGGCGGGTAAGTGAATAACGTACCAGCTATATTAAGTTCGCAATAACGATTAAATAAAGCCTTATCAGGCAGCGACATATAATTTCACCTTGTCCATATTTGTACTGTTATAAACAGTCTCTAAAATCTTATCAGTGAATAAGTCCTCAAAATAAAACGGTATTATCGGATCATCAATTGTAAGCCCTTCAACAACCGCATGAAATAATTTGCCCCCGTATACCAATCTTGTAGTATAAAGTATATTATCGTCAAGGTCTCGTATCTCACAATAAATCCGATCGTGCTTTTCATTTTTGCGGAATACAAAATTATATAAATTCTCTCCGATTGTAAAAATCTTACTTACTGGAAGTTCATCTGCTATTAAAGGTAAATAATCAAGTTCCATTTTATCCTCTATGGGATTATTTTTTTTGCTATCGATACTCGTTTTTTAGGCGTTGCCGTAGCATCTTTTGACGTTGTCCCTTTTGGCGACTGCCCTTTATTATTAACACCGTTCTGTTGTATTACCGGAGCATCTACTGTTTGAGCTGTCGCCACATTTATTTTTTTTAACCCGATTGACAGTCTTATTCCTGCGCCTACATCCTTTGATTTACTCTTAGTCATAGATGAAATTACAACATCTGAAATTTCATCTTCCTGACCATAATAAGTTAATATTGATTTAGTCTCTTTAAATAGAATTAAAGAATCAATACGTTCTTTTATTGACGGATTTATAAAATTTGTAGGATTAAGAACATCCCAGTCATCATCGGTTAAAATGCAATCAAGAGAATAATCTTCAGTTTTAGGATCGATGTTATCAGTAATATCCGCCCCTGATTGAATGGCGTGTTGAGTAACATCTATTTGATGACTTTCTGAAAAACTATTTATAATATCAAGTTGAACATCTAAAGCCCCATCGCTTAAATATGCTCTTGTTATTTTCCCTAATACATTTGTTACGCTTTCTGTAAGTGGCATTATATCACCACCCCAGCAGCGGCAGGAAATACACTGCTTGATAGTTCATTGAGCGCATCAAGTATTTTTGTCTTAATAACTTCCGCTCCTTCATCTGCATTTTGTACCGTAATGTTGATTGATCCAACTAACTTGCTTAATGTAATTCCACCAAAAGTATTATTCGGCATTATCTGCCCTGTGCTTCCAGGGATAAAAAGCTCCGGGCCGGCTTCTCCAACGATATAAGGATTACCTGAAGCCACCGCCCCTCCAGATGCTTTGCCGGTAATGTCCATTATACCGCCGATTATTTTACTCGGCCATGAAAGTGGATTGATAGCACTTCCGGCACTTATAATACTTTTTTTAGCTGTACTCATTACTTCTGGATTTGCCTTAAAAAAATCTTTTATCTGTTTCAAACCCCGAACAGAATCCATAAATGCTTCAATCCTGTCAATGGCCGCATTGATAGGTTTAAGAAAATCTTCAAACCATTTAACGAAATCACCAAAATAAGATTCCCCGCCTTGCATATAAGTATATATATCTTCGATCACTAAGAAAAGAAGCCCTAAGGCAGCACCAATAAGTAATGCTATGCCTACAATCGGAAGTAACGGAGCCATAAGCCCGATAAAAGCCCCTGCCAACGCCCATACAGCTCCAACAAGTAAAGTACCAATCACAGGCACTAATGCGATTAAAGTTGCTTTAAGAATAGCCAACCCTTTTTCAGTCTTTGCCCACGCTATAAAAGCCTCTATTATCTTTATCAAATATTTGAGCATAGGTTTAAAAACATCCGCCATAATATCCCCGAATGTTCTTAATACAGAATTTTTCAAACCTCTAAAAGTAGAAGTTAATCCATGCCAAGTCTCCGCTTGCTTCTCCATCATATTATGAAACTTGCCACCTTCTCCAGTGGCCGTCATAAAAGCGTCCCTAACCATCTCAAAAGATATAAGCCCTTTACTCATTTCTTCTTTAAGCTGCCTGACTGATTTTCCAGTTGTTTTTGACATCTCTTGTAGTGGATTAAATTCGGCGTTTATCATCTGAAGTAAATCTTGTCCCATCAAACGACCTTGGCTGGACACCTGTCCGAATGCAAGACTTAACCGGCTGAAATTTTCAGCGTTCCCGCCTGACACATCGCCTAACATTTTAATTGATGGCATTATGTCATCCGCCGCTATACCAAAGTTCATTAACATTTTAGCGGCATCTGTAATCTGCATATCTTCAAACGGCGTAACGTCTGAGAATTTAATCAGATCATTCATCATTGACTTTGCGGCTTCCGCACTTCCAAGCATGACTTCAAAAGATGTTGTAGTGTCTTCCATCTGTGCGGATAGCTCAACAAGGCTACCAACTACATCAAAAGTTTTCTTTAGAAAATAAGCCCCGCCTATGGCTTGCATTGCTCCTTGCAAACCAATAGCTTTTGACTTTGATGAATCCATTTTACTATCAACTTTATCAATAGCATTGGATGCGTTATCCTTGAAGGATATGACTCCGAATATTTCTCTGAATATACTCATTTCTTTTTAGCGGCTTGCCGTTCCTTTTCAAACTTAATATCTAAAGCGATGTTGGCCTCGGTTAAAACTTCTGGATCATTCTCACAGGCTTCCGTAAAAGTTAAAACGTTATAAACAATTGGTCTCCAGAATAACCATTCTTTTTTAACTTTCTGTCTGTAATAACCGCTTCCCCGCCTTGAGTGCATCTTTAGAGTCTGGGAAGATATATCCGGCTTCCAACTGCCCTCTAAGAAATCGAGGCAGAATGGCCTGCCATACCTCCAGGTCTTCTAAAGATATATCATCAAGATTCAACTTATTCCCCTGTTCTGGAAACACGACATTCTCAAAACAATAATCTAACATTGTTTCAAGATTAAATTGATCTGTTTTGGGATTATAGAGAGAAGCCTGAAGTTTAAGCCACTCTCTATTCCCCGGATGCTGCAATTTGTAAACTTTTCCATTAACAACTATTTTATTAGTTATCATAAATCTCCTTTATGGTAAATGCGACATAATTAAATCAGCGCAATGTATGACCCACTCAACGCCCGATTCTTCATCGCCGTATTCAATATCAGGATCAGTCCCGATCCATGCGCTGGTTGATACTGCCATGTGTTTAGAATCAGAATTGTTTTTTACCATCACCGGGAATGAAGCCGGTAAGAGCTTAAATATATCGAGTTGTTTATTACTCGGCGATGTTTTCTTTAACGTGAAAGTAATAGTGCCTGATATATTATTATTCTTTGTCCTGCTGACTTCCCCGTATGCGCCTACGTGTCTTTTATAAAGCTCATTGTCCTCTTTTGCGCATGTGATAAATGTCCCGTCAAAAAATCCTGACATGTTTATTCCAGATACGGTTAACGACACCTCTGAAGGGCTATAGCTGCCAATAAGTTCTCCCGCCATTTTATACCTCTCTTGATTTTAAATAATAATTTTTTAAAGATAAACTTATCTTATTCCGTTGTTCTTGAGAAATAATTCTACCCATTGCAGATTTTCTCATTTTTAATTTTGATTCATCAGAAAACTTATAGCCTTTATGCTTTTCACTCATTTTTCTCTTGGTTTCTTCAGAATGCTTTTTACCTAAATTAGCTTGCCTTACTTTCTCTTTTGTCTCTTCTGATCTTTTTAATCCAATATTAGATTGTCTTATTTTAATTTTATGCTCTTCAGATAAACTTTTACCTTTATTCCAACAACACCCATCGCCACCATCGGTTAGATTATAAAGTACTCCCATTCTACGGTAACAGGCTATATAAAACTTTTCCAGTACGTTTAATTTACTTTCCGAATCTGTCTCGGTTAATATTTCCCATGAAAAGTTATCCTTTCCATACTTTTCTAATGCATTATAGAAAGGATAATTATATCTTTTCATATCATAAAAATGTCCGTTAATCCTATCCTCTAAAGGCCTAATGGTTTTTCCGATATACATCTTGCCATTAACAATATTTTCTGCTTTGTAAATTATCATATTTACCTAAATCGTAATTAATCCCGTAACTGTCACTTTATGGATCGCTCCAGCCGTTGTATAGTTAAACTTGACATCTGTCAAAGTCCTGGTCGCCCTGTTGTTTGCAGATACCGCTGATCTATCCGGTACTGTCACAGTATATAAATAAATCTTATCATCAGAGACTTGCTTCTCCGCTTCGGTAACTGCTGCTGCTATTATCCCATTATCCCCAGCTCTCTTTAAAACATCCCTAACAACACCCTCAACCTGTGCAATTCCCCTGTTGTCAAAAGGTATCTTGTCATTTCTAATGAACAATCCAAGCAATCCTATTTTTAATTGATCTTCAACCCAGTCTTTACCGAGTATAATATCAATGTATTCTCCGCTTGTTGCCTTACCTTCATTTACAAACGTAACCCCGGCCTGTTCTTGTATTGCTTGACCGTTATTCGCTCTGATTGCTGTCAACTGCGTCAAAGTAAAAGATGACGCATTTTGTCCGCTTAATGTTTTCCATTTGAATGTCGCCGATCCTGGAACTTTCGCCAACATCTTACCTACCCATGCGCATTCAGGAAAGTCTGTCGCTTCATTATTGTGTATAAGATAGGCTTCTCTGTCTGCGTTTCTTCCAGTAAGATCATCCGGGTCTTCCGAACATCCGAAGAAATATTTTTTATTAGCATTAGCCCATGTTCCGGCATCATGCAAATCATCGCCATCCCTCGAATCGATTACTATTCCATAAAAATCGTTATAAGTCTCAATCAATGTAGTCAATGCGTCATCATAGTCTGTCGCGTCTGCTTTTCTAAATACTGCCACGCTTGAAACATGTGGAGACTGCGCGAACATTGCGGAAGCCATCAAATATTCATTGTCCGTGCTTAGATAACCTGCGTCTGTTAAATCCGTCAATTCAGCCGCCACTGTCACACCTGTCGCCGCTGAACCTCCTGAGCCTAAAATCAGCGGCAAAAAACTTTGTTCCGTTAATCCCAATGTACCCGCTGAAATGTTAATGGTAATATCGTTTATAAAGCTGCCCATGTTTTTCCTCCTATGGTTCTGTTATAATAATTTCTTCTTCCTGTACTGTGTCGATAGTAGGCGTAACTTCGATTATTTCAATCGCTTCAATTGTGTCTACTGGCGATCCATAATAATCTAATCGAATATCAACGCCTAATCTATTCTCGTAAAATGTTTCCAGATATATTGTTCTGTCTTCAATCTGGTTATTCATTACTCTTAAAACTACATTATTTAACTTTGCTACATCTTGACAGGCTGCTGACTTAATCCATTGTAACGCTGTCGTAGTCTTTGCCCATAAGTCTTGTATGTCCTGCCCGATGAAAGTTAAGCTCATTACTTGCTTCGACTGTTCATACCGGTTTAAATTGACCTGATCTCCGTTCGCTTCCGGTACGATTAAATTCTGATAGTCTCCCTCTTCCTGACTTGAAATGATCTTCCAAGATAAATACGGATATGCAGGCTTGTGTCCGCCCTGATCTGCCATCTGAATGTTAATCCCGGAATTAACCGCTATCCCGGAAACTATTGCGTTAATCCTGCTCGCCGGTATCATCTATCTTTTTCCCGATATATATTGAAAAACTTCCTTCAAAACTTCTGTCCTGTAAACTATCTACTTTATAACTTTCATCATTATGATATAAAATTGACTTTAACGATATTGACGGCGATCCGCATT
>Ga0265293_10012367_pt1 | contig 11349 bp, 12 predicted proteins | sample Munlanlewell138R_FD_192505 | JGI IMG/M metagenome (GOLD analysis project Ga0265293, IMG submission 192505) | Leachate microbial communities from a municipal landfill in Southern Ontario, Canada - Leachate well 138R | ecosystem: Engineered > Solid waste > Landfill > Unclassified | place: Canada... | reverse complement strand
GGCCTCCAACGTGATAACCGGCATCGACGCGGGCGCCCAGGGCGCCTTCTACCTAGCGGACCTGTTCCTGAGCTTGCTGCTGGGGCTCTTCAGCATCTCACCCGCGCTGGCGTACTACTCGCGCCTCTCGCAGCACGCCGCCGGCCGCAGCCAGGAGTTCGCGCCGACCCTTTTGGAGGGTCTGCGCTTCATAACGTTCCTCACGGTGCCGGCGGGGCTGGCGCTCACGCTGCTGGCGGCGCCGTCGGTGGACGCGGTGTACAACTGGCGCTCGCTACTGGGCGCGCCCATGGCCGCAGACCTGCGGGCGTTCACCATCGCGGCCACGCTGCCTCTCGGCCTGGCGGTGTTCCCGATAGGCGCGTTCAACCTGCTGGTGCGCTCGTTCTACGTGCGCCGCAGCGTGCGCACGCCCGTGCTGATGGTGCTGGGCTTCCTGACGCTGCAGGGGACCCTCTACGTGCTGTTGTCGCGCTCGTTGGGCATCGCCGGGGTTTCGTGGGCCACCGTCATCGCCGCCTGGGCGCAGCTGCTCGTGGCGGCGGTGCTGGTCGCGCGGCGCGAGCGTTTCGGGTTGGCTAGCTGGGCGCGGCAGGCCGCGCGCGTGTGGCTGGCGGCGCTACTGGCGCTGGTGGTTAGCGCGGCCGCGCTTCACGCGCTGCCGTTCGCGGCGGACTGGTGGGGGCAAATCGGGCGGCTCGCTGTGGGCGGCCTCACCATGGTGGCCGCCTACCTGGCGCTCGGGGCGGCGCTGCGTGTGCCTGAGTTAGGCGCGCTAGGGCGGCTACTGAACCGCAGGTGAGCCGCAGGGCCGGATGGCCGCGCTTAACCCGCCACCCCGCAGTTCAGGCGGCGGTTCTCGGCAGCTAACCTGAGCGGCGCAAGCGCCGCGCTCAGACGCGCTTGAACAGCACCGCGGCGTTCTGGCCACCGAACGCGAAGTTGGTGGAGAGCGCCACGTCGACCTGCTTCTGACGCGCCTCGTTGGGTATGAAATCGAGGTCCAGCTCGGGGTCCGGGTCGATGTAGTTGCGGGTGGGCGGCAGCACGCCCGTGTACAGCGCCTGAACGGTTGCAATAGCCTCGATGCCGCCGGCGGCTCCGAGCGTGTGACCCGTCATGCCCTTGGTGGACGAAACGGGCGGTGCGTCTGTGCCCCAGATGGCCTTGAACGCCAGAGTCTCGTTGAGGTCGTTGGCGGGGGTGCTGGTGCCGTGCGCGTTGATGTAACCGACCTCGTCGGGGTTCATACCGGCCGACTTGAGGGCCCACTCGATGGCGCGGATGGCGCCGCGGCCGCCGGGTGCGGGGGCGGTAATGTGGTGCGCGTCGGCGCTGGCACCGAAGCCCACCACCTCGGCGTAAATGCGCGCGCCGCGCTTCCTGGCGTGCTCGTACTCCTCGAGAATCAGGATCCCAGCGCCCTCGCCGGCCACGAAGCCGTCGCGGCTGGCTGTGAACGGCCGGCTGGCCGTCTCGGGGCTGTCGTTACGGGTGCTCAGCGCCTTCATGACAGCGAAGCCGCCGATGCCCATGGGGGTTATGGGCGCCTCGGAGCCGCCCGCGAACACCACGTCGGCCTCGTCGTCCTGGATCATGCGCCACGCCTCGCCGATGTTGCTGGAGCCGGTAGCGCAGGCGGTGACCACGCTGGAGGAGGGGCCGGTGAGCCCGAAGCGCATGGCCACGTGCCCGCTGGCCATGTTGGCGATCAGCATGGGGATGAAGAACGGGCTCATGCGCATGGCGCCCCGGTCGTAGCGGATGCCGGACTGGGTCTCCCACGTCTCGAGGCCGCCGATGCCGGAGCCCACCGCGGTGCCCGTGCGGTCGCCCGCCACTTCTTCGGGCGTGAGGCCCGAATCGCGCAGCGCCAGGTCGGCGCCGATGAGCGCGAAGTGCACGAAGCGGTCGAGGCGCTTAGCCTCGCGGCGCTCGATGTAATCCTCGACGTTAACGTCGACCTCGCCGGCGATGGTGACCGACAGGTCGGAGGCGTCGAAGTTGGTTATGCGGCGGATGCCGTTACGCGCTTCGTGCTGGGCTGCGAGGAACTCCTCGGCGCCCACGCCGATGGGCGTCACAGGCCCCAATCCGGTGACAACGACTCGTCTCATACAGACCTACGATACCGGCCGACGCTCGAATCGGCCGTCTTTCGTCACCCCGCCTGCGGGAGGGAGAGGGTTACTGCTTATCGCTGATGAACTTGACGGCGTCGCCGACGGTGCGGATGCCTTCGGCTTCTTCGTCGGAGATCTCTACGCCGAACTCGTCTTCGAGACCCATGATCAGTTCGACCACGTCGAGCGAGTCGGCGCCGAGGTCTTCCATGAAGCGCGACTCGTCGGTTACGTCGCCGGGGTCTGCGTCGAGCTTGTCGGCTACGACTTCTTTGATCTTCTCGAGTATCTCGTGCTCGTCCACGACTTTCCTCCTAGGCAGCACGCCTCGGGTGTACCCATGCTGTGCTGAAGTTTGGCGAATTCTAGCACGGGTCCAACCCGTTTCAGGAACGCCCTTGTGGCCACTCTGGCCTTGTGTACGCGTGCCCTTACGCACGCAGCTCGCTCACCCCTAAAGCGCGTGAGCCCTGCAAACACTAATGCATGACCATCCCACCGTCAACTGCCACGGTCTGGCCATTGACGTAACCGGCCTCCACGCTAGCCAAAAACGCTACCACCGCCGCCACGTCCTCGGGGGCGCCGAAGCGACCGGCGGGGATCTGCTGCAGGTACTGCTCCTTGAGCTCCGGGCTCAGCGAGGCGGTCATGTCCGACTCGATGAAGCCGGGCGCCACGGCGTTAACGGTCACTCCCTTGCCGGCGTACTCGGTGGCCAGCGCCTTGGTCAGGCCGATGAGGCCCGCCTTGGAAGAGATGTAGTTGGCCTGTCCGGCGTTGCCGCGGATGGCCACCACCGAGGTGAGGTTGACGATGCGGCCGGTGCCGCTCTTGAGCATGCCGCGCAGCGCGGCCTTGCTGAGGTAGAAGGCGCTGCTGAGGTTGGTGTCCAGCACCGCCTGCCAGTCGTCGTCCTTCATGCGCAGCACCAGGCCGTCGCGGGTGATGCCGGCGTTGTTGACCAGCACGTCGAGCCCGCCGAAACGCTGAGTGACGCTCTTCACGAGCTCCTGGCAGGCAGCCGGGTCGGCCACGTCGGCCCCGAACGCCTCCGCGTCGGCGCCCAGCGCTCTGAGGCCCGCCACCACCTCCTCGGCCGGCCCGGCCGAGCTCACGTAATGCACGGCCACCCTGTAGCCCTGCTGGCCGAACCGTTCGGCCATGGCGCGCCCTAGCCCGCGGCTCGAGCCGGTCACCAGCACCACGCGCGCGCCCTCACTAGCGTCACTCACTTGCGACCTCCTCTAGGACCCGGGCGAGCGCCTCGGCGGAGTCCACCGCTAGCGCCGCGGCGTCCGGCAGTATCCGGCCGACCAGGCCGGTCAGAACGTTGCCGGAACCGAACTCAACGAAGTGCGTGGCGCCCAGCGCGGCCAGCCTCTCAACGCACTCCACCCAGCGCACGCTGGCGGTCACCTGCTTAGTCAGCAGCGCCGGTGCGGACTCGGGCGCCGTGAGCGGTTCGGCGGTCACGTTGCACACGATGGCGAAGGCCGGTTCGGAGAAGCCCGCCGCCTCGAGGTCGGGCGCCAGCCTGTCGGCCGCTGGCTGCATTAGCGAGCAGTGGAAGGGCGCGCTCACCTTGAGGGGAATAACGCGGCCGCCCTGCTCCTTGAGGGCCGCCGCTGCGGCCGTCACGCCCTGCGCGCTGCCCGAGATGACGGTCTGGCCGGGCGAGTTCAGGTTGGCGACCTCGACCACGGCGCCGCTCGCGGTGACCGACCGCAGCACGTCGTCGATGGCGGCCTGTTCGAGCTTCAAGACGGCGGCCATGGCGCCCTGACCCTCGGGCACGGCCTCCTGCATGTAGGTGCCGCGGCGGCGCACCAGCGTCACCGCGTCGGCCACGCTGAGCGAGCCTGCCGCCACGTGAGCCGTGTACTCGCCCAGCGAGTGGCCCGCACCGAACTCGGCGGCGGGGCCGCCAGCCTCCAGCCAGGCGGCGTAAGCCGCCGCCCCAGCGGCCACGAGGGCGGGCTGTTGGTTGGCGGTCAGTTGCAGGTCCTCGGCCGGCCCCTGCCACATGAGCCGCAGCAGGCCCGGTAGGGCCGCCTCGGCGTCGTCCAGCACGCGCTTAGCTGCCGGCGAGGCGGCGTACAGGTCTTGCGCCATGCCGACCTTCTGGGAGCCTTGGCCGGGGAAGAGGGCGGCCAGGCGGACGTTTCTCATGGCGCCACTCTACTCAGCTGGGGCCCCAGGTGACCACGGACGACGCCCACGTGAGGCCGGCTCCGAACGAGACCAGCAGCAGGTTGTCGCCCACCTTCACGCGGCCACTGTCGACCCCGTGGCGAATGGCCAGCGGGATGCTGGCGGTGGAGTTGTTGCCGTACTCGTCTACCGTCACGATCACGCGCTCGGGCTCTAACTGCAGACGCTCGCGCGCCGCCTCGATGATGCGCAGGTTGGCCTGGTGCGGCACAAAGTGCGCGATGTCGGCCATGTTGAGGCCCGCCTTCTCCACGGCTTCGATGGTGGAGGTGTTCATGACCCGCACGGCGAACTTGTAAACCTCGCGGCCGTTCATGTACAGGTTGTCGCCCAGTTCAACGCCGCCGGGCAGGCAGCGCCCCACGGCCTTGCGGTGCAGGTGCTGCGCGCCGGCGCCGTCGGCGCCCATGACCATGGACTTGATGCCGAACTCGTGCGGCACCGCCTCCACGATGACGGCGCCCGCACCGTCGCCGAACAGCACTGCGGTGGAGCGGTCCTCCCAGTTGACGATCTTGGTGAGCGCCTCGGCGCCGATGGCGAGGACGCGCCTGTTCTGGCCGGACTCCACCAGGCTCTTGGCGATGCCGAGCGCATAGATCCAGCCGGGGCAGGCGGCCAGCAGGTCGAAGGCGCCAGCGTTCAGCTTGAAGCGCTCCTGCACCAGCGCCGCCGTGGCGGGGAAGAGCGCGTCGGGGGTGTTGGTGGCGATGATGACCATGTCGACGCCGGCCAGGGCGTCGTCGCCATGGCGCGCCAGCAGGTCCTCGACCGCGCGGAACGCGAGGTCTGAGGTGAACTCGTCTTCGGCTGCGATATGCCGGCGCTTGATGCCCGTGCGAGTGGTGATCCACTCGTCGGTGGTGTCCATCATCTTCTCGAGGTCCTCATTGGTAAGGACCCGATTCGGAGCGTACGCTCCGAGCGCCGTGATGCCAGCGGTTACCTTGGTTTGACTCACGCGTAGGCCATTATCTAGGCCTCGGCGATCACCTGGCGGCCGTCGTAACTGCCGCATTCGGGGCACACGACGTGAGGCGGCTTCATGCTCTTGCACTGCGGGCAGGCCACGAGGGTGGGTGCCTTCAGGGCGTCGTGAGCGCGGCGGGTGTCGCGGCGGGAGCGCGAGGTGCGCTTCTTGGGTACTGGGTGCTTGGCCATGTCGAAAATGCTCCTTACTTACGCGCCTGAGCTCAGGCGTTAAGGTCCATGTCCTTCAGCGCCTCGAACGGCGACTTGGGCTTGGGCTCCTCGGCGGGCGCCTTGGGGGCCAGTTCGGGGTGCTCGTTCAGGTTCACGCCTTCCTCGTTGAGGCCCAGGCAGGTGGCCTTGCAGAGCGCCGTGATGGGCTGCTCTATGGCCAGCATCTGCGTGAGGAACGAGGCGAAATCGACTTCGGGGGCGCCGAAGACCAGCAGGTCCTCCTCGCCTTCCTCGCCGACCTCGTCGAGCTCCAGCGGACGCTCGGAGGGGCGGTACTGCATGGGGTACACGAACGAGGTGCGGACCTCGGTCTCTACGTCCGTCAGGCAGCGCCGGCACTCGGTCACGGTTGTGCCCTTGACCGACCCTTCGAGGACGAAGTCGTCGTCGCCGCCGGTGTTGACCACCATGAGGCGCCACTGCAGCGGACCGGCCAGGCGCAGGCCGTCGGCGTCCAGCAGTTCGTGAGCGGGCTCAAGCAGTCCGCTGCCCTGCACCTCGAGCGGAGCGCCCGGGGCGTTGGTCAGTAAGGCAGACAGGTTGAGAGTCGCGTCACTTCGAGACAGCATCCCTACAAAGTATAGGCACGGCGGGGGCCGTGTCAAGGAGACACGATGCATGGAAACAGTCGATTACGCCGGAAGTTTCGCGTAGTAGCCGCTGCCGCTGCCGGCACGGCTCGGGGCTATACTCACCCGCGATGCCGGAGTTACCCGAAGTCGAGACGGTCAGGCGCCAGCTGCAGCCATGGTTGAGCGGGCGCACCATCGCCCGGGTAGAGCTGCTGGCGCCGCCGGGCCCGAAGTACGCCTCGCTGGAGCGGGCGGCGGGTCAGGCCATAGAGCGTGTCGACAGGCGCGGCAAGTTCCTGCTAATGCCCCTGTCTGGCGGCGATGAGCTGATAGCCCACCTGGGCATGACGGGGGTCCTAACGCCGGGTGGAACGGGCCAGCCAGGCAAGCACCTGCGGGTGGCCGTCGATCTGGAGGGCGCCGCGCCGAACCGGCTCGAGTTCAACGACCCGCGGCGCTTCGGGCGCTTCCTGGTGGTGCGTAGAGGCGAGTACGGCGCGCTGCCTACTCTGGCGGCGCTCGGTCCGGAACCGTTCGACGAGTCGTTCACCGGCGCGCGCTTCTACCAGGCGCTGCAGCGCTCGCAGATGGCCGTGAAGACGTACTTGCTGAGCCAAAGACCTGTGGCCGGGGTGGGCAACATCTACGCCGACGAGGCGCTGTGGCGCGTGGGCGTTCACCCGCTCACCCCCGCTGCCCGCGTGAAGAAGGAACAGGCCAGCCAGCTGCTGGCGGCTGTTCGCGACGTGCTGGCTGCCAGCATCGAGGCGCAGGGCACCACGCTGGCCGACTACCGCACCGTTTACGGCGAGAGCGGCGACTACGCCGACAGGCTCGACGTTTACGGCCGCGCCGGTCAGGAGTGCCGGCGCTGCGGCGGCCGGTTGGAGCGCCTGGTGGTGGGTCAGCGCGGCACCACGTACTGCCCGGACTGCCAGCGGCGCCCAACGGACAGGAGACGACGAGCCAAGTGAGTCAAGTGGTAACGAGCCTCGACCTGCAGGTGCGCTTCGGCGACACCGACGCGCTGGGTCACGTTAACAACGCCGTGTACGCCAGTTACGCCGAGCTGGGCCGCATCGACTACATCGCCCGGGTCGGCCTGCCGGCCACCGGGTTCATCCTGGCGCGCCTGGCCATGGACTTCCGCCGCCAGGTGAAGCTGGGCGAAGCGTGCCGCATTACCACCGAGATCGTGCGGGTGGGCACCACCAGCATGACCATGCGCCAGGTCATGTACGCCGCCGAGGAGGTGGCGTGCGAGTACGAGGCGGTGGTGGTGTGGTTCGACTACCGCACCAACAAGCCCGTGCCCATTCCCGCCGAGCAGCGCGCGCTCATAGCGCTCTGAGCGTCCCCGCGAAGGGCGAGTCAGCGCCTGCGCTGGCCGCTAGGCGGCGTCCCTTGCCCCGCCCCGCGCCTTGGTAGGATGATGCCGTGCTCGGACGAGGCGCAGATTCGCAGCCGGGAGTAGTCGTCGTCACTGGTGCGTCCACGGGCATCGGCAGGGCCAGCGCCCTGATGCTGGCCGGGCTGGGCCACGCGGTCTACGCGGGCGTGCGGCGTGAGGAGCACGGCACCGAGCTGGTTAAAGCGGCCGGCGCCGGCGCCACGCTGCGGCCACTCATCCTCGACGTCACCAACCCTGAACATGTGGCCGCCGCCGCCGAGCGCGTGAGGGCCGAGCTGAACGGCGCGCCGTTCAGCGGCATCGTCAACAACGCCGGCATCGCCGTGGCCGCGCCGCTCGAGTTCCTCCCGGTCGATGACCTGCGCGAGCAGTTCGAGGTCAACGTGATAGGCCAGGTGGCCATGTCGCAGGCGTTCCTGCCCATACTGCGCCAGCACGGGGGGCGGCTGGTGTTCGTCGGCTCGGTCTCCGGACTAGTAGCCAGCCGGCTGTTGGGCGCCTACGCGGCGTCCAAGTTCGCTATGGAGGCCGTGGCCGACGCCTTCAGGCGCGAGTTGGGACCGCACGGTGTGGGCGTCTCGCTGGTCGAGCCGGGCCGCATCGCCACGCCCATCTGGGACAAGTCGATGGAGGAGGGCCTGGCGCGCATGGAGGCCATGAACCCGGAGGCGCGCGAGTGGTACGGGCACGTGGTCCAGGACCTGGTCGACGGCGCCAAGGACGCGTCGTCCAACAGCACCTCGCCCGAAGCGGTGGCCAAGGCCGTGGTGCGCGCCCTCACCGAGAGGCGCCTGCGCACGCGCTACTTCGTTGGCACAGACGCGCACATCGTGAACGCCCTGCGGCGCTTCATGCCCGACCGGGCGCTCGACCGCATCGTCAGCGCGACCAGGCGCTGAGGCGCCACGCGCTGCGCTAGGGCGAACAACGTGCCACCAACGCTAAACCGCCCTTAATTCACCTCATGGTTCGCGTCCTCAGCGGGTGATATCTTTATGCCATCCAGCGCGAGGTCGCGCCGCACCCGGTACCCGGGCGGCAGCGACGCGCCTACGAGGCAGACCGAGCGGGCGGGGGGAACCCGGACCGCGGTCTGGGGCCACTTTTGCGCGGCCCGCACGAGAGGTGGAGCATGAGAAGAAGCCTGATCGCCGTACTGGTAGCGACGCTGGTTAGCGCCGCCTTCGCCCAGAGCGAGGACTCCGAGTGGGTGTGCCCCGCCGGCTTCGAGGGTCAGACGCTCAACGTCTACAACTGGGCTACCTACATCGCCGAAGACACCATCGCCAACTTCGAGGCCGCCTGCGGTGTGAACGTGGTGTACGACACCTACGCTTCTGACGACGACATGCTGGTGCGCCTGCGCCAGGGCAACCCGGGCTTCGACATCGTGGTGCCGTCCGACGTCATCGTCACCCTCATGGTCGACGAGGGCCTCATCCTCGAGCTCGACAAGGCCAACATCCCCAACTGGGCCAACCTCGACCCCACCTTCCTCGACCTGCCGTTCGACCCGGGTAACCGCTTCAGCGCGCCCTACCAGTGGGGCACCGTGGGCATCGGTTACAACGTCGACAAGGTGGGCGAGATAAGCACGTGGGCCGAGCTGTTCGCCTACGACGGTCCCGTGGCGTGGCTGGAGGACACCACCGCCTTCATCGGCGTGGGCCTGATCATGACCGGGCACGACCCCAACGCGGCCGGCTCCGCCGCCATCCGCGAGGCGGCCGAGTTCCTGATCGATAACGGCGGCAACGTGGTCTACATCGCCAAGGACGACGGGCAGGAGATGCTCGTGCGCGGCGAGGTCGACATGGCCGTGGAGTACTCGGGCGACATCTTCCAGATCATGGACGAGTGCGAGTGCGACACGTACGCCTACGTGATCCCCGAAGAGGGCACCAACTTCTGGCTCGATAACCTCGTCATCCCCACCGGCGCTCCCAACAAGGCGCTGGCCGAGACCTTCATCGACTACGTGCTCGACCCGCACGTGGGCGCCTCCATCGCTAACTACACCGCGTACGGCAGCCCCAACCTGGCCGCCATCGAGATGGAGCTCATCGACCCCGAGCTGGCCGAGGACCCGGGCATCTACCCCAGCGCCGAGACGCAGGAGCGCCTCTTCTTCGCCACGCAGTCCGCCGAGCGCGAGCAGCTGCTGTTCGAGGCGTGGGACGAGATCCGCATCTTCATCGGCCGCTGATCTATGAGCAACGCCCGCCGGGTGTTCGCTAGCAGCCCGGCGCGGTAGTACGCTTAGGCGAATGAGCCAACCCGCCGTCGAGATTCGCAACCTCGTGAAGGAGTTCGTCGACGCGCGCACCAAGCAACAGGTGCGCGCCGTCGACGACGTCAGCCTGGAGATCGCCGACGGCGAGTTCTTCGCCCTGCTGGGCCCGTCCGGCTGCGGTAAGACGACCACCCTGCGCGTCATAGCCGGCTTCGAGGACCCCACGTCGGGCGAGCTGCTGCTGCGGGGCACCTCCATGGAGGGCATCCCGTCGTTCCACCGGCCCGTTAACACGGTCTTCCAGGATTACGCCCTGTTCCCGCACATGACGGTCCTGCAGAACGTCATGTTCGGCCTCAAGATGGCCAAGGTCCCGACAACGGAGGCCCGCAAGCGCGCCGAGGAGGCGCTGGAGATGGTGCGTCTGCCGCACGTGGGCACGCGCAAACCTAAGGCGCTCTCGGGCGGGCAGCGGCAGCGCGTGGCGCTGGCGCGCGCGCTGGTTAACCGCCCCTCCGTGCTGCTGCTCGACGAGCCCCTCGGCGCGCTCGACCTGAAGCTCAGGCGCGCCATGCAGTTCGAGCTCAAGCAGCTGCAGCAGGAGGTAGGCATCACGTTCATCTACGTGACCCACGACCAGGAGGAGGCTCTCACCATGGCCGACAGGATCGCGGTCATGAGCGAGGGCGAGGTGCTGCAGATAGGCCGCGCCGACCAGATATACGAGCAGCCCACCAGCCGCTTCGTGGCCGACTTCATCGGCGAGACCAACTTCGTTGAGGGCACCCTCGAGAGCAAGAGCGGCCGCATGGGTCTCCTGCGCCTGACGACGGGCGCCGCCCTGGAGGGCGTGCTGCGCGACCCGGAGGTGGAGGTCGGCGGTCCCGCCACGCTGGCGGTGAGGCCCGAGAAGATGGAGGTGGCCGCGGCAGCGGACGGCGCCGAGACCGTCTCCGACGCGGCGCACACCGAGCTCACCGGGCGGGTGAAAGGCGTTCACTACCTCGGCACCGACGCCCGCTACCTGGTTGAGGTGAGCGGCTTCGAGGTGGTGGCGCGCGTGCAGAACCAGCGGCACGGCTACGCCGGCATGCTGAGCGAGGGCACGCCAGTGCGGCTCAACTGGCGCACTGAGGACGGCTCGATCCTCTCCTGAGGCCTAGGATGTGCAAAACGGGCGTGAACCCGCAGGTTCACGCGAACCCAGCCTCTCTTTGGGCCTAGGATGTGTCCATGAAAGTACCCACGCTGGAGCTTCGCGGCTCTCCTTACGAGTTCGGTCTGGCGCACGGGCGCGCGTTCCGCGACGCTATTCGCGACTATGCGGTCGAGCGCATGCGCCTAGCTGGCGAGGAAGGCTGGACCGGCCGCTCCAGTAGCCGCGCCGAGGTGCTGGCCGTGGCCGAGGCGTGCCTGGACCATCACCGGCGCTTCTCGCCCGAGCTGGCCGAGGAGCTTGAGGGCATGGCGGACGCCACCGACCTGAGCCTGGCCGAGCTGATCGTGGTGGGCGGCTTCACCGACTTCGTCGACACCATGGCGGCGGGTAGCCAGGCGGTGCTGGAGACCAAGGCGCTGGACGACTGCACAGCG
>Ga0265293_10012364_pt1 | contig 11350 bp, 12 predicted proteins | sample Munlanlewell138R_FD_192505 | JGI IMG/M metagenome (GOLD analysis project Ga0265293, IMG submission 192505) | Leachate microbial communities from a municipal landfill in Southern Ontario, Canada - Leachate well 138R | ecosystem: Engineered > Solid waste > Landfill > Unclassified | place: Canada... | reverse complement strand
ATTTAATGTCACTGAATAAACTGCTAAATCCCTGATGCAGATTCGATAGTTAATTTGTTTTAGGATACCCGACCGTCTGAGCAAGAATTACTTTTTGCTCAGGCCGAAGACCCATTTTCTTCTCCAAAGCCGGTTTATTGACATATCCTCGAACCACCGTTGCCAAGCCCTCAGAAGCACAGAATAAATAAACATTCTGACTTATAAATCCGGTATCCGTAGCCGCATAAAATGCCTTATCCTCATCTGAGCCGCGTTTCATCTTCGCATAATCGCAAACAAACACCAAATTCACAGGTGCTCCTTTAACAAACGGCTGCGGGCCGGTCGCTTCGCGAATATCCTCTTTCAAAACCAGCTTTAAAGTATTTAAAGCCGCATCGTAAAAATAAAGACCCTCTTCCAGTGAAACATAAACATCGATTTGCTGCTGATTCATCGCTGTCGGAGCCGTTCGCTTTCCGTCAGGGCGATTAACCCCGCAAGCCGCCCAGAGCATATTCGACAAAACCTGCATAGGCAATTTTTCATCGCTGAATTCGCGGCTGGTCTTTCGCTGTTTCAATGCCTGCATCAGAGGCATTCCCCCTTCGGTCCGGGGCTGGGGAAGCTCGATAACGATAGGTTCTTGTGTTTGCTTAGGTTCGTTAGGCTCTGCCCATACCGGACAAAGCAAAATAACTGTTAGTAAAAGAGAGATAATTACTGCTAACTTCGTTTTCATAGCGCTTCTCCTTAAAAACCGCATTGTGCTGAAATGATTTAAATCATCGGTGAAGCTTAGCATCTTTTTCTAAGGCCTTTTTTTGCTGGTCAGTTTTGAACTGCACGAGTTTTTCTTCTAAAGATTTGTCCGACAAAGCTAACATTTGCACTGCCAAAATCGCGGCGTTTTTCGCGCCGGCTTTGCCTATAGCTACTGTGGCGACCGGAACTCCGGGAGGCATCTGAACGGTACTTAAAAGCGCATCTAATCCTCCTACTCCGGCATCTGAATTAATCGGAACACCGATAATCGGCAAAGTCGTTCTGGCTGCCAAAGAACCGGCCAAATGAGCGGCCATTCCGGCTGCTGCGATAATAACTTTAACGCCGTTCGAGGCGGCATTTTGGGCAAAATCGGATGCTGCTTGGGGCGTGCGGTGTGCCGAAAGTACGCGGACAATCGGAGAAATATCGAATTCCTCAAGCTGGTCGATGCAGCTTTGCATAACATTTAAATCACTGTCAGAACCCATTACTACCGCAACCTCTCGACACGCTCGAGGCTGGCTTGTGCTTTTGTTTTGTAAAGGCATTGTTTTTTCCCTCGTATAGTTTTAAAATATAGTGTTAGATATTTAATCGTTAATTATAAAATGCAATGATAACGAGGGAGCAGCAAAAATGCAAACAAGAAAACCCGTCGTAGCCGGACAATTTTATTCCGATGACCGCGATTCGTGTCTTGCGGATATAAAACATTGTCTGAAAAAAGTGAATTTCATAGAAATATTACCCAAGTCAATAGTCGCCGGAATCGTCCCGCATGCCGGATGGATGTTCAGCGGGTCTTTGGCTGCGATGGTTTTTTCTGCGATAAAGCAGCGGCATGAAAAAGTCGACACATTCGTAATTTTCGGCGCAGCGCACGGTTATTACGGACACGAACCCGCAATTTACAGCAGCGGCAGTTGGACAAGCCCGCTTGGCGAAATATCGATTGACCAGACACTGGCTCAAACGATTATCGAAAATAATTTAGCTGCAGAAGAAATTAATGCCCATAAATATGAACACAGTATCGAGGTACAAATTCCGTTTATTCAGTATTTATTTCCCGAATCCCAAATTGTCCCTATTCTTACCCCGCCGACCAAGCAGTCGATTGCGTTAGGCCAAGGACTCGGAGATATAATTACCTCGCTCGACGATAAAAAAATCGTCTGCATCGGCTCGACCGACCTGACTCATTACGGGCCTCGATACGGCTTTACTCCGATGGGCTCGGGCGAAGAAGGATTAAAATGGGCAACCGAAGTTAACGATAAGCATTTCATTGACGCTGTTTTAAATATGGACGCCCAGAAAATACTTGCAAGTGCCGCAGAAAATTCCAATGCCTGCGGAGCGGGTGCTGCGGCGGCGGCGGTATCGGCTGCCCAAAATTTAGGAAGAACAAGAGGCACTCTGCTTGCTCATACCAACAGCAACGAAATCATGGCCGAGAGAATGAATCGCCGCAGCGCAGAAAGCGTCGGATATGCGGCGATTATCTTTTAAATCCTAAATATTCTAAATTCGCCATGCGGACGGCGGACAAATCCTAAATAAATCCAAAATGCAAACATTTAAATCTTAAACAAAAAAGATTTGACAGGGGAACAAAATAGCATTATATTGCTGTCGATTGGCACTATTTTGCCGGTGTTAAAAATGACGGATTATGTATTTAATGAGGCTCAAGGATGAGAACAAAAATAAATTTCAGGCAATACGGCCTTTACCTTATTCGATGGCAATTAAGCACGCCGATACTGGCTGTTACATTAATAGTTCTTGCAAGTCTAAGCAAAATCTCTGCTACGATAGTGGCAAATCTTATCGGAGGTCTGATTTTCTTCTGGGTGGATAAGTTTATTTTCACCTCTCCCTTGCTGCTGGCACAGTGGCAGGTCGAGGAAAATGTTCAATGCTGCGACTGCGGCAAGATATCACGAGGCTATCGGCTGGTCAAAACAAGCAACTATGATAGGAGCAAATCTCCGCCAAAGTTTCGCTGCGAACATTGCTCGCAAATAAAAACGCAGCAGCTCAGACAAGCCGGAATAACCGTTTAGTCATCTAAATTTCAACCGATTTTTGCCGATTGAAGATTTTCCTCTATTGGGCTATAATCCGCAGAGTAAGCAAGAATTCATCTTTTAAGGGGTGACGGCCTATGAACACAAAATTACAAAAAATTCTGCTCATCTGCGTATGTTATATGATTTTTTCAAACAGCTTTATCCTCGCCGGTGATTCTTCAGATATTCGTATCTGGCAGATGAAACAGATAACTCTAACCTCCCAAAAGGAATATAAAAATTATTACACTGATGTTACCTGCTGGGTCGAGCTGCAAGGCCCGAACTTTTCAAAGCGAATTTATGCTTTCTGGAACGGCCAAAATGAATTTGCCGTACGAATCGTCGCAACCAAACAGGGAAAATGGAAATGGACAAGCGGTTCGAATCAGCCCGACGACTATGGACTTAATAATCAAAGCGGAGAATTTATCGCTGTCGAATGGACACAAGAACAAAAACTGCAAAATCCCAATCGGCGAGGATTTGTTCGAGCGACACCGAATGGACGTGCCCTGCAATACGCAGACGGAACAGCTTTTTTTATGGTCGGCGATACGTGGCTGGCAGGCGCTACTTGGCGATTACCCCTCAGAGGCACAGAACCTGCGAAAAATTACATACCCGGTCCGGGGATAGGATTCGAAGATGCCGTTAATTACCGCAAAAATCAGGGTTTTAATTCGGTCAGTATGATAGCCTGTTTCCCGAACTGGGAAGCGGATAATAATCCCAGCACTTATGCCGATTCGAGCGGAGTATACCTTAGAAATGCGTGGGAAAAATTCGGATATCTTACCGAAGATGGAAAAATGACCGCCAAAGATATGCGTGACGAACACGGCAACTTGCCCTTTGAAATGTCCGACCGGCATAAAGGCGTCTCGGATTTTAACAGCATTAACCCCGAATATTTCAAGAGCCTCGATAAAAAAATGCAGTATCTGTCAGACGCCGGTTTTACTCCCCTGCTCGAAACCGTCAGAAGAGACTGCTGTCCATCTTGGAAAGCGTATTACGATTTTAATGATACTTATGCGCGATATGTTCAATACCTGATTTCACGATATGGAGCTTACAACATTATTTTCAGCGGGATTCATCTGGATTGGATACCGCCGCAATACAGCCTGACAGCCGATGAATTTAACGCGGCGTTGACATATCATTTAAAGAAATACGGCCCCATGCCGTTCGGGCAAATGTACAGCACGCTCATCAGCGATTCGACTTATACGCAGTTCGGACATAACCAAGATTGCCCGTGGCTTACAATGCACAGCGTCGGCAATAAACCGCGAGACCATGGTATTTCCGCGGCGATTCAAAGAATTTTCAGGCTTGACCCGCCGTATCCGGTAATAAATTTCGAGCCTTATTACACCGGATGGAATCATGAAATAAATATTGTCGGCGAAGAACGCCCTCCTGCCAATTCCCCGCGCGATAATTATTTTTCTCGCGCGCAGATGTACGGCTCGGTACTTTCCGGAGCTCTTTCAGGACATGTCCACGGCACAAGCGCTTATGATATTACTACAACCGGCGAGCCTGCCGGATTAAGACCGCATTTCTGGGATGCAATGAAATACGAATCGGCAAATTATATGCGGCATATGGCTGCGTTTATTTTATCGCAAGGTGACAAATATCAGCTTCTGCAGCTTGCCGGTGATGATATAAAACCGCAAAAAGCCCCGAACAGCCGAACACGAAGCTTGGACGGCTGGTCGTATATGATGAGAACTATTGATAAGGATTTTGCCCTGCTTTATTTCGAGAATAATTCTGTCCTGCCGATTCTAAACGGTTTCGATGCCGATATCGAGTATAGTTTTCAATGGTTCAACCCTCGCGACGGACAGTGGCTTGAAAAAATAAATATCAAAGCGGATAAAAACGGCGTATTGATACTGCCGCAATTTCCTGACGGCCAAAATCCCTCCGCCGCCGACTGGGCCGCCAAAATTCTAAAAGAGGATTAATTTATTAAAAAAAATCATCATACCTCTATAGTTTGGGCATCTGCAAAATAGTTGAAAAGCCAAGCCGAAAATGGTACTCTCTGTATCAAATGCTTATTAAATGTCATTCTGAGGCAAAGCCGAAGAATCTGGTGTTCTTAGCAACAAAGATTCTTCATCCCGACAAGTCGGTATTCAGAATGAAAAGTGGTGAATTTTTTTAAGTATATACAGGTTTATTGTGAATATATCTGAGTTAGCAAAACAGGCCAAAACTGCGGCGATTTCTCTTGCTGCTGTGAAGAGCGAAGTTAAAAACACAGCCCTAAACGCCATAGCCGATAGTCTAAAGAAAAACACACAACAGATTCTATCGGCCAATCAGAAAGATTTGAAAAAAGCCGAGGCTGACAATCTCGCCGCACCGCTGCTGAAAAGATTGAAATTTGACGAAAAGAAAATCGCCGATTGCGTCTCCGGCATCGAAAGCCTTATCACGCTCGAAGACCCCGTAGGCAAAACACTATCGGCAACCAAGCTTGATAAAGGGCTTGAGCTTTATAAGGTTAGCTGTCCCATCGGATTAATCGGCGTAGTTTTTGAATCGAGGCCTGATGCCCTTGTTCAAATTTCAACGCTGTGTTTAAAAAGCGGAAATGCCGTTTTATTAAAAGGCGGCAGCGAGGCTGCTAATACAAATAAGATTTTAGCTGACCTGATTAGTCATGCAACTGAAGATATCGGAATTCCAAAAGGCTGGCTCGGTCTATTAGAGACCCGCCAAGACGTAGCTGAGATGCTAAAACTCGATGAGTATATCGACCTGCTAATTCCTCGCGGCAGCAATGAATTCGTAAAGCATATAATGGCTAATACCAATATCCCCGTTCTCGGCCACGCCGACGGTATATGCCACGTCTATATTGATGGCGAAGCGGATATCGATATGGCCGTGAAAATTACCGTCGATTCCAAGTGCCAGTATTGCGCGGTTTGCAATGCAGCCGAAACGCTGCTTGTCGCTCGTAAAATCGCCAAAGATTTTTTGCCTAAGATAAGAACCGCCTTAGAAGAAAAACAGGTTGAGCTTCGCGGCTGTGATAAAACCCGTAAAATCATCGATATCAAAGAAGCCGTTGAGCAGGACTGGTCAACAGAATACTTGGATTACATACTTTCGATAAAGGTAGTGGATGGTGTCGATGAGGCGATTGAGCATATAAATAAATACGGTTCGCATCATACCGACGCTATAGTAACGAACGATAAATCAGCAGCCGCCAAATTTATGGAATTAGTCGATTCAGCCGATGTGTTCTGGAATTGCAGCACACGGTTTGCGGATGGCTTCAGGTACGGCCTTGGCGCAGAAGTCGGAATAAGCACAACAAAAATTCATTCGAGAGGGCCGGTCGGATTGGAAGGCCTATTAATTTATAAATGGAAGCTGATTGGCAGCGGCCAAATCGTAGATGATTATTCATCCGGCAAAAAACACTTCACGCATAAGAAGCTTGATTTATAGCATTTAGCCCACTCTACTTTTTAGATTTGAGTTGTTCTGCAAGGAACTGGCTGGTTATTTTGGGAACGTTGGGGTCTTTGAAGAAACCGTGTCCGCCGCCCTTGACAATATAAAATGACACTTCGACATTCGCCTTTTTCAGTGCCTCTACAAGCAATTCGCTTTGATGATGCGGCACAAGCGGGTCTTTATCTCCGTGAATTATAAGAAAAGGCGGAGTATCTTTTGTGATATAAGTAATCGGATTAGCTTTGGCTGCCTTTTCACGATTATCCTGAATCGGGCCGCCAATCAGTTTTGACTCAGGCGAATCGGCCGTATCATGAACCATGTCTGCCGGAAGGCGATGAACATTTATTTGAAGTAAATCAGTAGGCCCAAAATAATCAACCACGGCTTGCACACGGCTGGATACTGAAAGATTCTCACCCGTATCAAATTCGTTCACATCGCCGGTTGTACCAAGCAGTGCGGCTAAGTGTCCGCCTGCCGATGGCCCCCATGCTCCGAAGCGGTTCGGGTCGATGTTATAGTTTTCCGAGTTGGCACGCAGCCAGCGGACGGCAGCCTTGCAGTCCTGAATCTGGGCAGGGAAGATTGCGTGCTGACTGAGACGATAGTTGATGCTTGCAACGGCATAGCCTTCGGCGAGATAGCCCATCGGAACTTGGTCGGTTTTTTTACCGGCAAGCCATGCTCCGCCGTGAATCCAGATAATCAGCGGCAGCTTGTCCTCTGATTTCGGCAGATATAAATCGAGCTTCTGCCGCTCGTGACCGTTGGTAACGTAAGGCAAGTCACGATGAACAATTGTTCCGTCCGGCGGCATAACAGGTGCAGGTTGTTGTGGCTGTTGCGGGATAGCCGTTGGCAAAATAAATGTTAGCGTAATTAAAAGGAAAATTAGCTGTGTTTTCATTATCATTCTACCCTATAAAATAACCATAGCGCATACCAATGTAGTATTTATTTTCTTGGTAATCAAGCCCGAATTACTGCCGTAGATTGGCAAAAGGAAACTTTATTTTTGCTTCCAAGTACCTTTAGTATCCTATAAAATAGTAACCTGTAAATAGATATGGCATTGCTTGGTTTGCACGGTACGGATAAACGCTTATGAATGGCGGATGAGTAACTATGCGAGATTTCAGCAAGGTAAAACGTGTTGTAATAAAAATCGGAACCAATATTCTTAAGCAACAAAAAGTTTTGATAAGTTATCATACAAGTTATAACTGTAAAGATGAATGTATGGTAACTATTCTGCAAGGCTGATATCAGCAAATGAATGTGATAAAAAGCGTATTAAAAGAAGAGCTAAAGAATTCTCTGACGCTGAAAAAAAGCTATGAGAGAGAACTGGCTAAACTGCCGAAGGGAAGCTTAATAAAAAAGAAAATTAAGGGGCATGAGTATTATTATCTTGTCCTTCGAGAACAAGGCAAGGTTAAATTCATATATAAAGGCAAGGTTACCAAGGAAGAAATAGAAAAATACAAAAGAGCAAAGCAGTACAGGGCAAAATACCGCAATCTTCTCGCCGAGACCAAAAAGCAAATCAAATTTTTAAGAGGTACGCTTCGTGGAAAAAAGTCAGTATGATTTATGCGTCGAGGTCCTTCGAAATTAAAATAAACATTGGAGTTTTAAACTTCGCCCTGCGAAGAAGGCTGTTTCGGCATTGCATTGCTATGAGAACTGTTATTCTGTACTTGATACGGAAACCCATTCTGTAAATACTGGCTTCCTGCTTTCGCAGGAATGACCCTTCTTCGTTAAAACTATGGAGGACAGGCAAAGGATTCTGTGGAAATCTGTGCAATCTGTGGTTACAATTCTCTGTGTACTCTGTGCCCTCTGTGGCTATAATAAAAAGGTACTCTGTGGCAAAATGGATGATTTATGCGTAATTTTGAAAAGGTAAAACGTGTTGTAATAAAAATCGGAACCAATACCCTCAGCCTAAATGGCAGGGTCGATACGGAATTTATGGGTCAAATCGTCAGTCAGATGGCTGCTGTGAAACAGACCGGACGCGAGATTCTGATTGTAACAAGCGGGGCAATCGGAATGGGAGCCGGACATCTAAAACTGAAAGAAAGACCTAAAGATAAAAAATTACGGCAGGCGTGTGCTGCCATAGGCCAGCCTTTGCTGATGGATGAATACCGCGATGCGTTCGCCAAGTACAATATAGCAGTCGGACAGGTTCTTTTGACGGCTGAGGTTCTCAATAACAGAAAGACGTATCTTAATCTGCGTAACTCGGTCGAGACGCTTTTGAAGCTCGGCGTAGTGCCGATTCTAAATGAAAACGACAGTGTTTCAACAGCCGAAATCGGCACAGCTTTCGGTGATAACGACACGCTAAGCGCGCTTGTCGCCAGCAAGGTTGATGCGGATTTGCTGATACTGCTTAGCGATATAGATTCGCTGTACGACAAAGACCCCCGGCGTTTTGCCGGCGCCAAACCGGTTCCTGCGGTATTTGAATTAACCGCCGATATTATAAAAAGCGCCGGAACGAAAACAGGCCATAAATATGCGGTCGGCGGTATGAAAACAAAAATCGAAGCTGCCAAAATTGCCTCCAACGCCGGATGCAGAATGGTTTTGGCCAACGGTCGGGAAAAAGATGTTATTGCCAGAATAATGACCGGCGAGACTATCGGTACAGTCTTTTTACCAAAACGAAAATTAACGAACCGTCAAAGATGGATAATAAACAGCTCCTCAGCCGGAACGATAACTATCGACCAAGGGGCTTTAAACGCGGTCAGAAACCGCAAAAGCCTTCTTCCCAAGGGAATCATCGCTGTCTCGGGTTCTTTCGATGCGGGCCAAGTCGTCATGCTCAACGAAAATGCCAAAGCCGTCAGCAATTTCAGCAGCACCGAATTAAAACAGCTCATCGGCAAACACAGCAGCGAAATCCGAAAGATTTTAGGCTCAAACCGCCGCGATGTAGTTGCAATACCCGAAGATGTAGTCTTCATAGAATATTAATTGAGATATAATTATGTTTTATTATGCTTGGCCGCGATTAAAAGGTTTAATAATGAGGTTGCTTTTTATAAAACCTTCATTACCTTGTGAAGGGACAGAGCAATGCCCATACGAATACGATAGACAAAATAATCGAGATGTTGAAGGTATGCCTTTTGCAAAAGGTGATTCGAGGAGTTGTCCTGTATATGGACATATATGCCCGAAATTTATGGAGGATTTTGGTCTGACTGTTAATGAATTACATATAAGAGCGTCGATTCACTGCGGAAGTCTTTTAGAGTATTTTGTCCAAATAGGAGAGATAGATAGAAACTCTGAGGAATATAAAATTCAAATGGAAGCATACAGAAAAGCGATAAGGCAATTTCCGAAAAAGCAGTTTCCTAAGTATTATTAGGCTTTGCGCTGAATGGAAGTAATCTTTCTGTTTGACAATTAATAATCAATAATCCCTGTGTTTTATGAGCCGAAGTGGCGGAACTGGCAGACGCGATGTCGTCGTAATACCGGAAGATATTGTCTTTATAGATTACTAAAAACCCGATTAGGCGGCATTTTTTGCAATTCGTAAGCCTTAATCCAAGCATTCCAAAATCCTAATTAGTTCACAAAGATAGAAAAAAATAGTTGAAAAAAGTATTGTTTATGATATAATAATAATTTGGTCGAGGGTTTGGGGCTTTGGCGGTCGGCTTCTCGGCTCATCACGGATGGATTGAAATAAACAACTTTTGATGCTCACAGCTTTGCTTTTTAAGGAAATAGCTCAAAAAGAGGAAGGATTCGGTAAAAGTGTATGTCTGCAACACTAAAGGAAATTGCGAATTTCGCCGGTGTGGACATCTCCGTTGTATCGAGAGTCCTCAACGATAAAGCAGGCAAATTCCGCATAAGCCAGCAGTGTCAGGATAAAGTCAGGAAGGTAGCTTCCGATTTGGGATACATTCCTAATGCTTACGCTATAGGTATAAAAAAAGGTACCTTTAACAGCGTAGCGGTACTTCACAGCAGTATCGAATCCAGGAGTTATTTGCCGGAAAGATTGGTTTTCGCAATACACCGAAATCTCGAGCAGGATGATAAGCATTTATTGATGGCTTACATACCCGAAGAAAGGGTAAATGCTCCGGAAATTCCGAGAATATTACGCTCGCTGATGGCTGACGGATTAATCGTCAACGATTATCAGTATTTACCGCAAAAAGTAAAAGACGCTATATCTTATCTTTCCATACCGACCGTATGGATGAACTATAAGATGGAATATAATTCAGTTTATCCCGACAGTTTCGCGGCTGCCAAAAAAGCTGCGGAACATCTGATAGGGCTGGGACACAAAAGGATAACTTATTGCAACTTTTTCTTTGCGGACCGTTTGCCCAATGCCCATTATAGTGTCCATGAAAGAAAACAGGGCTATCAAGCCGCTATGCAGAAAGCCGGTCTTGAAGCTTGGGATATTTCTCCGGATTATAAGGTCGATGACAGCTTCGAAAAGCAGGTAGAAGTGCTTTGTTCGATTTTAAAAAGGCCTGACAGACCCACCGCAATGCTTTTTTACTGGTCCACTTCGGTCCCTCCTTTATTGGCTGCAGTATCACAATTGAATTTAAGGATTCCTGAGGATTTATCCGTGATAACTTTTGCAGGAGAATCAAGCGAAAGGACAGGATTATATGCCGCTTCGATGCTCGAACCTGAAACACTTATGGGTAAAGAGGTTGTGGCAATGCTCAGAGAAAAAATAGCTGAAAAAACAAAAGCAATACCTTCCAAAAAACTTGATTTTAATTTTGCTCAGATGCACACCTGCGCCAAACCGCCTAAAAAATAAACATATCCATAGGTTCGGTTTTCTATTGCTCTTAAAGCCATCGGTTTAAATCTATTGTTATATCAAATCAAAAAAGCTAAACAACCATAACCGGTTTTATAAAAAAAGCGTCAATCTCGTTATGAGATTGACGCTGATTCGCAATAACTATAGATAGCTAAAAGCTATCATTAACTGCGGTTACGATCTCTTG
>Ga0265293_10012362_pt1 | contig 11351 bp, 13 predicted proteins | sample Munlanlewell138R_FD_192505 | JGI IMG/M metagenome (GOLD analysis project Ga0265293, IMG submission 192505) | Leachate microbial communities from a municipal landfill in Southern Ontario, Canada - Leachate well 138R | ecosystem: Engineered > Solid waste > Landfill > Unclassified | place: Canada... | reverse complement strand
GGCGACTTACCTACCATGCAGGACGACTTACCTACCATGCAGGGCGACTTACCTACCATGCAGGGCGACTTACCTACCATGCAGGGCGACTTACCTACCATGCTGAAGGAGGCCATCGCGAATCTTGGAGAGAGATGTGCGCCGGGGCGGATGCAATCTATTATCGCTGAACTCTGTAGCATCCGGGCCTATACTGCTGATGAACTTGCAGCGATTCTTAATAGAAATAAGAAATGGGTGTCACAGAGTTACCTTTCGCCTATGCTCAAGAATGGCACTCTGGAATACACGATTCCCGAGAATCCGCGGCACCCCATGCAGGCGTACCGGGTGAAAAAATAGGGGAGCGAGAAAACAAACAGGCCACCTCTCCAGATCCAGTATGATAACTTGAGTCATCCCTCCCCCCGCGCCCACCGGGCGATCCGGTAGTCCTGGAGGCTGAGGGCAAGGTAGCCACAACCGAGAACGCCCGCGAGGCCGAGCAGGGGGATGGAGATCCGGCCGCTCACCGAGAAGAACGCCGCGAAGATGACCAGCACCCCGGCAAAGACCGGATAGCCCCGCCGGTCATCGAGGAATGCGGCGAGGACGACCACCTGGAGGACGAGGGCCGCGAGGAGATCCCCGACGGCAACGACCAGGATCTCGCCGGCGCAGAGGAGGACAAACCGCCGGTCAACCGCCATCAGAGATCCTCCACAGCATCGACGCCGGGGAGAGTCCCGGCGCCGGCAGGGGCCCGGAGGGTGACCCGCATCCCCTGGACCTTTGCCTCGTGGATCAACTGGATAAGATGACTCCTGTCGCCTTCCAGGAGGAGGGAGTAGACCCAGATATCCGTAGCCCTCGCCCGGTCGAGAACCGCCCGGACTGCCGTGGCAAAGGGTGCGGAGCTTGCACCCGCAAACGTCGAGAGGACTCCGCCGAGCCGCTCACAAAACACCTGCTCCTCCGGTCCCATTCCCCGTCCATTCACCCGTGCCCGTTCCGCAAGGACGACAGGCCCCGGTGCACGGTAGAGGAAGGTATGAGGTTTGCGGTGGCCCGCCCCGCCGAGAACCGCGAAGGCCTCCTGGCTCGATAGAACCCGTGGGAGGAACCCGACGATCCCGGGGCCGGCGACGACCAGGAGCGAACAGCCATCAGGGGAGGTGATCGCTCCCTCAATAGCGCCGTAGACGGCCATCGAGAACCGGGAGAAACGTTCCAGATCCCCGGTCGGAAGATCGACGGCAATGAGAGGCGCACCGCCTTCAAGCCCGGTCGGTTCACGGACATAGAGAGAGTCGCGCCGGGCGGTGACCTTCCAGTCCACCAGCCTCGGGTCATCGCCTCTCTGGTATGCCCGGAACCCGCGGATGTCCTGGCCGGCAAGCGCAGCCTTCCGGTTCACCTCGGTACCCTCTCCCCGCGACCCGATGCCCCGCCCGGCCTCCGGGATTCCCACGGGAAAGGCCCGGAGGTGTGGGGCATCGAACCTGCGGCAGGGGAGAGTCCGGGTAAAGAAAGCATCCCTCGCCATGAGTTCGATCCCGCCAAACGCTGTCTCTCCCGGCGCCATGAGCCGGATGGTGTAGGCCACGGCCTCCCCGGACTCACAGAGCGGGCTATCACCCACCGCGACAACCGGCGGGACATCGCGCACGTGAACCGTCATTCCAGCCGGGACGGTGCAGTCGACCCGCACCCGGACGGATGCCGTCGCCCCCTGCCTGAGGATCGTCCGGTCGAGATCACGGGTCACCGCAAGCGAGGTCACCACGGCCACAAGATTGCGCTCGAACCGCCACCCCCGCCAGAAGAGGAAGAGGGCGAGAGACCCGGCGGCAAGGGCCGCAGCCGGCACCAGGAGGAGATGGGCTGCGGTGGCGAAGAGGAGGGCGAGCGCCGCGATCCCCCCGGCCGTCCGGGTCGGCTGGATCATCAGGACACCCCGACACTCTCGATGATCTCACTGACGACCAGATCCGGGGTAACCCCGGTGACCGCCGCCTCCCGGGTGGGGAGGATGCGGTGCCGGAGAGCAGGCACAGCGAGCGCCCGGGCATCGTCGGGGATGACATAGGTCCGGCCTTCCAGGGCTGCCCTGACCCGTGAGCCACCGAGGAGAGCGATAGATGCACGGGAACTCGCGCCGAGCCGGACGTCGCTGTGAGACCGGGTAGCAAACACCAGGTCACGGATGTAGGTGAGGACCGCTTCATCGACCCGAATCTCCCTGATAGTCGCAGCCATCGCTTTAATCTCATCCGGTCCCAGGACGGGGGCGACCCGGTCCCGGTAGATCTTCCAGTCCAGTTCCCCGGCCCGCTCCCGGCGGAGGATCTCAAGTTCCCCCTCCCGATCAAGATGACTGAGGACGGTGCTGAACATGAACCGGTCGCGCTGGGCCTCGATGAGCGGGAATGTCCCCTCGGAGTCGTAGGGGTTCTGGGTAGCGATGACAAAGTAGGCATCGCTGAGCGGGTAGGACATCCCATCGATCGTCGCCTGCCGCTCGCTCAGGGCCTCAAGAAGGGCGCTCTGGGTCTTTGGGGTCAGGCGATTCATCTCGTCGACCATCAGGAAGTTCGTGAATATCGGGCCTTTCTGGAGGACAAACTCGCTCCGATTCCTGTCGTATATCCTGACCCCGATGATATCTGCAGGCTGGAGATCCACGGCCCCCTGAACCCGCCGAAACTCATAATCCATCAGCTGTGCGATGATCTTGCAGACGGTGGTCTTTGCGGTCCCCGGTACCCCTTCGATGAGGAGGTGGCCGCCGCTGACCATACTGATGAAGATCTCCTCGATGAGAGGCTGGTTTGCGACGACCACCTGCCGGGCGATCAGCTGGATCTCTTCGTAAGCATTTGCGATCGTTTCGATACGCTCTTCTAAACTGTTATTCATCTCTCTTCCTCCCAAAACGCCAGGCAACCGGCAGGACGCCGAGAGCGATGAGCGCGGTCGCAGCTCCCGGCGTCGCCTGGATCCAGGCGATGGTGTTGATGACCGGGCTTGTGGTGCCGGTCCGGCTGTGGGCGGCGTCGACCAGGACTGGTTGGAGATTCTCTATGAACGCCGGGTTCTCGGGGAGCATGGCGTTGATGAAGAGGCTTGGATCGCCGAGAACGGTGAGATTTCCCTCCCTCGCGCAGACAGCCACAGCCCCGAAGACCTCTTTACTGCCGGGCCGGCCGTCCCCGTCGACGTCGTCCCAGGTGAGGGGTGATGTCTCGAGGAGGGGCTCGCCGCCCTCGACCGCCGCCGGGCGGTTGACCCGGATGGTCCCTACCCCGGCAAAGAGGGCGTCATCCCCGACGACGCTGACGCGGAAGAGCCCGGAGGTAGCATGATCGCGGTCGAGACTTGAGAGGTTCCCCGGCCGGACCCGCATGGTGCTCCCGAGGTCGGCGAGGAGGTGATTGGCGTTCCCTTCCTCGTCTGCGATGAGGAGACGGCCGCCGGATTCGAGAAATGCCCAGAGGTGGCCGATATCCTCAGCCGTAAACCCCCTGTAAGGCGCGAGGACGAGGAGGGTTACATCAGGATTGAGATCCGTGAGGTCGCGGATCTCCACTGCGGTGAAGCCTGAGGTGCCGTTCCAGCCCACGTTGTAGCGGCTGTACTCCTCGGCGGTGGTGGTCACATGAGCATACGCTACGGCGCCGGCGAGGAAGAGGAGGAGGAAGACCGCCCAGGCCTCACGCTCTATTCTCTTCACCCCCGAGGGCGTCAGCCTCCATTGCGCGGAGCTCCTCCTCTGATGGCGTCTCGCCGGCGTAGCGGATCTGCTCATAGCGCTCGAAGAATCCGGCGTGAGCGGGGACGATCTGGGCGCAGTCTCGCGGGGTCTTCGTCTCGGGGAGACCGAGCCGGGACCGGAGGGCGCAAAAGAGGACGGTCGCGGCATCGCGGGGAGGGAGCCCTGCGATATCCACCAGGGGTGGGGTAGCGGTTTCCTCTTCCACACTCACCATCTCCACGGATTCCGGCGCTGGGGCTACCTCCTCCGGTCGATGCCGGCGGCGGAGGTACCATCCGCTCCCGAGCGCGGCTGCGATCGCTGCTATGAATGGGAAGGGGGAGAGTCCCTTATTCTTGATGGTGATCGTCTCTTTCGGGCTTTCAGAGGCATTGAGGGGGTAGCCCGCGGCGTCGAACTCTGCCCTGATGGTATGCTCCCCGGCGGGGAGGGGGATCGCCTCCCTGTAGGTGCCGTTCTCGTCGGTCTCCGTGGCGATGGGTGTGTCATCATCGACCCGGAGGAGGATCGGGGCGAGCGTGACCGGCCGACCGCCGGCAGTCGTGAGGTTTCCCGCGCAGATGGCGACTGCACGATCCTCCTTGAGGGTGAGGGTGATGATGGCATCATCAGGGCGAATCTCAAATGTTACAACGCTTGAATGGATCACGTCCGCAACAGTGTAGGCGAGGTGCAGCCCGGCGGGGATCCGATCGACCCTGTAGGAGCAAGCGTAGGTGCCGTTCTCATCCAGAGTGGCGTTCCCGGCGAGCTGGCTATCGACGTAGGCCTTGATGGGAGTTCCTGCTGTGCCGCCGGTGTAGGTTCCGGCGATCGAGAGGGAGTATCCATACCGCCCCGTATCGGGGGTGACCGTGATGCCGAGGGGGGAGGGAGAACCCTCATCGGCCCCGGCCTGCCGGCTCGCCGTAGAACCGACTATCTCCGCATAGTTCCTGACACTCTCCTGGTAGGGAGTGGTGTTCACGCCATAACGGCCAGCGATCTGGATTGTCACGTTCTCCCGGCCCGCGTAGGCGGCAGCTCTGCCCTGCAGTTTCTGTTGAAGAGTCTCTCCCTCGTAGATGACAGCTGCACGCTGGCCCTCATCGCCCTGGACCTGGATCTCAACCCGTTGCAAGTCCTCAAATCGCCGGGCGTCATCTAAGAGGGCTCCAAGGGCAGCGAGATTCTCCTGGTTGTTCCGCTGGAACTCGCCGATATCTGTTCCGGAGATATCCAGGTTGATGACGAGCTCGTCGAACCGGCCTGAAAGTTCGGCGTACCGCGCCAGGTCGCGCTCGGCACTTTCGTAGTCCTTGAGCCTGATATTGAGGGTGAGCGTGCCGGTCTTTCCCAGCAGCTCATCCATCAGGGGGATGAGAGCATCGGGATCGTTATCTGACAGTTTCGGAACAGTCGCAGGGTCGACGTGAGCGGCGGTCGACGTGTTTGTCGCCGTGTAGAGGAGCGGGGTGGTCGCCTCTCCTGCAAGGAGGATAAGAGCCGTGATGATGGCAACCGCGAGGACGATATGCAAGGCCCGGGGGTTCATGCAGCAAGGATCTCCAGAACCTTTTGGACGACGATGTAAGCGAAGAGAGCGACCCCCGCTACGATGAGGTAGCTGAGGTGGCGCATGTAGCGTGGCCGGGAGAAAGCTCCATCGATCAGGACCGCGATCACGAGGAGGCCGATGAGCGAGAGGACAAAGAAGACCTCAAGGTCAAGTGTGCGATTAAAGACCATGAAGAAGGTGACGACGATGAGCCAGGCTGCAAGCACGGCCGTAGCGTAGTACTTCTTTGCGCCTATCAATCTCTCCCTCTCGTGATCAAGGCACTGATCCAGCTCATTTTTCTATCTCTCCTGAGCATGGGCCGGGATCTCATCAGCAGTTCCTCATGCAGGAGATGTCCACCATGCTACACGCTCCTCCGATAGAGAGGAGAAGGGATCCTCCTGCCCCCGAACCCTGACCGGTGCCGGCGTCATGAGGCTGCCTGGATCTCGACCTCCCGGTAGTCGACTGCAATGGCCTTCCCATCTTTCATACCCAGGGCGTAGAGGGAATACGTGCCGGGGTTGAGGGATGCGAGAGCCTCTGCCCCGACCTCCACCTCAGGCCCATCCGCATACCCGGAGAGCCCATAACCCCGGGCGATGACGAGATCAAAATCCACATCACTCGTGGCCTGAGTGTCGCTCGGGGTCAGGGTGCAGGCAACCGGCCCGATCTCATCGGTGGCCGCTTGCAGGAGGGTGATCAGATCGGTCACGGAGGTCGGTATGGGGCGATTCACGAATTTTTCGGTATCAACCCGTATTACGAGATCATAAGTGGCGTTGTTCCTGAGGAGGACGTATGCCGTCCGGTTCACATCTTCTCCGAAGGAGATGGTTGCGCCGGCACTCCGGTCCTGATAGTACGGGTCGCCTCCGTTCCAGGCGACAGCGGGATTGCCATCGAGTATGAGGATCGGCATGGCGGCAAGGATGTGTAACGTCTCGTTGGCGCTGTCGTAGTGTACTGCGGTGAGAAGGTACTCGCCGGCCTCCGGCCGCGTGTAGGGCCAGGCGTCCATCATATTCTGCAAGATCTCGCCATCGGTCCTGAAATCGGAGAGATTGACCTCGTTCCTTGCCAGCGTGAAGTTCAGGTCGTCCCCATCGTAGTCGCGCATATCGATGCCACCGTAGGCTGATATACCCGTTTCATTGCTATAGAGGACGGCATCGCCGGTGAAGATATAGCCCAGATCCTTTGCGGCCCTGAAGAACGTGGTGAAGTTGATATCTCCCTCGGGGCTCTCCAGGGATCGGATCAGAAGAACGTTGCCGGACCGGCCCGGGACGTCCACGATGAAGTTCGGGATCGTCCGGTTGCTGGCGACCCGATAGTCGTCAGGGAGAGCGCTCCCATCGATGGTCTTGCTCTCCGTAGCGGTCACCTTCGCACCACGATAGGTACCACTCGCGGGATCGAAGATCCGGGTTATCGTCCCGAAGGCCGGGTGCGGGATGACAGTGAGGTTGTCACCCTCAAGGGTCACAAGAGAGGTTCCGGTCTCCAGGGGATCGAGGGCATCGATGGTCGCGATACGGAGCCCCCGGTACTCCGTCGCATCGTCAGTTGTTATCGTGATGTAGGTATCTGCAGCGGCTACCGCAGGGATCAGGAGGGCGATGACCACACCCAGCAACAGAAGGTACCTTATAGGGTTCTTCATGGGTGGCCCATCGTCAAACCCTACTATATACTTTTCCATCGATCCCAAGCAGCATGGACGGTAATTCCCCGGCGATCAGGGAGCAGGATCTAGCGGCAACCCTCCCGGTTCACCCGGACCCCGTCCCGGGCAACCCTCCAGAAACTTATATATGTCACATCCTCTACCATGGCCCCGAGCTCTGGTGTCAGAAACGCATCACTGTTCCAGGCAGGTACTGCCAGTGGGGAGAAAGCGCCCGCCTTCATCCGGCGGGCGGTGATGCGGCCGGATACGGGCCTGCATCAGGGGGTGTGTCTGGTGTCCGTATGGAGGCAGCCTTGTACGGAGTGCGCGATGGTTCCACCCGGGTCGGGTGATGATAAGAAGAGCACCCGGCCCGCCGGGGTTACCGGGAATCATTCCCCTTGCCCTGGGAGACACCAGGAGCCGGCTCAAGCCTCGGTCCTCCGCGCTCGCGCCCCGGGGGAGGGCGCCATGAGCACCCTTCCCTCTACTCGTCCTGTTAGATCGCTCGCCGGCAACGGTGACAACGGGGGGAGGGTCTCTCCTCCTGCCAGCAACCTGGTAACTCTGAATTCTGGAGTGCGACAAACGCAGCCGGCCGGCGTCATCCGGACCCTGGTGGCGATGCCGGCCTACAACGAGGAGTCTGCGATCGCAAAGACCATTCTCGGTGCGCAACAGCACGCAGATAAAGTCCTCGTTGTCGACGATGGATCAAAGGATGAGACCGCCCGGATCGCCGGGGCGCTCGGGGCGATCGTTATCCGGCATGAGGTGAACCGGGGCTATGGTGGGGCGCTCCAGACGATCTTTTCGACCGCCCGGGAGATGGGAGTCGAGGAGCTCGTCATCATCGACGCCGATGGGCAGCACAATCCGGGGGAGATCCCGGCGCCGGTCTCATCAACCCCGCGATCGGGCTCAAGCCGGGACGGGTGGTTCACCCTCTACCGGCCGCTACAGAGATCGCTGAAGACCTGGAGCGCGGGACCGGGGATCCATCCTCCTCAAACCCCCTGATGTGGAACTCGATCACCTCGCAGATCTGTTCCTCAGCCTCTTCCCGGGTTGCCCCGGTGGCCACGCATCCCGGAATATCCGGAGAATACGCGGAGTAGTTACCGTCAGCCTCCTCAACGATTGACAAGAAATTGATGCATCATTTTCCCCTCATTTTAGTCCCGCTTGTTTGAAAATACTGATTCATGTGTTCCCGGGGCGAGATCATCTGTCAGACACCCTGCTATTGGTCACCCGTCCCGGTTTTGACGGATGTTTATACTGCCGATGGCTGCCCCGGGTCGCCACCAGATACCATCCATCTGCTTCGATCATCTCTATGCAGTCCTTTACTTTCATCTTTTCCCTGCCGCTGGTGTCCAGAGCCTCCGGGTATCCTGATGATTACTGCTCTACACTCATTATGGAGGGGAGTATTCATGTCTCTTCGGAGGCCTATGATGCAAGTAACCCCTTACTCCGTCACGGATCCAGAGATGATCCCGGCTGGTCAGTCTTCCTTTCAGTGATACCGCCGTCAAAACCTCCGGTAAACCCTGCTTCGGCTTCCGAGAGAGATGACATGGATCACCAGGAGGTCATCTATGATCGAGAGGACTGCCCGGTAATCCCCGATCCGGAGCGAGTAGAACGGCGGGTTATTAGAGCCCTTTAGTTTTTTGAGGCGTAATTTCGGGTCAGTCTCATTTGCAAGCGATGCAATCTCCTCACTTATCCGGATTGCTGCGGGTCGCGGAATGCTTTTGAGAATATGGCGGGCCGTCGCGGTGATGACCACCCGATACCTCATTCCTCCTTCAGCTCCGCCATGACCTCGTCCAGGGTGTAGACCCTGCCAGCGCGGAGATCCTCAAGCGACCGCTCTAGATCCTGAAGTACTTCTTCACTAAGGGGCTCCTCATCGACCGCCATAGCTACCAGGCGCCCGATCACTTCATTCCGGGATTTGGGCACAAAATCACGTTCTTCCTCCGCCGCGATCTCGTTACAACCCCGGTTGCAACCGCTGTCACCACCCTCCGGGCACCTGGTGCGGGGTTCGGGCATCAGATCCTCCACCGGCACAAAATCATAGAGTTACAACCGGGGTTGTAAACACTTCTGCACACAAGAATCCCTCATAGCACCCCCCAATCTTAAAACAGGGGTGGTATCTGGAGATCCAGATTTCTCGTTTACAACCTGCCCAAAAGCACACAAGAGACCCTCTCCCGGGGACGATGTGAAACCCATCACACCCAGGGGAAGAGATAGAAAGAGACGTATCTCCTGGCAAACTCAAAAAATCTCCTTCACTGGACCCGAAGAACCGGAAACCCCACTATCCAGACCCCCCAGGACACCGCTCGACCTCCCCGGGAGGCCCTTACCCGGGGAGTTCAACCTCTCCCGCCGCGAGAGGCCGGCAACAGAGCCTGCCGCTGTGGGCATCCGCCATCACGGCATCGATCCTCCGGGATGTCTCCACTGTGTAGTACGCTTCCCCACACCGATCGCAGATGTATGCGGGAACATCCCTGATAACGATGACTGCATCCCCGATCCGTGCGATAAACTCTGTCGTTCCTTCTTGCAGGGTTCCCTTACAAAATGTACATCTCTCTGGAATCATTTCTTTCTCCTTGTCCGCACATCAGTCCAGTATTCATCGTCCGGCATGTAGGCAGTGATGACCCGGAGATGGTCATCACAGATCCCGAGTACTACATGATATGCATGATTACGTATAAAACCGAGCATGAGCAACGAAGGACAGGGTTCTTCATCAGGGTATGACCCGATGATCTCTCCGCTTCTGATCGTCGAGAGGAGGAGCATCAGTGGAAATGTTCCTTTCAAACATCCGGATCCGGGCATGATGTGATATAATTATCAAATCCCGTTCTATTCGCCCGATGATCTCGTCCCGGCTACGATCCATACCCTTCCCTCGTATGTGGATCAGTTCTACCTCCGGCACGTAAAGCGTTTCCAGCTGAACAGAACACCGGGGAACACTTCAGTGGCCGGTAGCTACTGTACAGAGATTCCTCTCTACCGCCCACCCTCCTGGGCGGAGACCTCCCGGTAGAAGAACCCCGCCCGGGCCTCGCCAGGATACGTCATACCCGGCTCACCGCACCCCCTCCCGGCCATTGCGCTCCCGCACCAGCCGTGTATAACACCCCTCGCCGGAACACAGAAGACCATCCGGTAGAACAATCACAAAAAAAATCGCGGGAAAGGAAAAACTCACCCGATATAATTCAATTCTTCCCGGGCCTTGGCCTCCTCGGCCTCCCGGATCGTCTCGATCGCCTGCTCCATATCCTCCGCCCGCTCCTGCAGGAAGGTATGGTCGACCTCGATCCCGAGCAGGCTGGAGAGAACCCCAAGGAGACTATCGGCGCTCCGGGGATCGACGATGTATCCGCTCGTCTCGCCCATCAGGCATATCCCCTCGATCCCCCGCACCTCGCCGAGACCGAGCAGGAGCCCCGACGCCCCCACGATCGCCCCGCCCGTCCCGACGTTCTCAAACGACCCCCCGGCCGCCTCCACCTCAGGCCGGAGATGCTCCATATTGACCGCCGATAAAATCCTCGGATCCTCGACCAGGTGGCCGACACCGTAGCCCCCGAGGGCGTATATCCGCTGGACACCGAGCTCCTCGGCGATATCCAGGTAACTCTCCGCCAGGATGTAGTGCCCCTCAGGCGACGTGCTCTGGAAATCTCCCACGAGGAAGAGGATCGCCTTCCCATCCTTCTCGCAACGGTATATCTCGTTGCAGACGAGTCGGGCGATGCCCCCCCCGTCAATAACCACCTGTGGTGGGAAATGAAGCGAGTATATCTCCGCTACCAGTTCCCCGCCGAGCTCATCGATGAGGTGGTCGGCGACCAGCTTCCCCACGTGCCCGATGCCCGGCAACCCCTCGATCAGGATCGGGGCATCGATACCATCTTCCTGGAAAAAAACTATGCTGACGTTGTCCATCTCCGTACCACCCTCCGGTAGCATCCGTATCTATCCTCCGGTGAAAAACGTGCCGGATGGGCCGGCCGCGTCGACCGGCCACAGACCGGGCATATCGAAGAGAGCGTGTATCGCCGGTCATGCGGACAGAGGCGTATGCGGTTACTCATATTCGCTTATCCGGCCCTCTGTCTCCGGATAAACCTGCCTGTCCCGCCCGCCCGCTCGACCACGCCGACGGCCGCATTCGCCGCCTTCTCGATCGCCTTCTCAGCCGTCTTATAATCAGGCGCCGTCACTTTTATCCGGTATCTCGGAGCCCCGACGTATATCAGGTCGATCTCGACGTTCTCGATCTTCGGTTGCGCGCTCCGGAGCGCGCGGCGGATCACGTTGACCCCGTC
>Ga0265293_10012360_pt1 | contig 11351 bp, 8 predicted proteins | sample Munlanlewell138R_FD_192505 | JGI IMG/M metagenome (GOLD analysis project Ga0265293, IMG submission 192505) | Leachate microbial communities from a municipal landfill in Southern Ontario, Canada - Leachate well 138R | ecosystem: Engineered > Solid waste > Landfill > Unclassified | place: Canada... | reverse complement strand
GGAACTTTGATGATGAAGACAACAGATACAAAGACTTATCAGGCTACGGTAACAATGGAAGTTGTACATCTTGTCCTACTTTAGTGGACGGAGTGCCTGGGACAAGCGGTAAGGCGATGAGTTTTAATGGGAGTGGGAATTGTATAACAATTGATGGAGTTTCCGCTCTTCAAAGCGTTGATGGGTTAATCAATGGGTTCACAATATCTGTTTGGGTTGATTCATCAGAGATTCCTTCTAGTGAGTACGAGGGAGTCATAGAGCTCAGAAAGAATTCATCATCCGAATACGCTCTTGTGATCTCAAGAAATAGTTCGACTGATCCTCATGATTTTAGGATAAGATATTGGCAAGATGGTGGAACAAGCAGAGCGTTTTCTCTACCGAATCTTGGGTGGAACTACATCACAGTTTCTGTTTTTGATAATAACATATCAGTATATGTTAATGGTGATCGCGTAAGTAGAGGTGGATTTACCGCTCCGTTTGATATGTTCAGTGGCGGTATTTATATCGGAAAGTATTCGTACCAAACCAACTACTTCAACGGCCTCATCGACGACGTCCGCATCTATTCGAGAGCCCTAACAGCCTATGAAGTACAAACCCTCTACGCTCAAACAAAAGACAACTATCTCTCAAACAGATATTGAAACGGATATTTCCAGAGTTGAGATTTTGTCTGATTATTAGACCATTAAAATTTTAAACTTATCACTGATTTTCATTCATCAAAGACTCAATTCATATGAGTTTTTCCAAGTCACTAAGGCATCGGAGTATTGGTTTCAATGTTTGAAAACTGAATTTTAATAAACCTTTCGACCCTATCCACGGGACGAAATATCCTTGAAATCAAGCAAAAGAGCTTTATGGAGCCACTTTTTTGTGTTAAAATAGATTGGTTGGAGAGGTAGTTTTTGAATTTAGTTATACAAATGAGAAGAGTTTTTCATAATAAATACCTGATTGGAGTTGTTGGAAGTGGCATCGAAAGCATATCTTCGCAAAGATCTCTTAAGGTTAATGAGAACCTTTTGAATCTTGGCAAGACCGGACCTGAGCAATCTCTTGTTGATTTGGAATCTTCTTTAAAAGGATTATCTTCAGAAGAAGCTAAAAAGAGATTGGAAAGATTTGGTCCAAATGAAGTAAGTCATGAGAAACCGCCAGCTTGGTGGGTGCAACTTTTAAGCGCTTTCTGGAATCCATTCATCTTCATTTTAATCGTACTAGGAGTAGTATCTTTTTTCACCGATGTTTGGTTGGTCAGTCCCGAAGAAAAAGACTTCACAAAGATAATCATTCTTTTTGCAATGGTTTCAATAAGTGGAGTTTTACGATTTTGGCAAGAGTTTAGATCTCAAAGGATGGTAGATAGATTGAAAGGCTTGGTTCAAAACAGAGCTTTTGTAATAAGAGAAGACTGGGAAGATGATTTTAACGATGCAAGAGCACATGATAACCCTGTTTTTAATGTTGAAAATGGAAGAGAAATTCCAATAACTCAAATAGTTCCGGGAGATATTGTTCGTGTTTCGGCCGGTGACATGATTCCGGCTGACATGCGCCTCTTATCGTCACAAGATCTATTCTTGAGTCAATCAGCTTTAACCGGAGAGTCGATGCCGATTGAGAAATTCGCTGTTCCTGAAACGATTGAAGAGAAAGAGGAAAACGAGAAAGATAGATTGGCCCAAAATCCATTGGATTTGAATACGCTCTGTTTTATGGGAACTAACGTGGTTAGCGGATCGGGAACGGGGATTGTCTTATCAACCGGCAGTAATACATATTTCGGTTCAATAGCAAAAAAGATTACAGGTCAACGAGCTATGACCAGCTTTGACAAAGGTGTCAATAAAGTGAGCTGGCTTCTTATTCGTTTTATGTTAGTGATGGTGCCGGTTGTCTTTGTTCTCAACGGAGCAACCAAAGGTGACTGGACAGAAGCTCTCTTCTTTGCTCTTGCCGTAGCGGTTGGATTAACTCCCGAGATGTTGCCGTTGGTTGTGACGGCTAACTTATCCAAGGGAGCCATCACCATGGCTAAGAAAGAGGTGATAATAAAGAAGCTTAATGCGATTCAAAACTTTGGAGCAATTGATGTTTTATGCACCGATAAGACGGGTACGATTACAGAGAATCGCGTCGTGCTTGTCAGGCATCTTGACGCCGAAGGAGAAGAGAGCAAAAGAACGCTGGATCTGGCTTATCTTAACAGTTTTTTCCAGACCGGACTTAAAAATTTGATGGATCAGGCGATAATTGAAAGAAAGACGGAAGATTATCCTGATGAAGAGCAGTTATATCACAAGATTGATGAAGTTCCGTTTGATTTCTCTCGCCGAAGAATGTCGGTTATAGTCCAGAAAGATAAAGAAGAGCACCTGCTTGTCTGTAAAGGAGCGATAGAAGAAGTTCTTTCCATATGCACCAAAGTGGAGCACGAAGGTGAAATCTTTAAGATCGCTGATTTCGAAAAGAAACAGGCGGATGACTTAAGTCGACAATTGAATCAAGACGGGTTAAGAGTTTTGGCGGTCGCTTATAAAAAGGTATCTGACATAAAAGAGATTTATTCGGTAAAGGATGAAGGCGATCTTGTTTTGGCAGGCTATATCGGGTTTCTGGATCCACCGAAAGAATCAGCCGCTCAAGCACTCAAATCGTTAAAAGAAGAGGGTGTGGCTGTCAAAATTGTCACCGGTGACAATGAAGTTGTCACAACGAAAATCTGCAAAGAAGTCGGACTTGATAGCGGAAGTGTCTTACTCGGTCACGAGATAGAACTCTTAAATGATGACGAATTGATCGAAAGAGTGGAAGAGACCACGATATTCGCCAAGGTTGATCCTTTGCAAAAAGCTCGCATTGTAACGGCCCTTAAGAGAGCCGGACACACGGTCGGTTTTATGGGAGACGGAGTCAATGACGCCGCTGCTATGTATGAATCCGATGTCGGAATATCGGTTGATGCTGGAGTTGACATAGCCAAGGAAGCGGCCGATATCATCTTACTCAAAAACGATCTGAATGTTTTACAAAAGGGAATTATTGAAGGAAGAACCATATTCGGGAATATTATAAAATATATCAAGATGACGACCAGTTCCAACTTTGGTAATGCCTTCAGTGTCCTTGGTGCCAGTATCTTCTTACCCTTTTTGCCGATGTTGCCACTTCATCTGTTGGTTCAGAATTTATTGTATGATATCTCTCAACTCTCAATTCCATTGGACAGTATGAGTCCCGAGTTTTTAAAGAAACCTCGTAAATGGGAGGCCAGTGACATCAGTCGTTTTATGATATTCATCGGTCCGATTAGCTCGATTTTCGACCTTACAACGTTTCTTATGATGTGGTATATCTTCAAGGCTAACACTCCCGCAATGCAATCACTTTTTCATTCAGGTTGGTTTGTGGAAGGATTACTGTCTCAAACATTAATTGTTCATATGATCAGAACCGAGAAGATCCCATTCATTCAGAGCAGGGCGACCAAGCCGGTATTATTCTTAACCGGTGCGATTATGATAATCGGTTTGGCGATTCCATTCACCGGATTTGGCAGGAATATCGGTCTTCAGGCATTACCTTTAACCTACTTTCCGCTACTTCTGATAACCTTGATCGGCTATTCGGTCTTAACTCAAATAGTAAAGAGCTGGTATATCAAAAGGTTTAAGAGTTGGTTATAAAAAAAGATTAGTAACTTTGGTCCAATAATGCTATAAACAAAAAACGATGTCTAAATACTACAATCCGCAAAGGTCAAATAAATATGAGCCTGGGTCAAGCAAGCCATTTCGCATAAGTCGTAGCAAGATAGATCTTTTTCTCAATTGTCCTCGTTGCTTCTATCTTGACAGAAGGCTTGGTATCGGACGTCCGCCGGGGTTCCCTTTCTCTCTCAACTCGGCCGTTGACACTCTTTTAAAGAAAGAGTTTGATTTTCATAGAGCGAAAGAGAGTGCTCATCCTCTAATGGATGCTTATGGAGTGGATGCGATTCCGTTTAGTCACGAAAAAATGGATGAATGGAGAGACGCCTTAAGGAGAGGTATTTCCTACTTAGATGAATCGACCAATTTGCTTATAACCGGAGGGATTGATGATCTTTGGGTTAACCCGATGGGAGAATTGATAGTGGTTGATTACAAAGCTACATCCAAGAGCGGGGAAGTCGGAATAGACGCCGATTGGCAAATATCTTACAAAAGACAGATGGAAGTCTATCAATGGCTCTTCCGAAAGAACGGATTCAACGTTTCAAAAACGGGTTACTTTGTCTACTGCAATGGAGACGCCGATAAAGAAGCTTTCGACGCTAAACTTGAGTTTGATATAAAGCTGATACCTTATGATGGGGATGATTCTTGGGTTGATAAAACGATAGACGATATCTATAATTGCCTTGAGTCCGAGGTTATTCCATCGGCTGATCCCGAGTGTGATTACTGTCTCTATAACAAGGCTGTTGGATCAATAAGATGATAACAAAAGTAAAAAAGTTTACCGGATACATCGCTTTAGCCATCGTATTTTTATTGATTCTTATTGCTTTTCTTTTTGCAACTATGTCGGAGTTGACTCTAACTCTTCTCGGAGTTGCCGTAGCGATAGCGGCGACTCTCACTTGGAGCGCTGAAGGCGGATTGATAGTGATGTTTCTTTTGGGATCGGTTGTTCTGTCAATGTTTTTTAAGAGCACAGAGATAATGCTCTTTGGTATATCGGCTGCGGTTATAACGACCGCCATTACGTTCCAATTACGATCCGCGGTTAAAGATTTGAGAAAGAGTGAGAGGAAGTATCGCTCCATTACCAACAATGTTTCTGGAGCGGTCTATTCTCAAGCGATTGACAAAAAGCCTCAAGTGACGTTTATAAGCGATCAGTTTGAGAAAGTGACAGGACACAATCCCAAAAAATTTCTGTCGGGGGAAAAAGAGATTCACGACATGGTCCATCCCGGTGATTGGGCCAGAGTGAAGATGGTTATAGACGATAAGATTAAGAATAAAGAATCTTGGGACATTGAGTACAGGATAGTCGGTTCTGATGAGGAGGTCAGATGGGTTAACGAAAGAGGCGGAATGGTTTTAGGAAGCGAAGGAGAGTTCTTTCTCGAAGCGATAATCATAGACATTACATCAAAGAAGTTGACGAAAGACGCTCTTGTGGAGAGTGAAGAGAAGTATAGAAATTTGGTTGAGTTGGCCAACGATGGAATAATGATTGTCAAAGATGGTAAGATCAAGTACCTTAATTCAAGAATTTCCGATATGCTTGAATTATCAAAGGATGAAATAATCGGAACCGTATTCGAAGATTACATAGATCAAAAAGAGAAAAGCAAGTTCGTCACGGGTTATAGAGAGGGGTCGGATGATAAATCTTTTGTTATTGAGACCGTATTGCGAAACTCCAAGGGACGTAAAATCTCCATTGAGATAAGTTCGGGAGTCATAAATTATGAAGGTGATTTGGCCGATCTTTTAATCATCAGAGATATTACACAGAGAAAACAGATAGAAGAGATTGTTCATCAGAGAGAGCAAGAGTTTAGAAACTTAGTTGAACGAGCTCCGGATATCATTGCACGCTTTGACCCCGGCCATAGATACATCTATATCAACCCGATCATTGAGAAAGAGTCTGGGACTCAACCCAAAGATTTCTTTTGGAAAACTCCGAGAGAAGCGGGATTTTCCGAAAATACCAGCAGAGTTTGGGAAGAAGCGCTCGATGATGTTTTTGAAACGGGGAAAGAGAAGGCGATTTACACCGAACAGATGACTTTATCCGGTAAGAGGTATCACTATACAAGATTACTGCCCGAATTCAGCAAGGACGGAGAGATAAGAACCGTCTTAGCAATCAGCAGAGATATCACTGAAGCAAAAGAGATTGATAAAGTGAAGTCTGAATTTATTTCTGTCTTGTCTCATCAATTAAGGACGCCACTATCGGTTATCAGATGGTGTGCGGTTATGTTTTTGGATGGTATGTTGGGCAAGCTCAATGATGAGCAAGTCGGATATCTTGAGAAGATATATGAATCAACAAAGAAATTGATCAAGATATCAAACACGCTGTTTAACGCAGCCATATTGGATCTTGGAATATTGACTGTAATACCAAAGAGATTGGATGTTGTAAAAGTCTTAAAGGAATCATTGGCGGACATTGAACCGGACAGAGTTATAAAAGAGACAAAGATAAACGAGAATTACGAAAAAGATTTACCTAAGGTCAAAGCTGATAAAAGATTGCTGAAAACAATATTCAGAGGACTTTTATCAAACGCGGTAAAGTATGGTTATCAAGGAGGTAATGTTTGGATAGATATCAAAAGAGAAGATGGCTCTATTCTGGTTAAAATAGCTGATGACGGTCGAGGAATACCGATCAGAGAACAGTCAAGAATATTCACTAAATTTTTCAGAGCGGAAAACGTCAAGAACGAAGAGCTTTACGGTACCGGTTTGGACCTCTATATCATAAAAGAGATAGTTAACAATTTTGGAGGAATCATCTGGTTTGAGTCACCCAATCCCGATATTGGCAAGAAAGAGAAACCCGGGACGGCCTTTTATTTCACAATACCTTTAACTGGAATGAAAAAGCATCATGGAGAGAAAGGCTTGACCGACCAATCATTATGAAAAACAGAATAGAAGGAAAAATAATAATAACGTCTTTAGGGACAGGCTACGTTACCGATAAGAATGGCAAAGAAGAAGTTTACATCCCTTCTTACTTTACCAATACGGCTCTCAACGGAGACGAGGTTGAGGTTGCCATAACACCCAGAGTCAATGGCGACAAGATAAGAGGTGAAGTCACCAAGATCATATCAAGAAGAAAAATGGACTTTGTCGGAACCGTAGAAAGAAAAAAAGGAGATTCGTTTGCTTTTATCAAGGCGGATGATTACAAAATTCATCTTCCGTTTTTTGTCCCGTCAATTGATCCCAATGTCAAAAACAAAGACAAAGTGTTAATCCGATTTGTTAAATGGGACGATCCAAAAAAGAATCCAACCGCCAAGATATTAAAGGTTTTGGGTCAGAAAGGAGAGATCGATGTTGAGATGGAGTCAATAGTTTTTGATAGAGGCTTCAAAGTCGGTTTTTCCAATGCCGCTCAAAAAGAGTCCAAAGACATCAAGAGAAAACAGCCTCATTTAACGGCCAAGGAGATAAAGAGAAGGAAAGATTTCAGAGAAAAGTTGACTTTTACGATTGATCCCGATGACGCTAAAGATTTTGATGACGCGATCTCTTTTGAAGAGATCGATCAGAACACTTTTGAAGTCGGAATTCATATTGCCGATGTCAGTTTTTGGGTGAAAGAAAAGAGTGCCATTGACAACGAAGCGATTAAGCAAGGTTTTTCAATCTATCTGGTAGATCGAACGATCCCAATGCTTCCCGAGATACTTTCAAACGATATTTGTAGCCTTAGTCCGGATGAAGACAAACTCACCTTCTCGGCGATTTTTAAGATAAGAAATGGCAAAGTCATTGATCGTTGGTTTGGAAAAACGGTGATTCGATCCGATAGAAGATATACCTATCGAGAAGCTCAAGAGATAATAGATGACCTAAAACCCGATCCCCACTCGGTCGAACTGAAAACATTGATGGATATAACAAGGAGCTTGAGAAAGGACAGGATCAATTCCGGTGCGATTGAGTTCAGTTGTAACGAAGTGAAGATCGAGATTGACTCAAAAGGCAGACCGACAAAAATCTATGTCGAAAAAGGGATTGAGTCCCAGAAGCTGATAGAAGATCTTATGATATTGGCCAATCGAGAGGCGGCCTATTTCATAGGCGGAGAAAAAAGCAATAATTTATCTCTTTACAGAATACATGAAAAACCGGATAAAGATTCTCTTGATGAGCTGTTCACTTTTCTTAAGAAGCTCGGGCATCAGATAAAATTCAGTGGTAAGACGGCGACATCCAAACAACTAAACGATTTGATAAAAGATATCGCCGGAACCGATATAGAGTTTATGGTTAAATCAACGATTATCAGATCGTTGCCCAAAGCGATCTATTCAACCAGCAACAGGGGACATTTTGCCATGGCGTTGAAGCATTACACACATTTCACTTCACCGATTAGACGTTATGCTGATCTATTAACTCACCGATTGTTAGAGAAAAAACTGGAGAAAAAGAGTCCGTCTCAAGGAGAAAGAGATTTCTGTAAAAGAACTGCCGAGAAGCTTTCACAGATAGAGATCAACCTTGCTTCAGCGGAGAGAGCTTCAATCGCTTTGAAGCAGACCGAATATATGTTAAATAGAAAGGGAGAGATAAGAGACGGAGTAATATCGGCCGTTACCGAGTGGGGGATCTATGTTCAGGATATTGAAACTCAAGCTGAGGGGTTGGTTAGATTAAGAGATTTAAAGGGTGACTTCTACTTGCTTGATAAAGAGAACTTTTCAATAAGCGGTCGAAAGACCAAAAAGAGATATTCTCTCGGAGATAGAGTGAAGGTGAAAGTTGTCGGAGGCGATTTAGAGAGAAAATCATTAGAATATCTTTTCGCTTGATTTTATAAAGATAAAAAGTTAAAAAGAATTTACCGTGCAAATATCAAAAGAATTACCTCAATTTTCAAAAAGATCAATTATCGTGGCCGCTGGAAGTCGTTCGGCTAAAGTGTTTCGTGCTCACAGCGGAGAGATCGAGTTGGTCGATCAATTAAAGATAGAGACGTTGGCATCGTATTCGGATAAAGAGAGCTTCTTTGTCAGAAGTGGTAAAGGTAGAACTTATGGGTTTGGTGCGGTTCTTGAAGAGAAGAAGAAAGAGTTTTTAGCCAAATTTGCTCGAGAACTTGGAGACAGGATTGAGAAAGCCTTTCAAGAATGGTCAGCGGAAAGTATTTATCTCTTTGTTCCCAAGCATATGAAGGACTTGGTTCCTAAAAGATTCTCTTCCGAAGTTAAGAAATCAGTCGTTCTTTTAATAGAAGGAAATTTTGTTGACAAACATCCTTTCGATCTGTTAAAGATCATCATGGAAAAGGTGGATAAGAAGAAACCCTTAACCATCAGCGAAAAAGTTAAGAATTTATTGACGAAAAAAAGATAAGTTATTTTAACAAGTGAACGGGGTCTCCGAAGACAAGGAGGCCTTTAATATTTGAGATTATATGTCAAGCACCAACTTATCAATCGGAATAGTCGGATTTCCCAATGTTGGAAAATCAACTCTGTTTGAAGCATTAACTAAGAATAAAGTTGACAGATTCAATTATCCTTTCTGTACCATTGATCCCAATATCGGAGTCGTAACTGTTCCGGATGATCGACTTCAAAAGTTAGCTAATCTTTTCAACCCGGAGAAGATAATCAATTCAACCGTAAAGTTCATAGATATCGCTGGAATAATAGAAGGGGCCAGCAAAGGCGACGGATTGGGTAACAGGTTTTTAGCCAATATCAGAGAAACAGATCTGATTCTTTTTGTTCTCAGATCTTTTATCAACAGCGATATAATCAACGCACGCGATCAGATTGATCCGGTTGCGGAAGCAAAGTTATTAAACACCGAACTTATGCTCAAAGACTTGGAAACGATAGAGAGCCGGATAAGATCGGCTTCAAGAGAAGCCAAGTCGGGCAAGGGCGAAATTGTTGCAGAGCTTCACGTTCTTGAAAAAGCTAAAAAAGAACTTGAAGACGGTAATATATTGGCCGATGTTGATTTTTCGGAGAAAGAGAGAGATCTTCTTTACCCTTATCGTTTTTTAACCATGAAGCCGAGGATATACCTTCTAAACGGAGACGAAGATCAAGAGACAGAAAGCTTATTGGGTGAAAGGTGGCCGGTCATTTCAATAAACATACTGGATGAATTGGATTATTCCAATCTGCTCCAAGAGGAAAAAGATCTTTTGGGAATTTCGGGAATCGAACGGCTTATAAAAAAAGCTTATGATCTTTTGGACCTGATCACTTTCTTTACCGTCGGAAGCGATGAAGTCAGGGCTTGGAAAACCAAAAAAGGGACTTATGCGCCCAAGGCGGCTGGAGTCATTCATACTGATTTCGAAGATAAGTTTATAAAAGCCGAAGTGATAAATTGGGAAGATCTGATTGAAGTAGGATCAATGGTTGAGGCAAAAAAGAGAGGTCTTATCAGAACCGAAGGAAAGGATTACTTGTTTCAAGACGGTGATGTTGTTGAGATTAAGCACGGCAGATAACTCTTCGTCGTACAAGCTTAAACAGATACGAATTTGTAAATTACTTTGCGTATTTTTAATTTCAGATTCGGCAAAACATTTAATACCGGGCAATCCAATGGATTTATATAATCCACAATGAAGCTAAAGTCGAACGGATATTGTACAAATTAAGATATCTATTTGACAAAGATTGTTTTTGGAATATAATGACAACCACGCTCCGTTTAGGGGCGATAGTTCCTGGACCGTTCTCGTAAGCTTTTTAGGCCTAAGGGAAAGGGTAGGGCAAAGGTCGCTTAATTAAAAATAGTCAATGAAATAAATGGCCAAGAAGCTTTATGTGGGAAATCTTTCCTACGAGACCACTGATGAAAGACTTAATGAAGTCTTCACAGAAGCAGGAGCAGTTGAATCGGCAAATGTTATCAAAGATAAATTTTCCGGAAGATCAAGAGGCTTTGGTTTTGTAGAGATGGCAAGTGACGAAGACGCATCAAAGGCGATGGAGATGTTCAACGAGAAAGAAGTTGATGGAAGGAAGTTAATCGTCAGCGAAGCCAAACCGATGACTCCAAGAGACAATAACGAAGGAGGATCTTTCTAACTTCAAAATTGTTCAGTCATGAAGAAGAGGGGAATACCCTCTTCTTTTTTTATTCAAAAGAGTTATAATGAACACAATGAAGAAGATTTTCATAGTGGAAGACGATCCTTTCCTCGTTGACATCTACGTTACGAAATTTGAAGAGAAAGGATATTCAGTTGAGGCAGTCAGAGATGGCGAAGAAGCGTTGGGTGTGATTAAAGAGAGAGAATTTGATATCATTATTCTTGACATTAATTTGCCCAAGATGAGTGGCTGGGATGTTTTAAGAAGATTAAGAGAGAATGATAAATCACAAGAGTCCAAAGTCATTATATTATCTAACGCCGTATTAGAAGAAGATAGTAGAAGAATGATGGATGAGTTTGGAGTCAGTAAATACATAGTTAAGATCTACTATACGCCGGAGGAGGTTGTAAAAGAGGTTGAAGAATGTCTTCATCGTGAATCAGTTTAATTTCAAGATAACAAAAAAGAGCAAGAAAAGCGCTGCCCGAACCGGGCTTTTTTCAACTCCTCACGGAAA
>Ga0265293_10012359_pt1 | contig 11351 bp, 9 predicted proteins | sample Munlanlewell138R_FD_192505 | JGI IMG/M metagenome (GOLD analysis project Ga0265293, IMG submission 192505) | Leachate microbial communities from a municipal landfill in Southern Ontario, Canada - Leachate well 138R | ecosystem: Engineered > Solid waste > Landfill > Unclassified | place: Canada... | reverse complement strand
TATAAAATTCATCAGTTTCCCTAACAACTTTTATTTTCTCTTCTATATTGAATACCGTCAGAGTTCCATCTTCCTTAGTACTAACATATTCTTTAACAAAAATTCCTGTATCTTTAAAACCAATAAGCCCTATAAGACATAAACTTAATATTGTAACCGATAGTCTGTGTTTTCTTTTAAACAATATGAACACTCCCTCAAGTCAGATTTAATACTTACTTAAGTTATATTCTATTATATTATTATAATTATGGCAACCCAATTATTACAAAATTATTACAAAACCCAAAGGTTATTTTTGAAATGGTTCTATATGAACCATGCAATGTTTAATATCGGCTACTTCCATCTCCAGCTTATCATGAACTTTTTCTGCAATATCGTGACCCTCTTTAACAGAAATATGGGCATCTACCAAAATTTCTATATCAACATATATTCTGTTTCCAAACACCCTTGTTTTTAAGCTCTTAATATCCATAACACCCTTTGTAGCCATGGTATTTTTCTCAATAGCCCTAATAATCTCATTACTCGCCGCTTCGTCTACCAACTCTTTTACAGATTTTATATATAAATCTACACCTACTTTAATAACAAATAAAGATACAATAATTCCAGCAATCGGATCTAGAGCTGAAAAGCCTAACTGTGCGCCAAGTACTCCAGCAAAGGTACCAATAGATGAAAATGCATCTGACCTATGATGCCAAGCATCTGCTTCCATGGATATACTTTTAATCTTTTTAGCCACCTTTATTGTATACCAATACATACCTTCCTTTACAACAATAGATAGAAATGCAGCAAATAAGGCTATGGGCTTTGGTTTAACAATCTGTCCGCTAATTAATATTTTAATGGCTTCATAGCCTATGAACACACCTGTTAATAATAAAAGTATGCTCAAAAGCTTAGCAAATACTGATTCATACTTTTCATGACCATAGGGATGTTCGTCATCTGCTTCCTTTGATGATATTCTTAATCCAAGTAGAACTACAAATGTAGTCAGAACATCTGATAAAGTATGAACTCCATCAGCTATCATAGCACTACTATTTCCTACAACACCTGATATTACTTTTATACCAGCCAAAACTATATTTATTATTATAGTTACCCAGGAAGTTTTTACTCCTAATTTATAGTTTTCCACAATAAATTACCTCCAATTTTTAATTGATAATGATAATTAGATTATATACCTTTATCTCTGCATATTCAATGCTTTTTAGAAGATTGAAATCATTATCAATTGATAGTGGCTTCTATTATCATTGTCAGAGTACTCGTATCTCCTATTTATTCCTTAACTATTTTCTCCTTTTCACTATGATAAATAATATCCTTGATCATTTCTGGTCTTATTTCCCAAATATTTGCTTGAACCCTAAAAATATTCCAATCTTCAATCTCAAATATTCTCATCCAGCTTTCCATGACTCGCTTTTTTTCTAAAGGATAATGTTTTGAATATTTTCCCTCAATAAATGAAAACTCATCTTTAAATCCTTTCTTTCTTATATCCTCCATGTATTGTTCTTCATCTTCCTCACTTTTTGGAATATAAATATGATTCAAAACATAATCCCATTTTCCACCATCAAAATAAATTACTTCTTCTTCATATATTTCTAGAACATATACCACTGTATTCTCTATGGGCCTTAGCATGTTTTCTTCAGATATTGAACACCATATTGGGAACTCCACTTCTAAAGGTTTAGGAACTCTTTTGCTGGCAACATCAGTAAACCATTTATATAATTTTACATAGTGGTTTGCAATATCTTCAAACTGTTTTTCTATATATTCTCGCTTAACTCTGTACACTCCTTGCATTTTTATGTCCCATAAGCTTTTTATATCTTGTCTAGTCCAAAGAGTCACTTTCTTAGAAAAACTACGATTCTCTTTCATATCTTTCATCTCCATAATAATATATATTTATCTATAAGCTTTAAATCTTCTTCTCTTAATCCAAAATAATCTCCTATAATCCTATCTATTTCCCTTTCTAGCTTAATTATTTCTATTTTTATCCTATATTCATCTTCTTCATCAAATATGCCTTTTAGCTCTATTATTTTAATTACATTGTTTTTTATATCCTCAATTATATCTTCTGTTATTATTTTCAAGTCTAGCACTGAATTTGGATAATAATCATATATTCCCTTTCCCATTTTCTTGGCAAATAATTTAAAGTAGAATTCATAAATCTTTGAATTCAGCAATCCTACTAAATATTCCAAAGAAATTATGTCCTTAAATTCTTCTTTTATTATTAAAGAATAGACATCTGCACTGCAATAAATATTGTTGTAGTCTATAGCAAATCTATTTTCCCTTGCCTTGTAAGGAAATACTATTTTAGTCTGTTCAAACAACTTGCTATCTCTACCCCATTGTAACTCATACCATTTTCTAAATCCATTTCTACACTCTCTCCTATTTTCTAGCCTGGTCCTATGTCGACCGATGTAATTTAGACTATTGGGATAGTAGACTTCTTCCACATGGTCAGAATATATTAAAAATAAGTCACTGTCTAAAATTTCATATCTCTGTATATTTTTATTCTTTACCCATTTTTTTAATAAATCTTTTTCAATTTTATTTTCTTCTATATCCCTATCTGTTAAGACAAATGCTTTGTCATATCCTGTTATTACTCCTTGAAATGTTAAAGCTATATCTTTTAGACTATATTTAGTTTTGCTTTCTATTTTTCTATAAATATTATAGCTCTCCTCTGGAACAAATATCCATCTATTTGGCTCTAAGAGTTTTTGTTCTATTTCAAAGCTTTCAAAATTATTTGACCTAATTATATTTTTTAAATCTATAGAAGCGTCAAATCTATATTTATCATCTATTAATTTATTAATTTTGATTTTATTACTATCATTTTTTTTTGCTGTGAAAAAATATATTCCAGTAGCAACACCTACTCCTTTAAATATATCAGCTCCATAAAAGTCTACTATCTCTAAAATATCTGACTTTTCCACTAAATATGTTCTTAATTGCTTTCCTGTTGGATTTTCCGTAAAATATCTTGAAGTTATTATCCCTGCTATTCCTTTTGGTGATAATATTTCAAGGATTCTCTGAAAAAAACAAAAGGATATATCTGCCTTATCTCTAAATACACTTTTATACTCCTGAATCAACCATTGCTTATATTCCATGGAAAGTTGTTTATGTCCTATATATGGTGGATTGCCAACAACAAAGTCATACTTTTTACTCCAAAAATCTATTATTCTATTTTCTTCTTTTGAAATGTCATTGTATTTATGCTTCCTTTCCCATTTCACTAAGCTATCACATTTTATAATATTCAGTCTCTCAATTTTATAGTCTGGTTCTTTTTGCTGTAGTCCCTTAATAGTTAAATCTACTGCAAACCCATCATTATCTGCACCATATAGGCAGTTTTTTAATATATGGTAGTGTATATTTTCTTCTACCCAATATTCTTTACCTCGTATTTTCTTTATTTCTCCATATTCTTCTACGATATACACTTCTTTTTTATATCTTTTTCTTAATTTTTCAATATTCAGAGAAAACATATCTTTTAAAATATCATAGGCTAGCAATAAAAAGTATCCTGCACCGCATGAAATATCTATAACAGACAGAAATGGATTATCTACCACATCTATATTCCCTATTGTTTTTTCTAAAATATATTTAATTATATATTCAGGCGTATAATATTGTCCTATGGATTTACGAATTTCCTTATCTGTAATATCTTGGTATATCTCACCTAATTTCCAATCTTCCATAATACACCACCCCATTGACTTTTCTTAGATATATAGTATCACATATTCTATAAAAATCTCCAGAAAATACTTAGTTTAGGATTTTTTACATTGAGAATCACCCTTGTTTCATCTTATTTATCATGAAATAATTTTAACTTAATTTATTCACTATTGAGTATAATATTTATTTTTTGAATATTTGTAATATAATTCTTGAATTTTCTGTACATATATAGTAATATTTAATAAAATACTTTTCTTTAATGAAGTATTTTATTAATTGTTATAACACAATTAACTAAATAAATTTAAAAAGGAGGATTAATATGAAAACAAAGAAACAAGCTACACTTTTCCATGCATTTATACCGATTTTAGTTTTAATGTTGTCTTTGGCAGTTGGTGTACTAATTTATGGTGCCGATCCACATATTCCACTTTTAGTTGCCATTATTGTAGCAGGACTTGTGGCAGTATTTTCATTAAACTACTCATGGGATGAGGTTGAAAAAGGTGCCATTGACACTATACAGATGTCAATGCAAGCAATACTAATCTTGATGGTTATAGGTGCCTTGATTGGTTCCTGGATACTTAGTGGTACTGTTCCTGCAATGATTTATTATGGCTTACAATTATTGTCTCCTGGAATATTCTTGATTGCAACAGTTATTATTTGTTCTATCGTATCTGTAGCTACAGGTAGTTCTTGGACTACTGCAGGCACTGTAGGTATTGCACTTATGGGGGTTGGACAAGGATTAGGAATGCCTGCTCCAATTGTAGCTGGTGCAGTAGTATCAGGTGCCTATTTTGGAGATAAAATGTCACCTTTATCAGATACTACAAACTTAGCACCTGCAATGGCAGGTTCTACTCTGTTTGAACACATTAGTTATATGTTCTACACTACAGTTCCAAGTTTGCTTATTTCTTTAGTGTTATATGGTATTATTGGAATGAAATACGCCGGAAGTGTTCTTGATACTACGAACATAGATATTATATTAAGTGGACTTGCTGGCAGCTTCAACATCTCTCCTTGGCTTATGCTTCCTCCTATTATAGTTATCGTTTTAGTAGTACTTAAAATGCCTGCTTTACCAGGCCTAATCTCAGGTACAGTTATTGGTGGTTTATTTGCAGCTATTTTCCAAGGCGCTGGATTAGGAGATATTATAGATGCTCTTCACTATGGTTTTGCATCTGAAACTGGTCTTGAGATGGTAGATGAGTTATTAACCCGTGGAGGACTAGACTCAATGATGTGGACTGTTTCTTTAATATTATTAGCCATGGTATTTGGAGGAATAATGGAAAAGACAGGTATGCTTCAAGCCATAGGAAATGCTATACTTAAGTATGCTAACAATACTGGTTCATTAGTTACTGCAACCGTTCTCACCAGTTTAGCTGTAAATGTACTGGCTGCAGACCAATATTTGGCTATAGTTATACCTGGAAGAATGTACAAAGAAGTTTATGATGAAAGAGGATTAGAGCCTAGACTTCTATCTCGTACACTAGAAGATGCTGGAACACTTACTTCTGCATTAATTCCGTGGAATACTTGTGGAGCATTTATGCATTCAGCATTATTAGTTTCACCTTTAGCCTTTGCACCTTATGCATTCCTAAATATTATAAATCCTATAATTGCTATTATTTATGGATTTACGGGATTTAGTATTAAGCAAGATAAGTCTAAGTCAAATGTAAAAAGCAATTAATGATTAGTATAAAAAATAGACATTAAGAAAATTTCTTAATGTCTATTTTTTATTAAGGCTAAGTCTAACCACCTCTTTATTTGCTACAATACTTCGTACTGCTAAGGTTAAAATAACTATTATTCCCCCAGTAAGAGAGTATATACTTGGCCTTTCACCATAAAATATTATTACCCAAATAGGATTTAGTATTGGTTCTAAAAACATGATAAGTATTGTTTCAAGAGCAGTTAGATGCTTAACCCCTAAGGCATAAAGTATATAGGATATTCCAAGCTGAAACACCCCTAGTAAAAGTATACCTATGATATTTTGTAAAGTAAAGTTTGCCTGAAATATAAAGGGTAGTCCGATGAGCACAGTTAGTATATGTCCTAACAATGTGGTTTCCACAGGAGAACCATCCTTTTGTAGTCTCATGGCTATAGTAACACCTGCCAAAGCTACTCCACTAAGTATGGCTACCATATTTCCTGCAACACTTCCTCTTCCAACATCTTCTAAAAAAAATAGGACCATACCAGCAGATACTATTACTATTGATGCCCAATCATACCAATGAATTTTCTCTTTTAATATCCATACTCCTAGAAGTGCTACCCATATGGGAGCTGTAAACTGCAATACCACTGCGTTGGCAGCAGTAGTTAATTTGTTGGCTATGATAAATCCTGAAACCATGGAAGCATAGGAAATAGCTCCAATGACCTGAGGTTTCGAAAAGGTAAACCTTGGTTTTTTTAGATAAAACCACACTATTGTAGATGATATAATACCTCTAGTGCTGGCAATAGCCATAGGATGCATGTCTACTAGTTTGAGCAAAATCCCTCCTGTACTAAGTAGAGTTGCTGCTATGATAATATAAGAAATTGCTTTTATTCTATCTTTTTTCATTTGCTCTTTATCCATATATCTACCCCCACACCTAATTTTGGTTTACACTAACAATTTGAGTATAAAGGAAAAATACACAAATTACAAGAAGAAAACCTTAGGCTATTAACCTAAGGTTTTCATGTTATATAGGAGTAAGTCTATAAGCCGTGTTCTGTTTAAATGGTCATCTATCTAAGACCTATTGTCACCAATAGGTTCCTGCGACCTACCCTTGGAACGGCAGCGGGCTACCACCTTTTTATGTTCCGTTTTGGTCTTGCTCCAGATGGGGTTTACAGAGCCATTTAGTCACCTAAATGCTGGTGAGCTCTTACCTCACCTTTCCACCCTTACCAGATAATCTTTCTAAATAGAATATTTCACTACATCCCCAGTAATTATACCGAAAAAGAGTTCTGGCGGTATATCTCTGTTGCACTATCCTTAGGGTCGCCCCCACTGGACGTTATCCAGCATCCTGCCCTATGGAGCACGGACTTTCCTCATGCATTAAAGCACGCGACCATTCAACTTACTCCTATATAATATACCATATTTCTACAAAATCTGCAAAGGGTATATTTGTCATTATTTACATAATATCCTGCCACAGGATTCGCAATAAATAATTGTATCTTCGTTATTTAGCTTATCTATTAAAAATGTAGGTATATGCATATTACATCCACTGCACACTGAACTATTTATTTTTGCTATTCCAGTACCCTTACTCTTTTTAATTAAATAATACTTATATAATAAATCTTTATCTATTTTTCCTTCTAAAGCTATAATCTCATCTTCTTCAAATTGAATTTTGTCTTCCATTTCTTTTTTTATAGTTTTATACTTTATTTTTAGACTCATATTTTTTTCTTTCATTTCGTGGAGGGCTACCTCCATCATGCCCAATTCTTTATCTGTATCTTCTACTTCATCCATAAGCTCCAAGACTTCTATTTCTGCATCATTTATTATTTCCTTTAGTCTATCCTTTTCTCTACTTAAATATTCTAGCTGTTTAATATCAGTTGTCTCTCCATTATAAAGGTTTTTTTCTACTTCTTCTATTTTATAGTTATAATCTTTAAGTCTTCTATCGGACTCCTTTAGTTTAAACTTTATCTGGTCATGGTTAGTTTTAAATCTAGAGAGTTTTATCTCTGTAGATTCCAGCTTTTTTTCTGTATCTTTAAGCATCAAATCATCTTTTAGTCTAAGTAATTGTTTCTGATAGGTATTAAGTGAATTATGGTGTAGCTCTAAATTCCATAGTAAATCTAGTTGTTCCATTTCTTCACCCCTTCAATTTAGTATATTCTATACTCTGGACTTGGTTTCTCCCATAAATCTACATATAGACTCTTTCCACTTTCCTTCTCTAGATAATTTTTTATAACAGGCAAGATAATCTTTTCAGTATGATAATGTCCTGCATCTATGAGAGTAAGTCCCAGTTCATGACCTAGTTGGGCATCATGGTATTTTATATCTCCTGTTATATAAACACAAGCCTTTCTCTTATAAGCATCATAAATAAAGTCAGAACCACTTCCACCACATAAAGCAACTCTTTTAACTATTCTTTTCTGTTCTCCATATACTATTAATTCATCTGTATTTAATCTTTCTTTTATAAGTTTGATATAGTCTTCTAAGCTTCTTTCTTCTATATCACCTACCCTTCCATAACCATATTCAGGCTCATTCTCCTTTTTTCCTACTTCTAATACTGTAGAGTCTTTTAGATCTAGTAGTTTTGCCAGTTCATAATTTACTCCCCCTTGGGCTCTGTCCAAGTTTGTATGAGCATTATATATTGCTATGTCATTTCTTATTAAATTAAAAATAAGTTTTTCCTTAGAGTTAGAAGTAGTAATACTATTCACAGGTTTAAAAATGACTGGATGATGGGTGATTATCATATGAAAATTTTCCCTAAGAGCCTTTTCATAAACCTTACTATCAAGGTCTAAGGCAACTAAAATCCTCTTTACTTCTTTTTCCTCATCTCCTATTTGAAATCCAGTATTATCCCAGTCATCTATTAGTGTAGGGCATGCCCAGTCATTCATTAGTTTGACTATATCTTTAGCTTTCAATCTCTTTAAGCACCTCCTTATAATCATTTATTTCATCTAATAACTGTAGATATCGTTCCTTTGTTTTATCAGTATCTATATTTTCTATTTCTTTAATGATTTTTTCTGCTCCTCTTAGTTTGTATTGAACAAACTCCTTTAGTAGTGGATGCTTTTCTCTAATTAGAAGAGGGCTGATTTCATAGTATATTTCCTTCTCTATGAAAGTTTTACCCTGTTTTGCATAGATTATCTCATAATATTTATTGCCTTCCTTAGCTAGTTCTTCTCTTATTATCTCAAAGTTATTTTCTATTAAATACTCTCTTAATTCCTTAGCTGCTACCATAGGCTGTAATATGAAATTAACTATACTTTCTCTTACATCTTTATCCTTTTCTAAAATATCTCTAATTAAGAGTCCTCCCATTCCAGCAATGATTACTGTATCTATTTCATAGGGCTTTACTACTTCTAATCCATCTCCTAATCTTGAGTCTATTTTTTCTTCATAACCTAATCCCCTTACATACTCTATTATCTTTTCCAGAGATCCCTTGGATATATCTGTACCTATTACTTTTTTAGATATTTTGTTTTCTATTAAATATGCAGGTATATATCCATGATCTGTCCCTATATCAGCTACTATTGAGTTCTGGGGAATCAGACTTATTATTGTCATCAATCTTTCAGATAGTTTCATCTATTCCTTCCTTTCAGTTCATGGTATAATTAAAGATTCGCATAAAGCGAACCCTTATTATTCAAGAAAATCCTTTAGTTTTTTACTTCTGCTTGGATGACGCAACTTTCTTAAGGCTTTAGCTTCTATTTGCCTAATTCTCTCTCTTGTAACTTCAAATTCTTTACCTACTTCTTCAAGGGTTCTAGCCCTACCATCATCTAAACCAAATCTTAGTCTTAAAACTTTTTGCTCTCTAGGAGTTAAGGTATCCAATACATCAATTAACTGTTCTCTAAGCATGGTAAATGTAGCAGCTTCTGCAGGTGCTAACACTTCATCATCAGGAATAAAGTCTCCTAAATGAGAATCTTCTTCTTCTCCGATAGGTGTCTCTAGTGAAACGGGCTCTTGAGCTATTTTCATTATTTCTCTAACCTTTTCTACTTCCATTCCCATTTCCTTACCTATTTCTTCAGGGCTAGGGTCTCTACCTAATTCTTGAACCAATTGTCTCTGTACCCTAACTAATTTATTTATTGTTTCAACCATATGAACAGGTATCCTTATGGTTCTAGCTTGGTCTGCTATGGCTCTTGTTATAGCTTGGCGTATCCACCAAGTTGCATAGGTACTAAATTTAAATCCCTTTTTATAGTCAAATTTTTCTACTGCTTTCATAAGTCCTAGATTTCCTTCTTGAATTAAATCTAAGAAAAGCATACCTCGCCCCACATATCTTTTTGCTATACTAACAACCAGTCTAAGATTGGCTTCTGCCAATTGTTTTTTAGCTTCTTCATCGCCTTCCTGCATTCTTTGGGCTAACTCAATTTCTTCATCACCAGTTAGTAAAGGTATTTTACCTATTTCTTTTAGATACATTCTGACAGGGTCATCTACATTGATACCCTTTGGTACTGATAAGTCTTCCTTTATTTCATCTATTTCATCATCATCTAAATCATCTTTATCAATTTCATCGATGATTTCGTCTTTTTCCAACAATAATTCATCATCCTTATCTCCTACTACTTCTATTCCCATATCTTCTAGATTTTGATATATTTCTTCAATTTGTTCTGTTTCCAGATTGATTTCCTCTAAACTTTCAATTATTTCTCCATATGTCAACAGCCCATCTTTCTTTCCCTTAGCAATCAATTTCTTAACTGCTTCCATACTTGCTACTTTTATCTTATCATTGCCCTTAGTTATTTCATCCAAATTATTACCTCCCTTCCTCATGTCTAATGAGGTTTAATTCTTTGTTTAAGTTAGTTAGTTCTATACACAGTTTAAGAAATCGGTCCTCTTCAGCAGAGTCTTTGTCTTCTTTCTTTTCTATGCTTTCAATTTCTTTTTTTATAATATTTCTTTGGGACTCCAATTTGCTGATTTTTAATGTATTTATCAAGTCCTTTATCATCTGATCTACATTTTCTGGTAAAAAGTTTATTCTTCCTTCTTTAATTGCACCCATTAATCTATTATCTATGCTGGGCAATGCACCTATTTTATCATATAATATATCCTCATTTAGAATTTCATCATGAGTGTATAACTCCTTAATAGTTGTGAAAATTTCTTTACACTGTAAATTTTCATATTCATCTAAAGAAAATTCTTCAGATATCCTGTCAAAATAGTCCTTATCAAAGATCATCAGCCTTATCAAATCTATCTCAGCTGTTAGACTAGCTGATGGCAATATGGTCTTAATAGGTGATATCTTGTACCTTTCTTTAATATTATTATTTGCTATTTTAGTATTGCCAAATACTTCCTTCTCTATTGCTTCTTTAGAAATATTCATTTCTTTAGCAATTTTAGAGATATAAACATCCTTTTCTATAGGGTTTTTTAATTCTTTTATTACTTTTGCTATTTCGATTGTAAACTTAATCTTTTCTTCTGCTTCTTCTAAATTATATTTTTGCTTGTTTATATAGACTTTGTAATCTACATGATTTAGAGCCTCATACAATCTATTTTCAAAGTCTTCTATTGTATTCTTCTTTAAAAAATCATCAGGGTCTTTGTACTCTCCTAGTATTACGATTTTTGGTTCAATGCCTTCTCTTAAAAGTATTTGAATCGCTTTGTTAGTAGCATTGATACCTGCCTTGTCCGTATCATAGCAGATATAAACATTCTCTCCATATCTTTTTAATAGTTTTGCTTGTTGTTC
>Ga0265293_10012357_pt1 | contig 11353 bp, 7 predicted proteins | sample Munlanlewell138R_FD_192505 | JGI IMG/M metagenome (GOLD analysis project Ga0265293, IMG submission 192505) | Leachate microbial communities from a municipal landfill in Southern Ontario, Canada - Leachate well 138R | ecosystem: Engineered > Solid waste > Landfill > Unclassified | place: Canada... | reverse complement strand
ACATCTTCGTGGTGCATCCCACCCTGCTCGACGCCTTCGCCTTCCACCAGTTCGGGAAGGATAAGGGCAAGGACTCCACTCTTATAGAGGTATTCAAGGCCTTTTCTCGGATGGTTGCTGTCCAAAAGCTTGAAGAGCTCCTCACGAATCCGTTCAGCGCTGACTGGAATGAGATTTCCACGCTTCTGTTGCATCGCCTTGAAAGTCTTCTCCTCAATGGTGAAGTCTAGTTTTGCAGCAATTCTCGCAGCCCGCAAGATCCGCAGCCCATCCTCATCAAAGCGGGTGTTGGCGTCACCGATGGCGCGGATTATCCGCCCCTTCAGATCAGCTATTCCCCCATTGTGGTCAATGACCGCCCCGTTGACACAATCGGCTGCAAAGGCATTGATGGTGAAATCTCGCCGCCTCAGGTCCTCTACCAAGTCGGTGACAAAGTTCACTGAGCTGGGGTGGCGGCTGTCCAGGTACTTGCCATCGGTGCGAAAGGTGGTGACCTCAAAGAACTCTCCCTCAAAGTGGACTGAGACAGTGCCATGTTCGATCCCGGTAGGGATGACGCGACGAAATAAACGCATCACCTCTTCAGGCTTGGCATCGGTGGCAAAGTCGTAATCCTCGATGGGAAGGCCCAAGAGATGGTCGCGTACAGCCCCTCCCACCACATAGAGGGAGTAGCCGGCGTCTTTGAAGCGCGCACCAAAGCGCTTGATTGTCTTGGTCAAGGGAAAGCGTGCCATAGCTTGACAGTATCGCGCCTGAGAGTTTGCGTCAACGCAAGGCCCGTCGCGCAAGGTTGTCATTTTCAATGGATATCAATAGAATAGCACTGATGCACAACAAAGAGGTCAGAGGTATGTTTCGTCCAGTTCATGCAAAAGTAGAGTTTCCGAAGATGGAGGAGAAGATCCTCGCATTTTGGGAGAAGCAGGATATCTTTAAAAAGTCGGTCCAGCGACGCCCTGCAGAGTCAGAGTACGTCTTCTATGACGGACCTCCCTTTGCCACGGGCCTGCCACACTTTGGCCATTTGGTGCCCGGAACCATAAAGGACGCAATTCCTCGCTACCAAACGATGAAGGGTCGACGCGTACAGCGCACCTTCGGATGGGACTGTCATGGTCTGCCCGTAGAGTACGAGGTAGAGAAGAAGCTGGGTATCAGCGGACACAGTGCCATCGTTGAGTATGGGGTAGGCAAGTTCAATGAGGAGTGCCGCTCCATCGTCCTACGCTATACCAAGGAGTGGGAGGAGACGATCAACCGGATGGGCCGTTGGGTCGACTGGGAGAACGGCTACCGCACCATGGACACCGACTATATGGAGTCGATCTGGTGGGTCTTCAAGACCCTCTATGAGAAAGGATATATCTACGAAGGGTACAACATCTTGCCCTTCAGTCCCGCTTTGGCCTCACCACTTTCCAACTTTGAAGTAAACCTCGGCGGCTATCAGGATGTCGTCGATCCTGCCATCACCGTACGCTTTGCCGTCGATGGGATGAAGGATACCTATTTCCTCGCTTGGACAACAACCCCTTGGACCCTTCCTTCCAACCTCGCCCTGGCCCTTGGACCTGAGATTGTCTATGTGAAGGTTCGTGACAAGAGCGATGGCTCTTTCTACATCCTTGGCAAGGAGCGCCTTAGCCACTACTACAAGAGTGAGGATGACTACGAAATTGTCGAAGAGGAGAAGGGGAGTCACTATGCCGGCCTCGGGTATAAGCCACTCTTTGACTACTTTGCCCACCTCAAGGAAGAGAATGGGGCCTTCATCTCTGTCCTCGGTGATTATGTTTCCACCGAGGATGGCAGTGGCATAGTCCATACCGCGCCGGGCTTCGGTGAGGATGACTATCAAGTGCTCAAAGATACCGATATTCCCGTCGTGGTTCCCATTGATATGGAAGGCCGCTTTACCGCCGAAGTCAAAGACTGGGAAGGGGTGTTCGTCAAGGATGCTGACAAGGGAATCATCGAGTACCTACGAGAGAAGGGCCTGCTGGTGAAGCGGGAGAACTACCTGCACCCCTATCCCTTCTGCTATCGCACCAAGACCCCTTTGATCTACCGCGCCCTCTCCAGTTGGTTTGTCGACATCCAGAAGATCAAGCAATTCATGCTTGATGCAAACGAGCAGATCTACTGGATGCCCGAACACCTCAAACACGGACGCTTTGGCAAGTGGCTTGAAGGGGCCCGTGACTGGTCGATCAGCCGTAACCGCTTCTGGGGTAACCCGATTCCCATCTGGAAGTGCGATAACAGCGATTACATCGAAGTCATCGGCAGCCGACAAGAGCTTGAGGCAAAGTGTGGACAGAAGGTCGATGACCTGCACAAGCACTTTGTTGATGACCTGACTTGGCCTAGCCCCGATGGAAAGGGCACGATGCGCCGCATCGGCGATGTGTTGGACTGCTGGTTTGAAAGCGGTTCGATGCCCTATGCCCAACACCACTATCCCTTTGAGAACAAGGAGTATGTGGACAGCCACTTCCCTGCAGACTTCATCTGTGAGGGACTGGATCAGACTCGCGGATGGTTCTACACCCTCACCGTCATTGCAGCGGGTCTTTGGCAAAAACCCGCCTTCCTGAACAACATCACCAACGGTATCGTGCTCACCGCCGAAGGCAAGAAGATGAGCAAGAGTGAGCGTAACTACACCGACCCGATGGAATTGGTCAATGTCTATGGGGCTGACTCGCTGCGCTTTGCCATGATGAATAGCGCGGTAGTCAGAGGTGAGGATTTGAAGTTCAGCGAAGAGAGCGTCAAAGACGTGCTCAAAGGCCTGATCATCCCTCTGTGGAACGCCTACTCCTTCTTTGTGACCTACGCCAACCTGGACGGATATGAGCCTGGTGAGACCGCTTTCGAGGATCTTGAGAACCCACTGGATCGCTGGATCATCAGCGCAAGCCAAGGGTTTGTTGAAGGGGCTACTGCAGCCTTTGATGCCTATGACATTCAAAAGGCATGCTCGCTCTTCACCCCCTTCATCGATGATCTGAACAACTGGTATATCCGCCGCAGTCGCCGCCGCTTCTGGAAGAGTGAGAGCGATGCAGATAAGAAGCAGGCCTATGACACCCTCTACCGGGTGCTGCTGACCTTCGTGAAGGTCACCGCCCCGATCATCCCATTCACCACCGAAGAGATCTACCAGAACCTTCGTAGCGGTGATATGTGTGAGAGCGTGCACCATGCCGACTACCCAGTGTATAACGCTGATGAGCGGGATTTAGATCTAGAGCGACGTATGAGCCTTGCCCAGAAGGCAATTGCCATGGGCCGTGCACTGCGCGCCTCCAGCAACCTCAAGGTTCGTCAGCCTCTGTCAACCTTCTTCTTGGTGGACCGCGATGAGAGTGAGCGCAAAATCCTTGAGGAGATGAAGAGTATCATCGCCGAGGAGCTGAACGTCAAGGATGTAGTGATCCAGGCCGATGAGTCGGACCTTGTCTCCTACAATGCCAAGGCGAACTTCAAGGCCCTTGGCTCCCGCCTTGGCAAGAAGATGAAGGAGGTCGCCTCCTTGATCGCCGACTTCAAGGGTTCGGATATCGCCAAGATCCTTGAGGGGGCTCGCCACACACTCTCCTACAGCGATGGACAAATCGAGGTAGGGGAGGATGAGATCATCGTCCAGCGCAGTGAAAAAGAGGGAGTGAAGGTGCTCAACGAAGAGCAGCTGACTGTTGGATTCGATACAACGATTACCGATGAACTCCTCCTTGAAGGTGTTGCCCGTGAGATCATTCGAGCAGTGCAGAACCTTCGTAAGGAGAGTGATTTTGAGGTCAGTGACCGCATCTCCCTCCGGTGGGACGGCGAGGAAATTTTTGGCCGCGCCTTTGAGGTTCATGGCCCCACTATTGCCCGTGAGACGTTGTCCAACTCCATCAGCTTTGCTACACTTGATACAGAGGCTATAGATGTGGCCGACCTTGAGTTGAAGCTTGAGGTGAGGAAGGACTGATTTGATGAAAAGATACCGGCAACTTGTCACAGTAGGCATTGTAGCGATCCTGCTCTTTGCCTCATGTGCCACCGGTGGGTCAAGGAGGGTCGAACACCGACCGATCCAACTGATGGGCGGACCGAATGCAATGGTCATCAGCGTTGATGCTGAGCGCGAAGCGCAGTTGCTAGAGGCTGTCCTCGGTGATATGGGCTCTTTGGCAGACCGCATAAGCCGGGTATCGATAGCCATGACCCCTCACAGCGACGCATATCCCATCAGCTTGGAAGATGCGCAGCTGTGGGCAGTCATTGAGGGGGATTTTCCCCGCTTTTTGGTAAACTCTGCTCTGATCTATGTGCCGGGTTTCAAACGCCAAGAAGCATCTGACGGTAGGACCTATTTCACCCAAAAAGATGGGAATCTCTCCGTACGCGCAGTAGGCAACAACTCGCTTATCGTCACTACCGGTGACTATGAAGAGGCCTATCGCAGCTATCGTAGTCGTGACCCGCTCATCGATGAAGAGATCGCCACTCTGATGGAGAGCTCTTCCATCGCCCTGTGGGCAGAGGAGCCAAAGACTTTCTTTGAACTTGGACTAGAGCTGCCCCAGGAGATCTTCCTCCAGGCCGATTCGGTACTCTTTCTCCTCGACCACGATGAGGCTGACCAGTACTGGGTTGATGCCTATATCACCATGAAGGGAGCGAAAGAGGCCAATACCCTCTCCCAGATGGTGCGAAGTGGCTACGTTGCTCGCCTGAGGCGCGAGAAGCAGACGGTGAACATCGCAGCCCTCAGAGAGATGTTCCTGCTCGATGACCTACAGGTGATCATCCGGCAGATGGAACTACAAGACCAAGAACTTGCCCAGCTCAAAGAGAGCCTGGTAGGGATATTATAGGAGGATGCGCGCATGCCATCGTATGAGTATGAATGCCGACTGTGTAAGGCTAAAATCGAATTGATCCAATCAGTCGATAAACATGAAACACCACAGGTATGCCCCTCGTGCAATATGGAGCACACGTTGACCCGAATCAACATCCCCTCCTCCAACGGCCTGCGGGATGCGCAAGAGAGCAAGGAGTAGGGTGTGCAAAAGAAGAAGAAACGAATACTAACCGGCGACCGGACAACCGGAAAGCTCCACCTCGGCCACTACGTTGGCTCTTTGAAGAGCCGGGTAGAGCTACAGGATGAGTATGAGACGTTCATCCTGCTTGCCGATGTGCAGGCGCTGACCACCCACTTCGAACAGCCAGAGTTGATCAATAGCTCAATCATTGATGTGACGATCGACAACCTCTCCGTTGGCCTGGACCCGGAGAAGGTGACCTTCGTACAGCAGAGCCAGGTCCCTTCGATCGCCGAATTGACGGTCTTCTACTCAATGATCGTGAACGTCAACCAATTGATGCATAATCCGACGATCAAGACTGAAGCAAAGAACTACGGCTACTCTGACCTCTCCTACGGATTCTTGGGATATCCGGTGAGCCAGACCGCTGACATTACTTTCATTAATGCAGACTTGGTGCCGGTTGGTGAGGACCAAGTGCCTCACATCGAACTTTCACGTAAGATCGTGCGTAAGTTCAATAAGATGTACGGTACTGAAATCACTGAGCCCAACTATAAACTCAGCAAGGTAGGCCGACTTGCCGGCCTCGATGGCAACGCGAAGATGGGCAAATCCATGGGCAATGCCATCTATCTCTCCGATTCCCCGGAGACGGTGTGGAAGATGGTGCGTAGTGCAGTCACAGATCCTGCTCGGATCACCGCCACGACCCCAGGGACGCCGGAGATTTGTAACGTCTACAAGTACCATGTGGTCTTCAATTCCGAAGAAGCGCCGATGATCGGCCAGCTCTGTCGTGAGGGAAGGATCGGGTGCATGGCGTGCAAGAAGCGCCTGAACGAAGTGCTCAATGAGCTCTTGGACCCTTTCAGGGAGAGAAGGGCGTACTGGGAAGCACACCTTGATCAGGTCAAGGAACTGATCGTCGAAGGCACACGCAAAGCGAACCGCATCGGAGACGAGAACCTTGCACACATCAAGGAGAAGATGCACATTCTCATCTGATCAGTCAAACCACTGAAAGTCGTTCTCTTGGGCCATTTGCTCGGCGAAGCGGGGGAGGGTACGGATTGGGTACACCTCCACCGGCAGGGTATCGTCGAGCATTGGCTCCACGATCCGCCAGCTCTCGTTGATCTCCTGCATGGTGGGAAAGAGACTTTTATCCCCTACCAGGATTTTTTCAACAATCTGCTCGTACGCTTCGGGGGTGTTGACTCCAAAGGTCTCACTTTGATTGAATCTAAAGCGGACCGGTTTACTCTTCCAGCTGGTGTTGGGCACCTTCAGGTTCATGTTGATGTCAATGGTCAACTCCGGATGGATGGTGATGATCACCCCATTCTCCTTGATCGAGTCATCGTGCATGACCTGGCGCGTAGTGTTCTTGAACTTGATGTAGATCAGGCTCTTGGGCTCTTTTTGCATCTTGCCTGTTCTCACGTAGATGGGGATGTCGGCAAAGTAGTAGGTGTTCACAAAGAGCTTGAAGGCCGCATAGGTCGGTGTTTGAATTACCCGACCGCTGTTTGCTCCCAAACTCTCATAGCGACCCATATGGAAGGATTCGATCGGACTGATCGCCCTCAGCACTTTTTGCTTCTCAATGGCAATATCCTCAAAGGAGATCGTTGCAGGCTCGCCCATAGTGAGGAAGGTGATGATCTGTAGGATATGGTTTTGGATGGTATCGCGTACCACCCCGATCTTCTCATAAAAACCTAGCCGCTGATCCACCCCATGGCTCTCATCGAAGATGATCTGGATTGACTCGATCGATCGGTTGTCCCAGATACGGCGGATGATGTCGTTGTGAAAGCGCATCAAGAGGAGGTTCTGCATGAACTCCTTTCCTAGGTAGTGGTCGACCCGATAGATCTCTTGGTCAGTGAAGGCCTGCTCCAAGATGGCGTTGTAGCGTTGGGCGCTCTCCAGGTCAAAGCCAAAGGGTTTTTCGACGATGATCTTCTTGGTGAGGGTGCAATCGCACATCAGGTCATTGTCGATCTCTTTGATCTGGGCGATCGCCGTCTCATAGAGGGAGGGTTGTAAGGCCAGGTAGTAGATGAACTCAACCTCTTTTACCCCTTCGATCATCGCCTTGATCTTCTCAGAGAGGATGGCGACCGCATCCGGGCTGCTCATATCGTAGTGTAGGTAATCGAGGTGGTCTGAGAAAGAGGCTGGGCTGTCAGCGGGCAAGAGGGCATCCAAGAACTCCTTGCGTCCTTCAAAGCGCCTGCCGAGGGCCAATACTTCAAATTCATACCCCTCTGCCATCAGGTTGCGGTAGGCAGGATAGAGCTTCTTCTCGGCAAGGTCGCCGGTTCCCCCATATTGGATGATGATCCGTTTCATAAGCGCTCCTCAAGATCAGTGATAACAGTACAATCGAAGCCTAATTCCTTAAAGTAAGCTGCAGGGAGGAGAAGCGGCCCGTCGCTGCTGTGCAACATACGCTTCAGCGGCTCGCGTTTGGATTCTCCGAAGAATAAGAGAAAGACCTTTGCCTTGGAGGCGAGAGTAGCAAAACCGCCAAAGGAGAGGGTAGCGCGCCTGGGTGGGTCCTTGGGGCTGTCGGTGATAAGAATTACCTGATCCTGCGCTTCGGTGGTAAACGTGCCCGGAAAGAGGGAGGCGAAGTGCCCATCCTCACCGATACCCAGATATACCCGGTCAAAGCTCTGTTCACTCAAAGTTTTTCCTGGTGTAGGAATGATGAGTTGGCTCTCCTCCATCCACCCTTCGTCAAACGCCTTCTGCAGGCCGGCTTCACGCAAGGTCGTCTCATTGCGTTCGCCCTCCAGTCGTTCATCGACCAGGTAGAGATAAATGCGACGGGCAATCGGGCCGGTATTGAGCACTGCCTTGATGACACTCGCGGCGCTACGTCCACCAGGCAAGGCGATGTACAGGAGCCCCTCTTTGTGGGTTGCCAGGGCGATGAGGTCCTCAGTCACCATGGCACTGAAGGCATCTTGGCAAGGAACATGGATCGTCTTCATGCATATACTGTACTAAAATAATGGGAGTAAGGACAGCGTGCTAGGTGCCGGTAGCGGCATTTGTCGCATCCAGGCGCTCTTTTGCGATCGACAACATCAACTTGATCCGGTTCTCTTGGTTGACCCGGGGAGCTGAAGGGTCGTAGTCGATCGCCACGATATTGGCCTCTGGTGCGCGTTCGGTGACCGCCCGGATCATCCCCTTGGCACAGATGTGGTTGGGCAAACATCCAAAGGGTTGGGTGCAGACGATGTTGGGGTAGCCGCTATGGATGAGGTCGAGCATCTCAGCGGTCAACAGCCACCCCTCTCCCATCTTTACCCCATAGTCGATCAAGCCATGGTTCAGGGCCTTCATCTCAGTGTACGGTAAGGGAACGGTGAAGACCTCGGTCTCCAACATTGCTTCTCTGGCCATCGCCTCAACCTTGAAGAGTTGGCGCAAGACGAAGCGGGTGAGCATTGAGATCCAAAGGCGTCCACCATAGTAGGAGCGGTCGATCTCTGCATTGTCCAAGCCGTAGTAGAGAAAGCCCATCACCGAAGGCACCAGCACCTCACAGCCCTGCTCTTCAAGGAAGGCCTGAAGGTCATTGTTGCCCAAAGGGGCGTACTTCATGTAGATCTCTCCGACGATGCCGACCTTCACCTTGGGAGTTTTCACAACCTCGATGGCGGCAAAATCGGAAGCGATACGCTTCAGGTTACGCTTCATTGCCCACCCGATGTAGCCTCGGTTCTTTGCAAATTTGCCACCAAGATAGGCGGTCCATTTTTCAACAAGGGCATCGGCTTCACCCTTGTTGACTTCATAGGGGCGGACTTGGTTGGCCAGGGCCATCAAGGTGTCGCCATAGACAAAAGCGCTATAGGTCTGCAGCAGCATGAAAGGTGTGATTCTAAAGCCAGGGCTCTTCTCCATTCCTTTGAGGTTGAGACTGATGACCGGAATATGCTCAAGCCCGCACTTTTTGAGCGCTTTTTGGAGGAGAAAGAAGTAGTTGCTTGCCCTGCATCCGCCTCCGGTCTGACTGATGACCAAGGCCACTTTGTTTGGATCATATCCTCCGTTCTTCACCGCATCGATGAGTTGACCGATGACCAATTGGGCTGGGTAGCAGATATCGTTGTGTACATACCGCAACCCCTCACGGATTACATTTGGCCCCTGATTATCAAGAATTGCCACTGTATAGCCGTGGTTGACGAAGACCTCTTTGGCAATATTGAAGTGCGGGTGGACCATATTGGGGATGAGGAGGGTGTACTCCTTCTTCATCTCCTTGGTAAAGACAGCACTCATGGCCTCCCTCCTTGCTCCAGGGCGCTCAAGAGGCTGCGAATCCGAATCTTCACTGCCCCCAGGTTTGCAATCTCGTCAATTTTGATCTGCGTGTAGATTTTTCCCTTCTCATGGAGGATATCACGAATTTCGTCGCTGGTGACGGCATCAAGACCACAACCGAAGCTGATCAGTTGAATCACCTCAACATCATTTTGAGTTGTGGCCCAACGGGCTGCATCATACATGCGGGCATGATAAGTCCACTGGTTGAGTACTTTGCGTTTACGTTTTTGGGCCAAGTGGGCAACCGCATCCTCGGTAAGGACAGCGGTGTTGTTCTGCAAAAGCAGAGCATCGATGCCATGGTTGACCTCTCCATCAACGTGATAAGGCCGGCCTACGAGCACGATGATCGGCCAGTTTCGAGAGCGGGCATTGCGGATAATGAGCTCTCCTTGACGCCGGATGGCGCTTTGGTAGGCCGAAAGGGCCGCAAAACCATCGGCGCATGCCTGTCGTACCTCAGAGCGGCTAAGCAGATAATGTTCATTGAGAATCTTGTGTAAACGCTTGGTCAAAAAGCGTCGGTCGGCGAGACTGAGATAGTCGGTGATAAAGAGGGTAGACCCATCATTGAGGGCCTCTATGTTGTGTTTGAGGACCTCCGGGTAGTAGGCAACTACCGGGCAGTTGAAGTGATTGTCCCCCTTCTGCTCGTCTATGTTGTAGCTTGAGCCAGGGTAGAAGATCGCATCGACCTCTGCCTTCAGCAGATAGTCGATATGCCCGTGCATCAGTTTTGCTGGGTAGCAAACCGTGTCGCTGGGAATCGTCGATTGGCCAGCAAGGTAGAGATCCCAATCGGAGGGTGGAGAGGTCACCACTTCAAAACCCAAGGTGGTGAAGACAGTATGCCAGAAGGGCAAGAGCTCATAGAAGCTGAGCTGTAGGGGAAGGCCAATGCGTCCTCGACCTCCTTTTTGGGGTGTAAGCGATGCAAGGTACTGCTGCTTGAAAGCATAGAGGTTCAAGGTCTCGGGCTTCTTGATATAGGTTGCAGGATTGACGATCCGGTCACACTTGTTGCCACTGACAAGCCGGCGGTCTCCATCGAAGGTATTGATCGTCAACAGGCATGCGTTGGTACATCCCTTACAGTGGATGGTACGGCTACGGTAAGAGAAGCCGGCAAGGCGGTCGTTGTCCAGTGTTGTGGTCATCCGTGGGGCTCTGCGATGTTGCTGTAGGGCATGGAGGGCGCATCCATAGGCGCCCATCAGGCCCGCTTGGGCAGGTCGCACCACATCGCGCCCGAGCTCCATCTCAAAGGCACGCAGCACCGCATCGTTGAGGAAGGTTCCCCCCTGCACCACAATCTTTTGCCCTAATGCCTGCGGGTCTACGGTACGAATGACCTTATACAGGGCGTTTTTGACTACGCTGATCGCAAGGCCGGCAAAGATATCTTGGACAGTCGCCCCATCCTTTTGTGCTTGCTTGACCGAACTGTTCATGAAAACGGTACAGCGACTGCCCAGGTCAACTGGACTGGTCGCCTCAAGGGCAAGCGTGGCTGCCTCCTCAACGCTGTATCCCAGCGCATTGGAGAAGGTCTGTAAAAAGGATCCACAGCCAGAGGAGCAAGCCTCATTGAGGAAGATATCGTCGATGACCCCGTCCTCGATCTTGAAGCACTTGATATCCTGGCCTCCGATATCGATGATGAAATCCACCCCCTCCAAGAAAGCATTGGCACTCTTGTAGTGGGCGATGGTCTCGACAATCGAGTACTCGAAGTCAAAGGCATTTTTGACCAACAGCTCCCCATAGCCGGTCGAACAGGCAGCGGTGATGGTAATATCTGGATAATCAGCGTAAATCGATTCGATCAAGGAGCGAACGATCTCCACAGCATTGCCGTTGTTCAGTTGGTAGTCACTGTACAGGAGCTGTCCATCGCCTCCGATAAGGGCTGCTTTAACGGTAGTGGAGCCAGCATCGACGCC